>Ga0098046_1000051_pt1 | contig 46060 bp, 57 predicted proteins | sample 11BtaG_FD_77067 | JGI IMG/M metagenome (GOLD analysis project Ga0098046, IMG submission 77067) | Marine viral communities from the Subarctic Pacific Ocean - 11B_ETSP_OMZ_AT15265_CsCl metaG | ecosystem: Environmental > Aquatic > Marine > Oceanic | place: Pacific Ocean | collected 2015-01-16
CTCCAACGGTCACACCTACTAACACCCCTACTGTTTCACCTACTGTTTCGCCAGAAGTTAGTTCAACTCCAACGGTCACACCTACTAACACCCCTACTGTTTCACCTACTGTTTCGCCAGAAGTTAGTTCAACTCCAACGGTCACACCTACTAACACCCCTACTATTACTCCTACTGTTTCGCCAGAAGTTAGTTCAACACCCACCATTACTCCAACGACTACACCTACTAACACTCCTACTATTACTCCTACTGTTTCGCCAGAAGTTAGTTCAACACCCACCATTACTCCAACAATAACTCCAACCATCACACCTACCATCACACCTACAAATACTGTTACCCCAACCATCACACCAACTACAACACCAACTAATACTCCGACTAAAAGTCCTGGTTCTACCGCTACGCCTACTATTACTCCAACAATAACTCCAACTAATACACCTACTGTTTCACCAGAAGTTAGTTCAACTCCGACAAACACTCCAACTAATACACCTACTGTTTCGCCTACTGTTTCACCAGAAGTTAGTTCAACTCCAACTAATACACCTACCATTACCCCAACCATTACACCAACCATTACACCTACAAATACTGTTACCCCAACTAACACTCCAACTAACACTCCAACTAATACTCCAACTAAAAGTCCTGGTTCTAGCCCAACTCCTACTATTACTCCTACTATTACTCCAACTACAACACCAACTATTACTCCTACTATTACTCCAACTAATACTCCAACTAAAAGTCCGGGTTCTAGCCCAACTCCTACTATTACTCCAACTACCACACCTACCATCACTCCAACCATCACTCCTACAAACACTGTTACACCGACAAATACTCCAACTAACACTCCAACTAATACTCCGACTAAAAGTCCTGGCTCTAGTCCGACTCCAACTATAACGCCTACTAATACACCAACTATAACCCCGACAAACACTCCGACTAATACTCCAACTAATACTCCGACTAAAAGTCCTGGTTCTAGTCCAACTCCTACCATCACTCCTACTGTAACACCAACAAATACACCTACTAATACTCCGACTAATACCGTAACACCAACAGTTACATCTACAATTACTCAAACCCCCACTATTAGTCCAACTACAACACCAACTAATACTCCGACTAAAAGTCCTGGTTCTAGTCCAACTCCTACCATCACCCCTACTATTACTCCTACTATTAGTCCAACTACAACACCTACTAATACTCCGACTAAAAGTCCTGGTTCTAGTCCAACTCCTACCATCACTCCAACTACAACTCCTACTATTACTCCAACTACAACACCTACTAATACTCCGACTAAAAGTCCTGGCTCTAGTCCGACTCCAACTGTTACTCCAACTACAACACCTACTAATACTCCGACTGTAACCCCGACAGTTAGTTCTGAGTTTTGTAATGCAGTAATAACTACAGGAATTACAGTAACTGTTACGCCTACTACAACACCAACACCAACACCAACACAACAAACTTGTATAACTCCTGTTAGTGGGGCGGTGACGTTTATAATTGATGATGGGTATTTTGATTGTGGTGAAGTTGCAAGATTAACCAATTGTGACCCTAATGATAAAGAACAAGAATTTTATGTGACTGCACCAATACCTTATACGGGTGGTACTGTAACATCAGGTACAACATTCAATGGTACTATAGATGGTGTGGAGTATTGTTTAACATTTGAAGAAGAAGTTGAAGGGTCTTCAACACATATTTTAACTTCTGTTAATAGTATAGATGCTGATTGTTTAGAATGTACTACACCTGACCCAACTCCAGTACCTGAAATTATTAGCGTATATGAAAGATGTGGTGGTGTGGCTTGTGTTGAAAATGACATTACATATGGTGAACAAACCAACCCTAATGATATTGTAAATAATTGGACACGATTCTCATATTTTGCACCTAACGTATTACCTGGTTTAAATGTTGAAACGGGATTACAACCAGATGGTACGATTATAACTAATGACAATACTTATTGGTTCTATACAGGTGGTACGATTAATAATAGTTCAACGTATTTAGGTGTTTACAATCTACCTATGACTGAAGGGGAAAATGTTGGACCATCCAACCCACCTTTATCTGCAGCATATCCTTGTACAGGTTGTAATGCGGGGTCCGACAATGGTAGATTTTATTTTAATAGTTATATAAATAAATTTGTTGTATGGTACAATGTTGGTCAACCTGGTTGGGCTTGGACAACGTTTAATCCGACTGTAAATGAAGGTCAATCGTTAGGTAACCCAACAGCGTCTCAAATATTAACAACTAACACTAATTGGAGTGTAGTGAATTTAACTTCGAATAAATACACGGTTGAAGGACCTTCAAATACTGTAGTTGATGCGATAACTAAAATAACAAACGCCGGAGGTGTACCCGACATGATTCAATGTTCACAAAATAGTGGATTAATTAATGGATTCTATTCTACATGTGGATTTAGTGATTATACACATGAAGTTACAATTGGAAGTACCGCCAACGATAATGATTATATTGGACTAGTTTTATCAACAATTAAGGACGATGAAGGAATTTACGGACCTTCAGGTTCAACACAGTCATTACTATTAACTTTTAATTCTACACAAAATCCAGGAAATGAGACTTCAAAAGTTAATATAACATATAATCAAAGTAACGATACTTTAGCCTTTACTGATGGTTTAGGTAATTTTAGTACTGACGTATGGGAAACATTAAATTCACCTTTCTCAAATACAGGAAATACAGGAGAGAATTATAATAGAAAAGGTGATGTTAGAGTTAAAGTAATTAAAACAGGGACAACAATTACGGTTTATACGACACAAATGATGGGTAACCAATGTTCTTTTGGGAATATTTGTGTACCTGTCGGTGACCCTAACCCTTATACCTTATTAGTGAGTTTAGACTTAAATGATATTAATACGTGGACCTCAGCACCATCATACGCGACGGGTAACGAATTAATTAAATTTGCAGACCAAGGTAAAATAGGTTATCATACTTTATCACAACCACAAACTCAGTTTTACGATATAGTATTCTCAGGTTCACAATTAACAAATACTGATACATTATATGGGTTAAATGTTGTTAATCCTGGTGCGAATAATGTTTCAACATTTAATGAAGTACCAGGATGTTGGGAATATGTTGAAGATATAATAGGTTACGTAGGACCATCATACTCGTTAAGTTTAGATACAGGATACCCTAACTGTACCCAATGTCCAAGTGACGATGGACCATTACCAAGTTTAACTCCAACTAGTACACCTACTCCGACACCAACAATAACACCTACGGGTAGTTCGGTAGTGCCGCCTACACCAACACCGACTCCAACAGTAACACCTAGTTCAGAACCAAGTGGAGACTTTGCAGGATTTATTTCCGGAGGACTTTTAGTTTGTTCTGATTACTGTGATATTCAATACTCTTTAAGTACATCAACTACATGGGATGGTTCAGAACAAGCGCCTACATTTATTTATGGGTTAGAAGACTTCCCTGGTGACCAAGACTTACAATGGTATTTCGCCTTCGATATACTACCTAATCAATCAACAGGTCCAGGAAATGATAATACGTATCGAATCGCTTTAGTTGAAAAAGATGCAGTAACAGGTGTGTTTGGTAGAGTTGGTTCAGGTAATATATTTGCGGGAGGATGTGACCAATTTGGTAATTGTTATGCTGAATAGATATTATGAATAAAAAAAATAAAATTGAAAGAGAGATAAATACTTATAGTAAAATAACATATTCACTTAATAATGTGAGTAACTATAATAATAGAATAGAGAATTAAATGACTACAGTAACAGTAAATAGCGCATCAGGAACACCTCCCTTTCAAATATGGGTATCCAATGGGTGTAGTCCATCTGCCCAACAAATTTATATTGGTCAGGTAGCGACTAATGCCGATTTCCCGTATACGTTTAATTTACCACCAATTTATAATAATTCACCCTTTTGTGTTAAAGTAATAGACTCAGATGTTTGTGAAGTTTGTGAGTGTTTCGGATTCGAGCCGACACCCACACCAACTAATACACCAACAATAACGCCAACTAATACTCAAACGCCTACTCCGACACCAACAGTAACACCATCAGGTCCATGTCCTACTCCGACTTATTTTTATGGTTCATTTGTAGGGAACGGATTTACAGATAGTGCAACATATACCTTATCTTCTACTTTACACAACGGAAGGTCTCAATGGGTTTCACCTAACAATGGTACTATAAGATGGTCAGGTTTTGTGTGGGAAGTTTCAGGTTGGAATCTTGCGGGTGTGTCATTTATTAATAGTAACTTTCAAACGGTTGATGCTCCTGATTTAATTAGTTGGACTTATAATGGGTGTAACCCTAGCTTCACATGTAGTGTATCTTTTACAAATGGTGGGTGTGGATTTCCAACACCAACGCCAACACCTACAAACACTATAACACTAACTATTACGCCAACAAATACTCCAACCAACACCCCAACTACTTCATTAATGGCTGTGTTAGATAGTGACATATTTTTAAATGAGGGTAACACCCCGACTTCGATTTACTCGTATAACCCTGATACTACGGTATTAACATATTTATTTGATTCTACTAACAATTCATCCGATGTTGCAAACACAAGTAATAAGTTATGGGTATATGATGGTCTTAATGGTACTTCATTGTTAGAATACGATATAACGTTAAGTCCTTTCACTCAAGTCTTCAATAGAGTTATAACGTCATTATATCTTGATTCTGGTTTATGCGCAATTAATGACACTACGTTAATAAACTTTAATGGAAGTGATGTTTATGAGGTAGATATAACGACTAATGTTGCTTCCAAAACATTTAAATGGTCGATGATTCCGGGAAGATTTGTTTATGGGGATTATATGTATACCACAACAAATAAATTAATTGTCACTAATCAAGCTGGTGGTGTGGCTTACATCACTCAGTATGACTATACGACCGGAGCGGTGGAAGTGGATATAAACATAAATGGAACCATACCATTACCTTATGGGGTATTCGAATATGGGTCAGGTATTCCCGATATTTTTATAGTTAATGCTAATGGTGAAATTTACGAAATAATGAAGACTTCACCTTATACTTTGACATTGGTGGACGATGTATCAATGTCATCCGTATATGGGGCATCTCAAATACCTTCCAAAATAACCGAACATTTTACACCCGTCAACGCATCACCCACACCAACGACTACACCTACTATTACCCCTACTATTACCCCAACTATTACACCTACTAATACTGTTACACCAACTATAACACCTACTAATACTGTTACTCCAACTATAACGCCTACTAATACCGCGACAGTTACTCCGACATTTACTCCGACAAACACACCAACTAAAACAATAAATGCTGTGGCTTGTAACCCATCTACGGGTACTTATATTGCTGGATGGTATAAAGAAGCATGGGACGGGACGGCAACTAATGAATATTTCCAAACTCGACTCATACAAGTCTTCCCACCGGATTTACCTGACCCAAGTAATTTAGACAACCCAATAAATTATGATAAAATTATAATTGATAGGTATAGTCAAGGAAATATCGACATGATTACTGAATTAACTGCTTTAGATGGTCACAATTCAGGTACAATCATTTTATCATATACTGATAATTCACTTATTAGTTACCCTGTTTTAAATATAACGTATAATAACTTACTACAACAACTTGAAGTAGATTTAGGTCCATTAATCAACTCTGAAATAACTTCATATCAAGATGGAGTCACATATGGTATATGTATTAATAGTAGTGTTGTAACTCTCACACCAACAGCCACACCTACACTTACGCCAACACTAACTATGACCCCTACACTTACACCGACGCTAACTCACACACCAACTCCAACAACGTCTACCGTAGCGAGTCAAGAAATTCAGCTACTGTGTGGTGATGCTCTACCCGCCTGTTATAACAACTTTGATGTAGTTTCAGCGTCATGGAGAAATTTCTATCTAAAGGCGGATAATCAAGGAGCTGCGGGTAATGGGGATAAATTTTACGGAATAAAATCATCATACCAATCAATAGTTCAATATACGGTAGACCCAGCGTGGTATCCACTAAAGTCTGACCCCCTCCCTCCTAATCAACCGGGATTAAACGCTCAGTCTTACGATGACGTACTACACGATGATAGATTCTACATTTCTGGCTCGAATGTCGGAAGTACGTCCCCAAAAGGAATTACTTTTAAGGAGAACGGTTTATGTATGTACGTTATTGCAAGAACTAAAATTACTAACAGTAACCCAAACACTGGTGAACCCCCATCGTATGAAACAAAAATATACCAATATAACTTATCAACTGCATGGAGTGCGGCTACATGGGACACAACTAATGTACTTAGTTATACGTTCCCTGGAAGTAGAAATTTCGATTTAAGTAGTCCAAAATGGAGTCCAGATGGTAAAACATTATATGTTAGAAAGGTGGATAATCAGAGTGGTAGTTGTTGGCCAAACCCTCCGACCTGTGGACAAGACTTTGGTATTGTTAAATATACGACACCAGTACCGTGGAAATTATCTACTCTTACTGAAGTAGGTTACATTCCGGGAGTTCCAGGATTTGTTGGTGGACCTATAGTTGGTCAGATGTATCAATATGACTTTACAGAAAACGGTACAAGTATATATGCTCTGGGTGGACGAAATTTCAACGTCACTAAAGTAGTTATTAACTTAAGTACTCCTTATGACTTGATGACTATGGAAACTGATGTTAATGGTGACGTAATATGGGTACCTAATAGTGAAATAAACTTAGATGAAAAAGTAGCGGACCTAATCCCATTAACTGAAGGTCAATTACGACCAGGGGTGGATTTATTTATAAAGTTTAATCAACCTAACCCAACATATTGGGCGATGTTCAATAATTCTACTTTAGTTCAAATAACGGAAATTTAAAAATGGCAGGATTAACAGGAAATCAATGTACGATAATAACCATAATACCTATGGAGGTAGAGTGTAATGTCACTAATGCATCTACACCAACGGCATCCGATGGTAGTGCAATAGTTCAAGTATTTGGTGGTACCCCTCCTTATTCTATAACATGGAATAATGGTCAGCAAGGTAATACTTTAACTAATTTATTACCTGGTACTTACTCTGCTACTGTAGTTGATTATTTTGGGGACTATGTGGTTACCACTGAATGTGTAGTTGAAAGTGCAAGTCAAGTCGTTTATCAATTTAACTCATGTCCTGGATTTGCGACTCAAACGATATACGTTTCAGGAAGTACATACGCACCACCATTCCCTCTTTTCAAGCCTACGATTATTTTCAACGAGATATTAGGTTGTTATGATTTTATCGGACCTGTTAACTCATCAGGACTTGAGGTATCTGGATTGACAATTTCTAATTCTTATACTAATTGTACTGTTTGTAATCCACCTACACCTACACCTCCAACTCAAGATACTTTATGTTTAACAGGTACAGATGATATATCAACTATACAATATGAATTTACTCCAGACGGGATAGATAGTAACGGAAACTTCAAATGGATTAACACAGCTAATGGTCTTACCTTAACCTACAATGTTACTAATGGTTGGTGGGAAGTGTTAACGTGGGATTCACTTGGTAGTAGTCAACCTTATTTTGGGTGGATGAGACAAAATGACCCAAATCCATCATTACAACCTTTAGGTAATTGGTTTAATGTTGGAAACGCAGGAGGTCAAAAGTGGTCATGGAATATGTCGTCTGGTCCTTGTAGTGCTATACCGTTAACTTTAACTATACAAACAGTATCACCACAATGTGAGGGACAGGATGGTGTGGCAATAATGAGTGCTAATAATGGTACACCCCCTTATCAATACAATATTGTGGGTATAACGTCTCTTCAATCATCAGGACAATTTAGTAATGTGAACTTATCTCAAAGTAATTCATTTGTTGGTCAAGTAACTGATAGTTTAGGTAATACGGCCACATCTAACTTTACAATTAATTCGGGGTCTGCCCCGACTAATTATACTTTACTACTTACTAAAAGTAACTCAGTGGTAACTAATAGTAATAATGAACAGGTTTCAAGTTACGATTATAATGTCACGATTAACCCTCCGACCTTACCTTCAGGTTTACAGATATTATTTGATTTAGATTTTTCACATATTAGAACTAGTACGTATCCTGACAATTTAAATTCTAATCCAATATCGTATGAAAATACCTTTACAGGTAGTTTAGATGGTAACACAATAACAATTAATTCAGGACCACTCGTTGTATTAGGTTCACCACCCTCACAAAATTGCCCTGAATCTCAAATTGATGTCGCAACATTTAATAGTACAGCTACTTCTATTAGTATAGATAATACTTCAACTTTTAATGGTAGTGTAAGTACAACAGTTACATTACCTGGAACTTTTGGTACGTGTAGTTGTCCGATTACGGGGGTAAATAAAACAATTGTACAATTAAAAAATATTAGAATACTTGGGGCAACAACCTGTACAACCATAGATGGTAATTCAGGTCAAATATTTGGAGAGTCTACTCAATCGGGTTGTCTTCCATTACCGTAGATAAAAAAAATAAAAAATTAGATAATAAAACTATTTATAAAACATGGGATACATAATAAAAGATACCGCGGCATTAATTAACAGTAAATTAACCGATGCGGGAAGAAAAAGAATTTCAGAAGGAGCATTTAATGTTTCATATTTTCAAGTAGGTGATAGTGAGGTGTGTTATGACTGTATACCAAATGCTAATTTATCTACGGGACGGGTATTGGATGCAGAGTATAACGCTCAGAACTTATCACCAATACCAGAAAAAAATAAAGCAAATGTCAAATACCCTTTATTAGTATCGACTCAATCAACAAACACTTACGGAATACCAATTCCTGAGCCTATAATTGATAATATTTATAACACCGCAGCAACGTTAGGATTCTTTAGTGGTCAAACATCATATAGTTTTAGTAATGTTACTGATAGTAGTTTTACTGCGTTTACGTCAAGTGCGTATACAATCAACCCTAATTATGTGATACCAATGAATACTGTAAATTCTGGTAACACAATTAGTTTAAACGCTTCAATTATTGATGCTAGTGTGACGGGTAACGTTATTTCTAACCATATAATGACAGTTTACTATTCTGATTTTAGTACACAACCGATAAGTAATAACTACCCCATTTTAACTTATAAAGTTATTGATATTACGGGAAATACTTCAGGTAATACAGGACCAATAACCGTTAAACTTGATAGACAACTACCTGACATACAAAGTATGGGTTATGTTGGTGATGCAAGAGTAATATTTTACCCTTCAGGTATGACAGAACTATACGATACATATACACCTGAATTTTATTGGAATCAAGACGCGATTAATTTTGAAAGTAACTGTGATATTTCTAATTATTTTGTAAAAGTTTGGAATATGAATATTCCGTGGACCGAGAGTCCAGCCGGATTATTTAGTAATGTATATCAAGGGTATGACCAATTTGGTTCTACAGGTTACACAGGGACAAAAGAATACTTAGGTTATAATTCGAATACAGGTCAAACAGATACTGATTCAACATATTATTATAACTCATTCTCTGAAAAAATTAACTTATCACCATCGGACCAAAAATCTATCGCCATAGTTCACTATACTAATCAATCTATTGATAATTTTTATGGTGAAAAATTCGCATTAACATCCACTGATAACCAATTTCCACTTTCAGGCCAAACAGGTCCTGGACGTAGATTTAGAGTAAATGTTCCAACACTTATGTGGCACAAATCCTCAGGTGGTACGATGGGTCAAACGTTTTATGTTGACCCTGATGGATTTGCAAAAGAAAAACTATTTAAACCTCATTATATTGAATCAAACGTAAATAATGATATGAATAATCCGGGGATAAGGTATTACCATTTATGGGACGATAATCCAAATATAAACGGATTTCCAAATAGAGTGGGTAAAGTTTGGCCTGACCTAAAAATGATAACTTTTGATGACGATGAAATTATAGCGTCATTAAGTTATAAATCAAATAGAAATTGGACGTTACCCGCACCAAAATTAGGTCTAATCGTACCTAATACATTTAACGGTACGACTGGTAGTGATACGGGTCTTCTGTCGGGTACTACTGAATGTTTATGGTTAACTTATAGGTTTAATCATTCCGCATTTACCGAGTCGTTACATTGTAATTATTATACACAAATATGTGGTACAGACCCAGATTGTCCACCTGACACTGCAGATGTAACAGTTAGATTTGGAAATGAGTTTCCATTTCTATTTAGTGATGGTTCACAATCAGGATTTTCGGCTAATGACATAGTCTTATTAGCTCAAAAAGTAGTTGCAGGAGATAAACCTGACCCAACTGAATGGTATGAGGTGGATGTAACTAATCAAATAAGTGGAACATCAGTTAACGGTAATATAACAGTATCAGGTTTGACAGGTAGTACTTTAATTTTAAATAAAACTATGTACGATGATGCGGTTTCTAATGGTGATGTGTACGATTTATCAAATTATATTGAGTTACCTAAAAATAATGACCCTGAACCTACTTTAACATTTGGAGATGAATATTATTTTTATGGTAATATTGCTTCAGACATTCAAGCTACGATTTATGTTATGAATTATAAATGTAATTTAGGTCCTACTCAATTCTTAACTTCTCAAAACCCAACATGGTCAACTGCGGATTCTGCTTACATAACTGAAGTTGGTCTTTACGATTTGAATAAAGAACTTATGATTATATCTAAGATACAGTCTCCTGAAAAGAGACAGGGTATACAACAGTATACTATAAAATTAGATTTTTAATATAATCACATGTCAAAACAAGAATTAAATAATACCCCTAAAGTCTTAGGGTTGGATATATCTACAAAAACTATTGGATGGGCACTATTTGATGAGAGTAGTCAAAAATTGTTAGAATTAACACACTTTTCACCTGTTATAAAACCTAAACCTGAGGAAAAGATTGAAGAACTATTACTTAAGGTAGATGGTTTTAAAGAGAAAATAGAAGGATATAAAGATTTAAATATTGTTAAGGTGGTTATTGAAGAACCACTTCTTAATTCTAATAACATATGGACCGTGGGTACCTTATTAAGATATAATTCTATGATTTCAAGAGTAATCTACGAAGTTTTAGGTTTAGTACCTCGTTACATATCAACATATAATTCACGTAAGTTTGCGTGGCCAGAATTAGTTAATGATAATGGAAAAGGTAAAAGAGTTTTATTTGGAGGTCTTCCTAAAACAATTGATAAGAAAGAAATTGTTTGGAAAAAAGTTGCGGAATCTGAGCCGCAAATAGTTTGGTTATATACACGTAACAATACTTTAAAGAAAGAATGTTTTGACCAAGCGGACGCATACACATGTGTTCAAGGTTATATGAAACAACAAGGTCTTTGGTAGTTGATTTTGTAAATACTTTATTTTATATTTAGTCCTATATGGACAATCAAGATGAATTATTGGTGGTTGACTTATTAGTTAACATTTTTGGTGAGTCTCATTTACATAATGAGATGAGGGCACAGATATCTTTTGATTGCCCTGTTTGTTCACACGATATTAAAGGTTCCGATAAAGGGGATGGTAAAGGTAATTTAGAAATAAATTATGGTCAACACGTTTATAAATGTTGGGCTTGTTCTGAAACACATGGGACTCACGGACATTTAGGTCGATTGATTGATAAGTATGGTTCAAAGAAAGATAAACAATTTTATACTTTAGTTAGGCCTGATGAGTTTATTAGGGACCAAAGAAAATACAAAACACTTAGATTACCAAAAGAATATCAAAAATTTAGTGATGTTAATCCTATATTTCCACCAAGAGCACAGGCGTATAACTATTTAAAAAGAAGGGGTATAACTGATGAAATTATTAAAAAATACGATATTGGTTTTGCTAACAGTGGTGACTATGCAGGACGTATAATAGTACCATCATTTAATGATGAAGGGTTATTAAATTACTTTGTTGCTCGTAGTTGGAATAAGTATTCTAAATTAAAGTATAAGAATCCTGAGGCACCCAAAGAACTATTAATATTTAATGAAAGTAGAATAAATTGGGATGAGGATATATGGATAGTAGAAGGAGTATTTGATAGTTTCTTTGTCCCAAATTCTATACCACTACTTGGTAAATTCTTATCTGAAAAACTTTGGGAAACATTATACGATAAATCTAAAGGTAGAATTAAGATTTGTTTAGACGCGGACGCTTGGGAAGATGCTAAGGGACTTTACTATAAATTAAGTGGTGGAAAACTATATGGTAAAATAGATATAATAAAACTACCTGACGATAAAGATTTAGGTGACTTACGTGGAGTTATTCCTGAAGGGAGTTATGTAAAATTAGAAAAATAATGAAAGACTTAAAAACAATATCTCAAGAGATAAGAGATATAATAGATAAAAAACAAAAAGAATTAGAATTATCATTTACTGAGGCTGAACACATATATTTTATGAAGGATAGGGATGGTATTGTAAGAAATAACTTTCCTTCAGTCTCTAAATTATTAAAACATTTCTACGAACCTTTTCCGGCTGAAGATATCGCATATAAAAAGGCTAAAGGGGACAGAGTGGAGATGGAACGATTATTAGATGAGTGGTCAGCCGCGGGTTCGTACGCCACAAATATGGGGTCTCGAGCTCACTTCATATTAGAGAAGAAAACTATTGAACTATATGGTGATTATAAAGAGGTACGTAAACCTATATTTGAATGTGATATTGAACAAGAACTAAGAAGTAACTCAATGATAAGTGCGGGTGAAAAATTCTTAAAATTAATGGACGAAAGAGGGGCTTACCTTTTAGATACTGAGATGGTTTTAGGTCATCCTGAATTAGGGTATACGGGCCAACCTGATAAAGTTTGGTTAATAATGAATAAGGAGAAAAACGGTTTTGGGTTAGTAATTACTGATTGGAAAACTAACAAAGAAAAGAATTTTAAAAAAACTCATTGGACAAAACCTATGAAATCACCATTTCAAGATTTACCTGACAACGCTTTAGGTCATTATCAACTACAATTACCATTCTACGGAAGGTTAATTTTAAAAATGTTGGAGGGAACAAAATATGAAAACATTTCACTTTTAGGGTGTGTTATCGTATTATTAAAAGGTGATAGTGAATTTGAAGAATTTAAAATACCTTCAAAAACAATAAATAAAGTTATGAATTTAAAATTATCTGATTATGGTATATAAAAACCTTTATCCTGACATGTTCGATGACAGTGACTTTGACTTATGGAAAAGTAGAAACATAAGAAAAGAATTTTTATCATATGAGTGGAATATGATGGTTCAGGAAGTTGCTCCTGATGTGTTTGAGTTTCCATTTTTTAATACAAAATTCTGTGATAATTTAGTGGAGATTTTAAAAACGATTAATTGGGACCAAGTAAATCGATGGGGTACACCCGTTTTTTCAACAAACCTTAAAAAGTTTAATTTAGAGAAAATAATGACTCATTTAGTTCACGATTACATTTTTAGTATTGTACAAAAAGAGTGGCATTTAGAAGGTAAAAAATGGAAACTATTACAACCAGATAATAATGTTTTGAAGTTACAAGAGGGACAGGAAATTAGAATGCATCATGATGACGTACATATTTCAATGTATTGTAAATTAGATGATGATAGTAAAGGTGGTGATTTAGTTTTTGAGAAATATGGAAAAACTATAGTACCAAAACAGGGTTATATTTATATGTATCCGGGACAAATAACACATAGACATGGTATGAAAATAGTCGATAAAAATGATAGGTATTTTTTAATGACATATTGTACAAGTGATTAGAATATCCAATAATTTTTTAATGGTTCTCGGAATCATATTTTTTCTAATTGGAAGAGAAACAGGTGGGCAACTCCCATCATTTATGTTTGGGTTATGTTTTGGTATGATATATTTAAATTATAAAAGAGATAAAAAAGAAAATAATGGAAGTTAAACATAGTAATTATATTCATCCTGAGTTGTACACTTATGATGATAACCCTGAGGAATGGGAACGTAGATTTTTAAAACCAGAACTAATGTCCGATAATTGGGAGTTATATGTTCACGAAGAATTATTAAACATATACACTATTCCTGCGTTTACGAATGAGTTTTGTGATTTTATAATGGAAGAGGCTGAGGCTTGTAATTGCTGGACTGTTGATAGACATGAAAGTTACCCAACAACTGATATGGTTTTAGGTACTATTGGTTTAGGTGATACGTATCAAAAAATATTAAAAAAATATATATGGCCATTAAGTTATAAGTTATATAAATTAGAAGGTAATTCATGGTTAAATATGACTAGTGAAAATTTCATAGCTAGATATCACCCATATGCTCAGTATCATTTATCACTACATCATGATGCGAGTCAGATAACGACCGTAGTAACATTAAACGAAGATTTTGAAGGAGGAGGTACATACTTCCCAAATCAAAATTCTAAATTAAAAGGAAAGAAAGGGGATTTATCTATTCATCCTGGTCAAATAACTCATTGGCATGGAGGATTACCTGTTGAAGCAGGACAAAGGTACATTATCGTTTCATTCTGTTCAGTAAAAAGATAAGATATGGATATAGGAAATAATAACCAAATGAGGGTCAATCCGTTAGATTTACCTAATGTAGAGTGTGAAAAATGTGAAAATATTTTTTATGATAAAGTTACGATTATTAAAAAAGTTAGTAAATTACTAACGGGTTCAGCGACTGACGAGTTAGTTCCAATGGAAACTTACGTTTGTACTGAATGCTCACATATAAATAAAGAATTTAATATATTAGGAAATGAAAAGTAGAGATTTTGTTATATGGATTGATGGGTTCATACAGGGTAAAATCAACTTAAGTGTTGATGATATAAGACATATTAAAAATAAAGTTGAGGAAGTTGATTTAAGTGAAAATACTGAGGTAATTATAAGAAGGGAGGGTCCACCAACTCAACCAATAATCATACAGGAACCTAATCAAAATGATGATATGGATTTTCCTGGTAAACCACCTAACGTATACATGTAATATGACAGATGAAAACGAATTTTATTTTTGGGATGAAATGTGGAATGAAGAAAAAAATAATAAAAAAAATGAGAAAAATACTACAAAAAATAGCTTGGAAAACAAATCTATGGACAACAAAGATTAGTTTATTTAATTTGTACTTAGGTGGTGATATTCATAAGTTTGGATTTCAAATACTTAATATAGATAAAGGGTTTAAATGGTCAGGGTCATTGTTTGAAATTACGTGGCACTTCCCAACAGTTACACATGCGGGAGAATTAACAATTGATATTTTATTTATATTTGAAAAATGGGATAATTGGTGTATTGATATGTCAGATAGAGTTATGTGGGGTTCAGGTCTTAGTCTATGGGAAAAAATAAATAAGTCTATACATTCTAAATTTAAAAATATAAGATAATGATAAAAAAAATAGTACATTTTTCGGACTTACATTTGAGGTTATTTAAAGACCACGATTTATATAAACGTATTATAACTGATATGTTAAATAAATTTAAAGATATTAAGCCTGACCGAATTGTTTTTACAGGTGATTTGGTTCATAGTAAAAATCAAATGACACCTGAACTTATTGAAGTTGTTGCTTGGATACTTACAGAATGTAGTAAAATATCTAAAACAGTACTTATACCTGGTAATCATGACTTTTTAAATAATAATCTTAATAGGTTGGATGCATTAACACCTATTATAGATTCACTTAAAAATCCTGAAATTGTGTACTACAGAGACCGAGGGATTTATGAGGACGATAACATAAGTTGGTGTGTGTACTCTCAATTTCAGGGTAATATACCACCTGAAATATCGACAGCTAAAGGATATAAAGTAGGGTTGTTTCATGACCCAATACAAGGATTAGTTACTGATACTGGTTATGGATTTGGAGACCATGCTTACGACATCAAAAAATTTAAAGGTTTAGATGTGTTATTATGTGGGGATATCCACAAAAGACAAGTAATTGATATACCTAATAATAAAAAGGCGTATATGGTGGGGTCGACTATTCAACAGAACTTTGGGGAGAGTATAACTAAACATGGATTTGGTATTTATAGTGTAGATGAAGATACTTATGAGTTTGTTGATTTAACTAATCCTCGACCATTTCTATCTTTTAAAATAACAAATATTGAAGATTTAGAGAAAGGACATGAGCAACTCACCAATTATTAATCTTACCGCAAAAGAGATAAAGGATATTAAAAGTTTCTGTAAACTAAACGAATTAGATTTTGAGAAGTTTATTAAGATATGTTTTAGTAAAGGATATCAGATTGAAAAATATGGTTTACTAACAACTGATGATGGTGAACAAATTGTATTTGAAGAGAAAATAGTTGAAAAAGAGGTTATAAAGGAAGTACCTATCGAGGTTGAAAAAATTATTGAAAAAATAGTAATTAAAGAAATACCTGTAGAAAAAATAGTTGAAAAACAAATAACTGTAGAAGTCATAAAAGAAGTCCCTTTTGAAGTTATTAAAGAAGTAGAAAAAGAAGTGATTGTTGAGGTTGAGAAAATTGTAGAAGTTGAAAAACCTAAAGAAGTAATAGTTGAAAAAGAGGTATACATTACCGATGATGAACAAGTTAAAGAACTTGGTAGTAAAATTACTAAGTTGGAGGAGGTGAATAAAGAGTTATCTCAAGAGATTTCTAAGAAAGATGAAAGTTTAGATGAACTTAGACAAACTTTAGATATTGAATTAAATAAACCACCTACAGAAGTTGAGAAGATTATTGAGGTTATAGTTGAAAAACCTATTGAAGTCATCAAGGAGGTTAAGGTAGTTAATAAAGATAAATTGATATTACTACAGGAAACTATATCAAAGATGAAAGATGAGATAAGAAAAAAAGACGAAAAGATTTTACAAATTGAGAATAATGTTGTAGAATTAAAAAAAATAAAAGGACCAATAAAGGGTAAATTTATGGGTTCTACAAATTTAAACGATAATATATATAAGTAATGGAATTAGTAATTTGGTTAATAGCAGCGTACGGAATGAGTCAGATATTAGTGTATGGTTCAATTTTTAAAGGAGTGAGAGACGGTTTACATAGATGGGCAGAAAATAGACTATCAATATTTAACTTCATGGGAGTATTTCTATCAGGATTAATATCTTGTATGATGTGTACCTCAACATGGGTTGGGTTTTTAATGAGTTTTATTTGGTCACCATTTGTTGAGGTTTTAGGTGTTAATATGGCGTTTGGGGTATTTTTTGATGGTATGTTAGCTTCAGGTGGTGTTTGGATGATTAACACTATTGTGGAATGGTTCGAGGAAACAAAAGGTAATGGATAATGAAATAAAAGAAGTCAGGTATTATTTAGTACCTGGTGATTGGAGAATGGTTTATAAAGTTATCGCTTTATTAGTAAGTTGGTACTTTAATAAATCATTACTTTGGTTAGTAATTCATTATTTATTTGGTTGGATGTACTTAGTATACGTACTCTTAATGGGTGGATTTTCTAATGGAAATGTGGGTAACATGATTAATTACTACTTCAATTAAAACCACTTATTTTTCTTAAAATAATAGAACATTCCAACAATAGTTAATATTGTTAAACCTAAAAATACCCAAAATCCGTGGTCACCAGTTAGTAAAGGTACGTCATCAAAATTCATTCCCCACATACCGGTGTAGAAAGATAATGGTAAGAAAATAGTAGACCATATCGTAAGTAAGTTTAACTTACGGTTCATTTTTTCAGTTTGGTCTTTATCGAAAGCGGTGTCAAGATTATCCATTAGGGATAGTAGAGTATCAATCTTAGTATCATTAGGGTTATCTAATTTATAAAGTAACATTTCTTTTTTAAGTTGATAAAGGTCCATCTCATCAAAGTTAGGGTGGTTACTTTCTAACCCTTTCTCTAATTCAATGACTTTTTTGTTAAATGATTCTATTTTTTCCATATGTCCATAATCCATAATAAACTTTCCATTCCGTACATAATACCAACAAACATTAATCCATAATGTGTATAACCATTGTTGACTACTCCATTAAAATCTTGTATAATTGATGGTATAGTTGAAACAATAATTGAGACTGAAAATAAAAGTTTTACCAGTTTATTGGAAAGTATTTTTGTTATTAGTTCTCTCATATTAATAAATAGATAAATAATTAAAATTATGCCAAAAAGTAAAACAAGAGGTGGTGCTACAGCTCACCGTAAAAGAGTTCAAGCGAGAAACGCTAAAATTAAGGGGATGCAAAGAAAAATGCAAGAACAGTATACTGCTGAGATGACTAAACAGTTAGAGGAGTATAGAAAAACATTATCAGCGGAAACTGAAAATAATGAGGTTGTTGAGAATGAACAACCACTTAACATAAAGTTATAGAGTTAAAATGGATTTGTTTAATCCGCCAAAAGAATTAAATTACACTTATATGAGTCATAAACTAAATGTTGATACTTTAGAGAATCCTTATATACAAGTTGTTTGGGAAGATACACCAGATAATTTTACTCAGGAGAGACTAAAGAGAGTTAGGTCATATTTTGAAAAAAAATATAAATCTAAGAATGTAAACGTAATAACGAAAGTTAAGACGGAAGATATGGATGTGCAATCCGTAGATGTTTCTATGAATATATTAGATGAAAATTTTCAAAAAGAGTTAATAAAAAAATATCTAATTGCTAATGGGTATGAAAAAAGTTTAGATGAGGTATTAAATATTGATTTATTAGTTGAAGATAAAATTGCTTCAGAAAAGGCGGATATAACACCATTTAAAAAGTGGTACATAAAAAATATTGAATTCTCTAACTTTCTATCATTTGGTGACAAACAAGTTTTAGATTTTGAAAAAGTAGAAGGTATTACTGCGGTAGAATCTAATCCACCTAATTTTGGTGGTAAAACGGTTTTGACTGTGGACCTTTTACTATTTTTATTCTTTAACACAACAACTAAGACTAACAAGGCTGAAGAAATTTTTAATCGATTTAGAAATAAAGATAAAGTGGTAGTTAAAGGTGAAATTCAAATTGATGGTGAGGATTACATTATAGTTAGGGAAGTTAATCGTAAGTTGAAAAGAAATAAAACAGACTATACTGTTAGTACTAGTTTAGAATTTTTCAAAAAATTGTCTGATGGTAGTTTACAAAACTTTACAGGTGAACAAAGAAGGGAGACCGAAGAGTTTATAAAGAAATCTATAGGGACTATGGATGACTTTTTAATGACTATACTAACTACTTCGACTAATTTAGAGGAATTAATTGATTCTAAACCCACCGCTAGAGGACAAGTTTTATCAAGATTTTTAGGGCTAGATTCTCTTAAGTTAAAAGAAGACGTAGCTAAAGAAATCACTTCAAACTATAGTAAGGGAATGATTTCAAACATATATAATATTGAATCATTAAAGGAAGAGATTGAAATAGCAAAAATTGATATTGAACAAGAAAATTTAAACATACAGAAATATGTTGATGAACTTAACGATGTTAATGGTCGTATTGAAAAAGGTCAGGGTTATAGAGACGATTTGATTAGAAAAAAACACATAGGGTTAGATGATGAGTTACTTAGAATTAATCCTGACTCAATGAAAGATGATATTAAAGAATATGGGTCAAAAATAGGTGTTACACTTAAAGAACTTACTTCAATCAATGTAGTTGAACCTTCAAAATATTATCATGAAGATGAACACGACCAAATAAAAGAAAAGTTATCTAATGAAAGGGTTAATGAAGGGACAATGTCTTCTAAAAAAGAAGATATAGTTGAAGAATTAAAAACGTTTGAAGACGGATTAGAGTGTCAATACTGTGGTATTGTTTTGGCTCAGTCAACTTATACGGAAAAGAGAAAGAAAGAGTTAGAGGATATTAATATAGGTCTAACTAGTTCTACTCTTAAATTAAAGGAGTTGTTACTTCAAGAACAATCTTTTGTAAATCTTAAAAAAGATTTTGATACCTATGAAAGGAATAAACTCATAAAGGAAAAATTTGAAATTCAACTTGAAACTTTGGAACTTAAAAAAAGTGGTTTGGAAGACAAACTTAAAAGATTCAAAGAAGTTCAAATAAAGTTAGAGGAAAACAAAAAAATTGATGAAACCATTCTCAAAGCGGATATGAGGTTGGATGTTTTAACAGTTGAGAGAGACGGGGTTAATACTAAAATAAGTGAGTCAAAAAATAATATTAAAAACCGTAATTCTAAGATTGATGAGAATAATAGTTTTATTATTAGAATAAAAGATGAAGAAAAGAAATTAAGGTTATATAAAATTTACTTAGAATTATTTGGTAAAAAAGGTATAACTAAAATGATTATGAGAAGTATGACACCGGTAATTAATTCAGAATTACAAAGGTTATTAATTGATTCAGCTGAGTTTAAATTGGAAGTTAGAATATCTGAAAAAGATGAGGTTGAATTTTGGATGATAGATAATAATACCGGTATTGAAAAATTAATGAGTTCAGGTTCAGGATATGAAAGGTCTATAGCGTCATTAGCGTTAAGGGCGGTTTTAAGTAAAGTTTGTTCTCTACCTAAACCAAACATAGTTGTGTTTGATGAAGTATTCGGTAAAATATCTAATGAAAATTTAGAAATGGTGTCACAATTCTTTCAAAAAATCAAAGAGTATTTCGAGAAAATATTTGTGATAACTCATAATCCTTTAGTTAGTCAATGGGCTGATAGTGTAGTAAAAATAAATAAAGATAATAACGTTTCAAAAGTAGAACAATGATAAAAATAGTAGTTACAGGTGGAATGGGGTTCATAGGGTCACATTTCGTAAATAAATTAAATAGTGAGATAAATGATTGTGAAATAACAGTTATAGATAAACTCACGTACGCATCTAATCCTAATAATATCAATACTCAGGTTAAATTTATTAAAGAGGATATATGTAATTTGACTGAATTACCTGACTGTGATTACGTAGTTCATTTTGCCGCTGAATCACACGTAGATAACTCAATCAAAGACGGTAGACCGTTTGTAAGGACTAACGTTGAGGGTACGTTTAATATGGTTGAATTAGCACTAAAGGTTAAAGGTCTAAAGAAATTTATACATATTTCTACAGATGAAGTATATGGGGATATGAATGATTATGGTTTAGAGGTGTCTGCTGATGAAGAATTTTCGTTGGTTGGGTCATCATACTATTCCGCAACTAAAGCCTCCTCAGACTTAATAGTGCAGTCGGCTGGAAGGACATTCGGTTTACCTTATGTGATTACTAGAACTTGTAACAACTTTGGAGAAAACCAACACTCCGAAAAGATGGTACCTAAGATAATTAAAATGATTAAAAACAATGAGTCTATTCCTGTCTATGGTGATGGTGAACAAATTAGAGAATGGATACATGCAGATGATAATGCTAAATCAATAATTAATATAATGTTATCAGATGAGGTTAATCAAGTTTTTAATATTGGTAGTGGTTATCGTATTACTAATAATCAATTAATTAAAATTGTATCAGAGATAGTTGGTAAAGACGTTAAGTTTGAATATGTAAAAGATAGGTTAGGTCATGATAGAAAATATGCGTTAGACATATCTAAGTATAATGATAAATTCGGGACTTTGGATTACATCGACCTCAAAGAGTGGCTGACAAAAATTATAGGGTAAAATGGAATGGGATAGATATTTTTTAAATATTGCTGAACAGGTAAAAGAAAAAAGTAAGGATAAGAGGACACATATTGGTGCAGTCATAGTCGGAAAAGATAATGAAATTGTATCAACAGGTTATAACTCTTTTCCTCGCGGTATCAACGATAACATTGAAGAAAGACAGGAAAGACCTGAAAAGTATTATTGGATTGAACACGCAGAGAGAAACGCTATCTATAACGCGGCACGTATAGGTGTTAGTTTAAGAGAAAGTACAATGTACTTAACCTGTGGTATACCATGTAGTGATTGCGCTAAAGGTATAATAAGTTCGGGGATTAAAAGAATACACTGTAAGATAAAGGATACCACTAGAAATAGAGAATATTGGGACGAACACGCAAAAAGAAGTTTACAAATGTTTAAAGAAAGTGGTGTTGAGGTAATTTTTTACAATGATAACGTTTAATTGAAATTATTTTATTATCTTTGTATTCTAAAGATACACAAATGAAAAAAATAGATTTAAATAAAGAGATGGCTTGGGTTACTTTCCTTAATGATGGATGGGAAACCGTATGGCACCCAGTAACAGATGCGTCTGGACAACAGTTAGAGTTCGATAGTGAAGAAACGATGAATCATTGTAGAGCGCTGTTTAATAAAGAAGATAATTGGGTAAGTTTCGGTATTGCACCGACTAGTCAAATGATGATGAAAAACTCAGTAAGAGATAACCTTTAACACCAAATAGAGATGAAAAATATAAAAACAATAATTAAGAAAATTGAAAGTGTTGATGTGGTATTAATTTTAGCCGCCCTATTATATGTAACTTTCTTATGTTTTCAAATACCTAAAATGTTTTAAAGTATGAAAAGTATTATATTTGATTTAGACGGAACATTAGCACTTATAGATGATAGACGAACACTATCAACTAAGGATAATGGTAAAATTGATTGGGATATATTTTTTGACCCTAATAATATAAATTTAGATAAACCGAATCAACCAGTTATAAAAGTTGCTCAAATGTTTAAAGATAGTGGGTTCAGAATTGTTATCCTTAGTGGTAGATTAAAAACTACTAAAGATGTGACTAAAAAATGGTTAGAAAATTTTAATGTACCATTTGATGTTTTAAAGATGAGACCGGACAATAAACAATTTAAGTTTATGTCTGATGATGATTTGAAACAAGGTTGGTTAGATACTTTATTCACAAATAAAGAAGATGTATTTGCGGTCTTTGACGATAGAAAGAAAGTTGTTGACATGTGGAGAAGTAATGGGTTAAACGTATTTCAAGTTGCGGAGGGAGATTTCTAAAAAATATTAATTTAAAATAAATAAAATGGTAAAAGAATTAACATACAAGAAAAGAGGAACAGACGAGTACTATCCACCACTAAAATATTATAAAATGAGAGATGGTACACATATTGCCACCTATCAAGGATTTAGAGGGGATAATCCTGATTTAGACTTTATTGTAAAATATAGGGAACCTGGAAAACGATTAAGAACCCCAAGTCATACTCATTGGATTGTTGATTTACTTGTTAAGTGTGAATACAATAAAGGTTTGGTTAGAGGTTTCGTATATAATATGTTAGACAAGTACGACCAAATGGAACCATTTAAGACTACTGATGAAAGAGATAATTACGAATTAAAAGTTAAAGATGAGTTGGATGAAGTATACAATGAACTAAACGGTCACGGATACTATCAAATGGATACCTTAACAACATTTATTGAACTATTTATTAGATGTGAAAAACAAAGTGAAGGTGCGTTTATGTTTAAAGCCCTATTGCAGTTAATCTTAGATTACTGTGATGGAATAAAAGATTTTTACCAAATAGTTGGTTATTCAAAAAGAGTGTAGTATGAACATATTAGTTACAGGGGGAGCGGGGTTTGTTGGTTCTAACCTAATAAAAAGTATAGTTAAGAAGTATCCTAACTGTAAAGTAATCTCTGTTGACAACTATTTTACAGGTAAAGAAGAAAATCATATTGATTCGCCAAATGTGACTTACATAGACATATCAGTTAATGAGTACATCGATAGTGGTGGGGGTGTTACTCCCGATGTCGTATATCATTTTGGTGAATATTCAAGAATAGTTAAATCTTTTGATGATGTTGATTACCTTATTGAGACTAATTTATATTCAACATCTAAGTTAATTGAAAAGTGTAAACAATGGGGTAGTAAGTTAATTTATTCGGCATCATCATCAAAGTTCGGAAATGATGGTGAAGATGAAAACTTATCCCCTTATTCTTGGGTTAAAGCTAAGATGGTTGAATTAATCAAAAATTATGGTAAGTGGTACGACTTAAATTATGAAATTGTTTATTTTTATAATGTTTATGGTCCTTGTCAAATAACTCATGGTGATTATGCGACTGTTATTGGTATTTTTGAAAGGCAATATAGTAACGGTGAAAAATTAACGGTCGTTGAACCAGGAAATCAACAGAGAGATTTCACACATGTTGGTGATATTGTGGACGGGTTAATACTGATAAGTGAACAGAGTAAAAACCATGAGTGGCATCTTAGAAGTGGTGTTAATCATACTATAATACAGATAGCTGAGATGTTTGGGGAATGGGAGTTTATACCTGAAAGACGAGGTGAAAGGTTTACTAGTGAGGAATTTAAAACTGATACTGAAGAAATTTTAAATTGGAAGCCAAAACATTTGATAAAAGATTATATTAATTCAGTAAAATAACTTTATTACTTTTTGTAAATTCAATTTATTGTCGTATATTTGTAAAACAAACAAGGAAATATGGCAAAAAAATACGATATAATTGAAACAACTACAGTTGAGACTCGTTGGGGTGGAGAAGTAACTAGAAAAAAAATCAAAGACACGTATTTCAGGGACTCAAACGTTATCGCTCAATCACAAAGTAAAGTTGCAAAGTCTGAACGTAACGATTGTGTGGTTAGAGCGTTTATGATGTCATTAGACTTACCTTACGATAAGGCTCACAAATTTGTCTCTGATAAATTTAATCGAACAAATCGTAAAGGGACTTACACTTCAGTTTATCTTAAAAATATTTTAGGTAAACAAAAAAATGGTAAGAAAATGAGACTTATGGGTTACCATCCAACAAAGTCTTTCGGTGATAGAAAAAAACTTGTTAATCCTAAATACAAGAAAGAGACGGGTTATACAGTTAAATCTTTTATGGAACAACATCCAGAAGGAAGGTATTTTATGATTGTTAAAGGACATGCACTTGCACTTGTAGATGGAATTCTTTATGGAAACTCTAACGAACAATATGACGGTTTCCGCCGACCAATTCACTACGTAATTAAATGTCAGTAATTATATGAGTGTTGACATGTTTGTAATTGGTGAGATGGTTAGTTGGTTAGATTCGACATACTTTATTCAGGAAGTTAGAGAAGATGGGTTAATTTTAAAACAAAATTTTAGTATAGGTACGGTATTGGCAAAACCAGTAAAATTTAGCGAAGTTGTGAAGATATAGTGTTAAATATTTTTTTTATAGATAAATCCGCCGTATATTTGTAGAACAATAAGGGTTTAACAATATAAAAAAAGGAAAGATATGTATATTAAAGAGTATGACAACGTAATGGGTAAAGGGTTTTCAGTAGAGCAATCAGTTAACGGTAAAATGTGTAAATTCATGGTAAATGATAACGGTTTTGATACTGAAACTGAGTATGAGTACAGAGCAATCACTAAGTGTGTTGCGGGATTTCTAACAATTTCAGAGGGTAAAGGTAAACTTTCACAAATTGCTACTCGATTTGAAAAGAACAGACTACACACACTTGAATTGAAAAACCAGTATGGTAACTACCAAACGGTATTAGCGATAAAAGGTAGTAAATTCTACATAATTGATAAAGTTATTATTGAGAATCTAACAGTTGGAGATATCCACTCTTGTTTTCCTAAGATGGCTGACCATAATCACTGGAAATCAATCGGTTCTAAAACATGGGCCGACCCCGCTTACGGAGTGTTAGTAGATAGTTTTAAAAACATAACTCTTCAAATGGTTTAAACCATAAAAAAACCCACCGATTGGTGGGTTTTTAATTTTAATATGTTAAGGGTTAAAAGTCCATATTATCATATGGGTCTAATAAACTTCTTTGTTTAAATCCTACACCTCCAACATAAGTTTCTCTATTTTTAATTTGACTTCTGTAAAATTCTAACATTTTTTTAGCTACCGCTCTATCGTATTCTTTGTCATCTGTCTCAGGTACCATATCGTCAATATAAATTGACCCTCTAAATCTTCTTAAAGGTCCTTTGTGGTTGTAAATGTCATTAACGTCAGATTCATCCATCTCAAAGTCAAAATCGTCTACAGGGTATTTAATAAACTCTTCTTCTTCGTCTTCATCAAATTGTTCTGAAACTACATTATTATGAAAGTCTACACCTTCTAACGAGTTAAAAAAATCAACAAAGTCATCACGTTCATCATCCATCTTACTTATGTATTCTTCAGTTTCTCTGTAAGGTTGAAGTAAATCTGGATTTTCACAATGAAAATCTACATGAGCCGCGTAGTCTTCCATTGTTACTACACCATCTTTATCTAAATCAAAATGTCTATAAAGTTCATCAGGACTTATGATACCATCTTTATTTTCATCTGCGGAATCTTCATTAATTGGTTCTGTTTCATCATCAATAACCATATCAGTCATATATTCTAACATCTTAGGTCCATAGATATCTAGTAAACGGTTTATAACAATCTTAGGGTTTTTTCTCATATATCTAACAATATCAGCAGGTATCTCACCACTGTATTTACCAAACACATTTTCTAATTCAGTTTCTCTTGGTGTTTTACTTATTTGAGGTTCGATAGTAAAATCTTGTTCAATAAGTTTTTTTTCTACGGCTTTTTGTATTATATTTGTAAGCTCAGATTCAGGAATGACAAGTTTTTTCATAATAATTTGTTTTTTCTTATAAATATAATTAGAATTAAAAAAAAGTGTAATATGCAAGAAAAGTCTAAACCTTATATGTTGTTTATTTTTTCGGAGTTCGAAAAGGGTTCAACAATCCTAAAAGATATACCGTTACAGTTATCACCAGTAAGTTCCTCAAAGTATCTCAAATACAACCATACTGATACGCATGTGGTTTGTAATTTTGAATCAAATTTACAATTTGAGGATTTAAGAGAATTTATTGATAGTACTATAGGATTAATTGTCGACCAGTGGTATTTATTTGAACATCCTAATAAGATGGCGGTACATATTGATGACACGTTAAAGTTGAATTTATTTGATTTAGAAACGGAAAATATGCAATATGAAAAAATGCCAAATAAACAGGATGATGATGAGATGTTAAAGATTATGGATTACTTCTTACAGAATAGTATGAAGAATTTTGATAAAGATGAAATTGATAATATGTTTTACAATGAAGAAGATTCTTTAATAAATGAGCTTAAATTGAAAAAAAATGTTACCTTTGTAAAACCAACATTAGATGAACTACTTGAAAAGGTTAAAGAAAGTGGTGTGGATAAATTAACTAAATACGAAAAACAAATATTAGACGAATATGCGAGAAATTAGAGACAACAACAGTATGTATACATTAAATCAAGATGACATTCAAATGTACTTAAAAGACTTAAGGCAAATCGATGTCATGACTCCCGAAAGAGAAAAAGAGTTATCGAATATAATGTGTTCGAATGACTGTACACAAAAACAACGAGACGCAATTCATAAAGAATTGTTAGAAGGTAATCTTAGGTTTGTTATTACGGTTGCAAAACAATATCAAAACCAAGGGTTAGATATGTCAGATTTAATTGCTGAGGGTAACTATGGTTTAATGAAGGCAATCAAAAATTTTGATTGGACAAAAAAACTCAGATTCATATCATATGCTGTTTGGTGGATTAAACAATCTATTTTACAATCTCTTAATGAAAACTCAAGGACGATTAGACTACCTGTTAATGTTGTTCAAGATTTATATAAAGCCAAAAAAGTCGCTCAAAAGACAAATACTGAATTAGATTCTAAATTTACAAGTCTACCCAAAACAACGTCAGTAGATAACTTTATTAATGACGAGGGAGATACTCTTATTGATTTACTTGAGAATGTGGACTCAGTACAACCCGATGAAGGTTTTAACACTGCAGACGAGTTAAAACATAGGTTATTTGGTATTATGTCAGTACTTGATGACCGAGAAAGAAATATTGTTGAAGAGTATTATGGGTTAACTGGCACACCAAGAACACTTGAAGATATTGGGGGTGATTTTAGCCTAACTAAAGAAAGAGTTAGACAAATTAAAGAAAAGGCTTTACGTAAATTACGTAACGAAAGCTCTACTTTATTTGATTACTTATAAGACTTTTAACTATTTATAGATAACTAAAATCACTTTATGGGTATTTTAAAAGAAATTAAAAAACGTATTTTCCCTACTGTAGTAGCACTCTCGGCTTTGTCTGTGAGTGTTTCTGCTGCGTTTTATTCGGTATCAGGACTTAGTAAGTTATTTGCGGGAGCCACCTTTGAGGTTATAGTGATGGCGTCATCATTAGAGGTTTCTAAATTAGTTATTGCATCACTATTATACCAATATTGGGGTAAGATTAATAAATTGTTAAGGTTCTACTTAACTTTAGCTACAATAATATTAGTACTTATTACTTCTGCCGGTATCTATGGATTCTTATCTGCAGCATATCAAGAAACAGCGACTAAGTCGGGTATTGTTGATAAGAGAGTTGAAGTTTTAGAACTTAGAAAAAATAGATTTATAGATAGTAGAGATTACTTAATGACTGAAAAGGGGGTATTAGATAAAAGTATTTCAAGTCTTAGAGATGGTTTATCTAACAATGTTATCCAATACAAAGATAAAGAAACAGGTCAAATAATTACCACTACTTCTTCAAGTACAAGAAAGGCGTTACAAAATGAGTTAAATACTGCGGTGGCACAAAGAGATAAGATATCTATTAGGTTAGAGACAGCTACCGATTCAATTAACGGTATTGATATTAAAATTTTAGATACTGAGAGTAGTGCTGAAATAGCAAGTGAATTAGGACCTTTAAAATATTTAAGTGAATTAACAGGTAAACCTATGAATATTATAATTAACGTACTTTTGTTAATTATTATCTTTGTATTTGACCCATTAGCAATTTCATTAGTAATCGCATCTAATTTCATGTTTAATCAATTAAAAGGTAAAAATGAAAATGAGGATACAGAAACAGATAATTTAGTAGGTGACCCCATAGACATATCAAAAGAGGCGGGCAAAATTGAAAAAGAGTTACTTAGTGATGAACCCAAACCTTTAGAGGTTTCTGACGAATTACTAAGTAGATTAGAAAAAGAATTAGGTAAAATAGACACCAAAGAGACTGAAAATGAAAAAAGTATGGTGATAACTGATGATTTATTGAAAAAAATTGATAAATTATCACAAGTGATTGATTTGGAAAGTGACGTAGAAGAACAATCAGAGAATATAGAAAAAAAAGAGAATAATAAAGTCACTCCACAACCAAATAAACGTATTCTAACATATAGAAGGAGAGATGGCGGTGAAAATTCAAAAACTGATAGGAGTTAAACCTACTGGTAATTATAAAAAAAAGAAACAAATACTATTAACACATACGGGTCGTAACGCTAAAGATTATTTAAATAGTCTTAGATATCGAATGGGTGGTAAATATAATAAATTACCTCATTATGTGATTTCAAGAGAGGGTGAGGTACATGAAATTATACCTCCTGAGACTTATAGTAATTATATGGATGTAAAGTCCCATAATAAATCTACAATAGTTATATCATTAGAAAATTTAGGGTGGTTACGTAAAAACCCATTAGTTGGGGGTTACATTAACTGGATTGGTAATATTTATAAAGATAGGATATATGAGAGGAAGTGGAGAGGTTACTTTTTTTGGCAACCTTACACTGATAAACAAATTGAAACTTTATCTGTATTAGTTAATCAGTTGTGTACTGACTTTAATATACCTACGACCTTTATTGGTCATAATGTTAAAGTGGATAAGATTGAGAAATTTCATGGTATAGCGTCTTACAGTAATTACTATAGAGAACGAACCGATTTAAATCCATCTTTTAACTTTGAAGAGTTTATAAAAAAAATAGAAAATGAGTAATCAATACGATGAATTAAAGAATTTACTAAATGTATCTAGAAATATGTTAGGTAAAAATGACCTTACAGAGTCAAGAAAAGTTTTAACAAAAAACGGCCTTATTAGTGAACAAGAAATAGAAGATGATGGTGCAACAAATATCGAGGTAGATTCTGAACAAGAAATAGAGGTAGAAACTACCCCTGATGAAGATAAAAGTAAATCATATAGAGTGTCTGGTGGATTAATTACTTTACACGGTAATACTAAACAAGAATTAGAACTTTCAACTGATGAGAAAATATCTTTTCAAGAAACTATGGACGAATTTGTAAATGAAGTATCTGATTTATCAGATTTCGGTACATTAAATTTATATCCAAATAATGTGGACTGGTCAGGTAAAGTGATAGACTACGATGTTGAATTTTACTTTTCAATAGGTGAAGACAACGGAGTGTATATCAATGGAGATATGATTAAATTAGATGATGGTTTAGTGGAGTTAATTAATAAACTTACTTCTTTCTATGACAAATTTAAAGCTAAGTGGGCTAAAGTACTTTCACAAAGAAAGAAAACAAAAAATATAGATGCGGTATGATTGCATTAACTGGTGTCATAAACGTTTTTAATAGTATTTTTGATTTTATCAAGAAGAACCCTAAGTTTTTTTTAGGGGTTATTTTTGCATTATTAATTGTTTTATTGTTTAAACAATGTGATAACATTAAAGGATTAAAAAATGAAATAGAAATTAAAGAAGTTGAATATGAAAATGAAAAAAACCGTTTCTTTAATAATATCGAAAATTTAAAAGATTCAGTAGAGTTTGTTGAAGAGGATAACGTTTATGTTAAATCACTTTTAAGGGTTAGAGAAGGTGAATTACAGTTATTAGATAAGAAATTAAATGACGCTAAAATAAACATTAAAGAGTTGGCCAACAAACTCGATGAAAACGTAGAGGTTAAAAATATATACGTTACTGATGTGAGTTCAGAGATAGTCACTAATGACGTTATGACAAACATTGAACGTGATAGTGTTGGTAATATCGGTTTAGGTATAAAAGATTCCAACCAAATATATACACTTGAGACACAGAGTTGGTTTAAGTTAAGACCTTTTAAAGATTCATTGAAGTTAGAGTTAGTGGATAGATTTGGAATCGGTAAGTCATCTCAATTAAAACACAATTTAAATTTTTCACTTACATTATCTCAACTTGAGATGGAAAATGGATTAACACGAGTTGTTGTACAACCAACAGATAATAATGGGAACCCAATACCCCCAAGTATTTTACAGATACCATTCGTTAACGGTGTAGAATTTATGGATATAAAACCTAATATAATACAGTCACCTACTAAACGTAAAAGTAGAAGGGGGTTTGGTATGTTAATAGGACCATCATACGGTTTATATAGTATAGATGGTTCATTTCAACCTACATGGGGTATAGGAATAAGTGTAGGTTATAAGATTTTTTAATATTTATTAATATGGCACTAACACAGGCAGACAAAAACGACATCGAGATAATGATAAGGAAAGAGATAAAAGACTTCCTTGGGTCAACGACTATTAATCAGTTTGAGAAAAAAATTATCGAGAAAATACAAGATGAGATACGTAGAGGTAAAATAACCAAAGATGTTAGTGAAATAGTTGCTAAGGTTATGAAAGAATTTTATAAAATAATGTGGACTCAAAGAAGTTTCTGGGAACCAAGACTAAAAAATGTTAAATAATGGAAAATGTTTCACAACAACTTAAAAAGGAGATAGGTAAATCAATGACTGCATCTATGGGTAAAAATTACACGGTTCATGGTGATAGCAATTCATCGTCAGAATTTATGAGTGCGGCTAGTAGTCTTAAAAAAGAAGTACAAGAAGATGGTAATGAAGGGTGGTCACCTCAAATAGGTAAGACTGAAGGGTTAACTAGTGATACTTTAACTAAAATATTAACTAAAATAGCTAAAGATTTAGATGATGAGATGGAGACATCTAAAGAAGAACCGAATGAAGCGACTGGTGCTGGTTCAGCCGGTGGTTATGTCGGACCTTTATTTAGTGAGCCTCAAAAAAGAAAAATTAAGGAAGAAAAATTAGAAGGTGGTTTATCTGATGGTATGAGTATTGAAGATATGGCATCTCATCACAAAGTTGATGTTGATAATATTATAGATGCTTTAGAGAAGGGTGTTAATGTTGAATTAGAACATACTACTGAAATGATGGTAGCTTTTGAAATCGCTATGGACCACATTTATGAGGATTTAAACTACTATAATAACTTAGAGAAGATTGAATCCAAAGAGGCGACAACCTCATCTTCTGTTGGGGCTTATGACGCACCATTTGGAGGACCAAAAAAGGACCCATTACAAATAGATACACCTAAGAATGTTTATTCAAAACTTAGGTCAGTTAAAGATAAGAACTTTCCAAAGTTAGGTGGACCTGGAGGTAAATACGTAAAAATAAAAGATAAGTGTAAGAAGTTCCCTTACTGTAATCAGGGTGACATAAATGCTTTAGAGTTCTTTGAAAACAATATAGTTAAAGAAGCCATAAAACAAGTATCAAAAAAATATAACTTGGATAGTTCCTTTATTAAAGGAGTTATAATGGAAAAGTTAAATAAATAATTGATACTTACCATATATTTATAATAAAAATACTGATATGAAAGATATTGAAAATATGATTGAAAACCTCGTAGAGAAAGTTCTAAGTGAGGAAGTCAACAAAAAAGTAAAAGATATAACTGAGTCTGTTTCAACTGAAATTGATGAGATGGAAGAGTACTATGAAGTAGCCAAAAACCGTAAAGAGGAAAGAAAGGCTAGTAAAGATGAACCAAAAGAAGGTATGGGTAAAATGCCGGAGTTAAGAGATAAGTTCGATGGACGTGATTCTGAAGTTGTTGGTGTATATTCTAATATAGATAAACAACGTAAAGAAATGGGTGAGGACGAAGTAGAAGAAGGTAATGAATTTAGTGGGGCAAGAGCTAAAGCAATTGAAGACGGTAAAGATGAATTCGAAGTTGATGGTAAGACTTATCCTGTTAAGGGTGAAAAAAACGAGTCTAAAAAACAAAGTTTAAAATTGACCGAAGATGAGATGATTGAGTTAATCCAACGAATAGTTAAGGAACAAAAAATTTCAGGGATTACAGGTCAAAAAAAGGCTATGAAGACATCTAAGAAAGATAATGAAGATTACATTAAATCAGTTACTAAAAAAATGAAAGACTATCTTAAAAATGCTGATGAAGGAGAATATGTGGCTGACCCTGAAAAATTTCCAACAGGTAACGGAGATAGAAAAGATGATAAGATGATGTATACTGCATCTGATGGTGTTGAGGAGTACATCGACCAAATTGCACGTTCAGGTGGTATGGAAAATTTAGATTATGACCAAATTAAACCTGATGAAGAGTGGTTAGATATGAATATTCTTGGTTCCTCAGAAACTGGTAATAATCCCGAATGGGCAAATGCTGTTAAGACAGATACAGGAGAAAAGGTAAAAGATAGAATGGATAAAAACATTTTAGCTAAACTTAAGAAACAATCATATAACAAAGCACCTCAACCAGTGACTGATTATTCAGGTAAGAAAAAAACAACTGATAGTATGGCAGGTATCGAGGTTTCAGAGTCTGTTAAAACAGATAAGAAAAAAGAGAGAGTAAATGAAGATATTGATAAGATGAAAAAACTATTTTCGCACAATTACAAAACTCAATAACAAACAAAACTTTATATTTTTTTGGTCCGTTCTATATTTTTACTATGAAAAGATATAGAATGGACCAATTTTTTAAATGGTTATCTACACCTATGGATAAGGAAGATATCGACACATGGAATCGTGCTAATAATATTATACCCGAATACTGTGACTTATTTGAAGACTTTAGTTTTTCACTTTATTATTTAATTAGTGAAACTTACTTAGGGTTTAGTCATGGTGATAGTAACGCAACAAAAATTGGTATAATGAATGACGATAAGTTAGAACACTTTAGATGGTGTTTTGATAAAGTTATATTAGATTTTAAAAAGGAAAATATAACATTTAACTTCAGTAGTAATGATTACGACTTTTTTGAGTCATTTTATATGGAAGTATATTATGAGCAGTTAGATGGGGTAGTTAGAGACTCAATAGAGAGCTTCTTACGAGAGTTATTCAACAGGAGAAGAACTATTACCAAACCTGACCTTGAGATGTTTACAGACCTTTATAAGTCGTTGGAGCGTTCAGTACAATTATAATTTTTCCCATTTCTATTTACAATGAGCAATATAAAATTAAGTTTTTTAAAAACATAAACTATAATAAGATTATTAAAAATGACAAAAACATTAGAAACAATTAAAGAGTTGACGGAAACACTTTCAGTAGATACTAACAAGTTTTACGAAGGTAATAAATCCGCAGGTGTAAGAGCAAGAAAAGGAGCTCAACAACTAAAAGCTTTACTACAGGATTTGAGAAAAGAAATTTTGGAAGAAAAAAATAAGTAATAAAGTGATAGAAACAATAATGACATACATAGCGATTTTTATTGCAGTATTTACATCATTATCAATCATACGATTGTCAGTAAATTTCATAAAGGCCCTATTATCAACTCCACCTAAAAAGTTCGAGATTGGTATAGGGTCCTTAATTTACCACGGTCTATGTTTATCCTATTTAATAACATTAATAATTACCGCAATATGAATACGTACTATAATTTTTTAAATAAAATACAAAAAAATCTAAAGATGGTTAGAGTACTGGATACTCATGTTAGTTATGATTTATTATTTTCAAATAAATGGGTATTACCACGTAATATGGGTAAGGGTGTTGAAGTTGTTAAAAATGGTATAGATGGAGATAAGATATCTCTTTCATTTGTTTGTCCAATAAATGAGACTTCAGTTAATCAACTTGAGGATTTGATTGATAACATAATTAAATCTAACTTAGAGAGAGAGGCTAAAGACAAATTATTTAGAAACAAAGTTCAGGAGTTAAAGGGTATTTTTGAAAAAGAAAACTTAGAGGACTTACAGAACCTTAAATTTGATGTGGATGAGATAACAAGTATTATAAATTCAAAAGAAACCGTAGATGGAGAAGATAACAAATCAGGAAATAGAGAAAGAGTTGACTCTACTGAAGTTAGAGAAAAAGAAGTCGATAAGGCAAATTGAATCATCTAAAAACACACTTATTAAAGACATTCAAGGGTTCGATAAAGAAATGGTGTCAAACACTATCTTCATTGAAAAGAAATATACGTTATGGGAGAGGATAAAAGTAATTTTAGGGATGAGTTAAGTCTTTTAGCTAAGATATCTAATGATATTGAATCTTCTATACTTTCTAAGGGTGATGTAAAAATTATTATTGAGTTAGATTCATTTGAATATAATGAAATAATAAAAAACTTTGCAGCGGTTTATCGTAGTAATGATAAATTTAATATTGAAATTTCAGGTATTAACTTTACGTTCGTTTTGAAAAAGTAGTGGTTTGACGATACAGTTTTTTCTTATCAAAACCATTTTTAACTAAAAGGTTGTACATCCACTTTCTCTGTGTGGTTGATGTATCTTTCACAAATATAGCATCATTTCTACCGGTATTTCTAAAATGATTTTCTAAGGTACTAAGTAAACGATGTGAGTCATCTATATTTTTTAAACTAAACACGAAAAACTTATCATTAATTTGTATAATTAATTTATTATGAAGAGTAGAAATACTCTTCATTTCTTTTTTTATACAGTATTTTTTAACTATTTCATTAAATGTGATACGATTATTAGTAGACCAATCGTGAATTTTTTCTTCAATACAGTAGGGAACCATACGTTTTATTATATAATCACTATCCGAATCAATAAATAATTCAGTGTTCCTACCAAATTCATCTTCTTTAAAAAGTGGTACTTGATATGAATCTTGATTAGTTAATAGTCCTAATTCATATGTTACGTATTCCGCATTTTCATAAGTTACTTCAAAGTCGATATTATTTTCTTTAATTAATGACTTAAATTTAGTAATAGCGCGTTTCTCTGACTGATAACCTTTGATTATCTTTTTCTTTTTCTTATTCTTAAACAATACAATTATATAATTTTGCATGAAGGACTATTATCGAATTTTAAATATTAATAAAAACGCATCTCAAGACGAGATTAAAAAAGCGTATAGAAAATTAAGTAAACAATATCATCCAGATGTAAACCCTCAGGGAGAAGAAAAATTTAAAGACATAGCTGAGGCTTACGATACGTTAAGTGACGAAAAAAAACGAAGTCAGTACGATAACCCTAATCCTTTCGGTGGTCAATTCGGTGGTAATCCTTTTGATATGTTTAATCAACAAAGAAGACCAACTAAACCTAAAATTAAAGATAAAGTAATTAGAGTAACTTTAACACCTGAAGAATCGTTTGTCGGTATTGAAAAGGAGATAACTTATAAATCTAAGATTTCATGTGAATTATGTGTCGGTACTGGAGGTAAAAAAAATACATGCACAACTTGTGCGGGTAGAGGATTTATAAGACAAAAAATGGGTACAGGTTTTTTCACACAGACAGTGGATACTCCTTGTCATACTTGTAGAGGAAGTGGACAAATGGTTGTTGACCCTTGTTTGAATTGTAATGGTTCGGGGTCTATAGATAGATTTAAAAATCTAAAAATGTCAATACCTAAAGGAGTTGATAACGGTGATTTCTTAAGAGCGGCAGGTAAAGGAGATTATCTAAATAATATCCAAGGAGACTTATTAGTTCAAATTAATATGATTAAAAGTAAGTATGAGAAGGTAGGTAAAGACTTAGTTTTTAATTTAAATATAACCCCTATAGATATGTTAATTAATAAAACGTTCAGAGTATCACACCCTGATGGGGACTTAGATATAAATTTACCTAAAAATTTAAGTACCGAAAAACCACTAAGAGTAAAATCTAAGGGATTTGTTACTCAAAGTGGAATTGGGGATTTCTATATAAAAGTGGGTGTAACTAATAAGTCTATTAGTGATGAAGATAAGGTAAAATTAAAGGATTTACTAAAATGAAGCCATTAAAAGTTGTATTAACTTAACAGTTCCATATATACTTGTCCCTAACATAAAAAAAGAAAGTATTATTGTTCCTTTCTGTCCTATATTTAGACCTTTTTTACAGGTACTACATTCTTTTTCGTCCTTAATTTCTTTTGTATTAACTTGGTATTCTTTTGGCATAATATTATTTTTATAAACCTAATTTAGTGAATTTAATGTTTTAGTGAATATTTATAGTAAAAATTATTATGAAAAAAATTTTAGAATTTATTAAAAAAGTGTACAATTTAATTAAAGATTGGATTGTCGGTAATGGCGTTGAAGGTACAGTAGGTGTCATTCTTGGTTTGGTATTATGGTTAACAGGTTTTAAAGTTTATGCGGGTTTCGCTTTTGGAGTTTTTGCAACGAAAAATTGGGACTTACTAAAACAATGGGTAATTAAGAAGATGAAAAAATAAATTTAAACCTCACTTATGTGGGGTTTTTTTTTGATTTACATTTGCCTTTTACTTATTTTTTCTTATATTTGTAAAAAAGAAAATTATGTTATCATATATAGGAGGTAAAAGTAGAATAGGTAAATGGATAGTAGAGTACTATCCAAAAGATATGGAAGTCTATGTTGAGACATTCGGAGGGATGTTTTGGTGTTTTTATAACATGGACTTAGATTTGTATCCAAATTTAAAGAAAGTCGTTTACAATGACTTTAATCCACTCAACTACAATTTGTTTTTATGTATCCAAAACCCAACAGAATTACTTAAGGCTGTTGACAACATACCCTGTCAACAAAGAGGTGTTTTTCCAACACCACCTCAGTATAGAGAGTTATTTAATGAGATACAAAAGGAGATATTTGTAGATACGTATACCGTGAGTACTAAACCAAACTATGAATTAGCTGCTAAATATGCGTACATCCTTACTCAAGTTTTTAGTGGAAGTAAACCTGAAACTTCAAGTTATATTGACTTAAAAGGTAAATACAAATCAAAGTACCTTACTTTTAGGGATAAATTAAAGAATGAAAAATGGGTTAAAAAATTCTTAGCGGTAAGTCATATTGAAAATATGGACTTTGATGATGTTATTAAGAAATATGACTCCCCAACGACATATATTTACTTAGACCCACCTTATTGGAAGACTGAAAATTATTATTCTAATCATGATTTTGATAGAGATGACCATGAAAGGTTGGCTAACTCACTTAAAAATGTAAAAAGTAAATTTTCTTTATCTTACTATGATTTTGAATTATTACATACATGGTTCCCTAAGAATCAGTATGTGTGGGTTGAAAAAGACTTCGCTAAAGCGGCTGCGGCATCCAAAGGTAAAAAACAAAATAAAGGTACCGAACTCTTAATTATGAATTATGAGATTCCTAACCTTACCAAATTTGAAGTATCTTCGGATAATGAACATGAGAATAGTCAACTTAGTTTAGATATATAACCCATATAAAATAGAACATTTTTAATTTCTGATATATTTATAAGAAAATAAATAGAGGTATGAAGTTCAATCAAATCATAAAGAGTATCATAGTAGAACAGGGTCGTTACGAGATTCTGAAGAAGACTTACACCCAACCAAAAAAGAAGGGTGATAAAGTTAAGCCAGCAAAAATGTCACTTGAACAACTTAATAAAATGGTGATGACTGACCCAACCACCCGTAGAGATGGTGATAATATCAAAAAAGCCGGTAAATATGTAAATTGGATAATCAAACAATTTTTACAAATTGAACCAAATATTGACGCTGCGTATGGAACTCCACAATTTAAAAAAGAATTAAAAGAAAAAACTGATTTATTTTTTGAAGATTTATATAAAACAACTGATGACCTTATTAAGTTTGATAGGTTTAAATCTCAAATTGATGATGAATTAAGAGATATTAATAAATTAACTATTGATAGTTTATTTAATACGGTTAAAGATTTTAGCTTAGAAAAGGCGAGTACCACTAAGGCGGAACGAAAAGAAATGAAAGTTCATCCAGGTGCTGAATTGGTATACTCAGGTAGTAAATATGACGTTTACATGATTGAAGACCAAGGTGACTTAGGTAAAGAGGCGGCATGTTTTTACGGTGGTCAAAATAAAGAGACAAGATGGTGTACATCGGCACCGGGTTTATCGTATTTTAATACATACATCAAACAAGGACCACTTTATGTTTTAGTTGATAAGACTGATACTGAAGTAGGTGATATATCAGGATTACCTAAACACAGGTACCAATTTCATTTCCCTAGTAACCAATTTATGGATGTTAACGATAGACAAATTAATTTAGTTGACTTTTTATTAGGTGAGGAAGAAGGGTTAAGAGAATTCTTTAAACCTGAATTTATGAAAGGTCTTTCTAATGCCGATGGTACAGAAATTTCTGTAGAGTACCCAAGAGACGCAGCATCTAAATTTATAGCATTATACGGATTTGATAAGTTCTTTGATGATTTACCAAATAATTTAGGTAGGTTAGATTTTATTAAAGGAAGTGGTAATAGTCGATATGGTCAACAAGAACCAAAAGATTTAAACATAAAAATACCATCTACTATTGGTAGGTTTAAAAATATGTACGCATTACACCTTGATGGAATATTAGAAGAATTACCATCTGAGATATCAAACTTAGAGGACTTAATGTTCTTATCTTTACCTAATAATAAGAACTTAAAGTCATTACCAAAAGAAATGGCAGAAAAAAATGGTAACGATTATAAGATGAAAAATTTAGCGGTTATCACATTGGCGGGTTCTAATCCTAATATTGACATCCCTGAAGAGGTTCAAAAAATGATTGAAGAAAAAGGTATTAAAGTTTTTAAATAATTTATTGAAAAACAAATAGAGATATGAAGTTTAACCAAATCATAAAGAGTATCATAGTAGAACAAGGTCGTTACGAAATTTTGAAAAAAACGTATACTCAACCAAAAAAGAAGGGAGATAAAGTTAAGCCAGCAAAAATGTCACTTGAACAACTTAATAAAATGGTTATGACTGACCCAACTACTCGTAGAGACGGTGACAATGTTAAGAAGGCTGGTAAGTATGTGAATTGGATATTAAAACAATTCCTACAAATTGAACCAAATATTGAAGCTGACTACGGTACAAAAGCATTTAAAGTTGAGAGGACTGAGAAATTACGTTTGTTTTTTGAAGATTTATATAAGGTTACTCAGGACTTGAAAAAGTTTGATAGGTTCAAGGATAAGTTGGAGAGTGGGGACCGTGACATTAGTAAGTTGAGCATTGATAGACTTAACGACTTGATGTTACCGTATTCATTGGAGAAGACAAAGGCAACCAAAGACGAAAAAGAGAAAGCATCTAAGACTTACGACCATCCAGGCGGTGAGGTAGTCTTTAGAGGTTCTAAGTGGACAGTAGTTAGAATTAGTGATAGTGGTAAGTTAGGTAAGGACGCGGCGTGTTTCTACGGTGGTAACGACCAAAAACCTGGTAAGGGTGAGTCAGGATGGTGTACATCATCACCTGGTGGGGGTATGTTTGACTACTATATTAAGAGTGGTCCTTTATATGTTATTCTTCCTAATGATTCCGAAGAGTTTATGGCAGGTGGTCCTAAGGTAGGTCAGGTATCAGGTCTTCCAGCTAAGAGATATCAATTTCATTTCCATAGTAACCAATTTATGGATGCGAATGACCGTGGAATTGACTTGATTGATTTCTTATTGGCTAATCCTGAATTAAAAGAGTTCTTTAAACCTGAATTTATGAAAGGTCTTTCTAACGCCGAGGGTACAGAAATTTCTGTAGAGTACCCAAGAGATAAAGCATCTAAATTTATTGCGTTATACGGATTCGATAGGTTTTTTGAAGATTTACCAAATAACTTAGGTAGATTCGATTTCATTAAAGGAAGTGGTAATAGTCGATATGGTCAACAAGAATTAAAAGATTTAAACATAAAAATACCATCTACTATTGGTAGGTTTAAAAATATGTATGCTTTACATCTTGACGGAATGGTAGATGAGCTGCCGTCTGAGATATCAAATTTAGAGGATTTAATGTTTTTATCTTTACCTAACAATAAGAATTTAAAGTCATTACCAAAAGAAATGGCTGAAAAAAATGGTAACGATTATAGGATGAAAAATTTAGCGGTTATCACATTGGCGGGTTCTAACCCTAATATTGAAATTCCTGAAGAGGTTCAAAAAATGATTGAAGACCAAGGTATTAAAGTTTTTAAATAATACTTGATAAATTTTCAAATTTCGTATAATTTTATTTAAATTATTAATATGTCAAACATAGATATTGAAATATATTTTTCACAGTTTAAAAACTTCTTTTTAGATAATCCAACTGAACTCATAAAGTTAATTGGTAAGGCATCTGAACGAGATTTTTTTAACGAGGTATATAATACTATTCATGATAATCACAATAGCGGTGATGAATTACAACTCACACACAAACAAATAATGGATATTGTTATCAAACTAAATAAAATTAAAGAAGTTGATGATTCATATATTGATAGTCAAATATTTCAAAAAACTAAATTTGGGGTATTTTGTTTAAACTAATAACGAGTCCTTATCCCTTTATTTATTTGTTTAATGATTTATTTTCTAAATGAAATAAAAAACTAATTAATTAATCAGTGTATTTTAGAGATAATAATTATAGCGATGGTATTGATAAATTTATGGTCATTACCGTTGCCACAGAAGAAAACGAAGAATTAGTCCGTTTTAGGGATTCTTGCCATCATCACGATATACCATATAAAATCTTAGGGTTAGGTCAAGAATGGACAGGTGGTGAAGCTAAAAATGGTGTACTACTTAAACCAGGTGGTTCACAAAAAATAAATCTACTTAAAGAAGAATTATTGGATTATCCTGATTTAGGTAATCATATTATACTCTTTACTGACTCATATGATGTTATTATTAACGGTTCATCAGAAGAGATAGTCAGTAGGTTTAGAAAGATGGAATCGCCGATAGTGTTCTCAGCTGAAAAAACATGCTGGCCAGATGAAAGTTTAAAAGGGGAATACCCAAAATCAGCTACCGATTATAGATATTTAAATTCAGGTGGGTTCATTGGTTACGGGGACCACATATCAAAATTAGTTAATAAAGTTTCGGTTAATAATGAATATGATGACCAGTTATATTACACTGAAAGGTTTTTTGAGGACTTAAAAGGTAATAAAGACACTATATTAGATTATAACCAATTCTTATTTCAAACGATGAATGAATCTTTAGAAGATATTATTGTTGATGGGGGTAATCTTAAAAATATTGTAACTAATGAGTCACCACTTATAATACATGCAAATGGTGGTAGTGTAGTAAAAAATACTTTAAATGATTACTATGAAAAAATATTTCATAAAGGGAAAATAAAATCTTTAGCTCCTAATAATGATAAAATAAAAAAAGATAGGAATGAATCTGATATATTAATTGGTTTATTTTTAGATGAGAAGGTACCAGATATTAATCAAACTTTTGACCACATCAGGTTTTTGAATTACCCAAAAGATAAGACTTCATTTCATATAATTTATGGGGATAGTAAACATGATTACAAAGTTAATATGTTCAAAGAAAAGTATTCGGATATATTTAAAAGTTTTAAAATAACACGTACCAGTAGTAATAAAATTATATCAAGAAAGAATTTTCTCATTGAATCCTATGATGAGGCTGACTATGTCATTATGATGGAGTCTAACCATATATTTAGAAATATTAAATCTATTCAATCATTAATTAATGAATGTAAGGGGATTATTAGTCCAATGATTAATAAGGAGGGTAGTGAATGGGTTAATTTTGAATCTAAAAATAAAAAAGAATATCAAAAATATATTAAGAAAGGTATTTGGGATGTTGATACAATATATGGTATTCATATAATAAAAAATGATTTAATACCATTTAGTGTTAATTCACTTTACGTGGATAGTGAAAAATATAGTCACGATGATTGGGATATATTAATGTGTGATAACTTAAATAAACAAGGTTATCAAGTACAAATATCTAATACTAATTACTACGGAGGAATAATTTAATTCCTCTTTTTTTATTCCTTTATTTTAACTACATTTGTGTTGTGGATAAAAAGACGGTACATTATAAAAAAGTTATTGATACGTATTTGGTTACTAAATACCATACGTGTAATGGGATAAGTGATAATACTGTCAGAGAATACGTTAAAAGATTAAATGAAAACAAATACGGGTATTGGAGAGAATTAGAAACTGATAAAGTTTCCGAGGAAGAATTTAAATCCAGTTACGGTAATACATCATATAAGGTTAGTTCAGAAAAAATAACAATAGTTGTTGAAGAGTATCCTAATAAAATTTCATGTAAGGTATATCAAACAGAAAGAATTAGACGAGTTGGTTCATCTTACTTCAGGGTTCGAAAATACCTTACCTATATAACATATAATTTTAAATACAATAATTTTTATTCGGGTACTATAACTAAAAAAAATAAAAAAATATTAACTAAAAAAGTTAGGGTTAATGACTTCAGAGGTCATGTTTTTAGTTCCTTAAATTTAGCAATAAGGAGACATCTAAGAGATAACGAATTACGTAACAATAACTTTTCTAAAAGAGCCCCTAAAGAAAACTCAAAACTTTCATGGCAGGTTACAAAGAAATATAGTGATAAGTGTAGTCACTCTAATGACATTATGGATATCTTTTTAAGTAGAATTAAAGAAAGATGTGGTATTAATAAAGATATAAGAGGTAAAGATTATGAGATTAAATTTTTCCAACTATATTTGGAAGCCAATAAATTTAAATACCCTAATAACTATGGAGAATATGTTCAACTATCAATACCTAAAAAATTATTAAAAAAACAAATCAATTTAGTTTCTTTATATATGAATATTAATGAACTAAATGGTAGGAAAATTCGTAAGATTTTAAATGTTGGTCATGATTTAGATTTTGAAGTCTTAAATAAAGTGTATACTTTACTTGGTGTAGATTATTTTAACAAAGTTAATAGTAGTGTATTTGTTAAGAGTAATCTTCATTTTTCCTCAGACTTTAAAGTTGAAAAAGTAAATTTAGAGACTAGTAATTTTCATAAACAAAATATTGTTAATGTTTTAAATGAAGGGTTAAATCTACATTCACTTATTGAACACTTTAACATGGTTAAAGAATTAGAAGATAAACACGGACATAAGTTTAAGGTTAAATTTAAAGACGTAGAACAATTTAATAACGAGCATTATGACGTATCTGAACTACTACAATCGTATAGAAAAGGTGTGGTCAATAGATATTATGGGGACGGAGTTGTAAGTTTAATTGAAGGCGGTATAACTGATTTAGTGGGTGTAGAATATTACCCTAAAGTATTAATGACCACCAACGATTACAATGAAGAATCACAAACTCAAAAGAATTGTGTTAGGACTTATATTGAAGACCCAAATAATATTATTATTTCGTTGAGGGCTGGTGGTGAAGATAGTAAAGTACGGGCCACGATAGAATATAGGTTTATTGGTAACACATTAAAAAGAGTACAATCACTTGGTGGTAAGAATGGTAAATTAACTTCTATGTGGGACACAACGTTAGAGATTTTAGATGATAAGATAACTTCACTATATCGAAGTGAGATATTAAAAACTCCTGAACTTTCTAAAGTTTATAGAAGTGGTAAGGTTATAAAGAGAAAGTCTCATTATGATGGAGTTATTCTTAGGTGGGATAATGAAGAGGAAATGGATGGTACGATTAATATTGATTTACCATTTTAAGATAAAAAAAATTAAGAGGTAGGTTGACTACCTCTTTTTTTATGATTATAATTTAGTGAGTTAAATTAAATCTAATAAATAAAAATATGTCAGAAAAAATTTATGTCCGTAAAATTGAGACTTGGACAATCTCATCTGCAAGTAAACCAATTGAGGTAAATGTAGAGGCACTAAGAAAGTGTGTACCACCATATGAAGGTGACTCAGAACAAGAATTGGTAAACTATCTACAAAACGAAGTGTGGAATGAATACGAATTCTATGAGAATGAAACTAATAAAGAAGTTTATGGTGAGGATGCTGTATATGATTTATGTATGGAAGAAGCTTATGTTGAAAATGAGTTCTTTGATTCACGTACTAAAGGGGAAGACACATCTATTCAGGTGGGTGTACCGAATGAGGAGTGGACAAAATATGGTGGATTCCAACCATTAGCGTACGGAGAAAACGAATATTAAACAAAATGATAAAAATGATAAAAATGAAAAAGATAAGTAAATTTTTTCAGAGCTGGTATCCAGTAATCTTCGCATTTATGTGTCTACTATATTCAGTAGGTTTAGGATTAGCTGGTTACACAGAAGAGGCCCAATACTCAGCACATTGGCCAGGAACTATCCTCCTATTTGCGATAGTAATTAGACAAAGACGTACAACATGAATTTAGCATTCTTTATAGTGGGTGGAGTTATTTTTGGTGCTTATATCTACTTTACAATTTGGAATATATTCTACGGGGCTAGAAAACAAAGAGAAGAAAACTATCCTAACTATTACGATAGACATGGTCAAATGGGTGAACCTAAGGCTGATGATATGGATATGGACGGAATGGGTAACTTTAGTCGGTTTCCTAATACTAAGTCAACTAATAACCATAGGATAAATAAAATGGATAGAGATTGGAAAAGTCGCCGAAAAGAAAAGGTGAGTTAAAATGTCTGAACAAAAATAAACAAATAATAATAAATAAAAAAATGGCAAAACTAAGAAGAAAAGTGATTATCACAACAGTTCGTTGGGAAGA
>Ga0098046_1000055_pt1 | contig 44377 bp, 67 predicted proteins | sample 11BtaG_FD_77067 | JGI IMG/M metagenome (GOLD analysis project Ga0098046, IMG submission 77067) | Marine viral communities from the Subarctic Pacific Ocean - 11B_ETSP_OMZ_AT15265_CsCl metaG | ecosystem: Environmental > Aquatic > Marine > Oceanic | place: Pacific Ocean | collected 2015-01-16
GATACAACATTGATTGTCTCGAAGTTATAGAAACCGTGACGGGCTTTCTTGCCATTGTATGTCTCAAGCAGTCCCTTAAACTCTGCAACACGGTCGCTACCAACAATCATTGTGATTTTCTTGTAGCCCATGTCATAGAGTTTGACAGCAACATTGAATACATTTTTGATAGATTTGTCTACAATGATGTTACGACCATGCTTTGGGAACATCTTGCGTAAGTGTTTTACTTTATCGGAATACGATAGGGGGTCTTTTGCGCCCGTTGTCTGAGATACAAAAATCTTATAGTCAGAGCCTCTCGACTTTGATACAATCGTATCGATGACTTTACCATGACCAATCGTTGGCGGATTCATCCGACCAAACGTAAAGAATGCCTCACGGCTCTCTTCTACCAAATACTGACTGAAATTTTTAATCACTTTTTATTACCTGCTCTCATAGCTTGTTTGCGCTCTTTCTCTTTTTTACGAGTCGCGGGTAGCATTTTCTTTGCAATGCGGTCAATACGCGGACCCATCTTTTCGAGTTTCTTCTCAATTTCTCTACGACGAGCAACTGACAAGTCGCTTTTATCTATACCTTTGGTAAGTTTTTTGTAGATGGCTTTACGAGCAGATTTACGGGCACGTTTCTTTAGAACGTCCATACTAGCAAATTTACGAGCGGCGCGTTTACGACCGATAGCGATTTTGGCTTTATTTTTGCGTAGTTGGCGACCACGAGCAAGACGCTGTTGAACAGTCAGTGCTTCATCTTTTGTGGGAGGAGTCGTTGAAGAGTATTCTGCATTACTTCCCGTAGGAATGGCAGATTTGCGTTTCTTCGCATTATATGCAAGTTGTGGGTCACCCGTTTGAGTGTAGTCCACATTCAGAAATGTTTTCAGGCTCATTGGTTTCGCCATCGTTTTACCTCTTGGTTTGTCCCATTACTTCTGCCAGCCTTTTAAAACATCTGGACTGAAGTTATTATACGAAAATTCCAAGCGGTCAACCAACTTGACCGCATCACCACCTAAGTCGTCAATAGCAACAAATCCTTCTGCGCCAGTGACTTTGTATCCTTGATTCGTTTGAACAAACGTGCCAAGTTTACTAATACTGTTAAGTTTATTTATAAGTTTTAATTTTGCAAATACAAGATTTTTCTGTAAATCAAACATGCTAATTAAAGATTTTTTATTTTTAACACTAAAAAACTTCATAATATCATCAAGTCTCTTATATTGAGTCGCTTTACCCTTTTCAGACTTACGTTTATCTGCTTCTGCTTGAAACTTTTGTTGAATCCATTTGATTAATCCAGTAACATGGCGTGTTGAATCTGGAATCAATTGACCTCTTCGAACAAAGGTATTATTGTATTGTTCGATAAGTTGAGCAAGTTCTTGATTGTTCTCAAGTTCTCGAAGTGTCGAACTCGCAATCTTGTTGAACAGAAAACCTGCTTGTGACAGATACTTTGTTACTTCAGCAGTTTCTTTTTTGCCCATCGTGGCGCGAGACACATCACGCAACATAGCATCAGCCGAGTAGACATTCTTAGAATTCTTGAAACGAGATACGTTGACACCGTATGTGGCTTTCATGCTTTCAAAGTCTGTGCCACTGTATGTCGTGTGCCACACAATACCAATCTTTGACTTGCGTATCTCTGTCGCTTGGTCATATGGCACAGCATAGATGATTGTGTTAGGATGAAACGTGACATACTTCACACCATCAACACTCTTTGCTTTCAGGTCTTTTTGTGAGAACAAGAAGTCGCCTTGAATAATGCCTGTGATACCAAGTTCTGGCAGATACTTCAATGCGTCTTTCAGTTTCGATGCAAGGTCACCAGACGTGTCAGCATCAATCTCTTTTGCTGTCTTATAGACTTTTGGGTTCTTGTTGAAGATGCCCTTCTTTGCGACAAAGAACTCACCATCACGCGGGTCAATACCAGCAAAGATAGCAGGTGCGCCATCCCACTTCGTTGAAAGTTTCGCTTTACCACCTGCTCCTGCAAGCATATTACGCAACTCGCGCAATGCATTGATTGCTTCACGAGTGCCTTTCACACCACCATAGAGAACTTTGTCCTCGATATGAGTCATGTGAGTATTCTTTTGCTCTGTTATGAAATCACTAAATTGCATGTTGATTAAAAGACGATAATGTCTCTTCCTCCACTAGGCTTGTCTGTAATGACCAGACGACCTGCGCTGTCACCCTTTGACGGCGACTTACCATAGATTTTAGGGATACCATTCTTGTCAGATGCTTCGGGGTCAAACGTTTGGTCTATTCGTCTTGCTCTCAGTCTGAAGAACAAGTCCTTTGATTTAGCGTATTTGACTGCTTCGATACATTTACCATTGACAGTCAGTGTGCCGTTACCAAACTTAGACGAAACATCCATTGGGCCAATATACATGTAATGAATTGGACCTCCCATCGGTTTGTTACCAATAACGAGAAGTTGCTTGTCTTTATCGTTGAGTTTAGCAAAAGTATCCGGCACTTTATCACCTGCTTTACGACCCTTCTTAATGTGGTTGTCATATGCGGCTCTAAAGAAACGTGCAGAGATGCCTGGGATAATTTCTTCAATACCACGAAGACCGCCACCAGCAAGAGATGGTGCGCTAGGACCTTTCATTGAAAGATTAATAATACCTTTTGAGGTAAAGAGTTGAACATCAGTATATGGCTCTGAGCCAGACATCTGACGACCAGTATATTTCTCTGCTTTGATTACACCACGAATGGTTGCATCTTTTGTTTTGAGTGTGATTGGCTTATCACCATTTGCTTTCACTGCTTGAGCGACAGCATCTACAAAGCCATTTTCTTGACGTTCGGCTGATGCACCAGCCTCTGAAAGATATGTTTGAAAGCGAATCATGTTCCCCATCCGATAATAGTGTTGATACTATTTATACGAATAAGGAACTCTCTTGCTCATCTTTATACTGTTTTATTACATCTTGCAGAGGACGAATCCAATTATCTCGATGTTCGATGAACACCTGAGGCTCATTGTTGTCTACAGAGATGATTGTAACCAGTTGAACAATAGGCATTCCAGTGCGTTCTTCCCACATAATAGCATATGCGGCTTCTTGCATGAAATAATTTGTAATCCACTTTACTTGTTTTGGTTTACGACTCGTCTTGTAGTCGATGATAGAAGGCTTACCATTATACATTGCAACACAGTCAACACGACCCGCTACACCAAGATGATTAGAATAGAGTGGTGCTTCTTGTGCGAATACATCACCAATGTTGTTATCAAGAATAGGCTTCACATCTTGAAACGAAGCGATGATATCAGGAGTGTAGCCATCACGATAGTTAGGGTCGTTGTCTACATACTTTTCGATAATCTCATGCACTTTGGTGCCTCGTGTCGATGCTCGATGCGAGATACGATTGGCTTCTTCTTCGCCAACCTTCTTACGCCATGCGGCAATACCATCACGAGACAGAATAGATAAGACTGTTGTGATTGAAGGCAAGTCAACACCTTCGGGTGTGCGATACTTGCGACCCGACTCAGTTGTCACTGCGTTCATTTCAGTTAGTTCTACAGGCGTGTGATTAAACATTTGTTCTCCCAAAAAATTCAGTTCCATTACCATATCTAGAGAAGTGATACCAGCAAGAGTCGTCCTTACCGACCATACCACTATCAGGTATCCACTTGACCCGACCAATCGATACAATCTTTCGACACCATTTCATATACGGTTCACTTTGCTTGGTGTGCATCCATGCCGCATCAAATAACAACCAACATCCCTTATCACTCTTGGTAAAATGTTCAATCATCGGGTGTAGGATTTTTCTGTCCCATGGTGGGTTTGTGATAACAAGTCCATCATGTTCAATCTCAAAAGCATTCGCCTCTGTAATTGTATCCACCTGTGGTTCAATATCGGTTGCGGACACACATTTACCCCCAAATGATTCAAGATGTTCAACCAGAATACCATTTCCTGCACAGGGTTCGATGAACTCAAACTCTTCGGGAAGATGTGGTTTCAATGGCAACGCGGCTTCTATCGGAGTCGGATAGAAGTCACGCGGCTTTCTTTTATATGTGCCTTGTTGCCATCGACCCATTACGCTATCGCTTTCAATAATCCAATTACGAGAATGACAAACATTGTTGCGTTGAGAACAATCAATGCGCGGTCTTGCCAGATGAGTGATACCCAAGCCCAGAGTGCTGTTCCTACAATACCAAAGATGATATCATAGAGTTGATACTCAGGACCTGCGCTTCGACAGACAACACCCGCTATGATACAGAATGTTGCAAGCCACTTGATATACCAGACAAAAGTTTTATTACTTTCTTCCATTACGAATGTTCTCCATGTGTTGCTTTGCAAACCGCCATTGTTCGATGCTCATAGGCTTCGAAGCCTTACCAAACGCGAGTTTCTTTTTCTTGAACTCGGCTTTGAGTATCTTCTTGGCTTCAGTTCCCATGAACCCGCCAACGAGTTCAAGTAACGCACGACGGAATGAGCGACCATGATGCATGTGACCCAAGCAGTGAGCCAGTTCGTGCAACAGAGTGTATTCATCAAGACCTGCTTTGCTGTCTAGTGTCACTGACCAGCCATCAGTCCAACCAGCGGTGCCACGACCTGTGTTGCGTTCTTTGAGAACGACTGCGGGTTGTTTCATCAGGTCACGAGTTGTGTCGCGTTCCAGTTTCCAAACCTTCTGCCACTTCTTAGTCGCGTAGATTTGCTTTGCGCGTTTCTGTGCTTCTTTTAGATTCTTGAACTGTTTGACTTTGACACGTTTCTGAAACGCCCACTCTGCTTGATAGGTCTTAGACCGTTCTGAGTCTTGACCAATCGCACCTTTGTTCTGCTTGCGCTTGAACTTACGAAGATACTCTTTGTATTCTACATCCATTGTGCAATCATCTCCTTTGCTTGCTTTGCTACTTGTGTTTCACGACCATACGCATCGATTTCCCAAGGCTGGTCATCATATGGAGTGTTCGTATGATACTCACCATCCCAAACCGCAACTTTGACCAGAATATCATTTGTGATTTGAATGCCATGGTCTTCTAACCGACCAGTCGCCAGTTGTTGAGCATGAATCATCTCGTGAGCAATGTTGACTTTGATGTCCTCGATATCGAGAGCCTCACCTTGAACATGAGTAGCAATCTCGATATCGATATCATCAGCATCGCCGTAGCAATAGCCACCTGCATCACCATCACACTTCTTCGTCAAGTCAATACGAAGGTCGCCCTCATACTTGTCTAGGTCGAGGACTACCGCAACTGCGTTGATGTAGTCTTCAACATCATATCCATTGTCTTCAAGATAAATATTCATAACAAGTCCTCTCTCATTAGCTTATATCTTAATATACCACATCGAGTAAGGAATGTCAAGAACTTTCTTTCGTAACAATATCAATGACTTAGACAGGTGCTCCAGTCACTTCAAGTCCTTTCAGAACTTCGAGGACATTTTGAGGCGATGATTCGCCATACGGATCCTCTCCACAGTTGTCTTCAAACCCTTCTTCAGGTAAGAATGCCTCGATGACGCCGTTCTGAACAATCATCGCATAACGCCATGAACGATATCCAAAACCAAGATTGTCCTTATCAACAAGCATACCCATCTTGCGAGTAAACTCACCCGAACCATCTGGCACGACTTTCACATTGTCCAGTGCTTGGTCTTGAGCCCACTTGTTCATCACAAACGAATCATTCACAGAGATACAGTATACATCGTCGATACCATAATCAGCAAACTCACCTTCGTCCATCAGACGCTCAAAGTCAGGTAACTGGTATGTCGAACATGTTGGTGTAAACGCGCCTGGCAGTGAGAACACTACGACACGCTTCTTGATATCCGCACTACCAAACAAAAACTCACTGTTCACTGTCTGCCAACGATATGGGTTGTCCCCACCGATTGATTCGTCCCGCACACGAGTCTGAAAGTTTACTACGGGAAGTTTTACACCTTTATTCATCGTCTTCTCCTGATTCTTCAATTTCCCAATGAATGTCATAGCCGCCTTTGTTCATAGACCACCAATCTTCATCGACCATATCCATTTCGATTTCGCCTTCCATTGACGCATCCGACAGTTCATCTTCGCCAATTTCATATGGGTCTACATCACCGAAGATTTCTTTCAGTTCATCTTCGTTAATCTCTACCTCATATGTTAGATACACCGTATGATGTTCGCGGCGTTTAATTGTATATGTTTTACTCATCATCTTTACTTTCTCTAATTCGATATGGGCGAGTATCTTCACCCAAGTTGTTTTCATAATCTATGTCATAGTAGGCAGGATAAAACGCCCTGCCTACGAAACTTGTCATCCAATCAAGAAGCCAGCGCATATTCTACTGCCTTCTCAACTGCTTTGACTTTGCGTGATTGATTTGCACCGAACCATGCTGAAGTCAAACGACTATCTGCTTCACGACCCATTTTGTGGTCTGTCAGATAAGTCACACTGTTTAGTGCTTGCCACCACGAACCTTCACCGAACTCAGCGCCTGGCTGTGTTTCGAGGACTTCATATGCTTTCTTCGCATTTGTAGTCAGGTCTTCGATAGTCGATACACTCACAGGGTTCTTGCCTTGATAGGTGCGAGGGAATACTTCGTTGTAGTAGTTAATCAAAGTATCCATATCGAAACGCTTGCTTGAAAGAAACTCAGCAGTCTCTTTGTATTGAGCAAACTTCTCATGAGCAATACCAAGTGTCTCTTTCACAGAGTCAGGGTTGAATGCTGTGCGGTGATTCAATGAAACCGCATTTGCAACCTGTTGACCCAATGAGAGAGTCAATGTGTTGTTGCAGACCACACGAATTGGTGTGAAGCGAACATCGATTGACTTACCATACATGTGTGGATTTGAGAACAAGAGATATGAGTCAACTTGGTCACCGCCAAGAATGTCAAAAGACTCTTTCACTTTCGCAAGTGCCCAGACCATCTGACCACCTTTGAGTGAACCTGCTGTATGCATCTCCATATCACCAGCAAGAACATACTCAGAGAAGAAGTTGAACGCTTCTTCGTTCTGAACAGGATTCCAGTTGTCACCAACGACATCAAGAACCTTTTTGTCTGATGAACGAACAAGGGCTTTCTTGCCTTCTACTGTTGCACCAGAACCAGTGACCATTACTTCTTTGTCAACTGTCCAGTCAAGTCCTGCTTTCTCTTGAATTTGTTGTGGTGTCAAGTCATTTGACACTGCGGTGCCGAGTCCGTGCCACGGAACTTCACCTGCATATGCCATTTGAGCAACACCATCAATCATTTCTACATTATGTGCCATAATCATTTCTCCTTTGCTATCTGATTATGTTCTTATAATAACACAAACTTATAGTAAAGTCAAGAACTATTTACGCTAAATCTGAAAAAAATGTAATAACAAGTCTTTCGCTGTCGCCATATGTAGGATGATGTGGTGTGTGTGCATCGAAACAGACACAGCGATTGAACTCAAACGGAACTTCTTTTCCGCCAATCACTGTGCCATTCGACCCTTGAAGATAGATGACGCCCGAGAACTGCCATGCGGCATCGATGTGGTCTTTACCTTCAATCATGTGTTCGAACTTAGACATGGGATGTCTATAGAAATTGAGACGACCTACACGAATATTGAATGATGAATTGAGTTTGTTCACCAAGTCTGGCAGGTCTTTCTTGAGGTCTAATGTTCTCAGCCCCGGCCAACCTTCGTGTCTACCCGTCTTCTCACGATGTTCGTCATGAGTGTAGAACTTACACTGATTAGCAAAATCAATGTAATAGCCTGGGTCTTCTAGAAAGTTATCATGTATCTCAACTTCAATCATAATTTATATATACATTATTAATCCGCGAGTGGATTATCGATGAATGACTGAATCTTCTTATTCATTCGGTTCTCAAGCGCATCCATCTGTAGTCTACTATCTGTGATAAGACTCTCACGTTTCGTATCAAATCGTTCAGATGCTCGGTCAATCATATCTTTGACTTTATCTTGCATCTCACGATTCTGGTCTTCGATGCGGTCAACATTCTTCTCCATACGATTGAAGTCGTCACGCAAGTCATTCTTGATACTGCGTGAGTAATCGATGGCTTCGTCGAGTTTGATTTCGATTTGCTTGTTGCGGTTCGCAATCTCGGTAGTATCGATATTCTGGATAATCTCTTTCATATCCGTATAGTCTTTGTAGAACTCAAACACGCCCCAAGTAGCACCACCCAGAGTTGAGAGTGCTGTAAGAATAACCATCATCTTACCGCCCTTGAATGTCATTCCACCAAATTCAATTTCTGCCATTTCTTACTCCTCTTCAAACTTCAATGATTGAAGATTCTTTATCTCTTGTCTTAACTTGATTAATTCAAGTTGTTTCTTTTCGATTTCTATTCTATATAGTTTAGTGCAATCTAGTCGTTGTTTGGGTGCGCCAATAGGAATCTGCATTCTTGCATAGACACCAACATCTCGCACAAAACCATCCTCATTACGCAATGCGGGGTCGTTATACGGATTTGGTTGATATGGGTCGTTCTGATTGAGTATGCCAACAACTCCGAACTCTAGATTAGTCGAAGAACCGATTGCAGCCGAACACTCAAGGTCGCCTGCGCGAACTCTGTCTGATTGATAACTTTGTGGTGATTGTGGTATAGCGAGGTTCAAAGAACTAGACTGCGCTAAAGCATTACTGCTCGACATCAACAAAATTAATAATGTAATACACTTTTTCATTTTACCTTCGAACATATTCTAGACCGCACAACTGTCGCTGTGACATCATCTTTTAATACTTTAGACTCGGAACAGATATACATTCCTCTTCCGACATCTTGTTTGCGAACATATATTTCGATAGTCTTTCTTTCGAGATACTTTATCGAAACAATCTTCTCTGAGGTTGCAAAACGAATAGGATTAAAGTTTCTATCGTAAACACTAAACTCATAGTATTCAATATCCTTCCTAGAGTTGTATAGACTCATGGTTGTTCCCACGACATCTGATACATAAGAAGGACTAAGTTTGGGGTATGTCGGAGTCCACTCATGGGCATTCGCACACCCCAAACTTAGAAACATTATCATACACATAATATAACGCATAGTTTTACCTTACAATGCGATACATTCCGCACTTACAATTGCACGATATGTGCCGCCAGGAAACGCTTTATCAAAACCATAGTCAGCCTCTGATTCGACTTTAAACCAAGTGCTACCTGCGATAGTGAGGTCTACTTCCGTGACGTTGTTATATTCGCGTTTGTCAGTTTCATAACCAGACATTCCCGCATCACTCACTTCTGAAACAGAAACACCACCCGTGAAGGTAACTGTGTCGTTCAGACTTGGACTTGATGAGAATGATTCTGGATAACTAATCACTGCCTTATATGCTTCCGCAATGATTACATCATAACGGACAATAGGGTCTACACCGCCATCGGTCGGTGCTGTGCTTAGAACATTTGGTGTAGGGTTGCCATAGATGCCTGGGGTATCTGTAGTAATCACACACTTAGATTCGACATTACCAGTAATGGGAACATCTGCCGCGCCTGCCATAGCAATCATGCTAGTTGCCGTTAATGCAAGAGCGCCTCTTGTTATAATTTTTTGAAACATTTTAGTCTCTCTCCTAGTTAATCTTCCCACTGCGAATCAACCATTTGTTGATGCAGTAGTTGTTGTGCTAATCCTACTCTCCTGCCCCGTTTATTATTAGGGAGATTAGCGTCTTTTAATACTACAGTCTCTTCATATTTAGTATCAGGAAGAGTTTCAAAGTAGGTTTTTGGTATATAATTTAGTAGAATCAATTCATTGTGCAGTGCTTGTGATTCATCAGCCATTGCTGTATCATTTACGATACCTAGAACTTTTTCAAGACTCAATCGTTCTTTTTTCTTACTCTTTGACTTTACATTCTCGCGTTCTTGTTCTTCTTCATCATCATCTTTTTGAACCGCTTTTCGGTCAATCTCGTCCTGAACAACATCGTCATCTAATGGGTCTACAATCTCTGGTTCATCAGGCATCAGAGACGGGTCATATGGAGTGACATAGCCAGGACAATCTACACTCACTTGTGGGTCAAAACAAGGGTCGAACCGATAGTTATAAACGACTCTTGGTTCTACAACTTCGCCTTGACCTTCAATCTCGATAGAACCGTCACCCCATCTATCAATTACAATCTCATCAACAGCAACGACTTTGTTGATAGTATTACTAGGTAGACCTGACCAATCATCTGTTTCTCTAAAGATGTATTCACCTTCGTTCAGAGCATCTTCGTTCTGAACATGAACAATCATATCATCTTCAGTATTCTTGATTGTCGTGTATTGATACACAACACTACCCACAGTCAACCCTGCTTGGTCAGGTAAGATGTTTTTCATCACCCAATCCATGTTGTCTTGTGTTGCGTTACCCGTAGTCCCGAAAATGATTTCAGAGTAAGAGTAAGAGGAGCAACCCAAATACAAGACTAGTGCCAAACAGAGTCTTTTCATCATTTGTTCTTTCTATCTTAGGCTCTTGGTCACCTTCTTCGGGTTGTTCACCGCTATGAACTTTCCATGCGGCTTTTGCATCGTCACCAATCAAACCATCATAAGGACATGGTGTGCCTGCGTTCATCATAGCATCAAAGACTCGTTTGTCTTGACACATCACTGATACTGCGGCAACTTTCATACCCATATCATACAATGTCTTCGCGTTCTTCAATCGTTCGCAGTTCTTATCAGTTATTTGTGTTCCCATAGACATACCAAGAATCTGGGTCTGAACTGCGCCTGCGACACCGAATGTGCATAAATCAGAGTTTGACGTATTAATAGTTGGTGAAATCGCCGATGCTGGTGGTGACTTCAAAGTCGTGGTCGTATCTGACTTGGTGGTAACATTACTGTCTGTTGTTGATTCGGTCTTAATTAGATTCGGGTCAACGTCTTGTGCGTATGCTGATGTAGCAAATATCATCAATGCTAGTGTTGCAATTATATACTTCATCTCAATATCCAAAATTATTATTATAATATCGGTAGTATTTATAAGTATTTTGTTTTTAGAACAAAAAAAAAGTCACGCTAACCATGGCGTGACACGGGACTATTTCTGGCGTCCAATCCATTCGACTTTACGGTTTATGGAAAAGAGGCTCCTGCATAGCAAATAAAAGAGACAATTGCGATAATCGCCAAGACACCTAACACTCTAAACTGTAAAATACTCATGCTGAAATATTTCCCTCATCAAAACTTAATGTTCTAATCTGAACATTCTTATCCATATTTATAACAAATTCTGCCATATCAGCAAATCGAGATGGTCGCATCATCGCTTCAGCAACTCCTGGTAACGCTTTAAAGCCTGCTGTCGTTGATGTGTCTACAAACCCACCTTTTAGCATTGTTACACGACACATGCCTTTCTTATGCTTGTCTGACAGTTGTAGACTGGCAAAGTCAAGTTGCTTCTTATATGATGTGTAATCTGTCCAGAATGGGATATAACCAAGACGGGTGAAATTACTAATAGTATCACTGCTCACAGCACCGATATTAATAATAAGTTTTGGTTCGTTCTGCCACTGCTGATACATCTTGTAGAGCAATCGAGCCTGTGCGTCTCTATGATAAGCATTATTAATAAACACATCACAGTCTGCGGCTTCTTTTACAATTTGCTTGACTACAGTATCATCACTGATATCATAGCCTGTGCTTTTACTGAAACCTAAGACATCATCAAACCTATCGGCAATAGCATTACCAACGCCTTTTGTGTGTCCTGTAATAGCAATCTTCATTCGTGTTCACCATCGCTTCTGCGTCCCGGGTTGTTAGTAAATACATTCGGTGTTCGTTGCGCTTCAGCATATGTGCCAACTGTAATAGCAAGTGCCGCTAAGATTGCGATGTGACCAACAGCAGAAGCTAGGAAGCCAGTCCAACTACCAATCATAATACTGAAAGAAGTTACCCACATCCATGCTAAGATTTGTAGAATCATATGTCGTGTATTAACATCGGGGATATTTTTAAGTGGACTCATATCATGACTGAAGATATAGTTCCAACTATCGTAAATAAACTTTTGCATTATGCTGTTTCCTCTGCACTTCCGATACAACCAAATACGATGGTTGCGATACCACCAACATATGGTACCAATGTGAGAAGAACCCACCATACCGACAGACCAGCATCACGAAGACGACGAACAACTGTTGATAATGATAGCCAGATGACACCAATAGCAATTGCTACAGTTAGAAGTGCGCCATAAGGTTCAAGTGCAATTGCCGCAAACGCAACAATCAAAGCAAGAAACGCCAAGGCATGCACTGCCCAATACTGTTGACGTTTTGCTACACCGTTAAAACTAAAATACTTTTTCATAATATATTCCTCTATAATAAAAATGAGGACTTCTGTTGCTAGGCGTCCTCTGACCCCGAAGATTATGCCGCTAGGCGGATATCTTCATATGCATTGTTATCGTTTGCATTTACGAGTTTCTTACGGTTAAGGTCGCTTGCACACCTATTCTCCACATTCCTAATCAATACCTGTCGAACCTATACACCCCCTCAGAGAGAGTTTGGTGGAGGTGGCGGGAATCGCACCCGCGTCCAGTCTACCTTTTGGTTTGCTTCAACGAATACCTTTATTTATACAGCCTGACGCTTGTGCGACAATGCTTTATAACCTGCGGCAATAACTGCTTGTGTAGCACTACCCAGACGATAACGCGCGGCACGAACACGACCACGAGAGTCTTTAGTGCCAGCATTCAAATGCACTGGGAAACCCATCTGACGAATGTATGATACAGTCGCGCTAGGATTGCTCACACCAAAGCGAGTCTTCATTTGACCTTCGGTCAGGGTTTCACCTGCTTGAAGAGCAGATAGAACACGGTTAGTTTTAGTCATCTTAATCATAATGTATTTCTCCTATAGTTTTCACATTATTTCTTATATTAACATATCACACACGATATGTCAACCCTTAATATTGCTCGGGTTCAATTTCCGTAGCAATAATTCCGTTGTGAATAATCACTTCTAAGTCATGCGATTCATATCCCGCTTCTTCAAGAGCAGAAGACGCAAACTCTTCTTCCATCGATTCTTCGAGAGTTTCTTTCTCTTCGTCAGTCCATCCTTCGCCATAGTAATGATAGTCTTCAGAACATCCATCCCAAGCATCTACAAACTCATACTCTTCGAAGTCCATTGGCTCAAATGCATCACCATACTCATTCTCTTCGGCAGAGTCAAGCGCATCTTGAAGCCATTCAACTTCTGTTTCGTTCTGAGGTGTGATATGAACTGTGCCACTTCGCCAGCAAGTCTCGACACCAACAGACTTAGTACCGTTAGAAAAAATTTCTTCTTCAATGTAAGACTTCTTCCACTTAGGGTTAATCTCGTAGCACTTACCAATCTCTACGATTACTTTTTGTGTTGCTTCTGTCATTGTCCACTCCATTCAGAATTTGTATGTCGTCTAATACTATTAACAGTATCAAAGTCGTCGTATGTTTCCATCAACTCCATGTCATCAATATCAAAACAAGCCATTGAACGGCCGTCTCGTGTTTTTGCTGTGAAGTAATTACGTTTAACTGCATTCCACATACGAACTGTGTAATCACTTTCTCTCGAAGGGGTTTCTACAAAGATAAGCGCATCAACATCCAGACACTTCTGAAGTTGATTAGGCTTTATTGTGAAAGCATTCTGATAGTGCCAAGGCTGTTGTGTCTTCACCTCAACAGTCACTGTCACATCACCACGAGTAGCAATCATGTCTTGTTTGCTATCATACTGATTAACAGAAGTTTTGACAAACCAACCTTCATTTTGTAAAAAGTTAGACACCAAAGTTTCGCCTGCTTTACCAAGCATGTTCATATTCATCTCAGTCTTACGAGACTTCTTCTTATATACTGGAACTGTTCTAGACACCGAGTATTCTCCCTGCTTCGCTTGAACTCAAAGAACCACCGTCACGAAGATGAGATTCAATCTGCTCGAAATAGAATGCGGCATCATCATGACCATATTCATTCAAGACTTCTTTACATGCCTTGAAGAATAACATTTGAGACATCAGAGCGGAATCACCGCCACCGATAGCCTTCTGCTTTTTTCCAGGACGTTGCATTAGACAACCTCATCAACTACATTATAGACTGCGGCTTCGCTGTGACCACCGATGTGCCATTTAAGAATTTCAGATGTTCGATTAGCATCTTTCCAATCATAGATTGTAGCAAGTGTGCCATCACTAAACTTGATAGCCCACTGAACTTGAACTTTATCATCATCAAGAACTTGAGGCTCACCAAAGACCTCACACAGAGTATCGTATGATGCTTCAATCTTACCTTGATAACAAGTGCCAACAACATCGTGATAACCAGTAACAAAATTCATAACTTTTCCTTTCTTGTAACGCATGTTGTGAATAACATGCCAATATAAATGCATCATGAGAAACTCGAACCCTACACCTCTATCGAGGACCTTTTCTGTAGCCAACCAACCTTAATTCTCATTATGTTATTACTATAACACAAGTCTATGAGGATGTCAAGTCTTTATTTTCATATTCTTCGATTTTTTTATCAATCTCAGACTGGTCAAGAGTTGCCGCAACCTTCTTCCGCTCATTGATTGTTTCAAGAGCATTCATCAAACGATAGGTGCGATTCTTGACAGACATAGGAACATGACCGCCTTCTTTGTATTTGTTGCCCCACATGTTGAGTTCTGCCATAATATACTTCTCACCTTTATTGATGAGTTTCATTGTGCGGTCGTTATTGCGCTGTTTATCGATTGTAATTGCCATTAGTTTCGTCCTTCTTTGTCATGAACATGGAGTTGAATAAGTGCATAGTGTAGCACCTTGAGAATGTCTTTGCGATTATAACCATCTTTGTTACCATAGCGTTGTGCGTATTTCATGATGTTACCAATACAGAAACCATCGCCATGACCACCATCAATGATGAACTCTGTCGCTTGGAACTTGTTCTTAGAATAGTGTTCACCATATGTGTCATTGACATAAGAAGTCAACTCACTTAAATATTTGTTTTCATCATATTTGTATTCAATTCGATTGCCTGTATATACAGGAGTTCCGTCGAAACCAGCATACAGTTTGTCTTCGTTGTAATCAATCATCATTTCCACCTATAAAATATATGTTCACCGATACGTCCAATCATGTGCATGCCTCTTGATGTTGCCCAACTGGGGTCAACATAAGTCGCATGATAGTGTGTCGCACCTTCTGTTATACCACGATACTCGCCATAAGTCAAGAAGTTTTGTGCAATAAGTTGTGATTCATCCCAAGACTTACCTCGCCGAGGTGTGTCGGGTAGACCATCACAGAACCAAGAGAACTGACACATATTGCGAACAGGAACTTCACGACCTCTGTCTAAATGCCACTGTGACAACTTTGCTTGCTGAACAACGCCACAGATTGTGTTAGGATATCTAGCATCAAGCATACGATTGAAGACGACATCAGACACAGCAACTTTACCTGCAAGATTATCGTTTCGTGCTTCGTAGTATATGTTCAGCGCAAGACAATGTGTATCGTCCACATCGAAGTCAACACCCCAGTCTTTACCTTCATGAAAAGTTAGTGCTAGACTTGAAGATGTAATCGTAGCACATATAGCAATCATGGTTGTAAGTTTTTTTATCATACTATAAGTATAACAGGACTATCAGTCAATGTCAAGTTCTAATTCGTCGATAAACATCTGTTGTGATTTAAAAGCATTTTCTAGTTTACCAGGAACGATATCAGGTAAATCATTCCATTTGCCTTGTTTGCCATACGGCCATTTAAAAGCAAGAGTAAAGCGAGGACACTCAGTCCATGCGGCATGCCAGAAGTGATGTTCGGGTTCGTGATAGTGACCAAACCTGAACCAACGAGCCTGCCAGCCTGGGACATCTCCTTCTATTATAACTTCATTATTCTTATTGTCATAGTAAGTAAAGTATCCATCACCAGTTTCGCTCCATGTCAAAATCATTTGATACGCATATGCATTCCAGTTTGTGTGCCAACCAATATAACCTAGTGGTGGATAATATGATGTGAGTGAATTATTGCTTGCACCAAAAAATGCTGGAAGATGTGTCTTTGTATGCTCTTTCAAAGGTCCAAATATTTCAGGATGACTTTCGGCTCCATGTGCTACTTGAAACCCCATCGCTTGTTCGGGAAATCCTTCGTGTTTATGGGCGTTCGGTAAGAAATGATTTCTCAGACTTTCTTCTTCTGTCCATTTCTTACCATCACCAAAAGGAGTCACTCTATCAAGGTCACCATCTTCGTATGTAATGCGTTGCATAAGGTCCTTATGCTCAAGAAACATCTCTAGTGTCTCGTCAAGAACTCCAAGCAACTCTTTATTACGAATAGTAATCTCAGCCATTCAATGCTTCCACCACATCAGGAAAGTGAACGCCTATGATATCCCAGCATTTTTCAGCCACTTCCATATGCTCTTTCTGTGTGCCGTTACCTCTACGCAAATCACAATAGTGAATCCAGCTACGAAGTGACCCAGACATATACAGAGTTGACTGTGTTAGACCTTCAGGTAATAATGCTCGTGCTTGTTCTTTTGCGATTCCTCTCTTGAGTGCATCATTATATGCAAGACTTGCATGACCCTTGACTTTTGCTTGTTGCATCTGCCACCACTCGTCGAGTTCTCTATCATCAGTCTCTACAGAGTTCTGTCTATTCTTCTCATCTTGTAGTCGTGCCTCGCGTGTTTCAAACTCTGTCGCCACAGCATAGCGTTGAGAGAACTCTTGAAATGAGAACGAGCGATGTCGCAAAATCTGACGAGCAATGTCACGAGTTGTTTTAATCTCAAGCGTCATATGCACCATCTCAAATGGTGACCAGTGATTTTCACGAGCAAGGTACCCCAACAGCTTAGGCGCTGTTTGAAAATTCTTCTGATTTGCAGGATTGCTCACCCTTGCTGTATACGCAATCAAGTCACTTGCTGTATTACAACCTGTTTGTGCTGATGGCTTACTTAGTGCGATAAGATTAACTTCACTCATCTTTCAGGTACTCCGATGCTTCTTTGATATCATAATCTGTGATAGGTAAATCAAATTTGTTTCTACAAAATTCGAGAGTTTGTTTACATGCGATAGAAGAACCTACTGCGAGTCCTTCTTCTAAACCAATCGAATGACCTCTCGTGAGACCCCACAAATAGAACAGGAAAAGTGCAATAAGCGCAACAACTGTGTGTGTAATCGGATCCATGTCTACTCCATCTTAAAGTTTCTAAATCGCTCTGCGGCATCGCTCTTATCAAATGCTGGTGCATCATCAAGAACACCGTCATCTAGATTATCATCATCAGACAGACGCATCTTAGCGCGGTCAATCTTCAGAGTAAAGCGTTGATATCTGGTCGGGTCGTTGTAGCGATTCTTCAACTGTTTGACCATGACTTTACCTAGACTGTTCAGTTCTTCGTTTGAGACGAGGGCGAACATGAGGTCTGCGGTCGCGGGTAGTCCAAAAGATTCGGACGTGTCTTCAAGCCCAACATCGTCATTAGAATAACCAGAACGAGTCGTCTGCGTTGCAGATACAATCGGAACGTTGAACTCGACTGCGAGTCCTCTAATTTCTTCTGCAATACTTTTAATGTATGAATATGAGTTGATAGCACCGCCCATTCCTTTCATTCGACTTGACGCACAGATATTTAGATAATCAATAAAGATAAGTTCTGGCACAAAGTTCTTCTTCAGTTTCAGTTCATTCAACAACGCACGAAAGTGTGATGTATTTGCTTGACCAGTTGGATATTCTTTGATAATAAGTTTACCCTCAGTCTTTGCTTTCAGTCCACTCACTTTGTCTGCGAACATATCTTTTGACAGGTTCTCAAGTTGGTCAATAGGAACATTCAGTAAGTTAGCATCAATACGCTCTGCGATACGTTCTTCTGCCATCTCCATCGTGAGATACAGAACATTGTAGCCTTGAGACAAAGCACCAGCGGCTTGATGACACATAAACAGAGATTTACCAACACCAGTGCCAGCAAGACAGATGTTCAGCGTCTTGTTAGGCAAACCACCCTTGGTGATTTCATTAAACAAATCAAGGTCAAACGGGACTCGTTCTTCTTGCTTATGATAGAAATCATAACGTTCATCAACATTCTCAAGATAGTCGTGACCGATGTTAGTATCAAAGGAAACACCGAGAGCCTTTGATAACACTTCAGGCAGAGCGTTCTTCTGTAGTGTAGCATGTTTACCATCAATGATAGAAATGCTCTCCATGATAGCGTTATAGACGGCTCTGTCTTGACACCACTTCTCTGTAGACTCAAATAGCCATTGAAGATTTTCTTTTTGTGCATCAAAGATATTGGGCAAAATCTCTAGAGCAACACGATAGTTGTCCTCGCTCATTGAGTCTGTTTCGTCTATCTCAATCTTGAATGCTTCGAGTGTAGGCAATCGATTGTAACGGGCTACAAACTTAGTAACTTCTTTGAAGAGAGAGCGATATACACCATCAAAATAGTCTGGCTTGATAAACGGAAGAACTTTTCGCATGTATTCATCGTTAGTCAAAAGATTTCTCAGAATAGTTTGTTCTAGATTAATATTCACGCATCGCTCCAATTCGTTACAAATTTCATACCGTAGTTGTTCACACCTCGAGGTATCTCAATATCTTTTCTAAGAACAAGTTGATTATTCTTGAATGGACGATAGTCCACATGATGATGCCAACGACCATAACGCTTAACAAGTCGAGCAACATCAGGATGGTTCTTCACAAGAAACTCAGACTTCTCTCGTGTGGTTTCTTCATAACTCATTGAGTCTGCATTATATATCTCGTCAGTGTTACCACCTTTGACAGTCTGCGTTGCTGACTTGCCTTGAAGAAACGCATTGAACTGAACTGTGCAGTCACCGTCTTTGAGAACCTGCAAGCACAAGTCAACATCTTCGTTATACTTGCCGCGCCAACGATGTTCACAATCATTCTGAATAAGCATACACGAATAGATGCGAGTGTTTGCAACATATGGTGGATACTTCTGCTGTGGTGCAATGAAGAAGCGATACTGAAAGCCAGAGATTTTTACATTCTCGTATCTGTCAGTGAAGTCTTCGGCCGCGCGGAAGATAGCACTGCTCTCAACTCGCGCACGAAGGTTCTTATGCAGACGATAGAAGTCAGAGATGTTGTCGTCCATGACCCAGTGACGTTTAAAGCCATTGACAATAGAATGTTCCCAGCACCAGTTACGAGCAGGAGCAGAACCTTGACCATGATTAGAGAATGGTAGTTCGTGTAGCGTCACCCACTCACGAATACCAAACTCATCAATCGCTTTGTCATACAAAGGATAGTCTTGAGGCTCAACAGCAATATTATGTGGTGTTCTCATTCTCGACAGAGAGCGAGAAGTCATCATAGTATCAGAGCGACCCTTTGAGATAATGTATAGAGGATATCTAGGATTGTTCATCATCGACCTCAACATAACGTAGAACAGAGTTCTGTTCATTGTTGAGTGCAGGATACCAGATTGATTTTGTTTTTGCTGTTAACGGCTGTTCAACTAATAAGGCAAATGCATCGTAATCTTCTTTGTTACGGAAGTGTAGATTAATTGTCTTATAGGTCTTCTTCGCTTCATTCACGAACTCAGGCATGCCAACCCAATGCTTCTTCACATCGTTGTTGGCATCGCTTACTTCAAGACCAAAGTCTTCAAGTGTGGATGTTTCTTTTGCTTCGACACTGATTAAGTTATCAAATGTCTCCAATGTATTGGGAACTGTCTTCTCCGAACTCATTTGTAAGCCTTTCTATTTCTTCTATCATATCTTCGGTACCAGCCAACTGACCCGTCTCTTGGTCTTGGGCAACAACACTGCCATTCTCAAGAGACGCTTCTATGACTTCAGATAGTATTCTAGCACAATACTCTTGAAATGTCAAGTCTTCTGTCGTCAAGTCTGGGTCGGGAGACGAGATAATTTCCATATTGTAATGAAGCATATCTGTCTTCCCGTCAAACTCAACAGCACCAAACTGAATTACTGTCTCAGGATATTCTTCGTTAATACGAACATGCCAAGCCATTGAATCGTTTTCAGCAGGAACAATATCGAAATGAATACCTTCGCTTAGTTTATCAGATAGCATCGACAATCTCATCCATATCTACTTTTGATGCGAGTCCGATTGAGTATTGGGATTTGATGAACTCTGCGAAGTCTGTGTTCCCGAAGACGGGTTCCCAAAATTCCTTTGTGAGGGTTTCGCTTTGTCGAACCTTTTTCTCGTCACCAGCAATACTATACCAACCATTACTAGGCTTAACAACATACCCACCAGCAAGAGCAACATCCAGAAGACCACTAAACTGTTGGACACCACCTTCCCAAGAAACTGAAATAGGGATTTTACTTTTCTCTTTAACATATCTAGATTTTTCTACATTAATAATAAAGTGATAACCTTTGATTTCTGTGCCTTGTTTGTCTTGTTGACGACCCAGAATCCAAATGTTGTCAGCACTGTAGTATATACCAGTTCCGCCACCGACGATATCTTTCGGGAAGAGACCAATCTCTTTGTATGTGTGGTTGACGGCAAGCATTGGAATGTTTTTCATTGTCAGATAGGGAGTTACCATTCTGAACAGACCTTTCAATGCTTTAGCACGAGACATATCTGCAACCGACTTCTCATTCAATGCATCTTCAAGTTCTTTCTTGGATGCAAGATTACCAATCGAGTCAATAACAATAATAACGTTATCGTCTCGGTCAAGTTCTTCAAGTTGACCAATAATGTCAAACTTGAGTTCCTCAACATTCGCAATCGGTGTGTGCAGAACTCTGCTGGTGTCAATCCCGAACTGCTCGAAGTAAGATTGTGGCGAACCAAACTCACTATCATAAAAAAGCAGAACAGCATCTTTTTTCTCTTTAAGATAAGCACCTGCCATCAGCAGGGCAAAAGAGGTTTTAAAGTGCTTACTGGGACCGGCTAGAACGGTCAATCCTGGCGTTACACCACCGTCTATGGAACCCGATAGAGCAACGTTGACCATTGGAACGTTTGTGGGTACCATATCTTTTTCAGTGAAGAACTTACTCTCCGACAGTATCTCCGTCGTCTTGATTTTCGAGTTCTTCTGTAATTTGTTCATAACTGACATTTTGTGCCTTCTCTCTATCATCTAATTCATATTGTGAGCGATACTCATTGTTTATTGTAATACATTCTGCAAGCAAAGTCAAGTCATTATCATACTTGGTGAATGCCAAAGTATCTTTGGGGAAACATGCGCCGCCATAGCCTTGCTTGCCATCAAAGCCTGGAACAGTCATGTGACTAGGTCCGATACGAGCATCGTTAGACACGACACGAGAAATCGAATGCCAGTTGACACCATTCTTCTTACATGAATCGTAGATTTGATTGAAGAAAGTTACTCTCATAGCAAGATAACTGTTAATAGTGTATTTGATGTAAGATGCTTCCATAGGAGACACAACAGCAAATGATGTTGACAAACAGTTTGAGAAAAGACCATAGAATTCAGTCAAAGGCTTATCAGCACCTGGAACACAGCCGATTACATGGAATGGAGCATTCACAAAGTCACGCTTTGCGTTGGCTTCTGTCAGAAACTCTGGGTTGTAAAGTAGACGATGAATGTCTTCTTTAAACAGTGAGTTATACAGTCTGTCAATGATGTCAGGCGTAACTGTTGATTTGATAACAACCATTGCCTTCGTATGCTCAAGTAGTTTAAGAACTGCGTCTTCTACAATTGATGCATCAACAAAGCCGCTTTCGCTCATTGGTGTTGGCGCACAGATGAATACAAGCTGTGGCTCCCAATCAATCAAATCGTCAACTGTTGTGTCATGCTTCGGGTCAACATAGAACTTTGTAAGACCTTCATGTGTGAAAGCAAAGTCAACTGCTTGACCAACAAAGCCATGTCCAACAATGCCAAGACGAAGACGACCTGCTTCTTCATCATCTGGTTCATATTTTTTACTTTTAGTTTTCGCCATTTTAGTTTACTCCATAGTAACGTTTATACCACTGAACAAAGGCTTGAACACCTTGCTCAATGTTCACTTTGGGTTCATAACCCAAGGCTTCTAGTTTCTTAGTAGAAGCCCAAGTCTCTTGTGTGTCTGCGGGATGTGGTGGTGCTAATTTAACTTTAGCATCAACACCCAACTCTTTACTTATGCAATCAATAAAGTGCATCAGTTCTACTTGCTTACCACGACCAATATTGAAGATTTCGTTGTTGTCAATATTCTTGTGTTCAAACAGAACAGTCTTGATACCAGCAATGATGTCACCAACATATGTGAAGTCACGCTTCATGTCACCATAGTTGTATGCTTCAATCTCTTTACCAGCAAGAATATTCTTCGTGAAGTCAAACAGAGCCATATCAGGACGACCCCATGGACCATAGACTGTAAAGAAGCGCAAGCCAATATTGTTCAGACCAGACGAGATGAACTGTGATTCATTCACACGCTTTGTCCAGCCATATGCGTTCAACTGATGACCATGAACGTTTGGCTCGGTCCACGGCAGTGGATATGTGCCAGCATAGACGCATGATGTAGACGCATAGATGACTTGCTTTGTATCATACATCTTACAGATGTCAATCACATTCTGTGTTGCATCAATATTGTCTGCGTGATACAGGCGTTCTTTACCATACGAGTCACGAACACCTGCTCGTGCGCCAAGATGAATAACTACATCTGGACGAAACATCTGAAACACTTCGTCAAGTTTGTCAAAGTCTTTCATGTCTACATTGAGAACTGGATGACGAAACGCTGTGATGCGGTCATACTTCAGTTGAGGGTCATAAAGGTTATTATTATAGTTATCAATACCGATAACATTGAATCCGTCTTCAATCAAGTCTGCCATCAGATGTGTGCCGATGAAACCCGCACCACCCGTGACTAATATCTTTGCTGTATTATCCATTTCTGTAAATATACTCCAATGCTCTATCTGCTTCTTTGTCCAATGGTCTATTATTATACCACATTCCTGTGTCATTGTCAAGTTCTTTACACAGGGTTGCTATCTGAGTCGCCGTTATCGGATAGCCTTTTGCTACTGCGTTGCCCGCAATCGCAATCATAATCTGATACATCTTGTGATACCAACCAGTGTTAGTAATCGCTTTGTATTCAAGTTCAAGTCTGCGTGGCATGAACGGGCAGTCACGATAACTTGTCCAGTTGTAATCAGTATTATCTAGGGAATTTTTACGATGCTCCATCACTGCTTTCTGAAGTGCAGGAGGTAGTCTGTCCATGAAAGAGTTACCCTGCTTCTCTACATATGCGTGTTTGTTCATCAGCATATCAGGGTCGATGTGTGTGCCTTCATTCGTAAAGATGAAGTTGTATGCATTTGGATACTGCGCTGGCACATAATACATACGAGACAAGTCTTTTGTCTGCTTGTCGCCCAGACCTTCGAACTCTTCGTTCATCGCAAACCAGAAGTGAGGCAACTGTTTACTGTCAACATTACGAGTCAATGGAAACACAAGACGAAACTTAGGTTGCTCAATAGTTGATGATGCAGTAGAGTAGCAAACATAGTGATGCTCACCAAACTTCTCGTAGAGTGTCTGCTCTAGAACAGCAGAATCCACTGCGTAATCATCAACATCAAGACAAGCCCAACCAGACCAGTAATCAACATTCTTGTTAGACCGGGTAGTATCATCATGATAGCGAGCGGGGCTAATAAGAGGAGAAGAATCTGTTCCACCTTTTTGTCCTTTCTGTTCTGACAATCCATACAACAAAGTCTCGAAGTCGTCCCAAGAGTCAAACTCTTGGAAGCGATGAGTCTTGTTGTCAAATGTATTTTTGAACAATGTTAATGCATATCTCATTGTCTTAATATATCACACTTTGCAATATAAAGCAAGTTCTAATTTCGATATTGTGTGTTTTTCTGTGCCATCTTCAAGTATCTCATACATATCACACTCATACGGCCATGTTTTTACCAACTTCAACTTACCATAGTCTTTAATTGCTTTTACAACATCTGGCGTTTCGTGATTGTCAAACATAACCCACTCTGCTTTAAGAATGTCAACAGCAAGTGTTATGTCAAGAATAACATTACCATATAGATGTTGACCATCAATGAAGACAAACGGAAAACGTTTGTGAGTTTTAGTGTGACCCTTTTTTCTAGCATCACTCCCGTTTAATATAAACAGTTCTTTCCAAACTTGAGGAGACTCATAAGGAAACATATCTTTCACATTGGCATACTTGCTCTTTACAATTGGAGCAAATTGCATAAACTTTGTGTGCGCTGGACCACATGAATAAATCTCACAGTCAGGTAATGTCTGCGCCCAGTAACTTGTCGAATGACCTTTATAGAATCCAATCTCAAGCATCTTTCGAGGATTCACATTATTCTTCACATAATGAAATGCGTCATAGACTGGTTGAGTTGGAGGAATCCATCCCCAAGTCTTGCCTCTGTAGTGCTTATCGTTTTCGAGGTGGTCTATATCATACATCATGAGAAAAACATATCCAGTTGCGCTCTCGGTTCTGCGCTCCAGCCAACAGCATCGAGAATGGGTTCAAGGGGTCCAACAAATGTCTTTTCGAACATCTTAGAGTAATCGACATACTTGTTGAGATTTAATTCTTTGGGCAAGGTCACAGGATAAGCAACGACATTTTCGTTGATAGGATTAGGTGTCTTGAGATATACAAACTTCACTTTCTCACCATTCTTAATTGTCTCATAACGTAGCCCTTTGTCTTTTATATAGTGATTATATAATAATGCGCCGCGCACATGAATAGGTGTTCCCTTCTTGTAGATTGACATTCTGTCAGACCACTTGTCAACTTCGCTCACACCACGAGGAAATGAGATTTGTTCAGCGGGCAGTTTTACAAACTCAGACTTGAAGTTTGAGATGAACTTCTGTGTTTCTGTCTCAGAACCCTTGACAAGAATAGCAAACATCTCTTTCATACGCTCACGCACAATCTGCGGTGTTGACGATTTGATTGCCTCGATGCCCATCATCTTGAGTTTGGGTTCTGCGTATTGAACACCCTCAGAGTTGTGAACATTGAGAATGTAACGCTTCTTAGCGACCCAGATACCTCTGTCAGCAATTACTTCACGACCCATCTCCATACGATTAGAGTATGCTTGAGTGTAAGACGCCATGTCTTCAAAAGACTTTGTTAGAACCTTCTCAAAGTGTTCACGACAAATCTTATCAAGAAACTTCACAGGGTCTTTAGGCTTAAACTTATCGACAAGGCTCGACATGTTGAGATATACAGAGTCCGTGTCGATAGCAATCACATAGTCTTTGTCAGGTGTTTCTAATAGAGTATTCATCTCAGTGTTGACAGCACGTTCTGCCCACTTGATGGCTAACTGACCAGCCAGTGTAATGCTCTCAGCAACTCGTTGGTCAAAGTAACGGAACCAACGATTGCCTAGCGCACCATAGAGACTGTTCATCAAAATCTTAATCGCCATCTGCTGATTGTCTAGAGTGGCAATCTTGTTTGACAATGCTTTTGTTGGTGTCTGCTCATACTCTTGCTGTGCGTCAAGCATTTCTTTTTTGATGACACGGCGTTCAGAATAATACTGACGAATGACACTGGGAATAATACCTTCTTTTTGCTTGCTGAACTTTACGCCCGATGGTGCAAGTGCAAAGCCAGCAGGAATATCTGTTTGCTTGCGTAGCATCTGCTCGACACTCGTGTTAGTCAGACCAGACAATACAGTCTCGGGCGACATGTTGTATTGCACAATGATGTTTGGATACAGAGAGTTCAAGTCAAATGATGTGACCCAGTCATGTGAACCGACATGCGGTTCTTTTACATAGCCACCTTCATAGTTACTCTTTGCTTTCTCAATCTTCTGTGGCACAGCAATCTTCTGTGAATACAGAATACGATGAATGATACTATCCCAGATGTTTGTTGTGCCTAGCACATCTTCATAGTTCACACCACCTTTGTATGCAAGAGTGAATGCGAGTGATATCAGACCAAGTTTCTCTTCGAGCATGTCAACGAGTTCAACATCTCGGATGTTATACTCCATGAACTTCTGATGGTCTTCTTTATAGAGTGTATGCAGATTACCGAAGTCTTCGTATGACAACTTACGCTCACCCAGCACCACATTAGCAATGTGGTCAAGACGATACGACTCTTGCTGACCCAGAGTGTTCAGCGTAAACTTACGAAACAAGTCATAGTAATCAAGTTGAGCGATACCGCACAAGTCATATGCTTTTACTTCACGCATACCAAACTTGTTTGCTTGTATAGTTCTTTGACGAACTTCACCCCACGGCGAGAACCTCAACACAGATTCTTCACCAAGAACTTTTCTTGTTCTATTAACAAGATAGGGAATATCAAACTGCTTAGTATTCCAGCCAGTCACAACATCAGGTGAGCCATGTGTTGACCAGTATTCAAGAAACTTGTTTATTAGGTCAAGTTCATTGTCACAGTGTTGGTAGATAACATTATCAGGTGGAGTGAACTTGTCACAGCCCCATGCACGAAAGAACTCTTCTTTACTGTTCTTGGTCGTGATAGCGGTGATAGGATGATTAGCATACTCAGGCTCAGGAAAGCCTTCGTCGGATGCGACCTCGATGTCGATAGTCGTTACAGCAATCTTAGACGGGTCAAACTTGATGTCGCCTGTCCACTTCTGTGTAATAAACTGTGAGACATAGTTCGTCATGCCATAGACATCAAAGCCTGAGACATGTTCGTATCGTTTTACGAAGTCTGTCGCATCTCGCATTGAGTCCATGGTAACAGGCTCTACAGAAACACCATCGAGTGTGCGCCAAGTGCCTTTTTCTGAATTCACATAAAGGGTGGGTTTAAATGGAAACTTCTTCTGAATACGTTTCGTGCCTGTATAGCCACGACACTGAAGAAAGTTACCGCTACGTTCTATTGATGTATAAAAGTCCATTATGTTAATATATCACACTTCTCAAGATATGTCAATGATGAAATAAAAAGAGGGCGGTGAACCGAGTTGACCGCCCTCAAGCTAATTAGACTAACGCTGAAACAACGATAGCCATCTCAGCAAACGCCACGGCAATGATGCCGTTTAGAAGGTTGATGTGTGTCATTTTATTTTCCTCGTGATTAATTGATTTTAATGCTACGAGGCTGCTTCTCTTTTGGGATTTCTAACTTCAAATTTACTGCAAGAATACCGTCCGTAAGAGACGCTCCAGTTACTTCGACATACTCAGAGAGACGGAATTGACGTTTAAAGTTTCTTGTGGAAATACCACGATGAATAACTTCTCGTCCTTTACTCTCATACTCACCTGTGATAGTGAGAGAACGTTCCTTCTGTTCTACATGAATATGGTCTTGAGTGAACCCTGCAACAGCAACTTCGATAGTGAACTCATCGTCCGACTCTTTAATAATGTTATGAGGCGGATAGTGGTCATTCGCATGTTTAGTCGCATATTCTAGTTCGTTAAACAAGTGGTCAAAACCAATGAATGCGGATTTAGGGAATAGTTGTTTACCTACTTTTAGATTAGTCATGTCTGTTATCTCCTATTTAATTAGCAAGACATATAAGAAGACCCGTTATCGGCATCTTCATTACTATATATAAGAACTCACCGTTCAAATGTCAAGTGGTTCAGTTAAATAAATGTTGCGGGGTCACAATCAGAGTCACTCTCAAAACCAAATGAGAATGTGACCCGTGCAGTCTTAGGCTCAATTTGATGCCAAGTTCCTCGAGGAATCCAAACAGCATCTCCAGGCTTCATCATTCTAACATCGTCTCTGTTCGAAGGCTCTTCTGTATAACCTATCGTAATCTTGACTTCGCTGATAACCTGAACAAGAAAAACATCCATTTTATCTGCATGACGAGGATACGAATCCGAGTTCTGACCAAAACCAACAAACGCAATGTTAGTAATATTAGGTTGCCCTTTGTCATATTCAAGTTTTTTAGGAGCAGGCAATACAAAGAAGTCATTCATATCTTGCTGAATTTCTTTCGCAAATCGTGGAGCAGAAGGTCTGGAATGACATGAGTTGAGACCAACTCTCTGCTTATCACGATTCCAAGCATATAACTCTGGTGGATGAGTATCAATAAGACGCATCATCTTGTTCCAATCATAAGACTGTGTATCTGCTTTTGTCCACCAGTGACGCTTATTACGAATGTCTTCAATATGGTCTTCGAAGTTAATCATTTATTTCCGATGTTATACTTGGGACAAAGTTCCCACTCGTCTTTCTCTTTATATCCGATAATCTTAATCTGACGCAAAGGAGCGCAATCTTGAGCAACGTCTTTGTTTTGAATATCAACAAGACCCCAATCAGACAGAAGTGTAGCAATTGTATTGCGGCGTTCTACGTCTGACTGTTCTAGATTTGATTTTTTACCGTCGAGCATAAACAACTCTTTGAAGTGAACGATATAGTATCGTCCTTGCTTGTGCAGAATATGACAAGACTGATAGAGTTTCTTATCTTTACGAGATGCGACACCGATGCGTGTCAGAGTTTCACGAACTTTAAGGAAGTCATCAGGTTCGGCTAGAGATATCTCTAGCATGTTCACTGGACTCCATGCGACTAAATTATTTTCTTCCACCTTTATATACCTTCTTCTTTATTGTTGCTATTTGAGAAGGGGAAAGGAGTGACATGACCTGTCGTGCTTTTTCATTACTATAGCCATAATACTCTTTCACCAATTCAATATCATTCTCTACTTCAGGTTTTAACCATTTAGAAAAGCGTTTGCGCTTTCTAACTATATTTATAAGAAATTGATATTGTAAGCGATTGTCAAGATGATGATGAAGATTCATCTCATTTGCGAGAACCACAGTGTCGGAGAAGTATGACAGACTGCGATTTACCATAAACGAGTTGTAGGTCTTTTCTTCAAGCATCACATCTTTCTTAGAGTAGTTGATGGATGTTACATAATCAAACGGGTTCATTTAAATCTCCAATTGTTCTAGTAGTATATCACACTTTTCTAGAAACGTCAATCCTTCTTTTTTTCTATATGTGTGTCCGTATACAACTCTTGATATACCGGACTGATAGATAAGTTTTGCACAGTCGAGACAGGGAGCGCATGTTGTGTAGAGTGTTGCACCCTCCGCCGATTCTGACGACTTCGCAACTTTTGCGATTGCATTCGTCTCCGCATGAAGCACCTCTGGTTTTGTTTTAGGCATGTTTCCGTATTCGTCAGTGGTCTCACATTTGTTTGACCATCCACTTGGCATTCCATTATAGCCAATAGAAATAATACGATTGTCTTTTACAAGGACACAGCCGACTTGCGCTCTTTTTGCTGATGAGAGAAGTGCGTAGTTCTCAGCCGTCTTCATGTGGGCTTTATCCCACTTATTCAAAGTTGAATTCCGTTTGCTTCGGTACCCACTCATTGTTGATACGAATGAATCCTTCTGGTTGTGAAATATTGGGTTCGGTATACTTATCACTGAAGACAACAAATTCTCCAGTCTTTTTATCCACTCGATTGCCATACTCGTCTAACTCCCATGATGTGGTGTCGTCTTTATTGATATATTTCATGTTACCCCCAATGTCTGATTACGCCTGCAATAATAAAGAAGCAAGTCAACCAATTGACTAACTGAAGCACTATCTTTATATATAATCCTCGCTTCGCTTGGCGCATGGTCAGAACAGGAACTTTTGGTTCATCTTCGTCTGTGCGACCAATATAATAGTCAAGTGACCTAGCGAGTATCTTTTCCCAAGTTCTGTATTCCATTAATCTAATGTGCCTTCGTCTCTCATTTTTGTTCTAATTTTTGTTGCACTTATACTATGTATTGTAGCACCTAAATCATGTTCTGTCAATGTATATCCTACATTACGTCCGTAACTAATGTCTACAATATTTGGAACTTTCATAATAGTGTATTCTTTATTATATGTGTAACCGTGTTTATTTAATTTATCAATAATATTGTCTGCTACTTGTGCATGTGTAAATGGGTTATCGTCTATACCAAACACATCTCTTATTTGAATACAAACTTGTCCAGTTTTTTCCATTGCACGTTTGAATAATTCAGTGTGTCCATCATGCCATGGTTGCCATCTACCAAGCATTTGTATAGTAGGCTTTTGCCAATTAAAGTCCATCGTATTGTTTCCCCATAAATCTATTTACTACAGGCAACAATGTTTCAGGTGTATTATCAAACCATTTACTAACATGGTAGTCTACATTGTCTGGCGTTTCAAACAAATCGTTTGTGTCTTCAAAACGGCTGCGAGAAATAGTATCCATCCATACTGTGTAGTCAGGATTAAACTGTAATCGTGCTTCTGAAGTTGGGCACACAAAATCAGCGACTGCAATTTTGCCTGCCATAACAACACCGTCTGCTAGATGTTTCATACGCTGTGCTTGTCTCATACGTCCTTCTATGCTGAAGTCCCAATCGTCGTAACGATTGCGTATCTCGTCAGCATTAATGTGTATCCCGCCTACTAATTCGGCAAATGGTTTAGCCAGTGTAGTTTTGCCACTGCCAGGCAATCCAAAGATTAATATTTTCATAAGTTTGATTCCTTTGCTACTTCCTACGTTTAGGAATCTCTTGAACATCACCGAAATAAATGAATACTCCAATAAGAATGAGCGTTCCGATATAAACTATCCACATTACACATACTCCACTTGAGCCATACATTCAGTCAGACATGCAACCAGATTGAGTTCGTGGTCTGCAACAAACGCATTCTTGTATTGATAATCAGCAATAATGAGAATGAGTTGCGGAATACTTTCAGGCTTCACATGAGCCTCTACACTATCGTAGATGCCTCGAAAGATAGACGCTGGCTCTAGGTCGATATTGTTGACGACCCACTTACGCATACCTTTGAAGTCTTTGTCTCGTAGAAACTTATATAGGTCAGAGTATTTACTTTCATCTTCGATAAGCGCATCAGCATTGATAGTGCCACCGATTGATGCACGTTGTATCTCATTAAGCGCACGACGAAAATCAGGGAAGTGCTTCATAATAAGAGGAGCAAGAACCTTCTTGTTATACTCAATACCCTCACCAATAAGAATCTCTTTGGCTCGTGAGAAGAACTGTTGTCCCAGTATTGCTCGGTCTGTGTTTGTCTTCACATTGAACTCATACACACCACAACGAGAGTGCAGTGGCTCGATGATACGGTTCTTAAAGTTACATGTCAGAATGAACCGACAGTTCTTCGAGAACTCTTCAATGAAGCCACGCAATGCGGGCTGTGTAGATTGTGGATTGAGATAATCTGCCTCATCGAGGATGACAACTTTGTAGCCGCCAGATAGCGACACTGATGATGCAAACTGCTTAATCTTGCCACGCAATGTATCAATGTTACCTTCTTCAGAACCGTTGATAACAATGTAGTCTAGACCAAGTTCGTTACAAATAGCACGAGCCACTGTAGTCTTACCAAGACCAGCAGTGCCAGAGAAAATCATATTAGGAACTTCACCAGAGTCTACAATGTTCTGAAATACTTTCTTCAGGTCGTCTGGTAAAATTGTGTCTTTGATAGTTTGAGGTCGATACTTCTCAACGAAGAGGAATTCTTTTGACATGAGGTCTCCATAATAAAAAACAAGTATATCATATTATATACTGTAAGTCAATAAAAAAGTGGGGCGAGCGGAAAGGAGACGCTCACCCCACCCATAAGTCGGCGGAAAGGAAACGCTCAGACTTATTCTTCGATACTTTGTTCTGACTGATACTCTTCGCAGATTTGAACAATCTGAACAGCCTGGTCACGAAGTTGACCAATTGTCGATAGTTCTTCTCCTTTGAAGCCGCCGCGTTGAACGACAGTATCAATAACAGCCACAGTTGAACGAGCAACGCGATTGCCAAGTTCATAAATTGCGGTGTGGTCTTCTTCTTTTTCAGCTTTAGCCATAATATTATGCTCCGTAAGTTGATGATTTTTCTACAGCGATGAAATATTCAATAGTAGATTGTTTACCTTTAAAGTGTGAAATTAGTTTAGATGAAATTTCAACATCGTAGTCTTCGCTCACAACTTTAATATTGTTCACGTTCAGAATAAAGTTAAAGTCAACTCCTTCTGGATAGACACCCTCAACATCAATCGAGAATGTATTTGATGTCGCATCTTCACTATCAACAACAGAGATTTTTACAGCACCTTGAGTAGGTGTAATCGCAATCTCGTCATGACCAAGAGCAGACGCGGCTTTCTTCACTTTATCAAGTGTAGCACTATCTAGCGTAAATTTAACTTCAGCTTCAGGCATGTTGATAGCATTACCTGGCGATGTCAGCATCTCAGGATCCGAGAAGTGATACTTAACAGCAGAGCGACCAGTCTTGTCAGTAACAACAACATAATCTTTCTCGAACTTGAGACGAGGCTCATCGACAAGATTGATGACATTCAGAAACTCGTTCAAGTCATAGATGCCAAACTTCTGAGGGAATGCTTCATGTAATTCTGTTGTAGACAAGACGTTACGGGCGACTGAAATAGTCTTGAGAGTATTGCCTTCGTTGAACACAATGTTCGGGTTGATTGAGGCATAGTTCCTCAATACGTTGATTGTAGTATCTGTAAGTTGCATGATATAATCCTTTTCTAAACTTATAAATGTATGATAACACAATGTGCGGTTAAAGTCAAGCCTTTATTTTACTAAAGTTCTTTTCTTTTGTGAACTCAATCTTACGAGCAAAGGCTACATCTTCGAGTTCAGACTTATGCGAGATAATAAAGACATTAGTGTCTTCGGCGACACTTGAGATAATCTTCATCAGGTTCTCAATACCTTCTTCATCGAGTGACGAGTCAAATGTCTCGTCAAGTATAAGAAGATTGGTAGCAACACTATTCTTCATCTTAGCAATCTGACGCCAAGTGAATAGTAATGACAAGTCAATGCGTTGCTTCTCACCCTCAGAGAATGAGTCGTATGAGAATGCATCACGATGGCGTGAGCGAATAGTCTCACTGAAACTTTCGTCGAGATTGAAGTGAACAAAGAAGTCCAGAATCTGTAGATACTCATTAGTCAGTTTGTTGATGACTGGAAGATACTGCTTGATAATCTTAGTCTTAATACCAGTATCTTTGAGTAGTTCACTCTTGACGACATTATAATTGTTCTGCTCAGTTAGCCTATACTTCTCGTCTTGCAGTCCCTCTTTCTCTACACGGAGTGTTTCCAGTTCAGTATTCGCTTCACTGAGGTCACCTCTCTGTTCAGACAATACAGTGAGTTCAGCGTTAATGACATCCATGGTTCTGTTAATTGACCCAATCTCTTGAGTGTTAGCATTGACCTTTGATTGCCACTCCCGTATACTTTCCATCTTTGTCTGCAACTCTTCTTGTTGCGTGATTAGAGTTTCTCTTTGCATTTTGCCCATCTCAAGGGCTGTCTTGATTGTACCTGCTTTAGTCTTACACGATTCGAGATGATAGTTCTTCGTTGTCTCATCAATGTCTTGTTCACACGTTGGACACGTATCGTTCTCTTCGAAAAACTTCGCCTGCTTGACAACTTCTTTTTGTTGCGTTTTGAACTGCGCCATGTATTTGTCAATGGAGGTAATATCTGAAGATACCTTAGTTGCTCCCTCGTTGATACTTGGGGATTTCTCAGTGATTTCATTTGTCAGTTCCTCATTCTTCTCGTTCAAGATACGAATGTCTTCCTGCAAAGATTTGATAGTGTCGAGTTTTTCTTTTTTCGCTTGTGCGGTTATTGAACTCAGGTCTCGGAGATACTTCTTCTGTGCATTGATTTTGGTTTCAACCATACTCAACTGATGACCGTTATCACTCATCTTGTCTTTGAGGATAGACATTCTCTCTTTCAACAGCCCATTCATTTTACTGAACATGTTGATGTCAAGTAGGTCTTCAATCACTTCACGCCTTGCTTGAGAGGAGAGTTGCATGAATGGCACGAAGGATGAAGACCCCAAGACCACAATCTGATGAAAAGATTTGTGGTTCAACTTAACGATGTTTTTCTCAAGCGTAGACTGATAATCTTTTGCATGAGAGTCTTGGTTCATAAGATTGCCGTCAATCCAGATTTCAAACTTATTAGGTTTGATACCACGGATAACTTTATACTTTTTTGAACCGATACGAAACTCAACCTCTACCAAGGTACCCTTACCGTTGATAGTATTCACCAGTTGAGTCTTCGATATCTTACGGTGCGGTTTACCAAATAGACCAAAGGAGAGAGCGTCTAACATGGTAGATTTACCCGCACCGTTACTGCCGACAATCAGAGTTGTCGGAGTTTCTTCAAAACTAATCTCGGTAAAGTTATTACCTGTCGATAAGAAGTTTTTAAATCTAAGTTTTTCGAAATAAATCATGTAGTCATTATATCAAATATAAACGGTGAAGTCAAGCAGTTTCTTCGTCCTCTACTGCTCCACACCAATCACACTCAACACCTTTCTCAAATCCAATCTTGCCGCCATGCACTGGACATACATGCTCCCAGAAACCTTCCTTGGGCGCAAAGCCATCATCAAATCCTAATCCCATTATACAATCTCCATCGTTTGCGCTTCTATCATCAACTCAGAGACCTCATGCTTGATGCGGTCTTTATCTAAGTCTGTATTCACTGCATCTATATAGTTATACACGATTGTCTCTGTATCGTCAAGTGAAATCTGTTCATCACCGACATTCTCTCCAATAAACTCTTTGAAGTCTTCTGCAATCTTGAGTTCGTGTATTCTCTGTGCTTGCACACGGTCGATGAAACGCTCGAACTCGTAGTGGTCACCCTTGTTGTTCACAATTACTTTGACGAACTTATTATCAAGATAAGATAAGTCTTGGAACTTATTCATGTTATCATGGTCGTAATAAATCTTCTCGTAAATAGTGATTGGATTTCTAACTGCTGTAATCTCACGAGTCTCAGTATCTAGCACATGAAAATATTTTGGGTCATTACAATCGTTCCAAAAGAACTCCATCTGACTACCAAGATAATGAACATTGCCCATATGAGACTTAGCATGAAAATGACCAGATAATACCATCTCGAAACGAGAGAACAAGTCAGGAGACATTCCATCATGACAAGGCATACCACGTTGCATTTCAAAGCCAGCGAGTTCAAGGTGAGCGCCAATGACATCGACCTTACAGTTGTTAATAAACTCTAAGGACTCTTTCTCGTTCTCGTCATTAATCCACGGGACAAGACCCATCTTCATGCCATCGTAGTCAACAACTCTTGGTTCAAGAATAAGGTTGACCTCATTCATATAGTGACCCTGCAACTCTTTCAGTGCATTGAGTTCGTTGGTGTTCTTGTAGTATACATCATGATTACCAGGAATAATATCCATGGTAATGCCATGCTTACGCATAGGCTCAAGAAAGATTTTACGATTGTGATGTAGTGACTTGAAGTTGATTGTCTTACGATTGTCGTAATAATCACCCAAGTGCAGAATGTGTTTGATGTCATTCTCTAACAGATATGGAAAGAACACCTCAGAGTAGAAGCGTTCTTGGTAGTCCATAAAGATGTCAGAAGAATTGCGGATACCACAATGGGTATCGTTTAAAATGGCAACTAGCATTAGACGTTATCCGGAGTCTTTGCTCTACGCATGGCTTCTGCCATAGTAAGTTTTGACGGACTATTATTCTGTAGTTTGATTGCCTTCTTACGCAATTTACGAATTTGAGTTTGTTTTGCTTTGTCCATTAGTAATCCAGTCTCCTCGCCTCAATGATACTTCGGCTATCTTCTATCCATGCTTGAATTGTTTTATTATCTTTATAGAACTCACGCTTCTCAGGTGTATCATAATTGTCTACGACCCATTGTGCTTGTTCTACAGTTTTTCCATGATATGATAAATTTTTCATTCTTTTATTATACCACAATTCCAGTAAAAAGTCAAGAGATAAAATCACTCAAGTCAGAGTCAACATTGACTGCTCGACGTTTGCGTTCTTTCTTGACAACCTCTTTCCAGAAGGAGTCTTTCTCTTTGACTTCATCAATCTTAGAGCGAAGCGAGTCAACAAAGGCTGCCGCGACATTTGCAGACTGTGCATCGCCGAGTTCATTATCAAGAAAGTTCTCAATGCCTGACTGCTCAATATATCTCATCTTAATATCTTGTTGCTTCTTCTCACGCTCGATGCGGCGTAGAAATGCATACCACGAAATCTGTGTGAAGTATGCAAACGCATTTGGTTTCCCTGTGCGTGTCGCCGCTTCGATATCATAGTTCTCTACAGCTTTCAAACAGTTCTCAACAGCATCCATTACCATCTCGTCACGATACGAATAGCGCACGAAATTAGACTTGTGGGAGAGTCCTTCACAAATCTTAAGGAAACACATAGCGATATAATCAGGCACTTTAGGCAACGGCTCCTGTGTCTTCTTGGCTTCATTCAATACTACTACATAGTCTACAATTGCTTGCGAGAACTGTGCATTATTTACATAGTGTGGTTTATCTTGTGGTTTTATTTTACTCATCACTAACTTTCATTTTGTTTCTCAGTTGACTGCTTGCAAACCGATGATGTCTACTATTATAATATATTTCAATGCCATTGTCAAGACAATACTGCTTTCCTGTATAATCTTTTTCACGATACTCGTCACCGATGATACGAACATTGAAGTCTAACAACTGCATCAAGTCTAGTAAATCTTCTTCTGTCTCGTATGGAATAATCTCATCGATATATTTACATCCGCTCAGTTGTATATATCGCTCTACTACCGACTGGAGTGGTGCGTTCTTTTCTGGTCTATCAATCTGCGGATTTGTTTGAAGAGCCGCAATGAGATAGTCACATTGCTTCTTGGCTTCTTCGAGCATTGCTACATGTCCTGCATGAAATAAATCGAATGCTGAACAGGTTAAACCTTTTTTTAAATTAGTGCTTGACATATTATGAAATCCATGATATAATTAAAGAGTTCTTTGAGGGCAGGTAGAATACTACTTTTTCTTTCCTTGAATACCATCGACATACAACCATGATTTAGGATTGAATGTCGTAGCATATTTAGTTTGAAAGTATCTGTCGTTCTTATCGTCAGTAACATTTCTGTCTGGAATTATTGCATCTACACTACCTGCAAATCCATATCTAATGTCACTTGTCTTGGCTGTATGCTTTGTGTATCCAGGAAACATGACAATCATACCTCGTTCGGGATATACACTGTAATTATCCATATCGTTGAACACTAAAGGGTCAACTGCATCCATATAATAGACAAATGAGAGAAAGTGCGGCCAGTGAGTGTGCGTTCTTGCATCGTGATTGTCGCCTAAAATTTTATAACCCCACATCTCAGTCATATAGAACTCATCACAATTATTAAAACCCAAAGCCCTTCTGTCATTCTGAACATATGTGCGAACATACTCTCTCGCCATCTCAAGTGCTTTGTCATGAATTGGCTTTGTTTCAGGAAAGTTCTTATACATTCTTTCGTGTGTTGTATATGCTGTAGAGTTGCCAACTGAATTTGCATATCTGTCAATGATTGCCATCAGATGTTCGTTATCAATATCATCCTCAGAGATATGGTCAATCATAACCAGTTCATCAAATTTAGATTCATGCCACATACTGAAGACTTCCTGCTAATACATATCTAGTGTTACTCGTAGCGACCTTTACTTGATGAAATACATTACCTCGGAACATAAGCATGAGTCCTGGTTCAGGTTTTACTTCAAGGTCAAGATATGGGAAATAGATAGGGTCTGACGCATCCATATAATAAACGAAAGTCAGCATGTGCGGCCAATGATTATGAGGCACACCTTCAAAGCCATCTACAATCTTATAACCCCACAGTTTATGAACAGCAAGTTTACTACCTTCACGATTTGCATATGGCGGAACATTCTCAATCTTATTGACGACAGCATGACCAGAATCTTCCCAGTGCTTGAAGTAAGTCTCAAGCCACTTATGTCCCATCTCAACTGCGGCATCACAAACACTCTTGGTCGTAGATGCATGTGCTATGTGCAAGTCGTCATTTGTGATGTGATTGTTACCAAATTTAGGGTTCTTCTTCACATTACAAGAAATATTATCTAGAAGAACAATCAACGCATCATCGTCATAGAGATTGACATTCTCTTTTAAAATCAGTTCTTTTTCATTACAATTATAAAACATTATACAATAGACTTATCGTTTAGAAACTTCTTAGGAAAGAAATCGTTTTGATTAGACACTTTATGTCCTGTAGCAAAAGACTTATCGAAGTTCAATGAGCCTGAAACTAAGTATCTGTGTGTCGTAGGATTATCTGCCTCGTGATTTAAATGTCCGCGCCACAGATACATATCGCCTGCTTTTGGATATATGTAGTGGTCAAGTTCAGCAAAGTATAGTGGGTCACAATCGTCAAAGTAATATGCGAACACGAAGTCTGCCGGCCAATGTTCATGCTTTCCTAGACCTTCGCCTGGATAGATATGAAAGCCCCACATGCTTGTTAATTTTACTTGAAGAACATCAAGTGGCGTAAACTGCTTACAGTAGTTCTCTTGAGCCGCATAGAATTCTTTGCCCCATTGCTTAGTGAGTGCTTCTGCGGCTTCGACAATAGGTTGTGTCTGCTCGAAATTTTCGTGAAGTCTATCATGAGTCGCAATGCTCTGTTTGTCGGGATTTGGTTTATGTCCCCACTTATCGATAACCATAATCAAGAAATCGTCATTTGGACAATCTACTGTTGTATGAACAATACATTCAGGTCCTGCTGAATAATCAAGTATCAATGTATAGTCCTCTTGCCTGGGTCAAACTTTAGAATATTGTTATCTCCACTATCACCCTCCATTTGAGAGAGAACTTCTTTTTCTTCTTTAGAGGCTTGTTTCAGAAACTCTTGCATCTTCTCTGTCATCGTCTGTGTTTTTTCGCCAGTCGTTTCTTCGTGTTCTTTCATGCGCTCATCATATGATAAAGCCATTTCGTCAACTGCTTCCTTCCATTGCTTCACTAACGGCGGTGCTGGTTCAACAATACCTACAACGTGCTGACCATTTAGAATAACGAACTCATCAGGATTCTCGGCATAGACCAGCCATGGTCGAAATGCATAATAACGAACACCTGTTTCCATTTCACCCAAAGAGAGTCTCATTGGTTTTCGAATAACAAGTTCGAGTTCTTCTTCGTTATGCCATTGAACAATCTCGCAAACAATCTCTTCACCACTTGCCAGTTTAAACTGTCTTAATTCATATTGATTACTCACGACCTTTTCTCCAGTCTTGTTCTAGTTTCATCTTCTTGTATTTAGCGATGTGCTTAATGATTGGTTTATGGTCTTTCTTCTTAGGATTATTGTGAAAATACTTTCTAATCTCTGTGTCACGATTCTTACCATAGTCTGTAGCAAGTGGTACATGAATACGAAAGCATGTTTCTGTCTGCGCTCCTAAATCTGCTCGTTGTCTTAAAAATTCACCGCCCCATTCAATGACATCAATCATATCGTATTCGTCAGATGGATGTCTCCATAGAGTTCCATCGTTTAGATAATCTCTGTTTCTAAATCTTCGATTCATGCTGAACCAGAATTTAGTTCCTTTGTCGAGAAACATGTGTTGTATCTCTTCTTTGGTATAGAAGTAATATTCTGACTTGCCATATCTTTCTACTTCACGACCTGATGCGAGAGTGCCACCCATGTTTGATAAGTCAAACTTCTCGAAGTCATTGTTCTTTGCTGGATTGATATCAAGAGTTCCCATACCAACTCGCTGATGAATCCAGTTTTTATTTAGCCAGTCTGCTGTATCGTCTAGACTGTCCATACTTTCTTCTTCAAGACCTGTAATGAATGTTGACGAGCCACAATATGCTGTTGGTGCTTTCTCCATAAAGTATTCTTGCACTTCAAGTAACTTGTCTTTCACTTTATTGGGATGCATACCTTTACCAATAATCTTACCTGCTTTGTGATTGAATGTCTCTAGACCATAATGATGAGCAGTAAACCCCGCTTCAATCATGTGGTCCCAAGTTTCTTTGCCGTGTGTCACAAGCATGTCAAACCTTGCATAGCCGCCGAGAAATGGCTGGAACGGTAACTTTCGTGCTACCTTTGCTATCATTTCCATCTTCTCTGGTCGGTCGTTTACAGTGTCGTCAGACAGATAATAATTCTGAATGCCCCATCTCTCATAATTCTCCATCATCTCTGTATGAAGCGAAGTCTCTTCACGAGTCGTATCTTCTTTCATACCAATCAATGGATACATACAGAACTTACATGTAAAGCGACAACCTCTCGATAGTTCAAGCACAAGATACTCATATGGTTGAATGTAGTCACGCTCTTCATACGAGATGTTTGCGTCTCTTTTAGGATAACACTTATGAGTATGAACTGCGTCTATCAGATAGCCTTCTTTACCATTAACATTTGTTACTTTGTGAATATGCTCAATCTCGTCAGAGTAACCAGTATGTTTATTCAGAATGGCTTCCATTGCAAATTCAGCATTGCCTAGAACCCAGTAGTCGCAATCAATATCTCGCAATGAGCGACCATACCATCCACCCGCGATATGAATTACATGAGGATGCTTGTCTCTGATATATTGAATTACTTTGTTGACATACTGAGGAACACCATCAGTCATTGAGAATACTACACTCCAGCCGCAGAAGACTGTATCTTTTGTTATTCGCGTATCGATGTAATCTATAATCTCATCCCAGTCGAACTCGGTCATATAATCTAGAACTTCACAATCCCAGTTCTTCTTTCGAAAATAAGTTGCAAGTTTGTGATTACCAGTTCCGCGGTGATATATCATAGAAGCCTGTTCTTCTAGAATATCACCTTGATAGGGATTACCTGTTGCTTGTGTATCCGAAAGGCCAAATGCGACATTACCTAGTTTGGGATAGAAACCACCAAAAAAGAGACCGTGTTTATTAGACATAGTTCTCTGGCGCCCACTCTTGACTTAGTTTAAACTCTTTATATTTTTTAATATGACTTACAACTGGTCGTGGATTTTTCTTTTTTGGATATCGCTGAAAATACTTCTTCATCTCAGTGTCACGTTTTTTACCCCAGTCTACCAAAAGTGGCATGTGCATACGGAAACAAGTCTCGCCTGTAATACCCATATCATCCCTGCTTCCGATAAACTGTTGAGTGAACTCAACGGCATCAATCATGTCATAGTCATCAGACGGATGCCTCCAGATTGTTCCATCTGTTAGATAGTCTCTGTTTCTAAACTTCTTGTTAAGATGGAAGAAATACTTTAGTTCGTCTGTGAAGAACATATGGTCAATATCATCTTTAGAATAGAACTTATAATTTGATTGACTATATCTTTCTACTTCACGACCACTCACAAGTTTACCTGACATATTAGATAAGTCAAACTTTTCAAAGTCGCTGTGACCACAGTGATTAATATCAAGAACGCCCATACCAATTCTTTGAACTGTCCAGTGTTTATTAACCCATTCTTGAGTCTCATGCAAACTTTCAATACTTTCTTTCTCTAGACCTGCAATGAATGTAGAACCGCCCGAATAAGCAGTTGGCGCCCGCTTCGTAAAGTATTCTTCAATCTCTAGCATTCCATCTTTGACTTTATCGGGATGCATACCTTTACCGATAATCTTGCCAGCATCATGATTAAATGTCTCGATACCATAGTGATGTGCTGTGAAGCCAGCTTCAATCATATGGTCCCAGATTTCATACTTACCATACGGACCAAACTCACGACCATGATTGATTATCAAATCAAGTCTAGCGTAACCACCAAGAAATGGTTGAAACGGAAGTTTTCTTGCGACTTCGCCAAGCATCACCATCTTCTCTGGTCGGTCGTTTACTGTATCATCAGATAGATAATAATTTTCTACGCCCCATCTCTGGTAGTTCTCCATCATTTCATTATAGAGTGATACCGGGTCTCGGGTCGTATCTTCTTTCATGCCAATAAGTGGATACATGCAATACTTACACGCAAATCTACAGCCGCGTGATAGTTCCATTGACAGACATTCGTATGGCTGAATACCATCACGTTCTTCGTAAGATATGTTCGCATCAGGTTTTGGAAAGCACTGGTGACATTTACTATGAACTGCATCGATGACATAACCCTTTTTGCCATTGATGTTTGTTACAGGATGAAGATGTTCAATCTCATCTGCATAGCCTGTGTGCTTCTTCAGAATGGCTTCGATTGCAAATTCACCATTACCCATAATCCAGTAATCGCAATCAATGTCCTGTAATGCTCTACCATACCATCCACCTGCAATATGAATTACATGAGGATAATGCTCACGAATATAAGCGATAATTCTATTGACATGACTAGCAGAAGTCCCTGCGAGAGTAAACACAACACTCCAACCACAGAAGACTGTATCTTCGGTGATGCGTGAGTCAATATACTCTGCAATTTCATCCCAGTCAAATTCTGTCGTATAATCAAGACACTCAATGTCCCAATTACTCTTACGAAGATATGTTGCAATTTTATGATTACCAAACGAGCGAAAGAGTGCCATCGAAGCAATCTCTTCGAAGTAATCACTCTTGTATGCGTTACCTGTTCCGTTTGTTTCGTATCCTGGAACCCCAAACATTACATTACCAAGTCTAGGGTAGAATCCTCCGAACATAAGTCCGTGCTTCATTTTAGATTAACCTGATGTATCTTGTAAGGAAACTGTTCTTTAGTATATATCTTAATTCTTTCTGCACTGTGACGTAGAGTAAAGTTCTTATGCGACTTGATATGTAAGTCGTCTGCAATGTCATAGAGTTGTGTTGTCGAGCCATCATCGCTCTGACGTAGACCACGACCTATTGATTGCAGGACTTTAACCTGAGACTTAGAAGGACTAGCAAAGACAATGTTATGCAGATTCCTAATGTTGATGCCTGTGCTAAAAGTGCCAAGTGATGCGACGATGATAGCATTCTTTTGTTTCTCCACGATTCCACGAATCTGTTCTCTGTCAGATGCATCGACTTCACCCGACACATAGTATACGGGTCTGTCGCCTGCTCTGTCTTTAATCATATCATATAATGGTTTGCCATGCTTCTCCACAAACTGAAATAATACCAGACTGTTCCCAGTTTGGTCGAGAGCAAGGTTTGTGATGAGGCGATTGCGCTTCTCATTTGTGACAATGTAATCTATCTCTTCTTGATATGTTGCGTCTTTCAATTTATGACAGACATCGTTATGATATCGTAACAGTAAGACAGAGATATTTAGTTTTGCAAGTGTTCCTTTCTCTTGCAAATCTCGTGTCATAGTGACGCGCTTTGTAGGTCCAAATAGTCCCTCAAGCACAAGTTTGTTTGTCTCTGTGCCATCAAGTGTGCCTGTCGTTCCAAAGCGATACTCAGCGTTGACGCATTTGTTCATAATACCAGACAACGACTTTGCTTTGAAGAGATGCACTTCATCTCCAAACACACAGCCGATATTCTCAAACCACTCTTTGGGAAACTTATAGATTGACTGCCATGTCGAGATGATAATCTGTTTGTCTGTCGTCTTATCTTTACCAGAGTAAATCTTATGACACTCAGCCTCTACGTCAAAGCCGTAGTCTGCAAAGTCTTTATACATCTGTTCGACTAGACTTGTAGTAGGAACAACAATGAGTATCTGTTTATCATAGTTGTCCATATACCAACGAAGTAGATTGTAGATGATAAACGATTTACCTGAACCTGTAGGTGACAACAACACAGCACGTTTGTTCTCAATGCCGTGAGTCACAGCATCATACTGATAGTCACGCAACTCATATGGCATCTTCAGGTCGCTTTGAAACTTGACGAGGTTCTGATGCTGAACGTGGTTCTTTTTTGCAGGATGTCCGAACTCAGTTTCTTGCAGTTGCAACGGATACATTCTATCTTGACAGAACTTCTTCAGATGCTCATACAGACCAACGTTCAGTTCACGAGTGACTTGATTGAAGAGTTTGATTTTGCCGTCCCA
>Ga0098046_1000068_pt1 | contig 39925 bp, 53 predicted proteins | sample 11BtaG_FD_77067 | JGI IMG/M metagenome (GOLD analysis project Ga0098046, IMG submission 77067) | Marine viral communities from the Subarctic Pacific Ocean - 11B_ETSP_OMZ_AT15265_CsCl metaG | ecosystem: Environmental > Aquatic > Marine > Oceanic | place: Pacific Ocean | collected 2015-01-16
CAATTAGAGAGGAAATCGATGCGTGACACAATAGCAATGTCGATGACAAAGTTTTTTAGATTCTTTGCTGACACATTCTTTGCCAAACGATATGGGCACAGAGCAGTTGTTTTAGAAACAATCGCAGGGGTGCCAGGGATGGTCGCAGGAATGCTAATCCATTTGCGGTCACTACGCCGCATGGAGCGTGGCAACGGAACTATGATCCAAGAAATGCTAGACGAGGCAATGAACGAACGTAAACATCTCATGTTCTTCATTGAGATCGCCCAGCCGAGTTGGTTTGAACGTCTGTTGATTGTCATCGCCCAACTTGTCTTCTGGCATTTCTATTTGGTGTTCTATATACTCTCTGCGAACACCGCACACAAGATGATCGCATACTTTGAAGAGGAGGCAGTGAGGTCATATACTGAATATCTGAACTTGATCGAAGACGGGACCATTGAAAACGTACCCGCACCACAGTTGGCGATTGAGTATTATGGTCTAGATCAAGATGCTAGATTGAAAGATATGGTTCTCTGTGTACGAGAGGACGAAAGAAAACATTCACAAGTTAATCATAGGATAGCAGGGTTTTAAAATGTTTAAGGCAATTGGTTTTTGGATTTACGATACTTACGAATTCTTTTTTAACGCGAAGATCAATCCTCTGCGGTTGATCCCCAACGAGTTTACACAATTCATTCTGATGTTTTATCTGTCTGTAATGTGGACGGTGGTGTTCACACTGTGGGCGGGTAACACTATTTACTTTGGTCTTGGTTCTGTCGCCGGCCATTTGCTGGTGATTGGTGCTTTCTTTATCACTGCATTGATCTTTCGGGACGCAGAGAAAAACGGTCATCTGTGGGTGCGAAGAGATCAAGTTGATCCCACAAAGAACAAATGTGTATGGGACTTGGAGAAAGAGGGTTAATCATGAAGAATGAGTGGGACGATGCACAGGATAAACGCAAGGAACGTGAACGTAAAGAGCGTATCCAACATCCACATGTAATAGAATCCCGTAAGCATTGGGATTTGGAACAACAGTACTACGATTACTTTAAAGACAAAACTATCGGACAAGAGGACGTATCATGAAAAACTTAATTGTATCATTGATGTTTGTTTTTGCCACGACAGGGTGTGGGGAAAATGACATGTTCATCGCAAAGTCGGTGGCTAACACAAAGCAACAACAGGCCGACATCGAACAACGGATTCAAATGTTTCATCCAGTGGTGAACGTACTGGGAGGCACACAGGTTGCTGTTGTTGACGCACTTCCAGGCGAAGCAAAGTATGCTGGTTGTGGTGGTTGCCACGGTGCTCAAGGTGGTGGTGGTGTCGGTCCTAAATTGGCAGGCAAGTCAGCAGAGTATATTGTTGGTCGCCTCAATCAATACAAAGCGGGTGAGAAGGTCGGTAGTCAAAGCAACATGATGTGGGGTCAGGCGGCAGGACTCAGTGAACAGGATATCAATGATCTCGCTGAATATGTGGTGACGCTGTGACTGAGATCGTGGGAATCTTTGCCGTAATGATGATACCGATGATCGGTATTGCCGTGTCGTTGTGGTTATCGTGGAAGTATACTGATGGCGAATAAACTTATTCTATGTTTCGTCGCCATCCTCTTTGCCTCGACGATTGACGCCGGTGTTCTTGACCGCGAGTTGCTGATTAATATAGAAACTCCGGTCAAACGGACCACGATGTCTAATATCAGTGGTATCAGGGGATGGACTACACACCCCACAGAAAAGGTTGATGTGGTAGAAATGTACATCGACGGTGAATTTATATTTCAAGTGCCGGTGGGCGGTGAACGGACTGATGTTTATAACGCCTATCCCTATTACGTTGATTCCAAATATTCTGGGTTCGGTCAAACTGTCAACTTCAAGACACTATCCAATGGATTTCACACGGTAGAGGTCAAAGCCTATACTGTAGAGGGAAACTACAATAGTGCATTCTCTGAGTTTTGTGTTTCTCAATTCACCGGAGAGTTTATTGGTGACCGCGAAGAAATAAGACTCACTGCGGTAGAAAGAATCCATATCTGGAACGATAGATTGATCCTTGAGGGCATTGAAGTAGAGAACAGGCAATGGAACGTAGAACTTTCATGGAATACTGCTACACAAGGATTTGAAATTTCACAGACGACAGAATATATCATGATTGACGAGTACACGGAATATAATTGTGATGAATAACCAAAAAGGAAAAGATCATGAATAAAAGAGACGTAGTAACAGTGGCCACAGTTGTTGGTGAGTTTGTTGGAAAGTATCTAGATCAAGACGATCACAGTATCACTCTGGATGACCCGCGAATGATCGTGAACACGCCCGAAGGAATGGGATTCGCCCGTGGTATATGCCAAACGGGAGAGGAAAATCCGAACTCCGTGACCCTGTTTAAAACTAATATTCTGTTTATCACAGAAACAAACGATGCCGTACAGTCATCATATAGACAATTCACCAGTGGGATAATCACATAGCTCGATGAATCTATGGCAAACGATTAAGAGTGTGCTGTCCGCTCTCATCGGAGTACAGAGCTCAGAGAACAGAGAAAGGGACTTCAAGAAAGGTAATCCGGTGGTATTTCTTATAGTCGGACTCATCGTAACAATCGTATTCCTTTCCACAATACTCTCATTGGTCAAGGTGATAACGTAATAGAATAGTCGCCGTCGAGGAATCGAACAAACCTATCGCCAATATCGCGATGATATTCAGTGCCAAAGTGATTAGGACGATGATCTACCATAGGAAATGCTTTGCTAGAACGATCCCCGCCCAATTCACTAAGAGAAAGATCATATAGATTACCCTGTATATGCCAATCATATCCATAACGAGTATTATCAAAACAGTCTATAAGAATCTTTTTATTGGGTAAAGTATTCAAAATGTATGATATCATAAGTGCTTTAAGATGCTTCTCCTTATCAGTAGAGTAGTAAAGCCACATGTCATAATCATTATTCGTTTTAAAAGAATAACCAAACCCATGCTGTTTATTAAACTCATTATTGATAAAGGGTAAACGATTATAATCAGTAATCCCATATATGATAACATCTTGCTCAGAGTAATCATTCTTTATATAATGCATTAACTGTGCTTGACTGTACTCTATAGAAGACCCTTGAAGGGAATAACTCTTAATAGAACCAAACGAAATAGACTCGCCAATAGGTAGATTTCGGTATATCGCGGTTTGACGGGGATCGATATGGGGTATATGTGAATAGATGCCCATGCTACGTGCTACGATGTGTATCCAAGAATCCATAGAAGGATTGTTGAACGGGTCGATAAAAGAGTCGCCAAATAACACTAGTCGCATAACATGGGGTATTTATGTGATGTTCTATACTTGAGGTGCCCAGTGGGTGAAAGTGGGGAAATGTGGTGATCCTAATCCGCAGGCGCACAGCTGCTGAGCGAATCGCTGAGGTTCAAATTGCTAGCCTACCACGTTTCTCCCCCAATGTCAAGCACTTTATTTCGATTTATTTCGCCAAAAGACCCTAAAACCCCTTGACTTCTGCCGTGGCCAATGATATAATGGTTTTGTTAATTAAGAGAGAGTAAGCCTTATGAATATTGATGCCCTATTTGATGCCATTGCCACTGACTACCAACGCTGGCATGGCCGCACTGAGTACGCCAGAGAGGATGATTTTGAGTCATTTCGTGCCCAGTTGTCTATAGAAGAGGGACGCAAGTATCTCAAAGTGGTTAAGAAAGATACTCAAACAATGGTGTGGGGATTCATTCAGAAGGAAGATGATAAGAAGTTTCGTGCTGGTGACATACTGAAGGCCGCATCATGGGCCGCCCCTGCTCGGAACAAGGCCCGTGGTAACGTACTGGCAGAAGACTTCAGCTGGGTCCGCTGGACTGGCCCTGAGTACCTATAAACGAGTGGGATCGCTGGAACGGCCACTGTGCCGCTAGAATTTAACTGATGATCCCGCTCTCTCGTTATGTGGAAGAAAGGAAATATATTATGTATGAGATGACTATGGCCGCACTGTCTTTTTGGCTATTAATACTCTTGACAGACGCTATGTTATAGTGTTATAATAGTTTTTTAAAAGGTGTAACGGGGCTTGACCTTGGCATTGCCATAACGCCCCATCTTAAACTAGTAAAGGATACATCATGACTAATCGTGAGAAAATCTTAGCAGCACTGACTGCTGGTGAGCAACTGACTGCTAAGCAGATCAAAGCTCGCTTCAACATTGGTGACGCTAACCGTGAGGTGAACCGTCTGCGCCATGAAGGCTACGCTGTGTACAGCAACGCCGTCAAGACATCGAAAGGTGTCAGCAAGAAGTTTCGTCTGGGTACGCCCACGCGAGCAGTAGTAGCCGCTGGCTATCAGGCCCTGTCTGCCTCCTAAGTAGGTCGGAGTAGGGTAGCGCTGAGGGTTGGGCCTATGCTTTGGGCCCAGCCTTTAGACCCTTACAGGGGCATCTGGCATCCCCCTATATACTTTAGTTGAAAGCGTTTTTATAAAAATTTGCCCAGAAAAATTTTGCGCCCAGAAGCGGGACTAGTATAACGGTCATTACGAGGGGTTACCAACTCTTAGATAACAGTTCGATTCTGTTGTCCCGCTCCAATTCTGAGAAACATCGTACAAGGGGTTATCTCACTTGAGTCTACCAACAAATAAACCCGATATTGCAATCAGTAAGAATGCGAATCTGAATCTATTACTGAATCACTATCTTACAACTGATTCTGATGGCAATGTTATGATTCAAAACTACAAGAAGTTTGTAGATCAATTGGATGGTTTGATAGGTTCCGATGAGGTATCCAAACAGATGATGGATCAATTTCAAACTATCTTACAGATGGCAATCGATTCCGAGAAAAAACCTATAGGATTCCAAGGATGAGTGTAACAGTGAGGGACGAACCCCATGCGGCATAGGGTAGAAGTACATTACAGGCACTGGAAGAAAGAAGATAAAGAGTACAGAGTAAAAGGCATTGAGATTCCTACTAATCTAATGTCGGATCGTATTGTCATTGAGAGAGATGATGGCAGATATGAAGACATACTGAAAGATACAATCATATCCAAGAGGATTTTATAATGGGCATAGTACCACGCGAAGCCACACGCGAAACCAAACCAGACGATAAGGGTAACGCCGGTCAAGGTGATCCGATGGTTCGCGCAGAAGGCAGAACGAAACCGGATCGTAACTGGTATCCTGAGAATTTTGATTGGTATCTCAAGTGGACAGCATCTTGTTTTATACTGGTATCCCTTGCGATGAGAGCGGCGGGTGCGGAGTTCCGAGCTTTGGATTTGACATTCGGTGCTTTCGGAGTCGCTTTGTGGCTATGGGTTTCGGTTATCTGGAGAGATAGGGCCCTGATACTGCTCAATGGGGTTTCCTTGTTTATGCTGGGTGTAGCCATTCTGAAGGACTACTCTGGCGCGTAGCCAAACCTCCGGTGGGAAAAAGATTGTGAAAGTACTACTGTTGGGAGATAGTTGGGCCGCTGATTGGTCTTCTAAGTTTAACGAGTATCCCGGCTGGCCCAATCTTCTAAGTGAAACGTTTGACATTACGAACATCGCTCAAGCAGGAGTGTGCCAGTACTCTATCGTAAAACAATTGAACAGTGTGAATCCCGATGACTTTGATCGGATCGTAATCAGCATCACCTCACCTTTCAGAATTTACACCCCGCAGCATCCCGTTCACAAGACGGGACTGCATGTCAATTCCGATTTGATTCTTACCGATCTGAAACACCATGTCAAGAAGCTTCCCGACAACGCCCCGATACGCTCTGCCATAGATTTCTTTGAGCATCACTTTGACCCCGATCATGCAAACTTTGTGAACCAGTTGATCGTGGACCATCTTTTACAACGTCTGGATAAAGATAAGACGATTGTCACTAGCAACATTCAATACAACAGCCAGTTTGTCAAAACCCACGAATACTGTGACGGGTTTGGAGTCTGGAAAAAACACAAAGCGATCAACGCAAACCATATGACCCAGCGGGGAAACGAGATTTTTGCACGAAAAATGGAAAAAAATCTAAGCCACTGATTTTGTTGAGAAAAAAACTTGAGTAAAAACAAGGACTTACAATTATTTTCAACTTTTTTGCTTTCTTCAATGAAATCAATAACTTACGAAGGCAGAAAAATTTGACTTCTGCTTCCACATCACCTATAATATGTACTGTAACGTTGATTGAGAGAGAGAAAAAATTATGGCTTACATGAATCAAGAACGCAAACGTCAACTGGCCCCCGCCATCAAGTCTGTTCTTCAGAAGTACGGTGTCAAGGGTTCGATTGCAGTGCGAAATCATATGACTTTGGTTGTCAATCTGAAGTCTGGTAAAGTAGATTTCCAGAAAGACCATGTTGATGGTAAACTCCACTATCAGGTCAACCCGTATTGGTTTGAGGATCATTACGAGGGTGCGTCAAAATCGTTCCTCAAAGAACTTTTGGCTGCGATGCGTGGTGACATCTGGTATGACAAGTCTGATGCCATGATCGATTACTTTGACACTGCCTACTATATGGATATCAATATCGGTCAGTGGAACAAAGAGTATGAGGTGTCTGCTTAATGATTCGTTTCCTTCTTGGTTTATTATTTGTTTTGGGTGCGGTTGGTTCAGTTGAGACTGACCCTTCCGCTTCCCTGTTTTATTATTCTGTTGTCGCTGTGATGGGTTTGAGTCTGATGTACTGGCCCGTCTCCGATGGCACGTTTAAGGAGTATAAGTAGATATGAGAGATACTATCTGGTGGGATGCCGAGTCTTTCAATGGCAAAGGACATCGATCCGATTATGCCTCTGAAGAACCGAATCTCGGTCCAGAAAACAAAATGCCAATTCCCTGCGGTGGATGTGAGAATGAATCTTATTGTGCCACCAATGCCACTGATTGTCAGGCCTTTCGTGAGTGGTCAGAAAAGGGTAAATATCAAGAAATTGATAACAAAGGTCGAGAAACTATTGGTCTGCGTCTAAAGGCCATATAAGGAGAAAGATATGAAATATCTTATCGCAGCCGCAATCGCGGTGTCATTGTTTTCCGCTTCACAAGCAAGTGCTCTTGGTAAACGTGAAGAGGGTGTTCTAATCGGATTGGGTTCAGCTATGATCCTCAGCAAAGTATACCGCAACGGTGGTAGTGGTGGATACAGTGGTGGATACGGCGGTTATGGCGGCACATATGGCGGCTACGGTTACGGTAACACCGACTTCCCCCGTTTCCGGTGTCGTGGTAACTCGGTAGACTGTGCTTATCAACGTGGCGTGTGGGAACGTGAACGAGAAGTCTGGTTGCAACAAAAAGATGATGCATACATGTGTGGACGATATCCCGAAAAGTGTGGAGGCGGTAGACGATGAGTAACATGGGTCGATTAGTTTTTGAGTGTCAAACCATTGCAGAAGAGGCACACCTTGATGGTGACCTTAAAGAAATGGTTAAACAACAGTTTGCTGACCGGCCCGATCTCATTGATTTTGCCACTGAGACTGCCATAGAAATTTATGGTAAACTTGCTAGTGATCCGTCTGGATCAATATACGAGGATATTCCGTTTTGAATATTTCAGTTGCTGTGACCGGCGGCAACCGTTTCCAAAAACACATTGTAAACCAAACGGTAAACTGGTGTATGGGTCGGTTGTTGCCAAAGGTGAGACGCATCTATATTGAAGTTGGACTGAAGAACATTCCTGATGCAGATGGTTACTGTGAGAACATGGCGCAGTATGAACGTGACTTTGTTGGTTCCTCGCCAAGATATTTTAGATTAGAAATTGATAAACGATTGCATTTTATTGAGATGGTTTCTACCATCATTCATGAGATGGTTCATGTGAAACAGTATGTCTTTCGTGAACTTCATGACCAACGATCAAACATCAAATGGAAGTCAAAGAAACTGCCAGTTGATATGGAGTACGATGACCAACCTTGGGAGAAAGAGGCATTTCGATTGCAGGACAGACTGCTGTCGCCTCTCTTGACCGAGGTTGCGTTTTCAACCAATGTGAATGAACACGGTTTTGCAAAAACCCCTTGACAAGCTGTCTAGGATTTTAGTATTATAAGTAGTATTGTGATGAAGCAATTTAACGTTGCCTCTCTCACAATTAAATTTAATTAAACTTACCTTAACGGTAAAGGAGACTATTATGAATGCTGTCCAGCTAGCTTTGGTCAATGACCACACTCAAACTGATCCCCAAGATTACCTCTTATCAATTGAAGAAACCGTACCAGTACACGTTTCTACGTTTCTTGATGAATGGTTGCATAAAAACAGGCATATCAACCAAACACCAGAAGATATGCGTGTTGCCTATGGTTGGTCAACTTCTGGAATTGAACCAGAAACAAATTATACATGGAATGAGATTCTATCAAGGGCAGAACAAGACCCAGACAAACAATTTAGTTTACATGGATGCACTATACCTATAAATTCTGTTTGGGTTTTTCCTAAATTTAATAGGTTGCCTGAACCTCTTCATTGCCAAAATAATTTGAATACCAATCCACTTGGGCCCGGATTGTCTTATCAGGCTCTGAATTCCCCGCAGTTTTTCCTTGTCAAAATTAATGGAGAACTTGCATGTATGTCAGTGGCCGGCGGCCACCGCGCAGTCATGTCTGCAATGCAATTTGGATATGATGGGTTCATCCCAGGCGTCAATGTTATATATGTTGGTTCTGTTGAGTTGGAAGCTCCTATGCCCCTTGCTTCTGCTACTCACCACCAAGATTGCAGTAAAAGAAACAATCAAGATGCCAAAGAAAGAATGGTATCTGGAGTTGAAGCAAACGATGAGAAATTGGTTGAAGGATTTCAGTGGTTGATGGCAAGAAAACTGTTTATTGATAAGTCAAAAATGTCACCTTCCGTTTTATCTGGTATGAGAGAAATCTCTTCTCATAATTCATTGCTTATAGCAAGAAAAAACGTTAAACAAGATAGTTCTTGGGACACGGTACTAGGGTGGTTTTTCGATGAAGTTCCCGATGGTCACAAAATTAATACCTCTAGTTTGGAAGCAGTAACTATCGTGTGGGATACTTTTGGGGATGTCATAAAATCCAAGTCAAAAAAAGTTCCACACCTCTTTGAACAATACGTCAGGGGACTACTGCGATTCAGTGGGCAAGAACATTTCCGAGTTCATACTAAGAGCAAGAAGTACACCGCTCACCAGAATGCTTGGAAGATTGTTGACGACTTTAATGTATGGTGTAAGAATTCGCAGGGATTCAAACAGAACATCATCACTAAGAGAGAAATCGCACCTACTGATTTCTTGGAATTCCTCTCTGATTAAAAAAAAGGGGCGAAAGCCCCTTGACATAAACTCAGTTTTTTGTTAAACTTGTATAAATAAATGACACAAACGGTTGCGGTCCCGAGCAAGACCCCACCCAGACCCACCTTAAACTGCTCCGTCCATGATGACGTTAAACGTAGGCCGCCCTGAGTATAGGCGTAAGGTAGAACAGACCGTAGAAAAACTGCTCCCTCCCAGCTATCGGGAGCGAGGAACCTGAGCATCGTTCCATTAAACTGCTCACTTTTCTTTAGTCACTATACTTCACAAACACACTACTGTTATCCGTTGCGGATGATGCGTAGGAATATATTTTACTTGCCACTTTGTTTTTCTTGGGTGAAGAGAGGACCGCATGGGCAAAGTAAACACTGAGGTATTTTGACATCCACCATGTAGGATCGGCGGCCGCCAGACCTTTTGTCTTCATCATAACTTCTTTTTGACTTTCTCTTGATTGAGGAGCAAGAACCTTATACATTTGTGCAAATTTTCTGAGGACCGCATCGGTAGGTTTGATCTTTGGGTTGAACTGGCTTGGTTTGTTCAATGCAATACCAGCACTCTGTACCTGTTCTATCAGGACACCGCCACCAATTTTGCCACCCGCGGCAGACTTGCCTTTGATTTCTCCCTGCCATGAAGATGTGTCTGGTCTAGAAGAAAAGTTTCTCAACTGGATGTTGTAGTCATTTCCTCCAGACGTTACAGTGAGATAGACATCTTTTGATGCAGTAACGTCTGTCATAGGTCTGACTGCTTTAAACTTTGCAGTTATTTTACTGCCACCATCGTTGAATACTTTTGTTTTGACCTGACCCCTCGGAACCTTTTTCAGTGAGATGCCAATCAAGTTTTTATCATTGTATTGGTCTAGCATAAAATCATTGAGTTCTTGCAGACTCTTACAATTATTTTTTTGCACATATCCGCTCTTGATTGCCCAGATGTCTGCTGGATTCCATTTGTCATCCTGCTTCATTCCACTGCCTGCCTTGTACTTTCTCCACTCTCGGTAGATGCCCTCTACCTTGCCAAGACCCCTATGAAAAGTGTATCCACTTCTGATTTGGTAGTCTCTGAAGAATTGGTTTGCAGTTTCAACGATGCTGTAACTATATCCCTCATCACCCTTGAATTGTTCCATGCAATCTTTTAGCGGCCTGTCACACTTTGCATTTCTTGTATTTGACGCATTGATTTCAAAAAGACTTTCAAGGTCTCTTCCCTTGGCTTGTCTGGCCGCACAAGCGTAAGCCTGCAAACACTCATAGAGTGCGGTTACTTCTGACCCTGCACCAGACTGCGGCATTACTCCTCCACTATTCCGTAAATTTCTTTGCGGAAGTCTGCATCCTTTCCAAACACGGATGCTGCTTGTTCTCTCATCTTTCTCAACACGATGGGTGAACTTGGTTTACGTTTCTCTCTGTAAGAACCATGAGAGCTCTTCTTTGCAGATTTTCTCACCTTCAAACTGTTTCTCATTGTCTTTGCCATGTTATTGTCCTGCTAATGGATTCTCCAAGGCTTCTTGAATTTGGTCTTGGATAGATTTTCTTATTTCGCTGAGTTCCTTGGAAGTACCTTTTTCCAATTCATACAGCCTCTTGTCGGTATCTCTAACGTCTGAGAACAGACCTTGTAGATCACCATCTATCCTATTTATACTTTCGCGCATAACTTCGGTGGTTGTGCTAAGTGCCTCGGTCTTTGCACCAATCTCTTGTGTCAACGCCTCAATGGTTGTGCGTTGTGCAAGAATTGTTGTGTTCTGCGAGTTTACACTTTCTTCCAAAACGGCAAGTGTCTTATTAATATCCGACAGATCAGGAGCAACATACTCTTGTATCTGTTCTTTCATATCCGTGTAATCCTTGTAAACTTCAAACCCTCCATAAAGTACACCAACGGCGGTTGACAATGCCATGCCCACTGCAAGCATCTTACCACCCTTAAAAGTGATTCCGCCTATTTCTATTTCTGCCATTAGTATTGACTCCTAATTAGTTCTTGCATTTTTCCGTGGTTTTCTGAAAACATATTATAATGCGATTTTGCGTTGTCATCCAACCCAACACCACCATAAACTTGTTCTTGTGAATAGATATCCTGTACATATGATGTTGTTGTATCGTAGTATACAGTCAAGTCAGTAGCTTTTGCAATACTTTGTAACGCTGCACCCTGTCCAACAGCAGCTGCGTTAGAGTTTTCCATGTTTCTTTGTTTGACTTTATCTGCGATTCTCTCTGCCAAAGATTGTTCTTCTACCGGAACGATCATTTCAACCACTCCATTCGGTCCTTGTATGGGTACTATAGCAAAACCGATGGGAGCAGAGTCCCCCAAAGCCAAATTTTGTTCCACATTCTGTACATCTGACTCGGTTTGTTCATTTTGTGAAACACTTTCTGCATCATTTGATGCGTTTGTAGTCATTTGCACGAGATTTTGAGTTTCAATACCGTAAAATCCGCTCACACTTTCGCTTTCTGACCCACTTGATTGCAATTTTTGCACATTTTGCGAGTTTTGTACAGCACTTGATGTGTTTTTAGTCTCTTTTTCTTCATTTTTTGTTTTTGTGAGACCCATGCTGTCGCCGCTTACTGAATTTGATGCACTTGCCGCCCCAGATGATTGATTTTCTGACCTCAAATTTTGTACTAGGGCCGCAGTTTGCGCCAAAACCAACGATTTTACGTCAACTCTTGGTGTCGCAACTATTTTTTCAGTCACTGGCACTAACTCAACTGTGTCCAATTCGATTTCTTCTTCCAAAACCAATTCTTCGACCACTTCAACTATTTCTTTTTCTTTTATGACTTCGATTTCTTCTTCAATTGGTTCGGGTTCTTCAAAGAAAACAGATTCTTCAAGTACTTGCATTTCGTCTACGGTGCCATCACTTGATACAAGCTCTTCGACAAACATTTTTTCGTCTTTGTCAACGAAAGTTTCTTGTTCAATCGGATCATATGGTTCTTCATAGAATTCTTCTGTGTAACCACTTTCGTCAAATTCCTTTTCTTCCTCGTAAAAGAACTCTTCTTCTTTCTGGTTTCCAAACGCATCGGTATTGCTACCGTCATCAGAACCATCATCCGTTCCGTCGAAATCATCTTGAAAATCATCTACCGGATCGTCAAAGATTGTTTTATCAACATATCCTTTGCACATCTTATCATATTGAGGATTCATGGTACACTGATATTCAAAATACGCTTCGTCATATCCGGTACATCCAGAATCGTATAGGGCATCAAGTTCACACTGTTGACTATAGTATGCCTCTGCATAGCCAGGACACCCAGAATCGTAAAGTGCGTCCAAACCACATTGCTGATCGTAGTATGCCTGTGCATAGCCCGGACATCCAGAGTCATAGAGAGCATCGAGCCCGCATTGTTGGTCATAGTATGCTTCCGCGTAGCCTGGACAACCAGTATCATAGAGTGGATCAAATCCGCATTGCTGATCGTAATATGCTTGTTGGTAGCCCGGACACTGGGTATCATAGAATGGATCGGCGTCACACTGTTGGGTGAAGTATGCATCATCATAGCCCGGACAAGATGGGTCGTTCAACGGGTTACTACAGTCAATAGAAGAGTAACCACCATCTTGCCCCCACCACGCATATCCATAATTTGTTTCTGCATCTGTGAAGTTGGTGACATGTGACGTTTGCATACCACCTTCTTGTGCAGTTTTATAAAACAGTTCGTTTACTTCATCGTAAACATTTCCAGTTTGACTTGTGGTGTCTCCAGTGAAACCGATCCAAACATCGTGTTGTGTTACACTCACATCTGCGTATTGAAAGTCAAATGACCCGTCTGCCCACAATTGCACTCCAAAGGTGTTTACATTGTTTGTACCGTATTCAAGAACATTGCGCCACTCAAACCATGTGCCACCAGTACCCGTTTCATAAAAGTAACCAGAGTCTGCTATGTTAGTCGAATGTGTGAAGTCACTCCACATAGGAGCAATCATAAAGGATAGATTACTTTTTCCTTGTGGGGGTCCACCACTATATCCCCACCCACAAGTGTTACACCAACTCTGATTGGTGTTTGGGTTTCCATATCCTTTTGTTGGGTCATACAAGATGATGAATCCATTACTAGACATCCACGCATCCGTAAACACCCCACCGTAGTAGGGAAAGTTGTGACCCAAGTTGATGTGAACGGTGCTGTCATCGGCACCGTACATTACTTGCGTTTCTGCTCCGGTGTCATGAGCCCAACCCCAGAGAAACAGACATACAAGACTACTCGCAAATAGTTTCTTGAGGATATCTTTCACAGAATTCGTCCTTAGAGTATACGTTGTATGCAGTGTCGGCGTCATCTTTCAACTTACCGTCAACTGCTAACTTATCATATGCACCCTTGGGCATTCTGTCCTTGTTTACTTCCCAAGAATCTAGAGCTTCGTCACCGAGTTGACCTTCAAACGGACAAGGAGTCCCAGCCATACGCATTGCGTTCCACACTCTTTCATCTTGACACATCAAAGAAACTGCTGCAACTTTCATACCCATATCATACATGGTCTTTGAAAGTTTTATTCTTTCGCAATTCATATCCCTGACCGATTTGCCACCAGCAATACCGATAATCTGAGTCTGTACTGCACCAGAGATTCCAGTGGTACACAAGTCTTGTGAATAAGAGGAACCAATACTCGGAGCAATTGCACTCGGAGGTGGAGACTTGATAGTAGTCTCTGACTTGTTGATGTTCCTGTTTGTATTATCGTTCTTTGAACTTACTTCCGACTTTGACTCTGATTTGGAGTTGTTGTTATTGGTGTTTGTGTTCGTGTTGCTGTTGGTGTTGTTACTAGTACTGTTTGTATTGCTGTTGACGTTTTGGTCGATACTAGAAGTACTGGTACTGGTGTTTGTATTATTATTTGTGTTGGTGTTAGTATTGTTATTTGTATTGTTCGATGTGCTTGTGCTGGTGTTGACGTTTGTGTTATTATTGGTGTTGGTGTTGTTACTAGTACTATTGATAGTAGTGTTATTGGTGTTGTAATTAGTATTCGTGTTGTTGCTAGTGCTACTACTAGTACTGGAGTTAGTATTAAAATTGTGAGACTCGGAATACGATGTGTTGGTGTTATTATTGTTGTTCGTATTCGTGTTGGTATTTGTATTGGTAGATGTGCTTGTATTAGTGGTGGTGGTAGTATTGTTGATGTTGGTTGTAGTGTCGCTGCTGGAAGACGAATCATCCTGAGCAAGTGCTTCACAACTAACTGCTAATACTGCTATTGCTAAAAAAGCATACCAAAAATGCTTAGATGGCGCCATAGTTCCTCTCTCCTTAAACTTTGGGCTTGACATTCGGGGGTGTCTTGTGGTATATTTATAATATAAATAATTGAGGTGAGATCGTGATATACACTAATACCAAACCCCGCAAAAAGACCCCCCGTGGCAAGGGATGGCAAACAAAAGTTTACTACCAAAAGATGAAGAAACCGGAGTTTAAAGAACTGGTTTCTACAAAAACTTTTGTCAGAGGTGCCGACCATCGTGATAAATATCCAAGTAGAGATGATGGTTGCGGGGTTGCAGCTAAAAAAGAAACTCTTAAATATACTGGTACACTAGTCAAAGGTATTGCAACAATGCACAAGTCTAATGCTGTACCAGTAATTGACCAACAACAAGCGGAAGACATTTCCCGAATGAGAAGATAATGAGAAAGGCTGTTTTAAAACAAAACAACTCTTGGGCTCCGATTACACTTTTAGTATCTCAAATTATTGCACAACTATCGGTCATCCCAATGATACTACTTGCAGAGGCATGGCAATGGATTCCATTTGTCATAGTTTACTGCGGCATGATGCTTGGTATTACAATGGGATATCATAGATTCTATTCCCACCGATCTTACAAGTGTCCGAAATCAATTGAATACATTCTTTTGTTCTTTGCACATATCATGATGGTTGGTCCTGCAATAACATGGTCAGCAAATCATAGAGAACATCACAAGTATGCTGATACCCCAGACGATCCCCACTCCCCATATTACAGGGGTGTCATGCTTGCGTATTTTGGTCAGGTGTTGATTAATATTAATTTTAAGTTTGTTAGAGATTTGTTGAGAAGTGACCTACACCGAAATCAGGTCAAATATTACTGGCACGTTATTGCAGTGTGGGCAGGACTCTTGTACTTGATTGACCCGATGGCAATTCTGTATGCATGGCTAGCTCCTGCTGGTGCCGCAAAACTGATTGGGTCTCTAGTGTTTACATTCTCTCACCGTGGAAGAAAGGCTCACAGTGATACATGGGTAGGGCTGATTACTCTTGGTGAAGGATTCCATGCTGTACACCATGAGAGTAGAAATGTTGTATGGCATAAATTTGATCTTGGAGGTCAACTGATTCGGTTAATCGACAAGGAGGTAACTCAGTGAATTTTCATGATGAGTTTGAACATAAGTTTATCGACTTCAACCGAGAAAGGTGGACTTATGAAACGTGCGATAATATTCCGTTCCAGAGTCAATTAGACAGTCACCCAAAACTGACACCAGAAATATCTGCACACCTCAGAGAAATATTGCCAAAAGATGCACTACATGCAATCGAAGTCGAGGCGTGTTACTTTTTGTTTGGTCAGGAAAATCAACAGGTAGACCGACCCACATTAGCAAAAGATATTGAGTTTCCAGATGAGATATATGGAAATGCGACTGACATTGTGGACGAGTATCTAGACACCGTTAAAGATTACTTCTCTTTCTTGGTGGGCAATAGTAAGTATCGAACGTACTCAGATAGGTTGATGAAACACTGCCATCCAATGGCGGTTATTGATGGTATAGAATACCGAAACACCTTTTCGATTATCTACCCCACTAGAGTCGTTGAAGAACAAAACGAGGTGTTCAAAATATTTTATGCGGAAGAAACTCCGTGGTCAGACAACCCCGATTTTTATAACGCCACTGTGTTGCCTTTGCAGACCCCAGAAAAAGACGTATATGAAATTGCTATGCCAAAAGATGGCCAGGCGTTGTTGTTGTATTTTAATTCATGCAATGGTATTCACTGGATAGAAAACCTTTGTGACAATAATTATATGTGTCATATATTTGATGCAGCTACTTTGAGTAAACCACTATATGCTTAAAAAGAGAGACTTGCCGATTTGCGTTGAGATTCCGAATATTAAGTTTGACATCGAAAAAATAAAACTTGAGATAGAGAAGATCAAAGACAACTGGACTGACATATACGAGGCAAACCCAGGCATTACAAATCTTCATGAAGGTTCATTTGTGCAAAATGCATATGAGAACTTAAAAGAGATTCCCTTGATGACTCTCAGTGAAGAACAGATGAAACATGCCAACGAATATACTGTAGAGGATTTGGGTTCCAGTATCAGAGACCGGATTCGCAACAAAAAGGCGAAAGGTGCAAACTTGCCGCCAGCTGCAAATGAAATGTTGTGGGATGTACCAACCGATATTGCTCGCGATACATATTTCATGGATGTTCTGTACGACAAATTTCAATCAGAGACATGTCGAGCCAGACTGCACTATCTTGCGCCAGGCAAGTCTCTTGCACCACACATAGACTATGACCCCTCGTATGGTGTTCGCGTTGTGTGTCCCATACAGGGTACTCAGGAGACCACCAATCACTTCTGGGTGAATGGTGAGGAACAGACTTACAATCTTCCCGCAGACGGTAGAGTATGGTTTTTGAATACGGGTTTCAAACACTCCGTTGTAAACAATGGAACTGAACCTAGAATTGCTTTATTATTAACTTTGAAATCGCAGGAAGATATAGAGTGTCTAGCATTGAAGTAGTACAGTATCATTCGCAACACAAAAAAGAATTAGAAGATTTTCGATTGTTGTCCTTTGAAGAGGGCAATGACAGTTTGGCATATGACAAATATGATCCAGACAATATTAACGGTGCTTCTTGGTTAGTTTATGTAGACGGGGAACTTGCAGCAGTAAGTGTTGCAGAGGCTAGTCACTATACTGGTGACGAAGATATCTCCGCCAGAGTTTGCCGATTACATATTGCAAAAAAGTTTCGACCTTCTTGGTTGGGTATGATTGTCGGAGAATATCAAATCTGGTGGGCTAGAAAGAACAAGTATAAAGTACTTTACTTTACCCACGACATACACAATAGGGCGATCAATGCAATGTATCAACACAAACGATACGGCGCACCTGTCACCGACCTACAGAAAAAACTTAACCATCTCTGGCACACCGATTGGTATCAGTCTTTGCAGACAGATAAGAGGTTGTTGTTCAGAGTAGACGAAGAAAGTGATTTCTTACAATATGTTTATTACTGGAAATTTGATAAAAACTTTGAGTGGACTCCAAGGAAGAATGTGATTTGGATTCCTCACAACGGCGACATTCAGAAAAAGATGACAAATCAGGAAATTTTAGAAAATGCAACTATCGGTTAAAACTGTTTCGTCTTGGTTTAACTATATCAGAGAAAATCCAGAAGACAAGAGATTCCTTGAGTGTTTTTGGGACACGCAACTTGCCAGTAAAGAACGAGTGTTGCAGCTATACCCAGAGTTTTTTCACTCTGGACCTTGTTATGTTTTTGGTGGGTGGTATGGACTACTTCCCCACTTGTTACTTGACAACAAGTATGTAAAAAGGGTATACTCTATTGATATTGACCCAGACTGTGAACGTGTGGGAAACATTTATTTCAGAAAAGAAAATCTGGAATATGTAACTGGCGACATGAAAGATTTTGTTTATTCAGAGAATCCAGACGTTGTTATTAACACCAGTACCGAACATGTTGACCAAGAGACCTTTGACATCTGGTACGAAAATATTCCGCGTAGAACTTTTATAATCATGCAGGGAAATGATCTCGACATACCCGAACATGTTAGACCGTTCAAGGACTTGGAAGAATTTTTAAATCTCAACAGGTCGCCAGTTAATCACTGTGATGAAATGGAATTGCCTGGCCCAAACAACACAACTTACAAACGATTTACGATGACAGGATTTAAAGAATGAAAATTGCGATTGTTGGATATGGATTTGTCGGCAAGTCTACAGAACTTTTATTTTCTGAGTGTGAGACTTTGATTCATGACCCCGATTTGGGTTATGAAATCGACAACTGGTCTGATGTAGACTTTACATTTATTTGCGTACCAACTCCACTGGACTTTGCCTTCACAAACTCTTTGCCTGGCGATAAGAATGGTATGATGTTTAGTGGCGTGTCTAACAAGATCGTTAAAGATGCAATCAAGTCTGTTCGAGGAAAGACTACCAGTAATCAACGCGGCGGCCAGATCGTTGTCAGAAGTACTCTGGGACCGGATCAAATAGAAGACGGTTGGATTTACATGCCAGAATTTTTGCGAGAGAATTCATGGGAAAAAGATACCGCATACAAGACCCCCATAATTGTTGGGTCAAATGCAGAACAAAAAGAAGAAGTAGAAACTCTTCAGTCATATTTTCCCTTTATGAAGATGGTATATAACCTCACCCCAAGAGAGGCTGCAATATATAAGATTAGCAGAAATTCTTTTCTTTCTATGAAAGTGATGTTTGCGAATCACTTGAAGTCTGTTTGTGATAAGTATGAGTGTGATTTTGACGGCGTAGTAGATGTGTACAAACTAGAAAATGAGTTTGGCAAATCTCATTGGGATGTGCCTGGGCCAGATGGAAGAGCGGGGTTTGGTGGCAAGTGTTTGCCAAAAGATACTTTGCACTACGCAAATTTAATTTCATATAAAAACATGTTCCATCAAATACTGGACGATAATGAAAACACCCGTTGAATCTATGAATAAAAAGGTGATATCAGTCCATCTAGGACACAATAAAGAATATACTCTTAACGTAGAACTCTTTGACCACCGAGTATCGAACCGAATATGGGAAATGATACAAGTAGCAGATAATGTAGACTTTGTTTCTCGCGTGGAGTTTTATAAGTTTGGTAAAACTGAGTCACAAGTAGAATCCGACTTATATGAAACAATAGAAGAACTAAAACGATTAAAACCTGATACCTTTACACTGGATTATGATTTAAATAGATTACATGAAAATTTTCCTGAGTTGGTACGCACAGAAACATCTTCATCGATAAAACACTGTTTGACAATGTTTAATTATCACCTGCATCATCTTGAAAGAATGCGTCAAGGTGGTGGAAGACAATTTTTGTTCTGTAGCAACATTGAGTCAGAACCCTTACAAGATGAAGACTATAATCTTTTTACTATAGGCAATAAAGAGAACATTGCTTATATGAACTACCCCCATGTAGGTAAGAGTGTTACAGAAATAGTGCAACAAGAAGATATAGAAATTCCATCACAACATATTCTTCCTACAAGTGTAATCAAACCAGATTTATTGTTTCACTTAGACGAAGATAGATGGATAGGGAACGAACAAACAATATTAGAATATATAAACTCATGGCTTGTTAAAATACAACATAAGTTACCGTATCCTATTAACGATAAAAGATTGGCACTTGGACACATACCTATAGGTAAAATAATCGATCCAAACATAACTAGTATAACAGAAAATCAATACATACACAGCATAGAAGCTATATGCACCGGAACTAAATACTAGTAGAAATACTTTTATGATGGAATAGAATGACACAGACAAATGAACATTGGATTGAAGTACTAAAAGAAAAACGGATTAAGATAAACGATATCAGTCCGTCTTTTTGTTCTGCTAAGTGGTTGCAAACAACACTGATGTTGCAGAACGGATATAACCATTCCTGTCACCACCCCTCACCACACAAAATCCCCGTTGCAGAGGTCATGGAAAATCCTGCAGCCTTGCATAACAGCAACTACAAGAAACAACAAAGAATCAAAATGATAAACGGGGAGAGACCCAGAGAGTGCGACTATTGTTGGAGAATAGAAGACCAAAACAAAGATCATTTCTCTGACCGACACTATAAGACTTCTGATTGGTGGGCTTGGGATAAGGTCGATGTTATTGCAACCAGTGACCCCACGGAAGATGTATATCCAACTTACCTTGAGGTGTCTTTTAGTAACGCATGTAACTTTGCTTGTGCGTATTGTTCGCCGGAGATATCTTCATCGTGGATGAAAGACATTGAGTCTGATGGTCAATATCCAGTACAGTTTGGTTCTCACAGTTTAGACTATTTGCGAGAGACAGAAAAGTTTCCTTACAAAAACTCAGACCCAAATCCTTATGTTGATGCTTTCTGGGAGTGGTTTCCAGAAGCACTTCCGCATCTAAAAGTTTTCCGAATAACTGGTGGAGAACCCACCATGAGTAAAGATGTTTGGAAAGTATTGGACTACATTTATGAGAATGCTCAACCAGAGTTGTCTATTGCAATCAATAGTAATTTGGGAACCGACCCTCGACTCATACAAAGACTTATCGATTCTGTAAATAAAGTAAAAGATAAAGTAAAACAGATTGAGATATATACAAGTTGTGAAGCAACGGGCAGTCAGGCCGAATATGCTCGAGACGGGTTAGATTATGGATACTGGTATGCAAACGTGCAACGTGTTTTAAATGAGACGGATGCCAATGTTGCAATCATGACAACACTCAACATTCTCAGTCTGCCCACGTTTTGTAAATTCATCGAAGACATTATGAAACTCAGAGTAGAATTTAATAGAGACCTTGCACACAACAGAGTGCCTCTGAGTGTAAACTATTTAAGATTTCCACCACACTTGCAATGCACTCTACTTGACCCGATTACAAGGGTGTCCTATGCGGGAGACATTGAGAACTTGGCGGAGTCTTGGTTGAAGTATTATTCACCGGACAAGTTTGCCAGAATTTATTTGGAAGAGTTTGACCAGATACAGAGGTTCTGCGAGTATCTTAGAATGACCAAAACCGCAGATAAGTATAGAGGCGATTTTGTCAAGTACATAAATGAGTACGACAGAAGAAGACAAAAAGATTTTAGAAATACGTTCCCACAGTATGCACATTTGTTAGAGGATTGGAATGAGTAAAGAATTTGACTTGATTAAGTATCGCGAAGATATTCTTGATACAAAGTCTACTAGTTTTTGTGGTGCGAAATGGTACAATGCAACCACATGGCTGGGAAGTGGCACTACTGCATCTTGCCACCATCCACCCGCTCACAAAATTCCTCTTGATGAGGTTAAAGTAGACCCTTCTGCCATTCACAACACTCGACACAAGAAGGCGATGCGAAAAATGATGCAACGTGGCGAACGTCCACGGGAGTGTGAGTATTGTTGGAAGGTTGAAGACATGGAGACCGATGCGATCTCTGATAGAGTATTCAAGTCTATCATCTATTCCGAACAAGACTTACAGAAAGCATATACTACGGACCACAATGAAAGTGTCGATCTGAAAACATTTGAGATTGCATTTGATCGTACCTGTCAGTTGGCATGTTCCTATTGTAATGCATCTTTCTCTACAACATGGGCAAAAGATATCACCAAGAAGGGTGCGTATCAGAACATGGTGTCAGATGGTGCGGCCGCTTTTCAACAAGATGGTGCTTGGGCAGAACCCTATGCAAAGGATGAAGACAATCCTTACATCCAAGCATTTTGGGATTGGTGGGAAGACGGTCTCTCTGACAGTCTAGAAGAGTTGCGTATTACTGGCGGTGAACCACTGATGTCAGATCAGGTATGGAAACTGTTTGATTGGTTCAACGAAAATAACAGTAAGATGAGATTTGCAATTAACTCAAATCTTATGGCAAAAGACAGTTTGATCGAAAGACTTATTGAAAGAAGTCAGGGTGTCGATGACTTCCACCTTTACACAAGTTGTGAGGCTACTGGACTACAGGCTGATTACATTCGTGACGGACTACACTATGATACATGGAAGAAAAACATGTACAGACTTATGGGTAACTGCAATCTCAAAGGTCTGAATATTATGATGACCATTAACAGTTTGTGTTTGTTTAGTATAACAGATTTCCTTGATGACGTTTATAAGATGAAACAACACACCGGAACAAAGGCACCCGTTGTAAGTGTAAATCTTTTGCGTTTCCCAAGTTTCCAATCTCCGCTTGCGCTTCCCGATCATATCAAAGATTACTTGCGAGAACAATTGCAAGATTGGTACAACGAGGTCAAAGAACAACCACTGTGGCACGATTTTGAAAAGGCCAGTATCGAAAGACTGATTGACTATCTTGTTACCGTTGATGCACCACACAGACGCACCAGCGACAAGATGACACTGTGGAGAGACTTCAAAACTTTCTTCAAACAATATGATGAAAGAAGAGAACTGTCATTGTCGGTGTTTCCAAAGATTCTAACGGATTGGGTCGATACTATTCCAGATACCGAGACGATTGCAGTGCAACTGGTTGATGGTGACAGCACTCGACAATATGACAACGATCCCGATTTAAAAAAGGTTGCAGACGAAGAGGGGTGGGTGTTAAAACCAGATAATAAAAATATTGACGAACCACTTGGCGACTATGACAAGTAGACCTTACTTTTGCACCGCACCTTGGACCCATACATATGCATCTCCACAAGGAGAACGTAGACTTTGTTGTGCTAGCAGAGAAGAGGCATCTTTTCAAAAACAATACATTGATAGTAGTACTGCCGGGGGTAAGTTTGCCCCCAAGAGTTTAGAAGAACATTGGAACAGTGATTACATGAAAGACATTCGTAAAAGAATGTTGAACGGAGAACGACTGCCCCAATGCGAAGTTTGTAATGACCAGATTCTAAATCTACACACTTACAAAAAATATTTTACAGAGACTTTGTTTCCCCACAAAGTAGATGATATAATTGCGAACACGCGGGAAGACGGCCACTATGATGAGATGCCCGTTTCATATGATTATCGTATATCAAACCTATGCAACTTTAAGTGTAGGATGTGTGGCGAACAATTGTCCAGCAGTTGGGAAGCAGAGAAAAAGAAACTCAATCTCATTGATGTAACACAAGAACCTTGGTTGGAACCCGATACAAGGAAACAGATTGGCAATTTCCAAAAAGAAGTTTTGGAAGAGGAATTGCAGCGTGCGGTTGACAACGAAACTATAGAAGAGATTTATTGGGTTGGCGGTGAACCTCTGATGTGGGAACGTCATTGGACTGTAATGCAACAACTTGTCGATAGTGGCCATGCAAAGAATGTCACGGTGCGATACAACACAAATCTGAGCAGAGTGTCTTTCGGTGGAACTCACTTATATGACTTGTTGCCACACTTTAAGAAAGTGAACATTTGTGCAAGTATTGACGGTGCATACACTGTTGGTGAGTATATCAGAGACGGATTGAATTGGAGTGAGTGGATTGAAAACTTTCAAGAGGGATTATTTTTGATTGACCAGTTTGGTGATGACGCAATGGTGTTTGATGTAACATTGACAACTCCCGGCCTATTCTATCTGAAGGATTTGTTTCATGAGGCATTTAGACTGAATGTAAAGTCATACTTCAAGTTTACTTTTGCATTTGACCCGTCTGTTGTAATGAGTCCGATGTGTTTGCCAAAACATATTTCAAAACCACTTTGCGAAAGTCTTATTTCGGACTTTGCACCGTATACCACTTGGAAGAATCGTGTGTATACCGACTCTTTAAACAACATGATAAATAGGGAGTCCTTTGATATACAATGGCCAGATACATATCGATCTGGGTTGAAACGCGGAAAAGAATTTCAAGAATTTTTAGATGAAAAACGAAATAGTAAAATTATGTTTAGAGATACTTTATATGGTAATGCACTTGAGTGGTGGGACAATATATGAGTAATACTTTTTGTCCTCTTCCTTGGAATCATCTAGCAACACACCCGCATGGTGTTTGCACCCTTTGTTGTGAGTCTGAACAGGCCGAGGGGATTTCTCAAGCATTCAATAATGGTAATCCCAGAAAGATGATAACCTTGCAGAATGTAGATGACTTTGAGCAAATTACTAACTCCGATAGTTTCAGTAGAGTTAGAAAACAAATGCTCAATGGAGAACAACCAGAAGAGTGTCGTAAATGTTGGGACTTGGAAAGCGTTGGTGTCAAGAGTAAACGATACTACGAAAGTCGCCGAGTCCCGATGGACATCGAACATGCAAAGAAGATTACAAATGAAGATGGTACACTCAATGAGGTGGAGTATGAGTTTGTAGAGTTGCGTTTGGGCAATCATTGCAATGTGCAGTGTCGTACATGCAACCCATATTCAAGTTCTCGGTGGAGTAAAGATTGGGATGTCATCTACCCAGAGAGACCAGCTTTGCCTGAGTTGATGTCCCAACAAAATTTTAACTGGCCGCTGGATCAGGGATTCTGGGACAAACTTATTCAAAGATGCGATAAACTCAAGGTGTTGTATATTAACGGAGGAGAACCTTTCATCGTTGATAAACACATGGACTTCTTATCGACTCTGGTTGAACGGGGTCTGTCGAAAAATGTAGAAATAGTTTATTCGACAAACTGCACTGTTATAAACAAAAACTACGAGGATGTTTGGAAAAACTTTAAACATATTCAGTTTATGTTGTCTATTGATGATGTTGGAGATAGAAACGAATATATTAGAACGTATACCAAATGGGAAAAGGTATTAGAGTTTCTTGATTGGATGATGAGTATGTCTGCCAGATATAAAAATATTAACTATAACATATTGCAGACCGTATCAACATATAACGTTTATTATATTCCAGAGTTTTATGATTTCTTCAAGGATAAGGTGCCACTGATAGGTCATCCACTGGAAGATGACTCGTTGCACATAGGACATAACTTTGTAAACGACCCAGAACACTTTGACTGTAGAATACTCCCCAGAGAGGTACAGGCGACGATTGTGGACCGCCTAGAGGGGTATCAGGGGTACAATGACATCAAGAATTACTTCAGTGTAGATGGCGACAGTCGATGGGGAGGCGCGGTACACGGGAACATGAAAACGTTTTTTGAAAAAACTAGATCGATAGACGAACTAAGAAAACAGTCTTTTGAAAAGACTTTTCCAGAATTTTATGAGGTAATAAAAAACTATGAGTGACCAAAAACCACTGTGTCTCCTCCCTTGGCTACACTTGCATACATGGCCTAATGGAAATGTGTATCCATGTTGTGTTACTCCTATGGAATATATTGCCGGGAATCTAAAAGAAAATACTCTAGAGGAAATATTCAATAGCGATCTGATGAAAAACATTCGCAAGGATTTGTCTAGTGGAGTTAAGACCGAATCTTGTCAACGATGCTGGGCTCAAGAGGAACGTGGTGGCCACTCTATGCGAATGAGAGCCAATGAAAGTTGGAAACACCACGAACAGGACATTATTGCTAGAACAAGACCAGACGGTTCTGTTGAAAACATGAAACTGCCTTATTGGGATTTTCGTTTTTCCAATATCTGCAATTTCAAGTGTCGAAGCTGTGGACCGCAATTAAGTAGTGGTTGGTATAGTGACACCAAGAAAATTGCAGTCCTAGAAACTGGAAAAGCCTTTTTGCCAGACGATGTTCCAACAGACAGAAACCTTGAGTTGTGGGAACAGATTGAACCACATTTTGAAACTGTTGAAGAAATATATTTTGCTGGTGGAGAACCCCTCATCATGGAGGAACACTATCGCATCTTGAAAAAATTAGATAAGATGGGAAAACATGGCGTACATTTACGATACAACACCAATTTCAGTGAGATGCGATATAAAGACATGCATGTTTTGGATTTTTGGAAAAAGTTCAAAAGTGTTGAAGTGGGTGCTAGTATTGATGGTATGGAAAAGGAGGGAGAGTATATTCGTAGTGGATTTAAGTGGGAACAGTTTGTTAGCAACAGAAACGAAATGAAAGAGAAATGCCCACATGTTCATTTTTATGTCACATGCACTACTAGTATCCAGAATGCTTACCATATAATTCCTTTTCATCACCGTCTCGTTGAGGAAAAGTTTATTGATAATTACGATAGGTTTTTTATCAACATAGTTACTGAACCCTCCATGTTAGACATGCGTATACTTCCAAAACATCATAAAGAAATTCTATCAGAAGCTTACACTAGGCACGCTAACTTTTTAACCATGGCCGAGGGGTTCCATGAAATGCCTGCTGTCAATGCGAGAAGAGGGTTTGTTAGTCTGAAACACCATCTGTTGCAAGATCACCCTGACCCCTATCCTCGCGGGGACAGTCTTCTAGAAATATTCAAATACAAGATGGACCAATACGACCAAATTCGCGGAGAGAACTTTGCGGAGACATTTCCTGAGATGAAGGATTTGGTTAGTGGATAAGATTTGTCTGTTGCCGTGGATTCACACGGAGTTTACAACTGAAGGCACTGCAAACCCATGTTGTCTTTATCGTGGTGAACCTATGGGAGACCTTAAAGAAGAGGGCCTTCTGGATATTTGGCGAGGAGACAAGTATAACAATCTGAGACAGGAATTCTTAGATGGTAAAATGCCAGCGGGGTGTTCTATGTGTTGGGACAATGAGGACGCGGGATACAAGTCAAAAAGATTGCAGGACTTGGAGAGGTTTTCTTCCCACATAGACAAAGTTGGTGATTGTGTTGAAGACCCAGTTTATCTAGACTTAAAGTTTGGGACTTTATGCAATCTCAAGTGTCGGTCATGTGGCAGTGTGAACTCTTCTAGCTGGAAATCGGATGAGTTAAAATTATATGACAGAATCCTTGACAATAAGGACGCACTTTGGATAAAAAAGAATCCTGGCGTGTGGGATGAATTAGAAAAAATAATGAGCACTGTTGAGCACATGGATTTCACTGGCGGTGAACCATTCATGATAGATCAACACTACAACCTTTTGCGGTCAGCGGTAGAATTTGGATATGCAAAGAACATCTCCATTCACTACAACACTAACGGAACAATCAGACCACCGAAAGAGGTTTTTGAACTGTGGAAAGAATTCAAAGATGTGGAGATCATGTTCAGTTTGGACGGTGTTGGTGAACAGTTTGAATACATTAGAAGTGGTGCTGCGTGGGAAGAGGTCTGGGAAAACTTTAACTACTTCAAGTCACAGAAGTTTTTGAGAATTCAAATTTGTCATACCGTCAGCATTTTTAATGTATATTATCTAAAAGATTTCGTCACCGCCTTTTCTGACACCGATATCTATTTTAACTTGTTGCACTATCCAAGACAGTATTGCATCAGGAATATGCCGGACGTTTGTAAAGATAAGGCCAAAGATAAGATTATAAATATTGCGGGTGCTGATTCTATCATAAATTTTATGATGCAAGATGCAGAACATGATCGACTTGATACTGGATTTTTTTCAGTAACAGAAAAACTTGATGATATTAGAAATGAAAAGTTTCAAGACATTTTTCCAGAATTTTATGAGATTTTGATTGATGGCGGATTACGAAATAGACCTTGGCACAATTTTCTCATTACAACAGAAAATTCTTAGTGAATTAGAGGATATAAAGAACAGACTCGACTGTCCACTGCCCACCCTACTTTGGTACGACAATCTACCCTCTTATACAGATATGCAGAAAGGTAGAAGATTTCCACAAAAGAATTCCTCAAACAGACGCAATATTTCCGTTCTTGATGCTGAGACCGGAGTCATGCATTTGCTAGATGGGTGTGGGTTTGACTATGAGGTTAAAGCACTTGATAACTGGCATGACAAACATTCCAATAGAAATAACTTATATTTTGTAGAAATTACTCAAGTCCATTTGGGTCTAGATAGATTTTTTGAATTTATTCCAGAAGAGGCTCTTCAACTTTGTCGGGAACACAAACTAGCCTTTGTCTGGTACTTTCCTCACGAGGCATTTCATTTTGAGGGGTTGAGAAAACCCAGCACAGGTCGAACGGGTGAACACGGTGACGCTGGTTGGTTTGAAAGATTTACTGATAAATTTTTTGAGGTTGATATAGACTATGGTAAACACTATTTTATTTCTGGCGATCTCAGAGTTGAAGATTCTTGGATTGAGTGGTCAAGCACTCGGCCGGAAAAGGAAAATTTGTTTAAATCTGTGATTGGTATGGACCATTTTAATTATCACTATTATGAACAATACTTTCAAAGAACACAACTGAGATTCGATCCCGATACAACTCTATTTCCTGTTGAAAATTATGAAACATATGGATATGTGCCTGAGGCTAAAATTAAAAGTGTTTATATAGAACCTCATATTTTATTTAATAAGTTTGGAGACAAGATTGTTACTGAAAGTGAAGAAGATCATGAAGAACATTATATAAATTCACAGGAGGTTATGAGGGTCGCACCAACCGTATTAGATAAAACAAAAGATTTGGTTTGTTTCAACGCCAGAACGAGACCATCTAGGTCGGTTATGGTATCAGAACTCTTTAGGATGGGATACAACAATGATAACTCACACATTAGTTGGTTGGAACGGGATGAAGATGTGAGAACCAGCTGGAGGGATAAGTGTTTTCGATCTTTGGTGGGTGTGGATGGAAAAGATCAGTGGGTAAAGTCAAATAATGCTTGGGGAAACCTTATGTCTACTCAAGAATCTAAAGAATATTTCTATGATTTTTGGGAAAAAACTACGGACCCAATTATTTGTGATACCACCACAGCACAAATAGATATGGACGATAGAATAATTCCAGTAGAAATGTTTAAAGAATCTTTTTTCTTTCTGATTACCGAAACTCTCTTTGGCAATGCCGATAAGGATTGTTTACAGATAACAGAAAAAACATATAAGGCACTTGCTTACAGAATACCCTTCATCATAGTTGGTTCCTATGGCACACTTGCACATTTAAGAACTCTTGGATATAAAACATTTTCTCACATGTTTGATGAGGCATACGATGAAATTTTAGACCCAGATCAAAGAATGTCTGCAATCTGCAACGAATTATCAAAGTGGAAGAATTTGTCCCTAGAAGAAAAACAAGAGAAGTATTTTTTAACTATTCCAGATTTAACTCACAACTATTATCACTGGAAAAACTCTTGTATTCGTTCAACCCAAGAAATAAGAAGACATTTAGATCGATTAAAATTGCATGACTAACTATTTTACAAATGGACCTTCTATTGCTTCTGGTAGTATTCTTATAACAGAATTTGACAGAAAATTTTTTAAGACATTAACGTCTTCTATTCCCGATGACGTTTGTTTTATTGATACTACTTGGTTCAGTAATCCCAAAGTTTTCAAAAACTTTGTTGACTGGCAACTTACCATTGACAAACCCAGAGCTTTTCTATATTCTGGTATGGATTGGTCCAATGAGAATTGCGAATCACTGACAAGATCGGCCCACACATTTTTTCAACATAGGTTCAACTGCAAATATGTTGGTAATACAAATAAGGGCCACTACTTTAGTTTTTGGGTAGAGTTTATCGACGCACACAGACAATATTTTTTTGATGATAGGTATATAAGAGATCATCATTTTGAACATCACTTTATGTGTCTCAATAATAAGTGCAATGACCACAGATCATATTTGTTGAATAAAATGTTTCAAGACGAGTCGGTGTGGAAACGTGGGAATATTTCTGTTATACAACAAGATAATAGATATAATTTCCCACATCCAATAATCCTTGAAGAAGACAGACCGCCGGAACTGGTTGAAAAATTTCTTGAGCATGAAACTCTTTCAGATAAACATATCGTAAATGATATTGTATCTCTGGGAGACCCCAGACATTGGCGATCACACTTTGCCACCGTGGTGACAGAAAGTTGTCACCATACGGATGTTTTTTTGAGTGAAAAGATATTCAAACCGATAATCGGTATGAGACCCTTCTTGGTTTTGGGTGACAGAAATATCTATGTAAAACTGAAAGAACTTGGGTTCGACACCTTTGAAGATTTGTTTCCGAACGTGGGATTAGATAATGAAAATTATGAACGTCGAGCAGAAAATTTATTAAAGGACTTGAGAAAAATTTGTCTCACCCCTCTAAAAGACCTTGACGATGTATATAATTCCATATATACTAGACTAGAGCGCAATCGTGAAAATATGATTTTACTGATTGAAAAGAACAAAAGATGGATACGGGATTTGGGTAAATTATGAAGATTGGTTTTATTGGATTTGGGAAGTTAGGCCAACCATGCGGCGAAGTAATCTCCAAGAAAGGACATGATGTCGTTGCATATGATGTGAATCATCTTTTGATAGATACTTTTGTTGAGATGAAAGAGACTATTCAAGATGCGGTCACCGACAGGGATGTTGTCTTTGTTGCAGTGCCAACTCCCCACGACCCAAACTATGAAGGGTCTGCTCCCACGCACTTTATGCCCCCAAAAGATTTTAGTTATGATATTGTCAGGGATGTTTTGTGGGAAGCAAATAAACATATGACTAAAGATCAACTGCTTGTGTTGATTAGTACTGTATTGCCAGGCACTGTCCGAAGAGAGTTTATTCACTTGGTGCCGAATACTCGTTTTGTTTACAACCCGTATTTGATTGCGATGGGTACTGTTGATTGGGATATGATAAACCCAGAGATGGTTATGATCGGCACGGAAGACGGAACTGAAACTGGTGATGCAAAAGAACTCAAAGAATTTTATCAATCTATTATGGAAAATGATCCTAGATATGTGATAGGTACTTGGGATGAGTGTGAATGTATTAAAGTATTTTACAACACCTTTATCAGTGCCAAGATCGGTCTTGTAAATATGATACAAGACGTTGCAGAGAAACAGGGCAACATTAATGTTGATGTTGTTGCGGGTGCATTGCGTGACAGTACTCAGAGAATTATGGGCCCAGGCTATATGAAGCCAGGGATGGGTGATGGTGGTGCTTGTCACCCCAGAGATAATATTGCCCTCAGATTCATGGCAGAGAAACTGCACCTTGGATATGACCTATTTGCAAGTATCATGCAGGCAAGAGACAAACAGGCAGAGAATATGGCTTTTAGTATTCTCAAACTCGGAAGTAATATTTTCTTCACTTCCGATTCTTATAAACCGCATGTAGAGTATACCAATGGTAGTTACAGTTTGTTGGTGCAACACTATGTCAAGTCTCATGGTGCAAAAATTACAAATGCAAGTGATGCTGATGTAATTGTTCTTGTACACGAAAGTGATTCAATTTTTGAAGAAGAATTAAAAGAGGGTGCTATTGTATTTGACCCTTGGAGAAGTTATAATAGTGATACTTACGAAGTCATTCATTACGGAGACACCCGATGAAAAGCATACGAAAATTCTATCGCAGAATGAAACAAAAGTTTGATGATTGGAAGATGCGAAGAAAAATTAAAAAACGATTGAAAGAAATTAGGGATCGCGATCCGTTCATCTATGATTAATTGGGGTGTCAGTGCGGGGTATCATGATGCATCTCTATCTGTTGTAAAAGACGGGGAGATTGTTTTTGCTAGCCATGCAGAAAGATATTCAAGACATAAGAATGATAAACACCTCAATGCATTTTTGATTGATGAGGCTCTTGGTTACGGTGAACCGGATGTGGTTCATTGGTATGAGAACCCACTCCTAAAAGCAACCAGAAGAATCTATTCCGGCCAAAAAAACATTTGGACCAATCCGAAAAAGTATCTGTCCGAACACGGATATAACCCTAGAAAAATGAAGTGGGGAAATCATCACCGCAGTCATATGGCTGCAGGATACTACACCAGACCTTTCGAGGATTGCGCCACTCTTGTTATTGATGCAATAGGAGAGTGGACAACAACCTCTATCTGGAATAACAACAAACTCGTTTGGAAAAATACATATCCCAATTCGTTGGGGTTGTTTTACTCTGCGTTTACTGACAGAATTGGTCTCAAGGCAAACGAGGATGAATACATACTCATGGGTATGGCTGCTTATGGAGATAAGGATCGTTTCAAAGACGAAATATTAGAACTTGTCACCAATCAAACAAAGTTTCACAGAGGGATATCGTGGTGGAGACCGGAACTCACGGAGAAAGATTACTTTGATGTAGCCGCAGCAGTACAATGGGTCTATGAAGGCGAATTAGCAACTCTGTTACAAGTCACTCGACAAACCACTGGAAAGAAAAACTTGGTTTTCATGGGTGGATGTGCTTTAAACTGTCTTGCAAACAGATTGATATCAGTTTTCTTTGATGAGTATTGGATCATGCCAAACCCCGGCGATGCGGGGTCTTCATTGGGGGCTGTTCTTGCAGGAACAAAACAACGGGTCAATTTTGATACGCCATATCTTGGACACAATATACAAGGAGAATATCCAAGTGAAGAGATTTTGGAAGAACTTAATAGATATGGAATTGTCGGAGTTGCAAACGGCCGCGCTGAGTTTGGTCCTCGCGCTTTGGGGAATCGGAGTCTTCTTGCTGATCCTCGCGGCGAATTCATGAAGTCAAAGGTCAACGCGATCAAAAAGAGACAGGAGTTTCGACCCTTTGCCCCCATAATCAGGGAACGTGACGCAGCAAAGTGTTTTCATGTAAAATCGGGGTTTACTTCTCCATATATGCAAGAAATTGTCAGATGTAGAGACCCAGAAAAATATCCCGCTATTGTACATAAGGACGGCACTAGTAGAGTCCAGACGGTCAATGAGAGACAACACAGTGGACTTTATAGACTACTTACACTGTGGTATCAAGAAACGGGTTGCCCCATGTTATTGAACACAAGTCTCAATATTAAGGGTGATCCTATTGTAAATGATATAAATGATGCAAAAAGATTTGAAAAAAAGTATAATGTCAAAGTATGCAGATAAATAAGTATATAGTGACCAAGAACTAAGTAGTAAGAAATGGATAATGTAGTAAAGTTTCCAAAAAAGCGAATCTCAGAACCATCTGGATATAGAATTAATCTCTATACAGAAGACGATATAACAATCGTTTTGACCTGTTTAAATCTGTCTGATGATATGGATGATGATAAGAAATGGATACGCAGAGACCTGAGAACGCTGGAACCGGAGTTTGTCATAACCAAAATGAAAATGTGTTTGGACAGCCCCATTTTATCAGAAATCTGTAAGAAGACTATATTCAGAATTATTAATTCCGTGGAGGTATTGCCACTATCCACTTTGTACGCAGAATTTTAACATAAGAACATAAATGGGAAAACCAATAGGAGGAAAATTACATAGTATTGTTTGCAACCTAAATTAACCTAAGAGTCGGGAAAACAACTATGCCAAAAAGAAAATCAAATCTTCAACTAATTCAAGATTCTGAAACTCAGAGAAATCCTAATACTAGTTTGAAGATGCGAATCGACGATCTAATTACAGTCGATGCAATGACCGAAACCCAAGGTCAGTTTTTCTCACAGTATCAATCTGGTTCAACTGCAATGGTTCTACACGGATGTGCTGGTACAGGAAAAACTTTTATTGCACTATACAAGGCCCTAGAGGAAGTATTAAACAAAGGAGGTTTCTACAAAAAAGTTATCATTGTGCGGTCTGCCGTACCCTCTAGAGAAATTGGTCACTTGCCTGGTGACGCCAATGACAAATCAGAAGTTTACATGGCTCCATATGTGACCATGTGCGAAGAACTATTCCCCACCAAACAACAAGCATTTCAACGCCTCGTTGAACAAAAACATCTAGACTTTATGATTACCTCGTTTGTCCGTGGACTTACATTGGATAACGCGATTGTCATTGTGGATGAGTGTCAGAACATGAACGACATGGAACTCAATTCTATCATGACCAGAATCGGAGTGGGTAGCAAAATCGTTTTCTGCGGCGACTTCCGCCAAACAGACTTATACAAGAGAGGAGACATGTCTGGTTTGCAGAAATTTATGGTGATTGCTGAAAATATGCCATCATTCCATACATTTGAATTTGATACCGACGACATTGTTAGAAGTGATCTTGTACGAGAATACTTGCTTGCGAGGATGAAATATGAAGACGATATGTCTTGACATTTGGTTATAAGTATAGTATGATAGTTGAAAGTTATACGGTATTGTTTTATGTTTCATCATGTAGAAAGGTCTTACAGTCTCCCCAAACTCATTAGGGAAAACTACGAAGGCAAGAGAATGTACAAGACGGATGGTGGTGTCAGATTTCCCTCTGTCACCACCGTTCTTGGACACAAGAGTAAACCAGGCATCGTTGCTTGGCGTAAACGTGTCGGTGCAGAAAAAGCAAACAGAATCAGCAATCAGGCTTCTGTTCGTGGTACAAAAATCCACTCCGTTTGCGAAGATTATGTAAACAACGAAGAATTGACTTTCGACAAACTATCCTTTGTTGAAGTTGACATGTTCAATAAAATGAAACCTCTCATTGATAGAATCGACAACATCCATTGTGTTGAAGAGTTTCTATACAGTGAACATCTCCGCCTCGCCGGCCAGTGCGACTGCATTGCTGAGTTTGACGGCAGACTCTCTATTATAGACTTTAAAACCTCCGGCAGACCAAAGAAAGAACAGTATATCCAAAACTACTTTGCACAGTGTGCTGCTTATGCAATTATGTTTGAGGAGAGAACCGGAATTCCTATCGATACAAGTGTCATAATTATCGGTGTTCAAGACGATGAGCCCCAGTTATTTGTACAAAAACGGGACGATCATGTGGACTATTTACTAGAATGTAGGGACTTATACGAAAATGAGGTCTTGACATCTGCTGCCTAAGTATGGTATTATAAATACTTGATCGGTCGTTGAAGTGGACTGAAAGATTGTAGGACGCGGGTGCGATTCCCGCCACCTCCACCAAAAGTAGTGTTATCACTGTTGACCTGTCCATCGACGGATGAGAGGGCATCACTGCGCTGAGACTACTTCTGATGGGGGTGAATAGGTTCGACTGCTATTGTATAGGATAAACCGAGACTGATTGACTGGCAAAGCGCCACCTAAAGTAAACGCAAACGATGACGTTTATGCTCTAGCCGCCTAAGGCTAGTGGGGTATGGGTTCCACCTTATAATCCAACGGACCCACCAATAAAAGAAAGGAGAAATCAATGGTATCGCCAAAGATTTTAACTTGTACAGTTTTATTTTTTCTAATTGTTACTGCGACTTTTGCAGTATTCCCAAACCAACCAAAAGAATTGCAACAGAAACTGCAGCCAATTGAGACTACTGTTTCTAAGATCATAATTAAACAAAAACTACCAGACCCCGAAGAAGTTTTTTGTCTCGCTCAAAACATATATCATGAAGCAAGAGGTGAAGATTTATCTGGACAAGTGGCTGTTGCTCATGTTACAATGAACAGAGTAAGCAGTAGAAAGTTTCCGAACACAGTCTGCGAAGTTGTCTATCAGGCAAGATATTCAAAGTGGTGGATGGAAAGGGGAAAGAAAGTCCCAATTCGTCACAAGTGTCAGTTCTCTTGGTATTGTGATGGTAAGTCTGACGGCATTGGTGATTGGGATTCTTTTGACAACATAGCTATTGTATCCAGAGAAATCATTCTGGGTATACATGAAGACAATACAAATGGCGCAGTATATTATCATGCAGATTATGTCAAACCGAATTGGTCTAACGCCATGACGGTTAGTGCTGTATATGATAACCATATTTTTTATAGTGATTAAATGTCAACACACAATTTTATTGTAACTGGTGGATGTGGTTTTATTGGGTCTCATTTGGTTGAGGCCCTCCTTTTGCATGGACAAAACGTTTTGGTGATAGATGATCTCAGTAAGGGTCATTATAAGGTTCCTCATAAGAATGTTCAGTATCTCACCCAAAACGTATCAGATGTTTTTCCTGCTGGTAGGTATGATGCCATATTTCATTTGGCTGCGACACCCAGAGTAAGGATGTCTCAGAAGAATCCTTACCATACAATCAGAAACAATGTTGATAGTACACTGACTGTTTGCGAGTGGGCTAGAAAACTGAGAGTCCCTATATTCTTTGCCGCATCTTCTAGTACAAAGTTCAGTCAGAAAGATGCCAACCCATACACTTTTAGTAAGGCTACTTGCGAAGAGATACTAGAATTGTATCGGTCCCTTTACAACATCAAGTATCATATGTTATACTTCTATAATGTATACGGACCCAGAGAAGCGGACTATGGTGAATATAGTACAGCTGTCAGGGCATTCAAAAAATGCGTTGAAGAAAACAAACCACTGCGAATATATGGAAGTGGTAAGAAGGAGAGAGACTTCACTCACATATATGATGTTATAGATGGTATTTTTCAGTTACTACAAACCAAAAGAAAACCACAGGATGTGCATCTAGGTAAAGGTGCTCCGGTTAGTATTCTTAGTGTTGCTCAAGCTTTCAATCATCCCATAGTTCACGAATTTGACAAGCCTGGAGAAAGTGAAAAGACATTATGTGAGTCGCCATACTTTGAATGTGAATATGATGTAATTCGATATATCAAAGATTGGAAATCAGATTATCTAGAAACTAAATCAAAGGAAGAGGTAGTTCAAAATGCCAGTGAAAACACCCAAGTTAGACCCGACCCAGACGGACGAGTATATGATAACTAATCAACAATTTTCTAGTGCTGTTGAATTTTCTCAACACATCGAACGTAAGGCTAGTATCAGACAAAATTATATTGATGTTCTTACTGATTTTTGTGTTCGCAACGAGGTTGAGATTGAGAGCGTCAAAAAACTTCTAACCCCCTCGTTGAAAGAAAAGATCACCGCAGAAGCTCAGAATCTAAATCTTCTCAAACAGAAGAAGTCTGGTACTCTTCCCATATGATAGAACCCTTTGAAGTCTATCGGCTTTACTTAGCAATCAAACTTCACTTTACTACAAAGAATTATGATATTGTAAAGTACAAGGGCAAGGTAAGAGTCAAAGAGGAAACATTTCGCAAGAGAAAAGATTTGATCTCTATCAAGAAACTTGCTCGCGATTATAGCAGGGAAGAGATTATAAATTTTCTTGTTGCAAACTTTGTATCTGGTGAGAAGTGGGGTGGATTGTTTGACGTTGATGCCGCTAGACGATATGAAGAGTGGCAGAATAGAAAACTCAAACGAGAGTATCAATTCAAACAGGATGTTGATAGAATTGTATTGGAAATGGAGAAACAAGACATCGATGACCCATTTGTTTCTATAGATGGTAAACATCCCTTGACTTTTCGTCTCTTTTTTGGTAATATAATTAGTATAGAGACAATGACTATCTTAGATAAGATTTTCAACTTTGTCGATATGAACGCAAATGATATCTTGCTTGAAGATGCATCGATGTGCATTACAAAGTATAGACCATTTGTTAGGTTGTCGGACAACTTGAAGTCCTCAGCCGAACCTCTGAAAGATGTTATAAATAAGGAAGTACATCAATGAGTAAGTCAAAAAGTTCCAGAGGAAAGGAACAACGTATTCATCGGGTCAATAGTGAAGTTAAAACTAGGCTTGACAAATACAAACATCTAGTGTATGATGAAGATGTATATGATAGTGATGAGTTTGTCGAGTCACTAACAGCAAAAAGCAAAATATACAGTAAACAAGAACCGAAATAAATCGCATAAAAGGAAAAAACTATGTCTGCAAATTCACTTTCTGATCTCCGTAAGAGTCGTGGCAGTTTCGATACTTTGCTTAAGCAAGTTGAGAAAATGTCAACCACTACCACAGAATCCAATGATACCGGCAAAGAGTGGAAACTCTCTGTTGATAAGGCTGGAAATGGTTCTGCCGTAATTCGTTTCCTTCCCCCCTCCAAGGGTGAGGAGAGTTATTGGGTACGTCTTTGGACACACGGTTTCCAAGGCCCTATGGGTAAGTGGTATATCGAAAACTCTCTTACTACTCTGAACCAACCCGATCCTGTTTCAGAACTCAACACAAAACTCTGGAACACTGGTGCGGATGCTGATAAGGAGACTGCTCGTAAACAGAAGCGCCGTCTTTCTTATTACTCTAACATTCTTGTTGTGAGTGATCCTGCCAACCCAGAAAACGAAGGTAAAGTTTTCTTGTATCGTTACGGTCAGAAAATCTTTGAGATGATTCAAGACGTAATCAAACCAGAACTCCCCACCGAAGACCCAATCAATCCCTTTGATCCGTGGGAAGGTGTGGACTTTGCTCTTCTCGCAAGGAATGTTGCTGGTTATCGGAATTACGATAAGTCCAAGTTTGGTTCCAAGGTTCGTCCTGTTGCCGAATCTGACGAAGCCATTGATGCAATCTGGGCACAACAGTATTCTCTTAACGAGATCGTTGATCCTAGTCAATTCAAGTCTTACGATGAACTCTCCCAAAAATTAACTGCTGTCTTGGGTGGTGCTGCCGCTCCCGCACCTACCGTATCATCGCAAACTGATGATATTGAAGACGATATCTTTGTTGCGGAAACTACCGCATCAACAGAAACAGTTACAGTTTCATCATCTGATGATGAAGATGCCATGTCGTATTTCTCCCGACTGGCAGACGATGACTGATACATAGTCTCGTCTCCTTTGGGCGCCATAAATACTGGCGCCCTTTTTTTATCTGGTGAACGATGCACAGTATTATTTTTGGTGGGCAACTTGAAGACTTGGGCATGGAGTTTGATAGCTCAAAGATTAGTATCAGACGGTCTTCTGGTGGCCACAAGATTGCTACATTTCTCCGTCAACAGGGATATGATGTCGAAGTCCTCGACTATGTTCACAGATGGAGTTTAGATCAGCTTAAAAAATACATTGAACCGAAAGTCACCGATGACTTTTTGTTTTTTGGATTTGGTTCTACGTTTTTTCTCAATACACCCACCGTTCTTGAATTAGTAAAATGGTTGAAGGAACGGTATCCACACATACCCCTTGTTGCAGGCAGTCAAAACAATTCGATGAAAGAATTGGAGATGGATTGGTATGTGTATGGGTATGGCGAGAATGCCATCCTTGCACTGATCGACCACTTCAAGGGTGGACCAGAACCCATTCATGCAAACAGGATGATAAACTGTTACGTCAATTACAAGTCTTTTCCCCTAGATGATCTCACGGTGTCATACAAGGATACCGACCACATAACTCCCAGAGAAATTCTTTTGTTAGAGTTTGCCCGTGGTTGCAAATTCAAATGTAAGTTTTGCAGTTTCCCTGTTCTGGGTGTAAAGGGTGATTACTCTCGCACGGCTCAAAGTGTATACGATGAGATGCTGGAGAACTATGATAAGTGGGGTACGGAACACTACATTGTACTTGATGAAACCTTCAACGATTCTAGTGAGAAGATTGAGAAGTTTGCCAGTGTCATAGAGAAACTACCATTCACGCCGAAGATGACTGCGTACATTCGTGCAGACCTGATTACTACCAGAAAACGGGATTGGGACAATCTAATCAAGATGGGAATCACCTCACACTTCTATGGTGTTGAGAGTATGAATCACAAGTCCGCCAAGTCTATCGGCAAAGGTATGGACAGTGGCAGAATCAAAGAAGGATTGTTAGAGGTTGATGAGTACTTCCGCAGTGCAGG
>Ga0098046_1000070_pt1 | contig 39817 bp, 44 predicted proteins | sample 11BtaG_FD_77067 | JGI IMG/M metagenome (GOLD analysis project Ga0098046, IMG submission 77067) | Marine viral communities from the Subarctic Pacific Ocean - 11B_ETSP_OMZ_AT15265_CsCl metaG | ecosystem: Environmental > Aquatic > Marine > Oceanic | place: Pacific Ocean | collected 2015-01-16
ATTCTATGAAGTAGTGATTGTTGGATACTGCATAACCTTCAAGTTTGTTGAGTTCGACTAACTCAGGTTGTTGTTTGTGTATGTATTCTAAGGCTACATCGGATAACCCAAATCCGCCGTAGCATTGGTTTATAACGATTTTATTACTCATAATAGTTTTGGTGATAGTGGTTAGAGTGGTGGCTTAGGAGCAGGTTGTTTATCCCTTACTACATGTGCGTTAAATGAATTTGCACGATTAGGTGTAGTTCACTGTAAAAGCTTGTCTCATGCTTTTAGGAACTCCTAAGCCTGAAGAAATTGATGGGGGCAGGATTGGATACCTGCATCCGATATGTTCAAGATATTTTATGCGACACTCTTGCGAGTGAGAAGATAAACGCTTTCACGCCTTACATCTAACTTGAGACAGAACTTAATAAGTTCAATTATGGTTTTTTGCCATACTCAAGTACGAGAGGTATCAACTACGATATGACTTATAAAGTTTCTTCCACTAGGTTGTACACTTTACATCATCATCCTCCCCATCGGGATGGACGGCATCTCTCTGCAATTTCTCTTGATCATCCGAAACCTATTCTATTCATGTCTGAAACCTTTCCCACTCATTTGAGTTCGAGGCACTCTGCGAAGAGTTAGAACAATTTGTGCATGTTAGCCTTCTGTACGGCTAAGCTACATGCTTCCCCTTATGCCAATGATCAGTCGGCATAAAATTGAAACGAGGGAGCGAAGGAAAAAGAAAATTCCTCTCCCCCCTCACAATCGATCCATTAACGGAACTTTATGGCTGAGGTGTTGCTGTAAATTCTGTTTCGTGAAGCGTTTTGTAATTATCGTGTGATTCCATATTACTGAGCATGGATTGTAGTATTGTGTTGATTGCTGTTAGTTGTGCTTCAACTGTTTTTTTATCTTTTGAAATACTGAGCAATTGAGCTAGCAAATCTTGGATTATGTATATTCTGTCTGAAGCCCATGTGATATCTGATGTGTCTATACCTATTTCGGTAAAGTCATAACCATGTTTAGTGCTAGGTTTTACATAGAGTTTACGGAAGTCGTCAGTTATTGATTGTGGTAATGTGATTTTGAGTGTGGATTTATTCATAATTGAGAGTACGAGTGGTTACGCCACGAGAACTCGTGACATGATGATAGTTGCTAGCCAAAGGGGTGAGCAGTTTTTAAAGAGCGTGCTCAGGCTCTACCCTGTTACTTAATGTATATGTTATTGATGTATCGATGCAGTTGGTTGTATGTATCCATGAACGCATTCATATTTTCTATATTTACTACTGTTCCGGATATATAGATTTGGTCGTGTCCCTTAGGTTTTTGAAACTCTACATATCTGTAGCGATCTTGTACGAATCTAATGTTTGTATTATAGGAATCTTTCCATACTGTTATAGTATTTTCAGGTAGTTTACCTTTTTGCGTTGATGCTGGTATTACTTTGTATCCATTACCTTCGACAATGTGTTTATTTAATGTTTTGTTGTTTAGGAATACGACGGGTAGTTGTAGTTGTTGTGCAGGAATCATATTAGGATTTGATGTATTTGTTTAACGCTTGAGTTAGTTGGTCGCTGTTGTGGTATGAGCTAGTTAGATACTGTATTAATGGATATTTTTTGAGTAGTTTGTTTTCTACGGTTTCAAGAGCTTTTGATTCTTTTTTGTAGCCTAACCATTTGAATATTTCTGTTACATAGTTGACATTTTCTAACATTCTTTCAGTCCAATCTTTATTAACGATTGTTTCTAGTCCTTCGTGATAGTTACTGCTGTTGTGATTGTAAGCATATGCTATTTGTCTTAATACTTTAGAGTTAGATTGTTCATACGCTTTCAATAGTGACCTGGACTGTGGTATTAGATAACTAGGATCTGACATACATAAGTCTGATGTTTTGAATAGATCGGGTGTTTTTTTCTCTGCTTGTTTGAACAAGTTTTTGAGGTAGACATCTAATGTAACCCAATTTTTATTATTTTTTATTTTATTAAGATAATGTTTTTTAACACCGTGTATTATCGGGCATGACATTTGATTTTTTATTATCTTATTTAATATTCGAATAGCTTTTTTAATTGTACTTATTCTTGATAATGGATCTTCGACATCTGTTCCTGCTTCAATCCAATCGTATCTGTCTAGTGGTACATATATGAATTTACCTTCTTCATTAGCTAAAGGTTCTACATTGTCTGATATTCTACCTGACTTCATTGAGTTACCTTTAACTTCGCATACTGAGATCTTAACTGATTTTTTAGAACTACCGTCTGCACTTACTGCTGTTCGGTTTGGTTTCATTGGTTCTATGTTATCAAGATCAATTACATCATTGCCCATTAATGGGGGTGTGCATGATGACATTAGATGAGTCGGTATTGCATAGTATTTATGATCGTTATTCCAACCGTTCTTAGCTTGTACTGACCTGATTCTTCTTGTTACTTGCTGTAAGTTATCGCTATATACACAGAAGAAACTGTTTTCGGTTATGGGTGCGTAAGTTGTTTCATCTTTACTGTTGACATGGTCATCTGCTCTCCATCGGTGTTTTCTGAAGTGGTATGGTGTATTTGTTGGGAACTTTATTTGGTAATCGAGTTTTTTCCCTCTCCAATTTAATCCGTGTGATACGATTCTACTCATCTCATAATTAAGTTCATTTTTTAATTTGCTTGCTACATGTGATGCTTTGATTGCTGTTGTTTCTGCATTGACTGCTTTGTTAATATTTAAAGACAGGTCTGCTAGACAATTTTTAGCGATAGCGATGAGTGCGTTTTTAGTTTTGCTCGTATATTCTAATGCTTCACGAGATGCTGATATATCTAATGAACCTAGTGGTGCAAAGATAACTAGCGATCTGCATGATAGTACGGATTTAACGGACTCGTCATTTACAGCAAGCGTTGAGATGTTGACGGGGTAAGGTATATTACCCATGAATACTGTTGCTGAGTGTTGGAATAATTCTGTAGCTGTTTTACTTTTATTTACTATAGCCCAATCGTCTGTTTTTTTGTGGTAGTTTACTTCTTCTATTTTTGTGTTAATTTTAGGTTTAATTTTCCATAGTAAGAATAACTTTTTTGCTTTATTAATTAGTTCTGAATGGTCGTTAGCATTAATAGGTATTGATATTTCTACACCATTGGATTGGTCTGTACTTGTACTGGAGACTTTGGATATAGTACCGACATTGTTTTCATCAATGCGTGCTAAGAATGTATTACATTGATGGTTTTTGTAAGATGTTATTTTGAATTGAGTTGAGTATGCGAATGCAGATTTACAACCAATACCTAAACAACCTGTTACTGCGTTTGAGTTACGCTTTGTAGATGCACCGTATTTAATATAGATACTCATGATCTCTTGTTCGGTTAATCCGTCACCGAAGTCTCTGATCTTTAAGTTTTGATCGGTTAGAGTTGGTAGTGTTATTTCGATTGGTACTTGTGTAATACCTTTGTCGGCATGTGCGTCATAAGCATTAGTTGAATACTCACGAAGTATTGCTAGGAGTTTATCTGAATAGATTTGTTTACGCAGAAGATTAGTGATGTGAGGCATGTCTTCTTTATTCATGCCAAAGTCTGCTTCTGCTTGTATTGTTGAAGTGGTGTTTATATTTACTGTATCAAGTTTCATAATTTAATTAATGTATATGGGTGGGTGAGCAGTTTATAGACATGCTCGGGTCTTGCTGATGTTGTTAGTTATAGAGGTATTCGTAGTCTTCTTCTTCTTCGAAGGTTTCTTCTTCATCTAAGAATATTCTTAGGTCATTGAGTTTGCTGTCGTATTGGAATCTTGGTGGTTCTAAACCTTCAGCTTTGAAAGCATCAATGAAGTCATTGACTGTTTTGTTTGGGTAATGGCGCAGGAGATTTTTAAATGGAGCTCCTAGATTGGCTTGATGTTTTACTGTTTGCACAATTTCTGCTGTGTTTTCATTTGTTTGATTTCCGTATACGCCTGAGTCATCAAGAATTTTACGGTCAAAACATTCAGATACTACATGGTATTTACAAACACGAAGCTTAGCGTAGTGGCAGTCATGTGGTACACTTACGATGTCTTCGGGTGAGAATTCTACAAGCATGAGTTTACCATCTGATGATGCCCAACTGTCTGCATACTCATGTGAGCCTACATGGAAACCTGCTGAACAACCGTGGTTGATGTTGTCGTCAACTTGGGTTCGTTCCATTGATAGTATTGCACCTACATGGTTACTGAATTTACCTGACCATTTATCTTTGTAATCTTCTCGTACACCTTTGTAGCCTAGTACATTACCATCTGCTGTTAGTGGCATTCCTTTATGTTCGAGGAATTTGTACGATTGTTCTCTACTGGAGTATGATGGATTACGCATAAGTTTATCAATGAACTTAAGCCAAGGTGTTATATCTGAGTAACCATCTGCTATTAAGTTAAGTAGTTTTTGAGTTGCTGAGTTTTCAATAACTTCACCATTGTAAGTTACTGAGTCACCGTTGCATGATACTTTACCTTCGGTTTGTGTTTCGAGTGATGCTTTTGTATCAAGTAAGCTAGCAATAGATGAGTGATCACCTGAGTTTAAAGCTTCTTTGATGGCGTTATAGTTAAGAGCTGATCGAGGAATGATGTGAGTCTCATTGTCGACAACTACGGTTATATTATGTTCGTCAATTGCGTGTGGTATATACATATTCTTTTAGGTATTCGCCCCAATACATGGAGTTTGGTTTTTCTTGAATGATATCCCAAAATAGATTTCTTGAGATAGCAGGTGGTACTTTGTATTCTTCGGACAGGTCTAACCAATAGTCTTCGAAATACTCGTATTGTTTGTGTGTTGATGAGTCGTCTACATTTTCCCATCCAAATGCTTTGAACATGTGGCGATCGATACAGATGACTTGGCAGTTAATTGGCTCCAGCATTTCTATTGCAAAGCTAGTTTTTGCTAGGCCAAGTTTGTTTAGTTTTTTAGTTAGTTTATTGCGTTGTTTACGCCAATCGGATCTAGATGATAGTGCTTGTAGATCGAACAGTTCGGTTGTTGACCAAAGCTTGTGAAGGTTGTCTATACCTTCGGCTTTGATTTTATACATACCGCCTGATGACTTTGATAGGTTTGTTTCGAGTGATTCGTAATCAGCCCACTCGTGCATGTTTTCAATGTCTTGATACTGTAAGCAACTATATAACCAAGGTGTGTGCACTGTGCAAAATGCGAATCGCCATCTATTTAGTCTACCTTGTTCTGATTGAGGTTTTATTTTGTTATCCCAATCGTTGTAGTAATCTAATAGTTTATTAGGGTCATCATTTAGCGAGTGAAAGAACTTTTCAATACGCTTTTTGCAATGCCTTGGTACCTGAATTATAGCCCGTCCAATTGTGCTTTTTTTTGAGGTTTGAGAGGGCTTTACTTGCTTTGGATCCTGCTTTTTGGCATCCATGGATAAGTTGAGCGAAGCTTGGTCCTGGTGTATATGCGAGTGAGTCATCTTTATCAATTTGTAGATTTTTGTTTTTTGCTTCTTCGTAGCTAAGAACTACTTCGGCACATTTAAGTTTGAACTTATCGATTAGGTCATCACGCTTACCTCCTCTGCTTGCATTAAGCTCGAAGTTATCGGGTATTTTGTGCATGTAATTAATCCATAGGTCGGTTCGTTTTGTGTATGAATAGAACTGAGTTGGTTCGAATTCTTTTGCTAACTTTAACCATGCTAGGAAATAGTCATCATTGAAGAAGTCGCCACCGACATGAGCTCTAACAATAGGGCGTTGGTTGTGGTTGATAATATATTTATCGTGGATGTTTTTAAGCGTACGCTTGAGTAGTAGAAACATACCGTGTCGATCTAGTTTTTTTAGAGCGATTAAGTTATCCCACCTTTGGTTGCGTAATCCTTTATGTCTTGCTTCTTGCATTGCTGAATAGCATCGGTATTCTTGGCTGACACCGTCAGTTATTTTACCTGTATTTTTATTTGCTTTGGCTAGACACTTGAGCGCCGTAGGGCATGTATACCCTGACGGCAGGCTCATGTGAATTACACGGTCAGGTAGTTTTATGTTTCCTTGAGACCATGTTATGGTTTTTTGCATTAGCTATTTGTTGTAGTTGGGTTTTTGTTGATGGTAGATTGAGATAATACCGTAGGTTTACTGAGTCGTAGTATTCGAACCATGCACAGTGTGAACATACTGGTGATTGCTTTCTCTTTTTGCATTTTTTGCAGTAGGTACTAACCACTTAGGTTAAGAAGAAACCTGATGGTTCTTCATGTACTGCTACTACTGCATTGTCGAAAGCTTCATCTAGATCTAGCTCTGGAGATTTGGGTAGTGTCATTTTAACATCACAGAACTCATCGAATACACGGTGAAGGGTGATAGTACGCTTAGGCAGTTGGTTGGGTGAGCTTTTCATTACTTCTGTGAAGGAGTTGAATAATGACCAAGCGTTACGAGGTTTGAATTCGTCATGTTTGGGTTCATCCCATTCTTGACGCACTCGATCGTGTTTGCTTGCAGGTATTGCTCTGTTGCGTAGAGCTGAGCCGAATATTTCATCTACTCTTGATTGGTTGAGAGATGTGTTGCTGTAGCCGTTATATCTTTCTTCTTGTCTTGCCCATCCTTCGATAACTCTACTTACCATGTCATAGACAAGGTCGGGTAGATCACGCATGATGTGAGTTGTATGTTTACGGTTCATTGTAATCTCTCCACTGAATGCTAGGTTGTCGCATACGAATACTTTAGATCCGCATACGAGTCCGGCACTGAAGGCTTTGTCGTGTGCGTTTCTAATACCTAATACATTTTTGAATGTACCGTTTGCTTGCTCACCTTCTTTAGAGATGCTCATTAAGCTAAACATTCTGTTATCGTCATGAGACAATCCGAAGTTTTGGTCATCGATAGCTAATCCGTGGGAGTTTAGTGAAGTACGCACTTGATCGATGAAGTAATCGTGGTCGATAGGTTGGTGAGTGTTTGTTGCAGGAGGTGTGTTAGATTTTTGAATAGCGCTGTATTCGACTGGAGATGATCCGCAGTGTAAGTATAATCCGTTCATAATATAGTTGTTAATGTATTTGTATGTTTGATTTTGTTATACCAACCTCGCACAATTTTGCGTGGTTGTTGTTTTTGTGAGTGAGATTCTGATGGGACTAAACAAAGTATGTCGTTTGTGAAGTAGCACTTGTTGTTGAAGTGTACTGTTAAACATTTTTTTACTTTATTATAGTGGTAAAAGAATCGTTTAGAGCCTTTTGGTTTAGGCAGCTGTTGCTGTTGTGTCATGGAATTCTATGATAGGTTCTGGTGTAACTTTACAATGGTGTCCGTGAACACTTATGTATTTTATTGTGTCTAGGTTTATTACTCGATAACCACTTTCTCCATTGAAAGTATTACCTTGCATATTCCACATTAAGTAGACGGTTAGATAAGAGTTAGATGCGTTTGCGATACCTTTGCCTGTACCTTTTCTTTTACTTTTTACTGCTTGTCGCACATTAGCACATCTAACTTCGCCTGATTTTTTTACCCAACAGACATTGAAGATCTTCCCGCCTAGATTTTTGATTAGATTTTCTAACTTTGTTCTACTTATTGTTAATGTCATTTCTTTTTTCGTTTTGGTTTTATTCTATGGTTTGCTTTTGCTGATTGTTTTGTTGCTTTGTTTTTTTTGATTCTATAAACAACATCGTGTTTATGACCTTGACTCATCCACGGCCTACCTACTGCTGTTAGCCCGCCTAGTGTTGGGCCTTTGTTAGCTTTAGAATGTTTACTTGAAGTTGTATTTGTCATTGTGATAGTGAGCGTTGACGCCAAATTTCTAGATCGAGTTCAGCAGGTGTTTTGTTTTGAGATGCAGCTATACCTAAGAACATATATTCGAGTCTTTTATACTCATCTATTTCTTGAGGTGTACCTCGTGATACGGGGTATCTGATAAACTGTTCTTGTAAGAAGTGCAGTATATGGGTATCTAAGACGGCTAGTTCAGACCAAGGTTGTGAATGCACAATGAAGAATGATGCTGTTTTTGGACCTATACCATCTATTGCTAGTAATTCTTCTCGTGTGATATTTTTTAATTTACCAAGTGGTTTGATGTTTTGACCAATTTGTTTCCAACACTTCATGATTCGATCGTATTGACCAATACCTTGTTTTTCTAAAGCTGTGCGTACTGTTTTACCGTGAGCTTTGACTAGTTTTGTTGGGTCGTGTTGATCTAGGATTTTGTTGAATTTTGGAGTAATTACATCTGATCTTTTTCCTGGTGTTACTGTACACCATAGTAGAAATCCTGTTAGTTCGGTGACACTGCGTTGATAATTAGTTATATTGTTGTAATCAATCTGCATTAGTTTCTTTCGTAGTGATGTTTTTGTTCTATGTTGTTTATGATTTCGTAGAGTTTTAAGAGCTTATCTTTTAGATACTTAATATGGTCTAAGTTTATGGGGCGTGATTGAGCTATTAGTACTTGTGATTGCAGATCTGTTATATTTAGATTTACCTGTTGGATATTTTGTTGAGTAGTTCGCATTATGGTTGGGTGTTTTGAAGAAGCTAATTGTCATGGAGATGAAGAGAATTAGCCAAGGTAAGAAGATTAAGTAGTCTAGCATTTTTGAATTTGTTAATGGTTAAAACGGGGAAGGAGAACCACCACCTACCGCCACAAACGATCCATTAACGGAACTTGAGGGCGTTTCCACAAGTTATACAAATAGGTATTGCGCGCTTATTTGTTTTTGTAAAGTATTATTTTGTTATACGATAAGAATAGTATTAAAGTTTGTATTACGCATGTGATACACTATGTACTACAGATACAGTACATACTCACTTTAAATGATAGTAGCTAGCCAAATGATAAGCCCTAGCCAATGCAAGCGGTAGAAACATGCCGGTATTTAACTAAAATATAAACATGCCAGTAAGAAAAAAAGCACCGAAGCGCAGGAAGCCTGCTAAAAGGAACTACAGATCCGAGTACGACAAGTACCATAAGAAGCCTCGACAGAAGAAGAGGAGGGCCCAAAGAAACGCCGCAAGGCGCAAGATGACGAAAGCGGGTGTTGTACGCAAGGGTGATGGCAAGGATGTCGACCACAAAAATAGAAATACGGCCGATAATAGTAGGAAAAACTTAAGAGCGGTTAGTAAATCTAAGAATAGAAGTTTTAAGCGAAAAAAGGGTTAAATCCAGCGCACCACATCGACTTTATGGTTTTTTTTAAAACCATGGAAACCATTTGGAAACTAACATGTTGTCAAGCAACGATTTAAGGGAGAAATATGGTTTTATGGTTTTGTTTTCTTAGTCTCTCTTCTATATCCCTCTTATCTTCTTTTTATCCTACCCTCTTTTTCTTCTCTTCTCTTCTTTTACTATTAATATATATATATAAACAATATAATAATAAATAGGAATATAAGATAAGGAATTATCAACGACTTATGAAATATGGTTTTTTTTTAAGAAACCATAAACTCTTCATTTTAAACCATAATTCGCAATAATTCAAAGAAATTGCCTCCAACAGCGCGTTGGTTAAGCCGCCAAGCCACCTTTCTGACTTATTCTACTGCTAGCTTGCCTTATTAAGCAATTCTAATAAAGTGTCTCTTAGACTTTGATCTTCATTAGCCGTCGCTTCAGTGACTTTCTTTCTTAACTCGATTTCCTCGAGTTTTTTCTCCAGTAATGATTTGCTGTGTGATTCCATGTAGTCTACTAACGCTTGCCGAATAACATCGGACAAGGAAAGGTTCATGTCATGAGCAGTCTCTTTCAAGCGCTCATACATGCTGTGGTTGAATCGAACCGCACAGGTAATATCCTTAGCGGCCGTCTCGTCCTTTGAATTAATTGTCTTTTTCATATATATTTTTCCTTTTGTATCATCTTTTACACCATAGTTTATACATATGTCAACTATTGATATACAAAATATTGTGTTTATCAAACTTTTCTTTGCCCTACGACCGACGACCAATGATACTATGGCCTATGAGATGGGTAACACAACTCAACATTCGTCTTGACGACGATACGGACGGCAAGCTCTCTAAAGAGGCAGAGGATGCTGGGACAACGCGTTCTCAGATAGCTAGAGAGGCTATTCGTAGGGAGTTGGAGCGACGGGAGCGTAATAAGAAGCTCGAGCGTCAGCTAGAGATCATAGGGAAATGATAGCTGCATTTGATCCTGGAAAGGGGGGTGGTGTTGCTTACTACGATGGTGAGGATATCTACCTTGATAAATTTACAACTGAATCTGATTATCTGAAAATCATAGAAAATTTTGACCGCAAGACTCGCATATTTGTGGAAGATGTTCCCGTATTTGTTAGCTCTGCAACAAGTAATTCTTCTTCTTTTAAGCTAGGTTATAACTTTGGATTTATAATGGGTGCTTGCCGGGCTTTTGCCTTTCCGGTGGAGCTCGTATCGCCTAAGAAATGGCAGAAGGGTTTGTCGGGGATCCGTCCCAAATTGAGTTACGCTCAAAGGAAAAGGATTTTAAAGGATAATGCGATTCGTATGTATCCCGCATTGAAAGGTATTACAAATGCTACATGTGATGCTTTGTTAGTATTAAATTATGCTAAAACCGTAAAACATAATTGACTTAAAGTATTATAATTAACATAAACCATCGTAATTTATGTCAAATTTAGACCAACCTGAAACTCACGAAGAGGCTTATAACTGCGTGTCCGTGGATTTAAATGTAAACGACATGCTTTATGAGCAAGTTGTCGAGCTTGGCCAGGAGGTAGCTGGTGATCGGGACTTTTTTGAAGTTGGTGTTCGTCATATATTGCGAGATACTCACCTTGGTGGTAAGATTTTAGATTTAAAAAAATCAGTCGATAAATCGGAATAGGAGTCGGAGGAGACCTCCGAACCAGGTTTTATCTTTTTAAACCTTTGTTGAACACCGGTTTTTCGACCTTCCGTATATTTTTTTTATAATTTATTTGACAATGTATAACAAATGCATACGATGAAGGAATGACATTAAATATAGATCTAAATAGAATAGAAAATCAGCTTAATATAATGGAGCACACCCTTGACGGCCTAGTCGATCGAGTCGCAACTTTGGAGAAAAAGTTAAAGGAGCGTGAGGCTGTTGCCAAGAATGCGGCTTTAGCTTTTTCCGAGCGATTGAGGAAGTCGAAGTCTCTAGTATCCCATGAAGTGTCCTAAGTGTGAGAAAAGAACATCCGTCAAAGACTCTCGCCAAGGACCTGGGGCTAGTTGGAGAAGACGCCGTAGCTGTTTTACTTGCGGCCATCGGTTCACGACCCGCGAAATCGAGGGAGACTTCATCCACAACCTCATCCTCGAAAACAAAACGCTTAGAAAAAAGACCCAAGTCTTCGAAAAAGCCCTCGGAATCGATCAACATTCACTCGAAGCAGAAGTCCGCGAAGAAGTTAACGCTGGTTGATATCAAGCTAAGACAAATGGTAATGGAAGCTAAGCCGGGGAATCCTCATACATTGCAGGAGATAGCTGACTTTGTTGGTGTTAGTCGTGAGCGGATTCGTCAGATCGAGGAAGTAGCGATTAGAAAGTTAAGGTGTAAGATGCACAAGATAGCAAAAGACGACAAAATAGATTTAGAGGAGTTTCAATATTGAGCACTATAGAAGGTATGATTAGGCAGAGTACTAAGAACAAGCTTGTTCCTGAGCTTTACGATTGGCAGAAGGATCATTGCGATAATCTTACTCAAAGTATTAAGGCACATGGTGTGGCTAAGGATGGTAGTGATACCGGGACCGGGAAGACTGTGATTGCGATGGAAGTTGCGAGGCGACTTGGGCTTGAACCTTTTGTTGTTTGCCCGAAGAGTGTTATTCCCGCGTGGCAGGAATGGATGTTAAATTTTAATCAGAATATAAACTATGTAATTAATTATGAGAAGTTGCGTGGTGGTAAGACTGATTGGGGTTGGATACCCAAGCGTGGATTCTTTCGGTGGAAGACATTGGATCCCGATAAGATGTTAATTATTTTTGATGAGGATCATAGGATGAAAGGGCATAAGTCTCTAAATTCTAAGATACTCATTAGTGCCAAAGCCTTAGGGTTTCGGATACTCCTACTCGGAGCCACTAGTTGCTCAAATCCGTTGGAGATGCGGGCGATGGGTTATGCCCTCGACATGCATAGCGGTAAGGACTGGTGGAACTGGTGTCAGAAAAATGGGTGTAAGAAAGGCCGCTTCTCCCTAGAGTTCCGAAACCCTAAGCCGGTGCTAAAGAGATTTCATAAACATATCTATGAGGGGTATGGTTCCCGTATCCGGATTGCGGATTTGCCCAAGGGGACTTTTCCCGAAAATTTAATTATCCCCGATGGTTATAGTTTGGATGAGGATATAGATTCTATTTACCACAACATGGCGGCAGAGCTTGAGGCTTTACAGGAAAAGGTTGATCAGGATGAGGATGAGAATCCATTAACCGTTCAGCTAAGGGCTCGTCAGCAGATTGAGCTAATGAAGGTACCAACTTTTGTAGAGCTGGCTCATGATGCTTATGCTGAGGGAAGTAGTGTTGCTATATTTGTAAATTTCAAAGCCACTCTTGAGGCCATCGCCCAGCGTATCAGCGACCTTTGTATGGTTTCCATAATAGAGGGTGGTCAGGCGGACGATGTAAGGGAAGTGCATATAAACAGATTTCAGCGGGACGAGGCTAGGATTATTATTTGTATGATTCAAGCGGGCGGTGTTGGTATCAGCTTACATGACACTCATGGCAATCATCCAAGAGTCTCATTAATAAGTCCAGGTTTCAGTGCGATTGAGCTTAGACAGACCTTGGGTAGAATTCACAGAGCAGGCTCCAAGAGTCCCGCCATTCAGAAAATAATATTTGCAGCCGGAAGCATTGAGATGCGTGTCTGTGCAGCCGTTAAAAAGAAACTTAACCATTTAGATTTAATAAACGATGACGAACTTAATCCAATTTTTGTATAACATTGTAAAACAATTTTATATTTTGTTTGACAAAGTAAAAAAATACATGCAAGGTAGACTTTCCAAGCAGGAGGTGGATAAGCCTTGGCCTCGAGAGGGGAAATTAACCAAGCCACCTAGGCTCTAAGTAACAAATAAACCCACATAAAATATGAGATATAAAATTGACGACGAAAGTCCCGAAAAACCCGAAGAGCCGGAAGCCTCTGAAACTAACCTTTTGCTTTCTTTAAAGAATGTCGAAGACCTACCCGAAGACATGAAAGAGTTAGTGAGCATTAATGCCGCGCACCTTTCTCAGTCTCTTCAAGATGGCGCGGATAGGGCAGTTAAAGATTTGGAGACTAAAGGTGAGGACATTGATCAATTAGCGGCAATACTGACTCCTTTTGTAATGGAGTTGGCTTATCTTAAGATTAACATAGCCGCGTTATCGACTAAGGTCGCAGAGTTATCGGATGGCAAGTCCGATTGATCACCACAAATTTGGCCCGAGTACTTTAAAGCATCTGGAAATTTGTCCAGGCTTTAGGAATTCGGGGGAGACTAATCCAGCGGCTGAGGAAGGCACACTTCTTCACCATGCTACCGAGACTGAGAACTTTGAAGGTCTTACAGAAGATCAGATAGCTCTTGTTAATAAAGTCTTAGATGTAGTGCGCCCATTACGAGAGGGTGCGGATGAGGTCATTAAAGAAACAAAGCTAACCATAGATATAACATGACCCATACTCTTACTACCACTATGAGGCGCAAACAAGTGCCTGTTAAATATGTTCAACAACACGACGGAGTTTACAAAGTTAAAGGCGCAGACGGAATGCTGTACCAACTTGCCGAGTTCACTTGCGACGCCCAATTCTTAAATTTTTGCAATGCGTTCAATATTCGGGACAGCAGACGAAATAATACTATTCAAGCAGCTTAAGTTAGCTAAGTTAGTTGACTATAAGTTTGGATACGGGGCTATCGAGCCTGCGGACATTAACCCGCAGTCATTGGCCTATGCTATCGGACTCCTCCAAAGATACGAGTGGGTGGAGACTGTGGAGATATATTTTGTATGCCCAAGGCGTAACGAAGTATTATCCCACATTTTTACACGGGAAGAGGTTTTGGAAAAGGTTGCTCGGATTAGACTTATTATCGAGAGAGCAATTTCTGATAAGAAGCAGTTGAACCCCGATACCGAGGCTTGTAGATTTTGTGGGGAAAGGATTACCTGCCCCGCCCTATCTGATAAGCTCTTGCCAATCGCTAAGAAGTACGCCGACAAGGTTGATGAGTTTGAGATTTCTCTTTTAGATAAGATGGATCCCGCACTTATCGACGATCCTGCGACCATCGGACAGATGAAGATTGTGTCTATGGTGCTCGACCGTTGGACTTCAGCCGTAAATGCTAGGGCTCTAGAGCTAGCCACCGATGAGGGGTATGATATTCCAGGTTTCGATCTTAGATACCGATCACCAGCGGCAAAGATCAATGATGCACAGGACGCGTTTGATGCCTTGGAGCAACTTCTAGCACCGGAGGAATTTGTCAAAGCGTGTAAGGTCACCCTACCCGCTTTATCGAAAGCCTACGCATCTAAACTTCCACGGGGTGAGAAGAAAGATGCCCGAGCCAAAATTGAATTAGCCTTATTAAAGAGTGGAGTCATTGCCAGCGATGATGATGAGCAAGACTCAAGAACACCTTACTTAACAAAAACAAAATCATGAAATTTGTCACACCCCGCGACTTTCAACGCATATTAAGTTTTAACTAGAGTGTATAATTTTTTTATACGCTACTGAAACAAACAAACCTAAAAACCAACTAAGTTATGCCAAAAACAGCAGAAAAACCAAAAGAAACAGAAACAGAAACGAATGAAGTTGCTATCGCAACCGGCTCTTATGCACAAGGGGACTTCCAAGCCTCCGATATAATTATGCCCGAGCTTCGACTAGCCCAAGGGGCAGGAGCATGGGGTGATTGGCAAAAGGGTAAACTTGTGGTTGATAACGAGTTCGAGATAGATAAGCCGGCGATTGTAACCGTGATGAGTTATAAGAAATCGTATGTGGAGTACATCCCTTTTGGGGCTGACGAAACATCTCGATTCTTTGATACTGAAGAAGAGTTATTAGAAGCTGGTCTTAGCCTCAAGTGGGTAGACAACCAACGACCATCGGCCAACGCACTTATGGACACTATGATCTGTGTGCATGGGCCTGAAAATGCAGACCCACAACAGTTCCCATATGAATTTGAAGGTAACAACTTCATGTTCTGCGCTTGGAGAATTAAAGGTACAAGTTACGCAACAGCCGCGAAACCTATTGTGACCGCTGATAGTACCTTTCTTAAAAACAATATCCGTGGTGGAAGTTTCACTATGGAGCCTAAGAAAGTGGACGGATCAAAAGGTTCATATTGGGTGAACACTTTGAAGCGATCCGGAGCTAACTCCGAGGAGTTTCAAACATTTTTAGGGGAATTCATGTAGTTCCACTAGAATTGTAATATTAGTTATACCATAGGGGCGCTGGGGGTTTTTTCCTTTCTCTCCAGCGCCCCGCCTTTTTCCCCTAATAAAAATGACCACGAGAAGACAATTTTTAAAAGATAACTATTTCGTCATAGACTGGGAAACCTACTATGACAAAGACTGTACAATAAAAGGTACAACTACTTGGGAGTACTGTAAGCACGAACGATTTCATCCTTATCTCGTGGGATTAGCTTGGGGTGGCGGGAAAGACGAATCTTGGGCGGGTGACCCCCGAGAGTTTGATTGGGGTAGGCTCGAAGGTAGGATTGCCGTAGCCCATAATAGAGGATTCGATTATCCCGTCACCCTTAAAGCAATCGAGATGGGTCTTATGCCCGATATCGAAATCAAAGGATGGCACGATACTTCCGCAATGTCTTGTTATTTGCAGCTTGGTCGTAGTCTTCAAGATGCGATGCGGGGTGCATTTGATGAGGACATGTCAAAAGAAGTAAGAGATTACATGAAAGGTAAGACTCCCGAAGATATAAAAGCGGAAGGTAAATGGGATGATGTAGTAAATTACGCGAAACAAGATGCAGTTCTCGAGTGGAGACTGTTAGAACATTTGTACCCACAGATTCCCGAGATCGAACTTGAGCTTGAAGATTTAACAATAAGAATGGGCGAGGAGGGTGTTAAAATATGCGAGCCCACCGTCGAGGCGGGAATTGATAAACTGGAAAAGGCTTTATGGGAGGCTAAAAGAAATCTTCCTTGGTACGATCAAATCGACCCCGACACTAAAAAACCTTATGTAGTATATTCCAAGAAAGCCTTGGCATTAGAATGTCGCAAAAGAGGTATCCCTCCACCTAAGTCCCTCGCCCAGGGAGACAAGGAAACGGAGAAGTGGGTGGCTAAGTATAAAGACAAATTAAATTTTGTTGCGGATATGCAGAACTACAATCGCATCAACAAGCATCTGAAGACTTTAAAGACGATGCACGACCGTATCAACATACATGGTAGGATGCCCTACTCTTTAATGTATTTCGGTGCAGAAGTCACCGGCCGATGGAGTGGAGCTGGTGGATTTAATATGCAGAATTTACCACGGGACACAAAGTTCGGTGTTAATATCAGAAACTGCATAAAAGCACCCGATGGTCATTCATTTATTGTAAGTGACCTTAGTCAAATTGAAGCCCGTTTAATTTGGGCGTGTGTTGGCGACACTGAGTCTCTTGATCTTGTTCGCAAAGGTTACAACCCGTATGAGGCTCATGCTATAAATACTATGGGGTGGACGGGTGGTAAACTTAAAGATGAAGACCCCGATCTCTACTTGCTAGCTAAGACCCGTGTCCTTCAACTTGGATACGGTTGTGGTTGGCACAAATTTTACGAGACGGTTCAATCTTTCGGGCAATTAAAAATCTTAGAAGGCGAGTATGCCCTCGGTGATAAGAAAAGATTTACTAACTTTTTAGACTCTTATCAGAAAAAGTATTTAGCATGGTTTAATGCCGCCGACTCTATTACGAAAAAACATTGGGTAAACGCATTTATTCAAGTCATGGATTACCGTGATAAAAACCCGAAAATTGTCAAAAAATGGCGTGAGTACGATTCGGAGTATAAGTCACGAAATGATGGTGACGATATGCAAATTGAGTTGATGAATGGTCGCTTGATTAATTTCTGGAACATCCGCGAGGAAAAAGATCAGACTAAAGCGAAGCTACAAAAAGGCGGAGGCCGTAGGAGTAACTATTACGGGGCTAACTTATTTCAAAATGAAGTTCAAGCAAACGCTCGGAATCTGTTTTCGGAGCACATGATTGAAATTGATAGGCTTGGTTACAAAATCGTCATGACTGTTCACGACGAGGTTGTTGTTGAAGTTGAAAATGAAAAACTTCACCAAGCCAAAAAAGACATAAAAAGAATAATGACTACCCCTCCGACATGGTGCGATATCCCACTTGATTCGGACACCGTGATTATGGAGAGGTATACAAAGTAAAGGCGAGATATGATAATAGGATTGTGTGGTAGAAAAGGTTGCGGAAAATCATCCGTGGCAAAAGCGGGGGAGCCTTATGGTTATAATACCATGAGTTTTGCAGACCCTCTTAGAGATATGTTAAACGCATTAGGCATCCCCAAAGACATGCTTAACGACCCGAAACTTAAAGAAAATGGTACTAATTGGGTGTTCGGATATAAAACGCCAAGACAGTTACTCCAGAGTTTGGGTACGGCATGGGGTAGAGAATGTGTGTCGCAGACAATATGGATTGACCATTTAATAGAGCGTTTCCGAGGCGATGCTATGGACAATGTAATCATTGATGATGTACGCTTTAACAACGAGGCTGAGGCTATTCAAGAAGAGGGAGGAGTGATAGTAGAGGTTGTCAGGGATGAATCATACTATGCTGAAAAAGACCCCCACCCTTCTGAGCAAGGAATAGCTGAGCATTTGATTGATTATCAATTTAAAAATGTTTCATGCTATGAGAGCGATCTTGTTTTAGCAGTCGAGGCATTGATACATAAACTCGAAGTTGGAAGGATGTCTAATGTCTACTAAGTATTTTTGCATCCCTAATGTTTCCGCTCATATAGTCGAGGAAAAAGAACCTTGGAATGAGGAGATCGAGCTTCCTAAATTTGAATCTAAAGCTAAGTTTCGCCAGTGGATAGCTTTCCCGACAACTAAGTATTTATTGTACTGCGGTTCCGAAGGTGTCGACCCTAGCCAACGGGTTACTTCTCAGAACCCTCCGATGTACCTACACTCAGTGACCGCTGATTGGGATGCCAAGTTAAGTGATGATGAGTTCACGGATGTAATGAAACGGATGATCGATTTACAATACCCGTGTACCCGCGTCTCACGATCTTATTCCGGTGGTGTTCACGCTACATGGGAATTTGAAAAACCAATTATGCTTCACGGATCTAAAGCCACTAAGAGGTTGCTTCAAAGGATCTCAGCCGAGCTAGAACTTGATAAGCTGTGTCGTGGTTTTGATAAACCGGCATTTTCCAACCCTCATACTTACTATAATCTAGGCATTGATTGGAAGAAGGTTAGCGATATCAAAATCCCTTCAAGTACCTTACATTATTGGCAATACGAAACTAGTCGGGCGGATGACTTTGACGGTCGTGGAACTATTATACCTCTAGACCTCGTCTATGAAGAAGTTAAAAAACAGTTTCCAAATTTATGGAATGGGGCTTTTCAAGAAGGCTCACGGGGTATTTGGTTTTGGGGGCCAGGAGCTAACCCCAATTGGAACCCCACCGCGTGTATAGTAAGAGCTGAAGGGATGCAGTGTTTTTCTGCCGACAAACCATTCTATACTTGGGCTGATATATTAGGATCCCGTTTTGTGTCTCAGTTTGAAATCGGTAGGATCGGTCAGTGTATTGAAAAGTATTGGTACGATGGTAAGAATTACCACATTGAGCAAGACACCGGTAACTTTATAACGGCCGCTAAAGAAGAAGCGTTTTTAGATCTTCAAGCTCGTCATAATTTAAGTAATCAGAGGCTGCGTGGTGATGTTTTATCCGAAGCGAATAAAGCATTGCATCAAGTGCAAACGGTTAAGCGTGTTGAATCCGCAGTACCTTTTGTATTTGATAAAAATGTAATAGTTAACTTTGAAGGTAAGCGTTACTTTAACACTTCTCGAATTGCACCACTACATCCCGTTGAAAAATCTAAAAAGTGGGGTGAAGACTTTCCTTTTATAGCCGAGTGGGCTGAAGGTATGTTCGGGAAAGAACAACTCCCTTGGGAGCAGTCTTGGTTGGCATACGCATATCAAGGTTTTTTAAAAGGCATACCAAAGAAAGGCCACTGCCACATTCTGGTAGGCCCGAGCAACTGCGGTAAGACTATGTGGAACACGAAACTGCTGGCTTCAATTTTTGGCGGCCATATTAAGTGTTCAGAATACTTAGTAGGCAGAACCGAGTTCAATGACCATCTTTTTGAAAGTGGTTTATGGACTGTGGATGACGAGGCTGGAGCTAGTGGTGAGTCACATGTTAAATTCTCATCGAAGATTAAGGAGTTTGTAGCCAACGATACCTTTGTTGTTAATGCAAAATTCAAAAAATCAGGTCGTGTGTTTTGGTGTGGTAGGTTGAGTATCACATGTAATAACGATCCAATGTCGATGCGTATGTTGCCCGACTTAGATATGTCGACCCGCGATAAGTTGATGGTGTTTAACTGTGAAAAATTTACAGGTTTTTACGAAGGTTGGCTTGATGTCATGTTAAAAGAGTTACCCCACTTCTGTGCTTGGTTACGCGATTATAAAGTTCCCGAAGAGCACAAAGACTTTAGGTTTGGAGTAAAAGCGTATTTGTCACCTGTGATTGAAGCTCTTTCTCACGCTGACGGCAGGTATTCTCATATTGTAGAACTTTTGGAAATATTTAGAGATTCTCAACTTGAGAAAGGGGAAGAGTGGGTTGGCACCTGTTCCGAACTTTTGAAGCATCTGAGTAAGGTGACAGGCGTTGAGATACTACTTCGTGATGTGAACCCTAAGAAATTGGGTTGGGGTTTAAAGCACATGGTTTCCAAGGGTCTTCCTTGGTTAAAAAGGGATGATAAAAAAGGTGTGTATAGATGGATTATAAAACGGGAATAAATTCCGAGCGAGGTACAGCGGGGGAACTGCGTTTTTGTTTTGAAGCTTACAATAGGGGTTTGTGTCCTTGTGTTCCATGGGGCGACCCCGCTTGTTTTGACATTGTTATCATCAATAAAAAAACCGGAAAGCCTATTATCACTCAAGTTAGAACGGGGAGTAAGCTAGACCACGGATTATCTGAAGAGTCTATTCGATATCAAGCAAAGGCGACATGTATGGGCGACCGTGTACATCTTCGAGATACTAATGTGCAGTATTTAGTGATTTACATAGCCGAGCTAGATGCTTGGTATATGGTACCCGTTAAAGATATAAGTGCTACTATTGTACATGTGTACCCACACAAAAGAAATTCAAGAGGCCAGTACGAAAAATTTAGAGACCGTTGGAAATACTTCGGTTTTTCTTCGGACGACCAGGTCCTTCTGAATTAAACAAACCCGCCTTCCTAAGTCTCGACCTGATAGACTCTTCGGACACTCCTAGCAATTGTGCGATTATACAAGGAGCATAACCTTGCTCAAATCTTGCTATAATAAAATTAGAATATTGCTTAAGTCTCCTTCGAATTCGTTTCTGATCTTCGACATCAAGGTAATTTTTTTCCTCTACCTTTACTTCATTGGGTAGAACCCCAAATGAGTTTTGAACAAAATCTTTAGTTAAGCCGAGCTCTTCAAGCATCTTCTACCGCGTTGATTTTTATTATCCTAGCCGGGAACTCGACTTGACCAATGGTTTCTACTTCAAAAGTGTCGTCTTTAAATGTCACATTTATTTTACACTCGACATTAGCCGTAGAATCATTTTCATAGGCGGCAAGTTTCAGCTCAGGTATCAACTCATCCACAAGAGCTTCTACACTTTCACCAATCGTTTTAATTAAAGGCTTTTCTAATTCTCCACTATTTTTTAACCAATCCATAAGTTCAAAAGAGGGTCACGCATTTCCAATATAAATATCACATTTTTGTAAAGCATTGTCAATCAACTGCCTGGTAGGGTATCCAAGTGGCTAAAGGATGCGGACTGTAAATTTTAGCAAAAACCACAACATGTGGTAGTTATCCGCACCACTACTGGCTTTTAAATGACACTTACACAATATGTGGTGTTTAAACATCAACATAAAAGGGTCAAAAAAAGGTACAACATGAAGTATACAACGAAACGCGGTAATCGCGTATATAAAAGAAATCAAAGTTCTAAAAACTGGACTTACAGAATAGTTAGAGATAAAAAAACTCTGTATTTTAATTTAGGAAAAGATTTAAACATTGCTAAAGAGATGGCTGATGAGATCGATGCCTACTTAGTTTTTAATACGGTGTCCGAAACCTTATTAAAATATTCACCACAAAAACAACAAGGTAAACCCGCTCCAACACCTAAGCCCGACGACCGAATACAGCCGACCTTAGGGTTGATTGTCGACATGCTTAAGGAAAATAAAAATTTAGTCGGTATAAGCGATCGTACGGTTCAGTGTTATCGTAGAGGTTTATATAGAGTCACAGGTTTATCGGACGAAGAAGCGATGGGACTGCCTTTAAAGAAGTTGACTAAGAAGATGCTTCGTGAAGAAAAAAAGCGTAGGGTCGAGGGTATTAAAGATTTAGTTACCCTAGGTGAGAAGAAAAGATCATATAATACTCTTCTTAGAAATGCTAAATCGGTATTTTCCGAGACCGCTATGGCATATTATCCTGAGAGCTGGAGTTTTGAAGGTCTTAGTTACCTAAAGAAAGAGATATTTTTCAACCGAGTTAAGAAGGATTATACATTACCGGAGACATCGTTAATCGAAGATACTTTTAAATTAATGAATGAAGTGGACGGTGATCATTTTGTAATCATGGCTTTAGCCTTGCATTTTGGTATGAGGCGGAAAGAGATCTTTTTTGCTAAGCGGAACTGGTTAGATATTGACGACGATCGCTGTGCTATCTGTATTAAATCCGAAGGTAAGTTTAAACCGAAAGGAGGTATGGATGGTTACACGGCAGGTAGTGCCGCGTGGGGTTCAAAGATTTTAGATAAATCAGAGGGGTTTGATTATCTTGTAACGGATCGTGCTAGGACTGCCGAAAAAACGATGAAAGTTGTCACTGACTCTTTAAGAGATATCGGCTGGACACGACAAAGCCCTTTGCACGAGTTAAGAAAGCTATACGGATCTTATCTAGCAACAACTAAGGGCTTGTATGTAGCCCAGAGTTATCTAAGACACACAAGCCCTCAAGTTACTTCAAAATACTACGCCAAATTAATGCCAAGCAAAGATATGCTGGCATTGTGGGTAGCTTAAGAAATTACAAGCTCGGAATTCGTCACATCGCAAGGGGAATATCCCGCCGCGTTGTAAGAAAATGCTGCGTAATAGTAGCTCCCAGCCGTTACACCAGTTTCAGTAACGGAACCATTTGCCGCGACAGTAGCCGGGTCGGTAATATCCGAGCCTACTTGAGAAACAGTGCTATCCGTTAAGTCGGCTGCCGTGTTGGCACCTCTAATTTTTTCATCTGGAATAAAATCGCCACATGATGGAACGGATGAGCCCGCTGATACGGATTTTTTTAAGATTACGATGCCCGTGATATTAGATGTATCCGCGGGAGCTGTCCAATTTAATAGTACATTTGCCATGATTTGAATATATTTGAGTTTAAGGTTAGTTTAAAGCGGTTGTAATATCTGCTGGCGAATCAGTTGGTCTTTAGGTGTATGATATATGGTAACCTTCTGCCGCTAGTTCACTTATGAACCAACTCGGAAGAGCCTCTCCATATGTGTAGGGTCTTTGATCGGTGATTTCGTAAATAAAAAATTTCTGATTATTATAAGACCCACTCCCGAAAGAAGCATAAAGATACTTCTTAGTGTCTTGTCCGTTGCTAATAGTTTCAAATCTAAATAAACCAGCATCTGCATCGTTTGAGGATGTATCTGTACCCGATTTTCTATAGATGATAGCCCCGTGTGTAGTTGAATAACCCGACGGTACTGTTCCTACAATGGTAAGACCTGCAGTATTACCGTGATCCACTATGCCTTGTAACCAACCAATTGATGAAGGGTTATTTTCGTAATTATCCCAATTATAGTTACCCGCGAAATTTTGACCGGCTGCTGCTCCCTGGTCTAAAACATCGAATGTGTCGAGTAAGGCGGTTTCCGGTACAACCCTAAATCTTGGGGTTATTGACCCAACACTAGATGTAGAGAACCCGTGGTCACCCAATTCGTTGAAAGTATAACTGCCTGTGTTCGAAGGAGCGAGTCGGCCCATTATTGAAAGTAAATTTTCGCTATCGTTTTGTTTTCTGAGATAAAACATACTGGTCGTGTCATTTGTAAAAGTAACCGTCTGACCTTGTATAATATAAATATAGGTTCCACCATTCATCGGGGTATCGCCATTTTTCTTTATACGGCCATATCCTTGTATGTAACGAAGCTCGGGCGTAGTTGAGGTAAAAGCACCATTATAAGTAAGCTCGACATTATCGGGGTATAAGCCCGTACTACTGTCGTTGTCATCCAGGTCTACATCAGCATAGTGACCATCCTCATCGGCGTCGAGAAGGGTACTTAAACCGGAAGGAGCTTCAGGGTTTGTAGCGGTGTAGGAAATAGTTACATCCTGATAGGCACCATTTAAGTAGTTTGAAGCTGTAATATTCCAACCCGCGAGAAAGTTAGTCGTAGTTGCAAGGCTATCCCCACCACTTTGACTCCAGATAACTACATTCGTCCCTAGACCATCATCCCAGGTAGCGGTGGTTGCCGTAATTTCTAACACCCCTTGACCCGTGTACATTTCATAAAACCCGTTTATAATTCCCCCAGGTATTGGATAAAGTAAGTCTGAAAAAGAATCCGCCGAAGATTGAGACCCCGGAGAAGTTGTGGTAATTAAATCAGTCGGTCCGAAAGTTGGAGCTAATATTTCTTCAACAGAAGTTAAATTAATAGGGCTGTGCGATGGGTTTGCAATGGTGCTTAAATCCGAAGGTGTTTCACTAGGACTTGCGGTGGTGCTTAAATCCGAAGGAGCTTCATTAGGGCTCGCCGTTGTCCCCAAAGCAGAAGGAGCTTCATTAGGGCTCGCGACGGTTCCTAAATCGGATGGCCCACTCGCTGGGGCGGTTGCTTGTTCTGTGGATGTTAAATCGGTAGGAGCACTGTTTGCATCGGGTGCAACATTTACCGAATTATCATTGTCATCGAGGTCGACATCAGCATAAAACCCATCTTCGTCCATATCGACTTTGAGAGTAAGTGATGTCGGCCCTTGATTATTGGTTGGTTTACGGCCATATTCAAACCCAGTTACGATCTGAGCATAATTAAATTCAATACCATTTATAGCCACCCCTACAGGTGCCACCGTACCGGCGTGAGTGCTACCATTGTCCGGCATATAATAAGTCACGGAATTATAAGTCATTGTATGACCTGTTCCAGTTCCACCGTTTTGAGAATCGTAATACTTAGACTCCGCTTCAGTTAAAAATAATGGGTAAACAAAAACACCCGTATCAATCCCATATTTCGGCGCTACCTCAAGTGTGGGGATTATATTAGTTGGCCCTTCTACCGGTGCGGCTGCAACATAAACGGCTGTTAAATCAGTTGGAGCCCCGTCTACCGTAGGAACTAAAGAAAGACTAGCATGAGCACAAGGTGAGAAGCCTGTAACATTTTTAGAAAACACACCGTAACTATAGTGGTTTGAATCAACTATACCTAGATCATCATAATTATTTGAGTCGGCAGCTAAATTTTCAACAACTAAAACCCCGTCACTAAGGATTATATTACAATCGGATGTTTCCCCCGCATATCTATAAATTGATATCGAATCTACTATTGATTTGTCTATGGGAGGTTCCCAGTTAATTCTTATGTCAGCCATATTTTAAATATAGTTTAGAGTTAATCCTAGGTAAGCGTTTGTAATTGAACATCTGTAGGTTGAGACTTTGAATTACTGTTAAAATCTAAATTCGATACCGTCGCGTTTGATGGTTCTATATCCAATCTTAAATTAATTAATTTTGCATTAAAAGGGCTCGATCTGTGGGTGAACGATTTATCCTCGGCTTTAAGGCTAGACGGAGGGTTGGCATCTAAAGCCGCTCTTAGTTTATCATAATCGTAACTCTTTAACCCCGACACAGGTGGTGGGTTTGTTAAATATGTAAGATCTCGTGGAGCTTTTTCAGGCCCAATAGCTGGGCATATTGCAAAACTAACAACATCTACGGTATATTTGCCCGGCCTAGCCCACCAATAATAACCCGTAACATCTCTACCTTCTTCGTCTCGTACAATGATTAAATCATTCTCACTAGACACAAGCTCGGGTGTTCCAGCATGAGTGCAAATTACAACATAATTAATAGATGTTTGTACACCAGCTTCTATTTTACGAGGAAGCCCAAGTAATATTTCTATATTCTCGTTAACTTCCGCTTTAGTAATTAATTCACTCATTAAAAAGACTTTCCAAAAAGGTGCCCTATTGACATTTCCCTAAGTGCCCACGGGTAGTTGTTATGAGTAGCTACGAATAATTTAAATTTAAACCGACGACCTCGAAGATTCATAAATACTTTCATATGCTCTTGGATAAGCCCTTTATATTGACCCTTAACCAACCCGTCGTCCGATTTACCATAACCCCACAAGTGACCCGTGGAGTTTTTATGAAAAGAAAGATCTATTCGGTGCAACTGTTTTTCATTATGCTCGTCACCCAAGTGAACCCAGTTTGTTTCTATAATAGAAAGGTACGAGTTTCTAAAATATAATGGATCTGTAATGTATGCTTCGCCGGTCATTGGCTCGTGGAAAGGAGCCTGCAAAGCTTTACCTCTGTACGCAAAAGCCCCGTCCGTTTCGGAACCAACTATACCGTGTTCATCTATACCGAGTGGGTACTCGATATCCCACCATAAATCATCAGGTGCTTTAGAAAACACCTGATCGTTTATTTCTTTTATGTTAGATTCCAGGAGCTCATTTGACTCATTAACTCCATACATATTACCCGCTTTTTGATCGGAAGTTATAGTTGTTAAATTGTGTTGAGATATAGGCCCGGCAAGTGAGCTATTGTTCTCGCTAAAAATATATCCTTTATATTTAGGAGGTCTTGCCCAACCTAAAAAGTCGGGTCTTTTACCTTCGACTAATATTTCCTTAGTTGTTTGAGCTGTTATATCTTCGATCATACCCCGTCCTCCGATAATTCAAAAGCTAATCTTACTAAGTCCATATCAATTTCAGCCGAGTTAGCCTCTAACTCTAAAGCTTGAATTAGGGGGCTCTTTGTTGAGTAAAATGTATCTACTTCTTTTTGACCGTGTTGGTTAAATACTTTTCTATTGTCCGTACTTACGGTTTCAAGAGTTGTGTTATTTATCCCGGCTTCTACATCTTGTGCGGCGTGAACCATTTCGTGTCTAAATGATTCCGTAAATTGTTCTAATGGTTTGTTTACTCCATCAGCGGGTAATGTATGCCCGTGTACCATGATTAAACCTTTTTCACCACCCATAGCTATTAATACTTGGTTTTGCAAACCACTAACCGACGACGGACCTGGGCCGTAAAAAGCATGAGCGTCTGTAGCTGATGGATTACCGATCCAGACAGGTATGCCCCATTCTTCAGATTGGTCGAATAATTCGTGAAGCTCATCTCTGAGATCATCACGGTCAAAGTAATCTATTAAACAGTCTAAAGTTTCTTTAGTTAGCCTACCCGCCCTTAAATAAAATGTATTAAATACTACAAAGTTTTCCGTTATATCTTCTAAAGGGCAAGAAGCTGGTGCACTTGTATCAGGATCGGGACAGCTCATTTTAACAGTCCACCGAGTTTTTTCTCCAGGTGCGTATACTTTGATTTTGGCTATCGCATTTCTGCTTTTCTTATTAAATCTAAAAATACCACCACTTTCTTCCCAGTCGATAATTTCTTCTCCCTCGGCTTCGCCCATTCGAGATGCACCTACGGCTGGGTTTTTACTTAAGAAACCTGTGTCGATTACCTCTTCCCCATCAAATTCCACTACAAACCTGTCGGGATCTACAATTGGATCTACTTCTAAAGTTACCTCACCGGTTTCAGGGCCGAGATCAAATTCTATTACATGCGGTTCTGGGTAACTTTTACCACCCGAATGGACAACCTCGCCAGACCCACAAGGTTCAGCCATAACAGGGTCACCGGGTATTGTGGGTTCTTCTGGTGGTTGAACTTTTACTGGATCTGGTTCGGGGTTTGGCTCGGGGTGTTCTAAAATAATAGGATCGGAATTTGGCACACCCTCGTCAGCGGGGCATATAAAATCATCCTCTTCAATTATAGTTTTGTTGTTAGCTTTTTTCCAAGCTAAGTGTTCCCTGGATTCTACATATACGATATAAGATCCCGAGAAAGGGTCGTACACACCAAATGAGTTTTCTAAATTCTGTGGTAGCTCGTGCTCCCACGCACCTTTGGATTTATAAGATGCTTGGTCACGATCTGTGTTTTCATTTTTCTCATCTTGCCCACGCTTTGAGCTTTCATCCTTATAAATTGATTTGTCATGACCGAGCCAAAAAGGACTGGATCCACAAGCTCGATTTACAACTGCATTTGTTACGGCGGCACTAAATACCGACGATGGTTTTTGTTCTACTCTGTAACCCGTTTCAGCTTGGTCGGGTTTAGGTTCATAAAGAATATGGCATCCGTCATCCGTATGAACTACTACCTGATTATTAAGTACGGAAAGCCCCGTTATGATAGTAGCGTTCGACATGAGGATGTCTACCTTGCTGATATCATTATTTGAATAAGGAGAGTCTCTAAATGGAGTTGTTAGACCCGCGGGTTCCGATACATAAACCGTCAACGGTTCAAGACACGACCCAGCTGCAAAAATAGTTTTATTCGGCCCAACTACGAAATATTTACATCTTTTAAAAACAGACCACTCTAAGCTGTATATACGACCGTCATATGCTACTTTCTGCTCTTCCTCTCTCGGCGGCCCTTTACCTACGGCCAACGGGTCAGTGGAACCCTCTCCGATCATTAAAGTTCTATTCCCTATTGAGTTAAAATAGGCTTTTCTTTGATCCATCTCCCCGCTTGACTTGTAAACTTCTACATCATCCTCAAGCTCACCTAAAACCGTGTTTGGTTCGGGCATAAAATGGATGTCGTGGACTTCACTATGTCTGGATGCAAAAATAAAGGCGTTACCATTCTTATCAGCGGAAGATGTTACGGCTAAGTTTTTGTCCGTGGATAGTAGTGTAGAATCTACATCTCCTACTTTTTTCCACACGGGACCGCTGCTCACGCCCCCCGGCCCTTGGGGCAAGCAACCCTCGACAACGCGAAGGGAACCGCGATCGGCGTCATCACGATGAGCCTCGATCCCGGTGAAGTTTGGAATCCGGAAGTACCTCACCCTTCTTTTTTACCGTCTTTACCGTAAGGAAACAACCGGTTGAGTTTTTCTTGGCGCCTTTTACAACCTCCACACTGTTTTATTCCTAGCTTTTCCGTTACTTTTTTAACGGTATCACCTAAGCCTTTGCTTTTGTTATCAGGTTGAATTTTCTGTAATTCTAAACCTTTAGTCACTAATTCTCGCTGCAATGCTTTCTCTTTATGCGTACAAAAGTCCTTAGATTTTCTATTAGAGACCATAGAACGCTTAATATTCATAATTTCTTTAGCTAATTCTTCTTTAGTTTTCATAATAATTTAAGATATTTCATAGTAGTCGCTAATGCTGGGGTCTCTGCCCACATATGTGAAAATATTATTATTAGGATTTTGATACGGAAGCTGCCATGTTATCCCACTTTCAAGAACCCAACCGGTAAGTTCTGTGTAATATAAAAAGTAATTCACGCTGGGCCATTCGTCGGTATCCGAGATATAACCACAGAGCTCTTTATCCCAGGGCAGAGTGAAGGTGTAATCCAGGTAATGATCACCAGTAACCATGTAGTCCCACCCGTAACGACTTATTACTACACTTTCCTGCCCGTTCCATTTAAAATCTTCTTCTGGGTGGCAGCTACAATCGGGATCGTATGGGTTATTTTCGCAATAGTTAGGGTCGCAATCAAAAGAAGAGCCTGGCGTAAATATACTTTCCAAAGAAGCTGAAACATTAGGCGAGTCTACCCATCTATCAGTAGGCGGGGGTGTTCCCATTTGATATGGGATATGCAAACATTCCTGCGAATCTGGAGGCCCACCCATAGCTGGGTTTCCATTTATGTCAGTAGCTAAGACGGTGTTGTAGAGAGTAGGATATGGGGGTATTGTTACGCAATAAAGAGGTGTACAATTAGTACATTTCCCGCACGGGGTATCGGGGCACTTTAAAGTACCATCGCTTTCACAGCAGTCAGCTGAATTGGGTAAACTATATGTAGCCATCTAAGTCGAGCTTCCTGAAAGAATCGTGTAGCCAGCTGGCGTAACCTTATTACCGTCTACAGACGGATCCGTAGTTGTCATCACCGTAATATTATCAGGCTCACCGCTCGCATTACATACCTGTAGAGTATGCGTCCAGTATGGTTGGAGATTAAAACAATGGTTAAAAGAATAATTTGCGGTGTCCCCCGCGCCAGAAAGAACTCCGCAGTCAATAGTATAATTCTTGAAAGGTATCTGCGTTTTTAAGCACAGTATGTTTGCGGTAGAGTTTATACTTACAGTTGATGAACCGGTTGCGTCATCGTCCAGGACATGTATTGTGTCATTATTAACTGGGCATTTAGACAGTTGGGGTATAAACAAGTCAACGCTTGAAGGGTCTGATTCTACAAACTCAGTTGTCGCTTTTGTTATAGTTTTTTCGGCACCTGCATTTTTTAATTGTATGGTCTTAAAAGTCGGCCCGCTGGTGTTGGCTAGTTCTTTGGTTGCGGATTCAGCTCCAATAGTTATGCCGGTTATATTTGGTCCGGTTATATCTGAATCAGTAGTCGTGCCTGGGTTTTCAAAAGATAAAGATTGGATATCTATATCTACGGTTATCTCTTTTTTTTCCTCATCTAAACCTACAGCCGCATGTCTGTCTACAATAGTTACTGTTGCATCTTCTGGATCAGTGCCATCTTCGATTGCTACTTTAGAACTTGTACAACCATCTATATAGCCAGTGTCTATAGATGTGCCATCATTAGTTGTTAATTGAGTACTTGTAACATCTCCTAAATCACCGTTTGGATCATCATCATATTCGACTTCCAATAGATCCATTCTTTGAGCAGCTTGCGGGACTGGGCTACCTACATTTACCGAACTGCTTTGAATTGGGTATGGAGTACTACCGCCACCCGTTTCATCTTCGAGCTTAAAACTTTCAATAGTTATGTAATCGTCATCTAAAGGCTCAAGCTCTACATCTACATGGTTTATCTCGTATTCATCTTTAGGCTTTGTTTCCGTATTTATTACATCTGCAACATTACGGTTTAGAGGAGTTGGTGGTGTAGGTGGAGTGTCATCCTCTACTTTAGTACCGTTTATCTTTTTAGTATCTGCGGGCTTAGTGTATTCGGAAGTTGCCTCTAGTTTTGACGATTTAAATATAACACCTGGTTCGGTTCCTTCATCTTCTATTTCTAAAGTGTTTAAATCATCTTCTACCGGTGTTTCACTAAGATTAACAGTTCCCGATTGAAGTTGAAAATCGTTATTAGATGTAGGCCCCGTTTCTACTTTAACTGTCTGACACTCTGTTGATTCTAAACTTGCGCTAGTTGTACTTACTGAAAGGTTTTTAGCGGTGAATTCTAAGTCATGTAAATATTTTTTTAAAGTATAGGTTTTAGGAATTAATTTTAACTTTTTAAGTTCTTCAAAATGAATTTCTTTAATATCTTCATTTTTAATAGTTACATCATACTCTTCGCTTAAAGTTATGTTAGCTTCTTCGGGAGTAAGTTTCTTTTTATGACCAGTCCAACCAATGTAAACGCTAGATCGATCTAGCTTATACATTCTTTGATAATCGAGGACTATTTTAGTTAAATAAGGCGTTAAAGTAAGTTTGTTACCATTATTGAAGTAGATGGTATCCGTTCTCTTATACAGTTGTTTTTTGTTATCAGAAACTACGATATTGTAGTCTAGGGATGTAAATGTTACGGTAGATTTTGTAGCGTTTAAAAACTGCTTACTTCCTTTTATATAAAGCTGTTTACCTTTGTATTCATAAACCTTATCAACCTGAACAATGTCTTTTGTTGTACCTTTAACCTTAAACTGGTTTGTACTGTTCGTAACCGTGACTCTTTCTTTCTCACCAGATAAAACTAACTCTTTAGTACCCGTTATAGGGGAGTAATAAGCAGTACCCGCTTCCAGTGTTAGTTGAGATGGTTTTTTCTTACCTTGAGCATCCACTGTTGCATAGGCCGCTGAAACGGTGGTAGGTATGTATCCCGGTTCTAAAGGTATAGTTTTACCATTTATTTTTAAAGTAGATGGGGTTTCTACAACTTCGTAAACTTTTTTAGTTTCTTTAAAAGTTTCTTTAGTAATTTTAAGCTGACCCGTTTGTTTAACTACGAAACAACCTCCGCAGTCAGAACCCGTCGAAGTTTCGAAAACGGGTGTGTTTGTAATATCGGGACTTCCTTGAGATTCGGATATTACTACCTCAAACTCACCATCGGGAGTAGGTGTTCCTGAATCTATTTCTATATTGGATATTTCAGAAACCACATTTTTTGGTGATCCAGAGGATGTGAAATCACCATTTGAAAATGCTAAACTATTTATACCCGTAATTATATTTTGAGGACTTCCGTCATTTTCCTGATCACCGTCCTTTTGATCTTTTTTAGTAAGGCTTGTTAAAAATCTAAGAGTACTGCTATCGACAGTACCGCCCGCGAATTCCTCGGCAGTTTCTGCTAAATCGGACTTTGATAAAAGTTCTACATAGCCATCGTCTACATATTTACACTTAGCTTCTAACTGAAGTCCAGTTACTACATTAATTGGAGATTTGGTATCTGTGTCTTTTAGTTGAGGAGCTGCAAAATTAAAAGTCTCGTCAAATTCACATTCGGGATCTGGTTGTTGTGCATCCTCTTCAGGTATTTCGGTCCAAAGATCTGCATTATTTGCATCATCCGGAAAGTTACCCTGACTGATGTCTGAAGCTTGGTAAAATTTACCATTATAACCAACAATCTCACCCCCGTTGTATAGTGTGTTAGAATCCCAATCGGGTGGTGGTACGGGGTCGCAAGGGGCCAGCGTAATCGCGTACATGTCAAAAGGTTGAGGAGTACCCGTATTACCGATGGAAACTGTTACCGTAGGCATATTAAAAGGAGCTCCGTCTTTTACAAAATTACCCGGTGTGGTGTCTATATTGTAAGACTTAAATTCCTGAGGCCCGTTAATATCAGCTTGTTGCTCAATATCAATTTTTGCAGTACCAAATACACACGGATCTTGAGTGTCCTGAGGTAAATCAGCTTCATCTACTTCTTCCCAGTATTCCTCACCAATAGGATCGTCGGGAGGGTCGTCTATTGTGACTTCTTTTGCTCTATAATACTTCCCCGCATAGCTTACATAATCACCTGCCTCATACCTGATTGATCCCGTATAAAGAGCTGGTATTATAGGTGTTAAAACCTTATCACAGTCTAAATCAACGATAGTTGTATTTGGTGTATAATGCTCAATTGTTTTAGCCGTACCAGGGGTTACAACTATATCCAAAGACCGAGCTTTAAAATTAGCATTAGTTTCGGAGTCATCCGAATCAACTATTTTTACTTTTGGTATTGTGAGTTCTACTTGATTTGGGCAATCTTCTTTTTTAGTTAAATCTTCCTCATCTATTTCTATCCAATCGGGAAACTCACCCCCAAGACCTTCGCCCGGCGGGCTGGCGTCATTTACAGATCTCGATTTATAATACTTACCGTTGTATTCAACTTCATCGCCAATATTATACTCGACTAATACATCCCACATATCGGGGATTACGGTAACTTCTGGGCAGGGTTCTGGTTCTTCTAAATAAAGCTCGGTTACTTTAAAAGTATTAGTATCTCCGTCAGTTATATTAATTAGAGAGCTTGATATTGGAGAAGAACCCCCATCATTTGGGTAAGTCTCAGTCCATATCACAAGCTCGTGCAAAATTCTCTCTCCGCGTTGATCGGTAATAGCTGCTGGCGGGTCTAGCTTATCTTCAGCCTGAAACCCGGTTCCTCCAGTTTTATCGACCTTAGCAACATAGCAATAGTAATTACAAGGCTGGCAATTAAGAACCATTAAATCGCCATGCGTGATCGCTCTATTTTGGTGATTCTGATGCTCTTTTATAACCTTAAGAAAAACAGCTCTAGCTTCCTCTCTGCTCTTAGGCAGATCAACTTCATAATCTGCTACATCAATAAAGTGGACAATCATCTGACGATCACCAGCTTCATTTTCAAAGACGGTAAAATTACTCATAGCGTCTTCGGGTGGAGTCAGATCGATCTCCATACCGTCAATACGCTCTTCAAGTTCTCTGAGAGCCTGTTGTAAATCTTCGTTTGTCATTAAAAATAGGTTACTTCGACTTTCCAGATTTTTAATTTATTATGGAAAAATATAGGTGTAACTTTAAAATTCGAAGGTGTTGCTGTAACCCTAGTGTTCCAAATTGTAGAATCCCAAGTAATATGACCCGCGGCTAACTGAATAGGCTCACCTTGAAAACACGGATGATTCATTGTATCTAAAGTATCATCAGCTTGCCAATGAAACTTCCAGGATCGATCGGTCATGTCGGAATGAGGCTCGGTTAACCAATCTTGATCAGAACAAGCACTTCCGTAACAGGCGACTTGTTGGTAATCTACGGAATTACCAAATTGAAGACCTATTATTTTGTATTTTGTAGGCCACATCATACGAACCCCAGTGGAACCGCCCTTACCTCCGCCACCGCTTACGGTTTTATACATAGCGGCATTTTTAAATGACTGTCTAAATGTAGCCGTAGCATTACTTCCATTAATACCGATGATTTTTACATCCATAGACACTGATCCGGAGTTCTTTGTGTAAGAAGAGCTCTGAATTGGTACCTGTTCCTGAACTGTAAAATAAGTAAATACCGCAGAACCACCTACCCTTTTGGAAGTTGTTTTAAATGTTTTCAGACCTAAATGGTCAAAAGCCACAATAACGGGTTGGTTTATATCTTTTTCTCTCGTAGAACCAACTGTCCAATAAGACGCAATCGGGGCCACATAAGAGACAGTCCACAGATCTATACCTGGGTTACTTGTGTCTACTGAACACGCTCCTCTTACCCATATTAAGTTTCCAACCGTCGTGTTTGTGGCTTCCTCCTGGGTGGGAATTCTATTCTCGAGTACCGCTAAATCTTCAACAAAATTAGTAGTTCTTGTAGCATTTTGTAACGAGTATAAAACATCAGCATCATCGGTTTGAGAGTAAACGGATGGGACATTTGCTTTGACCGGTTTTATATTTGAATCCGAAAGTGTAAGCGTCGAGCCGATGTCCAGCGTACCAATGCTAGATGTATATAGATCCGATGGATCGTAGGTCGACGGGTCGTCTATTGCAAAAGGAGTCGATCTTGGATCCGCTAAAACTACAAACTCTTCATCAACATTAAATGTTTGTTTGGTGTCTAGTTCAGCCTTACCTTCAGTACTTTCAAACGCTTGTTCTCCCAATTTCCACGGAGATGAGCCTACAACTTCTAGTTCAACATTCCCATTTGTGTTACTGAGAACTTTTACAACTCGGGGGAATAGAACTCTTGTGTTCTCATTTTCCGATGATAGTTGCTTTATTGGGGGTATGGTTCCAGATGCATCACCATCGGCATAGGACACATTAACCGGTTCGGTTTGTTTAACTATAGTTGGAAGCATGTCCCAGTTATCCGCTTCATCGGGTGAATTTTGGCCGGTCTTTGGGTGTAAGCTCCAGGCTTCGGTATCGTATCCTAAATTAGGAGCGCCCAACTGTGAAAGTATATGGTTACTGTTTTTAATAACCACAAATTTACGGGTCATTTTTTTAAGCTGACCGCTTTCGCTTGTTTGCAACCCGTACCAAGTATCTCTTAGTTGTGCATACTGACGGGTTAATGTGGCTTTATCTACAGTAGTGCCTGGGGCTATTGCTTGATTTATTAAATAGTGATCTGTGAATTCTTCATCAGGTTCGCCGTATTCTCTGAACAAAGCCACACCATCTAAAGAGCCGTCTAAACCAATCTTACTAGCTTTCGGACCTTCGACCGCATATTTACGGGTCAGCTTTTGAAAACCGGCGGCTGAGTCTTTTTCAATCTTAGCCCTACCGATTTGCCTAATTCGTAAATCGTTCGGCATTCTACCAACCCCTTCTTCTGACTATTCTAATAGTTCTTTGTTTCTGCGGTGAAGAGAAATGTTTTAATTTTCTTCTGGCCTCTCTTGCCGATTGTACAATGACTTCTCGGTTATCCCCGTTATACCGAGGGTCGGTTAACAGCTTATATTGAGCTATCGGAAGCATTATATCCCAAATTGCGTCACCGGGTAACCTTGGACTGTCTCCTTCATTCAATAAAGTGGGCATGATATTAGCCACTAGATCTACGGTGTATGTTCTGTCGGGTATTGGGTATAAAACTAATCTCGGCACTACTATAAAATTATCAGACCCTTCATCCGTTTGATCTATGTAATACCATATAGGTCTTTCTTTTTCGGGGTCATCCATATCGATTGATGGGAAACTTCCCTGATATCCACCCACGGGTCTAAAATCTCCAGCATAATGACTTCTTGCGGTGATCTCGTCAGTCCTCGCATTCATAGGCGATAATGGCCCATGCCCCGCTAATACGGGTACTTTTTCAATATCGATTACATCTTTAGGCAGCCGTACTGACTGTTGGTCTTCTAAGAAAGACACGGACATTTTTCGAGAAGCCCACCTTGGCCTGTGACCGTCGATCGGCGCATAACATTCTCTGTACGCTTGATTAGCAACTATTTTAACTCTTTCCCGATCTATTTTTGGTAGATCTTCCCACTGGTCTGCACCTAACATACTCGCGATTTGATCAAGTATGTCTGTGAACATTATAAGACTCTCACTTACGATCCCAGAAGGAGCTTCGGCTTGAGTAGGTGACACGGCGGAAACTGATAAACCCGTTGGACTTTGGTTAGGAGAAACAATTACATTTGATAGTGCAACTTGCTCTTGAGGAGACGCCGTAAACCTTATAGATCCACAAGGGTTTTGCGGCGACCCCGTTCTGTTTAAACCCGTAGGAGCTTGGTTTGCATTTGGTGGAACGGTTGACATTCCATTAACTTACATAAGTTAATCTTTTTCAACCACCGCTTGTAATTCGGGAGCACGATCCATTTTTTCAACCTTAGCTTTTTGCTTCTTTTTAGGAGCAGGTTTTTCTTTTACAAAGTGATGGTCGGCTTCTGGCTCTTTTTTCTCGTCCATAAGAACTGAAAAGAACATTCTTTTATAAAGCCTACCTTGAGTGCGGAATATGTCGTCGGCTTCTCGCTGGTCTTTTGGCTCATAAGCATAATGCCTACTTTCCTTATCCCAGTTAAAAACATACTGAAGACGGCTCATTCCTTTAACTCTTATTACGGGAGTAGTTCCCATTTGGTCTCTTTTTCCGATGATTATAATTTTCATAGTTTTATATAAAAAACCTCTCCCCCGCTACGCAGAGGAGAGGTTGTGTTTAGGATTGGAATATGGTGGATATTCTCAAAAGCTTAATAGCTAAATCCGGGGATTTGACGAACTGCTTCGACAAGCTGAACACCTGGAATTCTTCCGTTGGTGTCTTGATAAGCAGCCATTCCGTAAACGGACTGGATACCTACGGCTGACAAGTGAGCTTCGTTTCCGCTATTTGCGAAATCGTCATAATGGAAGATCTGCTCGTTCGATACTGCACCTTTAGCGTAGTACAAAGCACTCTTACCCATTGCCAATGCATATCCGATTGGGGTTCCGTCAGCGTTACACTGATAGATCATCGAACCGGCTGGGAACGCTGTCCCATCAGCTTCCTGATTCGAGCCTTGACCACCGCTTATGTCATTATAAGCGAGAGTTTTAAGAGCAGCTCCGTCGTTACTTCCATAACCGAAGCATGAGTACGATCCGTTAGGCGCTACGATAAGGAAGTGCCCAGCTGAGGATACATTGTAGACTGCTCCGCCTGCGCCAGGGATTCTAGCGTCAAAACCTAGGAAATTAGCAAATGTATCATTACCAAGAGTTAAATCCCCACCGTTAGCTGGAGAAAAAGACGCGGTTGTCAAAGCTGTTGGAAGCAAAGGAGAACCTTGGCGTCCGTCGGCTGTGTCAATCAACACATTATGGTTAGCAATTACATTACCGTCCCACATTGCGTAGTTACCGCTGTACAACTTGTTAGAACCGCTACGCTCGTCAGCTTGTAAAATAGCTTCGAGGTAGTCAGGGTCTGAACGAAGTGGGCGAAGAACTGCGTCTGGTGCGAAGAACAAGTAACCGGGAATTTCGGTTTTGTCGTCACCGCCAACATTCATTGGCTCACCACCTTGGGCGATCAATGCTTGTTTAGCTTCCTGAATGATATCAGTACTTAAACCTTCTGTGTATTGAAGATTAGCGCCTGCACCATAACCTGAAATAAGGTTAGAAGAAGAGACATTTAAGCAAGTATCACGAAGAACCATCTGGATATGATCCTGCTCAGTGCGTCCTGCCCACTCGGACATGACTTCAGCTGAAAGCTGGTCAATGGTTTTACCTGTGAAACGCATAAGTTTGATAACTTGTGTCCAAGCTACTGCGTGTCTGATAAGATCAACTTCAACACTAAATGTTCCAAATTTGAGCTTACCAGTTGAGTTCTTGAGGATTTCTTCCCCACGAACGCCCTGTCCACGAATTGGAGCAACTGTTGTAAAAGTTACCTTGTCTGATCCGCCTGCGCTAAGATCGCGTTTTTCCACTACTGGAGAACCAGATCCTTCGGATCCGATAAATTTTGAAAATACATTTTTCTCACGAGCGTCACGAGTTACAAGCTCGGACCAGAGTCTGGTGCGCAAGTTTGAATCTCCGAAGATATCTCCTGAGTAATTAGTATTTACATTCATTAAGTCAACATTACCGAAACTTCCGGCTGCTGACTGTGCTGCTGCTGCTGATGATTTATTAGCCATGATAATTAATATTTAATAGTTAACGGAGGAATTTTCTACCGTCATCGTGTCCTAGAAGCTGATAAAGCTGATCGTTGGACATTTGACCGATGTTGTTAGAAACATACTCCGGTGTTATTTGAGTGTTTGCGGGTTGCGCAGTTTGTCCTGTCGTCAATACTTTAGCTTGATTACCCATCTGAGGGCTGACTTGCCTTGGTATTTCGGGAGCTGGATTTGAAGCGTTTTGTGCTGGGGCTTGGTAGCCTTTTCTAGCAGCAAAATCATGTGCCATCATTTCCGGCCACCTTGGTGACTGAAAAACCGCTTCGTAGTCTGCATCATTTTGAGCTTGAGATACAAAATCATCGAACTCTTTTCTGTAGACGGTAGATTTGTCTGACAGATCTGGGTAAGATTCAAATGCACGATCCCTACTCTCTTGAGCTTTACTACGCTGGTTTGAGCTGTGCGCCTCATATGCTTTTTCTTGTGCTCGTTCTTTTCTGAAGTTTAAATCTCTAACTTCCAATTCCTTTTTCATGATCTCCCTTTGCAACTGCAAAGCTTTGACCGTGTCTAAGTCATCGGCGGCTTGAGTAACTTCCGATTCAAGTTCGGCTATTTCGGCGTTCAGAGTCTCCGCCAACCCTTCATACGAATTTGAAATTGGTTGCTCAGTTGATTGTTGAGCGGGTTGCGGGTTTGGTTGATTCGGTGCAACTTCTTGGCCGTAGATAATCCTAGACGCATCCGCAAATGTCCCGCTAAAGCCTTCAGATCTGTAAAGATCTATGACTTGCTGGTCTAATTCGCTCTTAGGTCTAATCCTTCTTTTAGCCAACCTATCCTCTTCACTTTCCTCGGGAACAGGCGTTTCCTCGGGTGCTTGAGGCTCTTCGGCTACTGGTTCTTCTTGAACGGGCGCTTCTTCTTGGGGTTGCCCCTCAGGTTCGGCTTGTTCAATCTGTTCTGTAGCTTCGGGAAGCTGCTGCGTTGATAATGCTTGTCGAAGGTCGTCAGTAGACACATCCGCAAGATTTAATTCGTTTTGTTGAGGGGAATCAACCACCTCGGTTTGTTCTTCCATTCTCGTACAATACTAATGTTATACGGGTCTGAAAACCGGTTGTATTACCTGTTGTAGAATTTCAAACTACCCGGTTTTGCCGGTTTCTTTTTAGGTTTACTTAGCTTACACTTACCTTCTTTTTTACAATCTTTTGGGTAAGGGCATCTTGCACAAGTTTTAAACTCTTCTTTTTTATTTTTCTTCATTTTTATAAAATCTGTAAAGTTTCCAAAGCATGTAGCCACATGTTAAAA
>Ga0098046_1000071_pt1 | contig 39641 bp, 50 predicted proteins | sample 11BtaG_FD_77067 | JGI IMG/M metagenome (GOLD analysis project Ga0098046, IMG submission 77067) | Marine viral communities from the Subarctic Pacific Ocean - 11B_ETSP_OMZ_AT15265_CsCl metaG | ecosystem: Environmental > Aquatic > Marine > Oceanic | place: Pacific Ocean | collected 2015-01-16
AGAGGTTGGCCCCTGTGTGACCATGTTAGAGCCAGCCATAGCGGCAGAGCTTTGAAATCCATTCTTGCCATACAGCCCTCTGAGGGTGTCAAAGCGCTGTCTACCAAGATCAAACTGCTCTGGCGTCATCTGAGCGAGTGCCATAATGCCGCTTAGGTAATCATTCATGCCAAGTCTCTTTATCCGACGTTCTTGATATAGATGATATCCAGACCCGCCGATATCGCTATGTCAGCCCCGGAGCTATCGCCAACCGCCCGCATCTCTAAGTCTGTTTTCGCTTCAAACTTCAGTGGAATGTCGTACTGCTGGTGATGACTGCTCTCAGCCTTCACAAACTTGTCCTTGACCTGAAAGACCTCGCCGTCCGGTCTTGCCACAAGGTGAACCGTGGCATACTTGTTGTTCTGCGTGGTCGCTACCGTCACGTCAGTTTGTAGTAGATAGGCTGTGTAATTGGCTGGAACCGTCCACAGCGCCATCAATGTCTGGTTGTCACCCGCCGCGATAGCGCCATACTTGTTGGCAGGAACGCCGGATGTCACTGTCCCTGTGCCCGCGTAGATAACACCCGCATTTTGGGCGCCCGTGCCCGCAGTTTTAACAATCATCCTGAATACACGCAGGAACGACTGGGTGGTATTGACTGCCGTTTGCCCGTTTAGGGTGACAGTCTCGCTAATTTCGTTGTAGTCGCCGTCTAAGCCGCTTATCTCGATTGTACGAGCACCTGTGCCAGCAGATGTGTCGTTTGCGGAGCTACTGGAGACCTTCAACACCGTCGCGGCGCTCAGGTATGAGTACAAGCCGCCCTCTGACCACACCGTTTCCAGCGAATCATCTATATCAGGGTTGAATCCGAACTTAAACACGGACTCGTGGTAGGCAATCTGGCCTCTAGCCACCTGCAAATTAAAGGGCTCGGTCAGTCCAAACCTAGAAATCGAGCTGTAATCTCTAGACATAGGACGGACTTCCCCTCAATGATTCCCTACTAGGACTGTTCTAGTCTTAGGACTGTCCTAAGCAACAGATAAACTACCTAAAAATAAAAAAACTCAGGTAAGTCCTATCTAGGACTGCCCTAAGCTAGATATATGCTAGGAATAGGACTGTCCTAGATAGAACAACCCTCCGGATTGTACAGATACTACCCCCTTGACAACCACATGTCTACAGTTTTACATGGTTTTTTTAGTTTTTTTTGCTTTTTTTTCTACATATATAACAACCACTTACCGAAAAACCCCATTTTTTTGCAAAATTTTTTGCTCAGGCAGGATTCCTAGACCCTTTTTTCAGTAAAAACCCCCTGATTGACAATATGACAGTGTGACAGTGCCCAAAATTAGGTAATTTTTTGAGCGGAATACTATGTATATAGATGTCAGGTACCCGCGCTGTGTCAGGGGGGGTGGGGGTCAGTGGATCACGTCCGGATCGTCAGCCGAATCGTCGGGAAAGTCGCTTGCCTCTGACATGTCGTCAGCTACCTGCTCCAGCATCGTCTCCAGCTCGGCCAACAACTCGTCACTCGACTTGCTCTCGCTGGTCTCGACCACGTCCCGAAAGAGCCCGACAGACTTGCCCAACAGCTCGGCGGCCCTGATTTTGTTGCTGTCACCTGCCTCGGCGCTATCAGTCCACGCCCTTAGCTTGCTCAGCACTCTCTCTCTATCCGAGAGCGAAGAAGCGAGTATCGACCGCTCCCTTTGCGCTATCAGCGCATCCACCCTTGCTTTGATGTCAGCCCTCGCCATCAACCTGCTGGCGGCTTCTCTGTGCGTCGCAGACTTCCCGTCCGCTGTCACGTCGAATGCCTCACGGTACGCCGCCGCTTGGGTCATACCCGCCGCAACACACCGACAGAAGTGCATTTGCTTGGCTGTCAGCCCGTCCCTTGTCTTGCCCATTAGTGTTACCCCACCTGTTACCTATCTACCCATTGAAGTGTTACCGATCGTTACAGCAACGCCTATTACCAGATTACAACCCCCATTGCAAACTGTTGATTCATACAGTAGTTGCCGCGTAAGTGATTGATATTAATAGATAAAGTGGTTTTATACAGTGGTTTATACAGTACGCAAGCTATTGATTTACAACGAAAAACGCCTGTGAGCGATTTTAAGCACTTACCCCTTGCCATGGTATTGCTTTTCCTAACTTGTCTCACAGAGCGATACAGGGCTTCCTAGTCACAACTTGTTAATGTCAAGAACTTTTTGCATTTATTTCACTGCGACAGGCTGATCTGAATTTTTTTTGCTTATATATGTAGGTAGATTACGAGTGGTGATTTCTCACATTATTTTATCTGTGACATGTTGCATGTAGGACGGGGCTCGGTATAATCCGCTCATGGCCACGGGGTGGCTGTCGTGCGGGACTGCGTCAAGTCCGCCTGATCTCAGGGATGAGTACCCGAAAGGGAGTAAATCAGAACCCAAGCGCGGAGAGCGCAACTCGCGACTGTATTTTGCGGGAGGGTGACACCACTGGTGAGGCAACCACTGGGCGGTGACTGTAACGCGGTACTCTAGACTCAGTCCCCACGCCAGCGCATCCGATCCAACTGGTCGATCCACTCAACTCCACTTCAACGCATTCGGGTAGCAGTCCGGTGTCAGAGGCACAGCGAGGGGTTCCCAACGGCGGGTCGTAGCGTCGAGGTATTTTTCGGGGAGCCGTTCCCCAACATGCACCCTGTACCGATTCAGAGTATTCACACCATGCCTACCGCCGAGTGCGTTGGGCATGAGTGAGTGCTTTGCGCTCTATACCAACCTATTCACAAAGGGAGTGAATCAAATGCGAAAGATTGAAATGAACATGAATGCCGCCGTCATGCTTGGACGTGACTGGTCAGAAGCTAACACCCGCACCGAGCGGGCCAGCAGTGATGACGCCGTGATGATGGTGCGATTGCATGGCCACCACATCGCCACAGTCTGGGGCGCTTGTGACGGTCGAGATCGGTGGCAGGTCGAAGTCAATACCGACACCCTCCGCGCATGGCCAACGCGCACCACAATGTCACGGCTCCGCGCTCTGGGCGTGGATGTCTGCACCCGAAAGGGTGAGGTTTTACTTAACGGGGAGGCTATCTAATGTCTTTTATCGAAACAGCTTCAAACAATTTCATGCTGGTGCAGGTCACGGTTCGCCGTTGGTCTGGCGTACAGCAACTCAAGTCGGGCTCAGCCAAGGCCGCTCAACAGGCCAACGCCAACCCCGATGCCGCTCGTATGTACGTCAACCTGCTGGGCTCGCACCATGCGGATCTCAAGCAGGTGTCGGCCAAATTTGCCGCCATCCGCACCTACCTTTACGAGCACACTCTGCCCTTCTCTGACGCGGGTGAGGGCCAGCAACGCCGTGGCGACCGGCTGGTCGCTGTTGCCAATGTGCCCGAAGTGCTCAGCAAGCTGGGCGAACTGAAGTCGGAGGCATACGCCGCGCTGGACGCATTCCTGCCAGAGTATGACCGGCTCCGAGAGTTTGCGATCCAGCATGATCTGGGCGACTGGCGTAGCGAGGTTTCATACCCCACCGCCGACGAGGTGCGCAGTATGTTTGCCGCATCGCTGACGCCGCCCCAACCGATCCCAATGTGTGACATGTCAGCACTAAACCTGCCCGCTGGGCTCGCCGCTGACATCGCCGCACGTCACGAGGCCGCGCTATCCACTCAACTAGAAGGCGCCAAGGACGCCGCTATCGACGGTGCTCGGGATCACATGGCGAACGTGGAAAAGCAACTGACCGAAGGCAAGCGCCTACACCAGTCGCTGATCGACAATGCCAAGCGCCACGCCACACTGCTACGCGGGATGGTGCAGGGGTATGACAATGACCCCCGAGTGCTCCAGATCGCTGACCTGATCGACGAGCAGATCGGCTCTATCGGTAACATCGAGAGAGTCAAGAACAGCGCGACTCTCAGGGCGACTGCTATCCGCGCCGCTCAAACCGCGCACAAGACACTGGGTGCAGTATCCAAGGCACCTTCAACCGCTCAGCCGGTCACGGCGAGCACTGGCAACGTGGTCATGGGCGACTCACTGCTCGCTGACCTTATCGACTAATCACGATTCCTAGGGAGGGATTCAATATGTCGCATATCACAACCAACATCGCTCAGCTTGAGCAAATGGCCCCCGTCATCCTCAACAGTGCCCAGCGCAAACCGCTGGTGCTGGTCGGCATGGTCGGGATTGCAAAAACCCAGTGGATCAAATCCACCTATCACGACCTCTACGCCGAGCACCTTGGGCTCTCGACTGATCGGGTCGGGTTCATTCAAGAGCGTGTGGCTAATCGCGACTCTGCCGAGATCGCGGGCGTCGCGCTCCCCGTCAAAACTGATGACGGTGACGTGCTGACCAAGTTCACCAAGCCGCCGCTGATTACCAAGATCGAAGAAACGGGTCTGGAGCATGGCATCATCCTGTTCGATGAGATGTTGCAGGCACCCGCCGATGTCCAGAAGGTGCTCGCCGACGTGCTTGATCCTGACGAGCGCACACTGGCTGGCTGGGCTATCCCCGAGGGCTGGATCGTTGCGGCGACTGGCAACCGTGTCGCTGACAAGTCTGGCGCAAGCCGCTTGCTGTCACACCTGCTCAACCGTTGCCGCGTGTTTGAGCTGGAGTTCAACGTCAATCAGTGGGCCGACTGGGCTCGCAGTAACGATGTCAACCCGCTCGCTATCGACTGCGCAGTGACGTATCACGGCGAGGATTTCTTTGCCACGTCAGTGCCGACCGAGGATGGCCCATTCTGCACCCCGCGCTCGCTGGTGCATGCCGCCTCTGATCTGACCGCGTTCATGGATACCGATGCCTTTGATGGCACCTATATCCCCTCGCACATTGAGGCGCTGGTCGCATCTAGTATCGGGCAACGTGCCGCTGGCATGCTGTCACGTCACATCGCTATGGCTGACGAGGTGCCTCAAGCCGAGGATATCTTTGCCGGCCCCAACGATGCCAACGTGCCAGACTCGACCGGCTACCAACTGCTCGCCGCCAACCGTGCTATCAACGGCGCCGAGACTGCCAACATGGGCGAGGCCGCACTGCAATACATTGTGCGCCTGCGTCCCGACTTGCAGGTATCGCTGGGCACCAAACTGCTCCGCGCCTCTGCCAAGAACGGGTGGGTGCTGACATCCGATGTCGCCACCGCATTCATCCAGAAATTCCACGACCTGATACCGCTCGCTGAAGCGGCCAACTGGAGGTAACAAGTTATGAGAGCCAAAAAGCTATTCGCTCCGACCGACGATCTCACCAACTCGCGCCGCTTCATTGCGGCGCTGATCGCTCTCCAATCCAAGGCACCAGTGCACTACAGCGTACTGCTCGCCACCGAGGTGATCTGGACTGACAAGATCCCGACCGCCGCCACCGATGGCGTCTATGTCTACATCTCCCCCGACTTCTTCCGAGGTCTGGAGAACGATCAACAGCGCGCATTCCTGCTCGCTCACGAGGTGTCGCACATCATCCTGCGTCACCCCCAGCGTGGGCAGGCGTATCAGAAGCGCGGGCGCTTCAACTCCAGCACCCCGTTCGATCACGCGATCTACAACCGCGCCGCTGATTACGTCATCAACTCCGACTGCAAGGCAATGGGTCTGGAGCCGATCCCCGAGGGGTGCTACTCCGACGAGTATGGCCGCAACGATTTGGTCGACGCGGTTTACCTGTCGCTTTACTCAAACCAGCCCGAGCCCGAGCAGTCTGAGGGCGCCGAGCAAGATGACGATGGCGAGCATGGTTCAGGTGACTCTGCTACTCCTGACACGTCAGATACAAGCGCCGACTCCGCCGACTCACGCGGCGAAGCCGATTCTGCTGACCAGTCAGAGCCAGAGCTTCCCGATGCCGAGGGCCACGACTACCACCTGACACCCGAGTATGAGGGCGACGATGACGAGCAGGAAGCCGCCGCTCGTGAAGATGAGCACCAACTCCGCTCATCTGTCGATGACGGTATCGAACAGCTTGAGCGTGACGGTGGTGACAAGGCTAGCATCAGTGATGAGATCCGCGAGGGCTCGCACCGCTACCGATCCTCGACTGCCAGCGACACCGACTGGCGGGCAGAGCTTGCTGATCGCTTCAACCGCGCTGGCGATGGCGGTCAGAAAACATGGTCGCGTATCCATCGTCGACGCTATGCCACGCTGGGTGTTATCAGCCCCACGTCAATCGGTCAGATCGGTCGGGTCGCGCTTGTCATTGACATCTCAGCGTCAGTCGACACCGAACAGCTTGACCGTTTTCTGACTGAGTGCGCATCGCTGATCGACACGATCCAGCCGCGTGATGGCGTCGTGGTCTGCTGGACCAACCACATGATGCGCGAGGCTGTCGAGGTCTACTCGGGCGCCGAGCTTCTGGATCTGGAGGCGCCGTGTGGTGGCGGCACCTACATGACCGCAGGCGTCGAGTGGCTGGAGGCTAACGGTCTGGAGTCTGACCTGACTCTGGTGTTCACCGATGGCGAGATGATGCACGATGACTGGCAGTCACTGGGTCAGCGTGACAATCTGGTCGTGGTGCTCGACCGCGAGCCCTACCACTACATCCGACGCGACATCGCCGAGTCTGGCGTCGATACCATCGTCGCTCAGGCGGCGTAATCCACGGGGGCCACGCGCCCCCTTATTTTTTAGGGAGAGAGATATGCAACAGGTAGAAGTTAAAGCCAAAACTATTCAAGGCAAGCAGGGCTGGGTCGTTTGCTGGAGCGACCTGTTTGGACGCAGTGAGGTGCCAGTGGCCAAGTCATTTGGCATGTCAAACATGGGGCCGAGGCTGGCGCTGGACGAGCTTTGTATCAGTAAGGGCTGGGGCGTTGTGGCCTTTGATGAACAACCAGAGGGCGGCTTGCTCGCCTATGTGGAGGCAACCGGAGTATGCTGACCATCGAAGAGATTGGGATTCGGATTCGTTGCGCCGTGCTTGATCTGAACAAGTTATCAGCAGGACAGCGAAGCGAACACCCCGAGATCGCCGCCGAGATCGAAAGGATCGCAAACAAAATAACTGACGCCGTGAACGGCAGGGAGGTAAACAGTGGGGAAGATCATTCAGTTTCCGGAGCGTGACGACGGACAAGCCGACATCATCGCCGCCTACGAGCGAGGGATTATGGCCGCAACGGGCCTGATGGAGACGATGCAAGCCAACGAGAAAGATCCGCAAGCCGCTCTGGCTGGCGTGGTCTATGGCATGGTGCGGAACTGCTACGAGCTTTGTGAAACCACCGAGGGTGCCCGCACCCTTTTGAAAGCCGCAATGGAGAGGGTCGAGCTGGGGGTGGGGCATGAGTGACCGAACAATCTGCCTGACGGTTGACAAGGAGGCATACAAGAGACTGAGGGAGGCGGTCATCATTATGCAAATGTCAGGCCGGAATATGCAGTTGCCAGTCGAGGCCCTCAGCAAAATCGTCGATGGATTGAAGGAAGAAAAGGATGTCACCCTGAGAATAAAGAAGAAAACGTAGACATCATTTCATTGTGATGCTATGTTCAGTTTGTCATATCAACTAGGGAGGTTTTTATGAAAATGTGTCCTGTTTGTCTGGTCGTCAACGGCCATCATCCGAACTGTCCGAACCAGCGGAGGCCAGCCAATGTCACCGCATGAGCACACGTTTGGCGAATTAAATCAAAGAGACCGCATCAAGAAATTTCTTGAAATGGGTCAAACCCTGACACGCCTCAACGCGTGGGCGCGTCTCGGGATTCTGGAGGCTCCCGCTCGCATATCTGAACTGCGGGCGGAGGGCCACAACATCAAAACGAATATGGTCACAGTCCGCAATCGCTATGGTCACAAGGTCAGCGTAGCTGAGTGGTCTATGGGAGATACCAATGAAAAGTGAGCAGATAGAAAAGCAGATCGCCGACTTTCAGAAACGGGGCGGCAAGATCCAAAAGATTGAGAGAGGGCTCAGTGCAACCAGCATGGTGGGCGGGCCTTTCAACAACCGATCAGCAGAGCGGAACAGAACCAAGCGTGGAGGCTTGGGAATAACCGTCAAGGAGAGAAGCCGATGACCGACGTGTTTGAGGTGGACGAGCGATTCCTATCCATTGCCACGCTGGACGTGGTGGTCAAGTATATGAATGCCGATGACACCGAGAAGTTTGTTCGCAGACTTGTTGTGAGGAAGAAGATCGCCAAGCGATCAGACGAGGACTTTGAGCTGACAGTAAATGAGGCTGGCGACATGCTTCAAGAGCTGTCACTCAAGGTGGTGATGGACTTTATCGGACAGGCGAGGCACTGACATGAGCGCACTTGATAGGCAGATCGACGGAGATCACTACAAAAAGCTGGTTATTCAGCCGCTTGAGTATTGCCTCAACAATAACCTTGGGATTTGCGAGCACGGTGCAATCAAGTATCTGTCTCGGTGGCGCGACAAGGGTGGCGTCTCTGATCTCCGAAAGGCGATTCATTACATCGAAATACTCATCGAGCAGGAGGTGTCCTGTGAGGATTGAAATGTCTGACGCGGTATTGCTCGTGGCTCTGGCTTTGATGTTTGTGATTAGCGGAACGATGAGCTTTGAGGACGAGGTAAACCGGATAGATGGTTACTGTGAAATGGTCAGGAGCAATATCTGGCCTGACTACGACTCAACAATAAACTGCGAAGAGGAAAACAGCTATGAATGATACCGACAAGAAGGTGCTACAGGCATCTGAAAACTACCCCAGCTTTCGGGGGTACTATGCTCCCGCACAGAAAAAGGAGGTGCCAGCGATGACGCGATGGTCAGCGGAAGAGGACGTACTGCTGTACGAACTGATGGCAAAGAATAAGAGCTATGCCGAGATCGGGGAGATCATGGGGCGCACCCAGAAGTCAGTGGAGATGCGGGCGTTTTCTTTGAGAAAGAAGATGCGCGATGCAGGCATGAACGGTCAGTCCAAGGTGATGAGCAAGAACAAGCCAGCCAAGCGCAAGGCGACTGCCAAGAAGGCACCTGCCAAGAAGGCACCCGCCCCAAAGAAGGAGGCACCCAAACCGGAACAGCCGCCCTCCACTCCACCTGACAGCGTGTTTGACAAGCACACTAGTGAGCTAATCATGCTCAGCGCGGCTGGCGCCGCAGGGGTCTGGCTCATCCTGATCCTGCTCGGCATTGGGTTTATTCAGAAGTTATGACCGGAGCACGCCTTGCTGGTAAGAAGTTTGCTCTAAGCAAGGAGCAGGTGGCCCGCGCAATGGAGCTGTCGGACGAGGGCCATTATTGGTGGCAGATCGCCATCATGCTGGGGGTGGCACAGTCCACCCTTATGCGCTACGTTAGAGGCGCTGAACTATACGGATATTCGTTCTGGACTGATCGTCCGAGCGAGGACTGACAGCCCCCACACTCCCTACGGTGAGCGGTGGCATCGTTAGGTCATTTCAAGGGGGGCCGATACATTGGATCTTGACTTGACCACCCACCGCACCTTACTCACTACGGCGCAGATGTCGCACCGGATTCCTGCCGCCGGCCATCCTACGGTCGGCAATCCAATCTAAACCTTCCTTCAACACCTTCAGCTTCTCTGGGCTACCTGATATGTCCCAGCCGTGGAGCACCACTTCCTCAACTAAATAGCTGGCGTAATAGCCAAACCTCTTCTTCACCAACCCAATCGTCCTGCTGTACCGCATCAACTGGTCGCTCTCCAGACCGTTCTGAGATGATCCTCCAGATGACTTAGGTTCGTAATTCAAGGGCTTTGCGAATACGCCAGCCTTTGCCGCTTGGCTCATCAAATACTCTGCGGCTTGGTGTTGCTGGAGCGTGAGCAGTCCATCCATCAGCATCCTATCCACCACAACCTGATCCATAACTTTGGCGCGAGGTAGCTTTCCACCCTCAACCATTACGCTGTGACGCTTGTAGATTTCTTTGGTGCCGAGGTCTGTATGTGACTTGTCATTCATAGCGGGTTTGTCCCCGGATAAGCCTCTGCGCTTAACACGTTATTTGCAACTAGCGCTTTCGTTTTATCGACACCAACGGCAACGTAGGGATTGGCACCGGATACTGTGTCTAGTCTTGACAAGTTATCACAAGTCATCGAAGTCGCTCCACTCTCTGGCATTGCCTTTGATAGCGGAACTCAGCTCAGCGCGAGGCACGAACTGTTCATACCTTCCTGTGGACAAGTTGTAGTCAAGTGCGGCCACGCCCTGCTGTCCAACCCACTTGAATCTGGATTTCCAGCAATGGATCTCCACACACTCATCTGTCCTGTGCACTGTGATACCGAGATCGGCCTTGGCAAACCACGCCGCAGAGCCAGAGATATTCATACCCTTGGGCACAGCGTAGGTGCCATCTTCTCGGGGGTACATCTTCTGTGGATGCGCCACAAACCAGACGTGGATGCCGTGTGCCTTGGCAAACGAGGTGATCTTGCTGAGCATGTGCGAGATACCGGAATGCTCTTCCTGCCCGCTCTGCTCAATGTAGTTGTACGGATCTATAACTAACCCACGCACGCCCAGACGCATGACAGCTTGCTTGGTTCTGTCGATCACACTGTCGATAGTGCTCATGCCGCCGTCTTTAGATTCAAGAAACACAAAGTGCTCGTTGATGAACACCATTGCCTCTTCCAGCTCTTCCACGGACATCCGCTGGTTGAGCCCGTCGTAGAACGGTTTGCCGGTAATCTTCTCTGCCAGCTTGGCTATGTGCATGTGGGGTGGGTTCTCAAACGAACACACCGCAAACTTCCATGATTCATTCTGGGCGAGGTTGACCATAATCTGGTCAATAAACTCAGACTTACCTGATGATGGCATGCCTGTGACGATGGACAGTTGACCCTCCGCCACTGTAAATAACTCGTCAATAGCAGGGAACCCAGTCGACGCTCCTCGCCCATGACCATTTGCGTAGATTTCCTTGATGCTGTCGAGGTATTCGGATGCCCCGTACACGCCTGACAGGGGCACCGGCTCTGGGTTTTCAAACAAGCTGTGGGTCTCATCAACGCCCAGCTCCCTGACCGCATCGTTTCCGTCTTTGATGTCCTCGGGAAACTTGACCCGCCAGCACTTGGCTCGGCCCACCCTGCGGGCTATCTCTTCTGCGAGTGCCTCGCCCTGATGGTCGTTGTCAGTGGCCAGAACTATTCGCTTGCACCGCTCAATACGCTCCCGCTCTTCCCAGATATAGGCGAACTTATTGTCCTCTTCTGGGCTGACCCTGTTTTGACTGACCTTCGCAGGTGCCCCGTTGGGGCAACTAACGGCCTTAATCCCGACGCTAGCGAGAGCTATGACATCACACTCCCCCTCGACTATCGTTAATTCTTCATCCTCTGGCTCTACGTTTTCGATACCGTAGAAGCTACGAGGCGCCCCTTCGCAGGAAAACGCCTTCCCGTCGACAGAGCGCCACTTGATTGCTGATGGATTCTCGCGGCTACCGTAGATAAATCCGACCGCTTCTTTCTGCTCACCGTCGAGCCAGCGTGTACCAGTGGTCATTGCTGGTAACTCGTCAAGATTATCCAGCTCAACGCCACGACCGTGGAAAAACTCTTTGATTAAATCGACATTGTAGTTGAGTTGCGTTGGTATCTTTACGACTTTATTCGTTGGTTTCACTTCGTATTCCTCCCAGAATTTTTTTCTTTTTACCGCCCCCGACAGTCCACAGTGGTGGCACATGTAGACTGAATGGTCGTGGTGGACGGTTACTGATAATGTTTTTTCGTGTTTCTTTTTCCTCTGGTCGCCGCACTCAGGGCACTTGGCCCTGACGCTTTCCCCAAAGCCCAAGACGTAATCATCTATGGCCTGCATAAAGCGTTTGCCTTTTGGTCATTTTCGTGATAATTATGGAAACATCTAGTAATATACTAGGTACTAGGACAGTCCTAGCTTAGATACTTTCTAAGTTTAAATACTTAGATATATACCAGCTTAGGACAGTCCTAGAGGGTACGACTCCTAATGTTTCCTCCCTAACCCCGTGCACACACGGGGTTTTTTTACGCACAACCTGCAAGCTCTTCCACCAACATTCTCACCACAACACGTTGCTCGGTTTTGCTGAGCAAAAGCATTTCGTCGAGCGCATCCTGTAGCCCGAACGGGTAGCCGGCGATGTTGCAGTGTTTGAGGAAAGCGGGGGATTGCAGGTATTTAATCGCGTCAGCCTTGATCTGTGACTGATCGCTTATCAGGTCTTTGATGGCCTGACTAATCACCTTGGCATAAACGGTCTTGTAAATTCCAGACACTTATCACTGCCCTCGGGTCCTCTTTGTCGACCCCACCCCAGATTATGTGTTTTTCTTTGACCTGTCTATCATTCTTGTACACTAGTCCTTGCATACAATCTAATATCAATGACTCGTCGAGATCAGGCCGTCGACTAGCATAATATATCGTGATTTTTACCGCTACATCTTTTTCAAAAAGCGGGTCAACTTTTCGACACTGGTGCTCAAAGGACTTCACATAGTCAAGCGCTTTCTGAGATTTAATGAACAGTGGGCGACCTGTCTTGCTCTTAACTAGCCTACGGCTATTGGCTTTACTGCAAGGCTCACCGTGTATCGTTATGTTCAATATATCGTTTGACATTGCCCCTCTACCATTATTTACTTATCTACACCCAAGGCTAGGTTTCACGCCTGTGGAGTCGGTTAGCGCCGCCCCGATGGGTAGAAATGCGGCGCACCATTATCAACCGGAGAACATCCATGAGCAAGATGGGACGCTATGTTTACCGAATACAGGAACAAGAGGAACGTGAGCTTTATGACAATCACGATAGAGAAGAATGTGCCGATACCCCAACGCACCCGCTTGCCAGAGTTACCCTTTGGCGACATGGAGGTAGGAGACTCGTTCCTCGTGCCCCTTCAAATGCAAGACTCCCAAAGCGTAGCCTCACTACGGCAGAGGGTGTCGAGGTACCAGAGAGCGAATGACCCCAAGAGATTTAGCACTGTTAAGTCTGAGGGTGGCATGAGGGTGTTCCGCATCGCATGATTATCACTAACCAAACCAACTTGCCCGAACCTGTTTTTCTGTCGCTCACGCACAGTGATTACACCAAGGGCGACAGCAATCGGTCAGTGACTCAACTGATTGACTCCCCGCGTGTGCGCATACTGCGCAAGGAGCACGAGAGTCAGATCGTCGAGGACGCCGCAGATATGGTTTGGTCTGTGCTGGGCACCGCAGTGCACAAGATGTTTGAACAGCATGACGCAGACGGGCACATATCAGAAGAGAGGTTGTATGCAGAGGTGGACAACTGGGTAATCAGTGGCGCCATCGACATTCAGCGCTCCGAGGATGATGGCACCGTGACGGTGCTGGATTACAAGTGCACGTCAGTCTGGTCTGTGATTCATGGCAAGCCAGAGTGGGAGAAGCAACTGAACTTCTACGCATGGCTGGTTGAGTATTGCAAAGACGTGGAGGTCAAGTCTCTACAAATCGTGGCGGTGTTGCGTGACTGGCAACGCACCAAGGCAACGCTGGAATCTAACTATCCAGAGGCGCCTATTGTAGTCGTGGACGTGCCGCTGTGGAGTCAAGACGAGCGTGATGTCTATGTGCGCGGGCGCGTACAGCTTCATCAAAACGCAGAGTTTGATCGGCTCACTGGTGGCACACTGCCTCTGTGTAGTGATGAGGAGCGATGGAAGAAGCACGACTCATACGCCGTAATGTCTGGCACAAACAAACGCGCCACTCGGGTCTTTGATTCGGAACTGGCGGCGCAGGAGTTTATTGACAACAAGTCAGACCCTAAGTTCCACATCGAGTTCCGCGCTGGCAAGTGCACTCGGTGCGTGGACAACTACTGCAAGGTCGCCCAGTTTTGCGATCAATATCAGGAGGGCGAGTGAACCCGCTTACAACAGATCCTGACTTCTACCGCAAGGTGGTAGGCATGATGCAACAATCTAAAAACAATCTAAGAATTAACATCAACGGAAACACACTGTCGTTTTGGTTAAGTGGCAAGCACATTGGCGATATGAATGGCGCTGAATTTTACAAAATGACAGTCAACGAGGTGTGGAAACAACTAGGAGTAAGTAATGAACAAAAGAAAAACTGGCTCATCTGATGAGTTTTATATTGGTGTTATCAAGCAGGTACACAACGGGCCTGTGCGGGTGGTGTCTATGGCGGCATCCGATATCGAAGAGGCGAGAGAAAAATGCAACCGTCTCTGCTACCAACTGACGCCCGACGCAGGGCAGGTTGAGAGGGAGAAGGATCTCGACCCCAACACGCGGTGGTTTACGCTGACCGTCGTGAACGTGGATGACATTCGCACCGTCGAGGGGCTGAGTGTTTCCATGAAGGTTGTCCATGACAATAAGTATGGCAACCAGCCAGAGCCTCCCCCTCCAGTCCTCAAGCTAATCACGCACACAGCGCGGGGTGAGGCATGAGCGCAAAGCACACATATCAGTCGGTATGGGAGAAGCTACAGAAGATCGACTGTAACGACAAAAAGAAAACCAAGAATGGATTGAGCTATCTGTCTTGGGCATGGGCATGGGGCAAGCTGATGGAGCACTACCCAGAAGCGACCTATGAGTTTTTTAATGAGTGCCGTGATGAGTTTGGGCACGTCGAGGTGTGGTGTCGCATCAAGATTGGCGAGCTTGAGCGCATCATGTGGTTGCCCGTGATGGACTACAAAAACAACGCCATCAAAAACCCTGACCTGCGCAAAATATCAGACACCCGTATGCGCTGTCTAACCAAGTGTATTGGCATGTTTGGGCTGGGCCATTATATCTATGCAGGCGAGGACCTGCCTGACGGGCCAGATAATGATGAGCCCACAGAGCCAGAGCCACCCAAGCCGGCACCCAAGAAGAAGGCGGAGAAGAAGACGCCGCCGCCTGCTAAAAACAAGTCAGAGCCAAAATCAGAGACGGCACCCAACACCATTGCCGATGCTGATGAAGCCGCAAACGCTGTCACCTTCTTGATAGACACGGTGGATAACTTTGCCTCGGAGTCTCTGGTGCAACTGCGAGACTTCTACCATACCAACAAGGCGCTTATCGACCAGTTGGATACACAATTCCCTGAGCAATACGCTAAGTTGAAAGATCACCTTAGTGCACTCAAAGCCAAACTACAGGAGGAAGCGGCATGAGTAATGATAAGTACCCCAAGACTGAGGGTGGCCTGTACAAAAACCAGTACAAGAAGGCCAACAACCACCCCGACTGGACCGGCAATGCGAAGATATCTTCTGCGCAGATCAAAAACATTATCGCGATGGGCAAGGCTGGCATTGAACCAAAGGTCAAGCTGGCGGCATGGAATCGCAAGAGCAAGGAGGATGGCTCAGAGTATTTCTATCTCTCAATCGAGGCCGCGTTTGATGAGTCCAAGGTTTCTGCGCCGCCTCAGCCTGACTACTCAGAAGTAGTGAGCGCACCTGAACCCATCTCCCAGCCAGAAGATGACTGGCCGTTCTGATGATTAGAAGCAAGCCCATGCTGGCCGGCGCAAAGGGCCAAGGTTGTGTGAACTGCGGCGCCGCTGATGGCACCGTGGTCGCGGCCCACTACACCGGCTTGCGTGGTCACTTGCTTGGGAAAGGTAAAGGCATCAAGGCCCACGACCTGATGGTGGCTGACCTGTGCTTCAAATGCCACCACGCATTCGACGTGGACTATGACGGGTCGAGTTTCGAGAAAAAGATAGACCTCAGCGAGCAGTTTTTATACTTGGTTGCGCGAACGCTACTGCGCCGCGTAGAGCAAGGCATCATTACCGTTAAGGGATATGAACCATGATTACATACAATCCACTACTCCAACTGGAGCGGAAACGAACACGGCAGAGAGCCATCAAGGCGATGTGCGCTCACTGCATGGGCTGTACCAAAGATCACATAGAACCGGGGTTTCGCGAATGTGTGCGCAACTGCACCTCAGTGAACTGTCCGCTTCATTTCTACCGACCATATCAGGACAAGGAGATCAGTGATGCTGATACCGATACCACGCACTAAATCAATTCAGCTACTCAACACGTTTCAGTATTTATCGTCTGCTTTTCCAGAAAAGCTTAAGGAGCTAGTTGACGTAAATAAGGTATCCGCTGAGGGTGTGGTCATTGAGATCAAGCCCATGAAGGCGGCTCGCACCAGACCGCAGGAGAACTACTACCGCAAGTGGTGTGCTGAGTTTGCTCGTTTCTGTGGCATGACGCCAGATGAAATGCACGAGGAAATGCTGTGCCAGTGCTATGGATCTACAGAGCACGCCACCAAGTTTGGCCTGCGCAGGCGCCCAGCAAAGCGAAGCTCAGAGACTAGCAAGACTGACTACTCTGAACTTATTGAGACGTTGTGCCGCATAGCCGCCGAGGTTGGGTTCTACGTTCCACCCGCAGAGGAGGGGCGCCGTGAGTAGCATAAAGGTTGTATTGGAGGGGGATGCCTACCGTGATCTGGTGGTGTCGGTTGATGGGTTTATCGAAGAAATGGCAGTAAGGCTGGAGGACATTGAGGCCACGGTGGCTGATATCCAAAGGATGATGCTTGAGCAACAGGCTGATGTTTCGTTGATTATGAAGAAGGTAGGTGCCAGCGGAATACTGGCGGCGGGGGCGACACATGAGAAGAAGGATTAGGGATCTTGGCGAGCACTGGTTCGCGCTCTCGGTGATTACTACAATCACCCTGACAGCTATGCTGTTTGAGCTAGCTGATAAGCTGGACTAGTGGACGGTCTCGTCTCCGTCCTCGTAGGGCGCCATTTCGTATAAGCATGCCATGTGAACTGCCGCCGCCATCATGCCGACACTCTCGGCGGTGGCGTTGGTGGTGCACTCAAATGTCACGTCACCATCTTTCGTTCTGTACATAAGAACTACGGACGACAGCTCCTCTGCTAGTCCTGTTGACTCGTCAGTGATAGCGGCGACAAATCCCTCCAGCATATCGCTGACCTCTTCCCAGACCGCAGGCTTCTTTGTAAGCGTTACAATCTTAGTCATTTCTTGGCCTCACTGTGACACGGTGAACTTCGCCATCGGCCTTGTCGTAGGTGATGACCTTGGCACCGCGCTGGCTGACATATCCATGTGAACTGGCGTAGTTGTCCCGAGCCGCCAGAGTGGGGTGTTGCTCTATCGTGGCGCCTGCGTCATCAAGAACTCGCTCGTGATGTAGATGTCCGCAGTGTATGTAAGCGTGCTCGCACTCACCCCATATCTTTCTGAAGCGAGGCTCTGACGCAAACAGTTTTTGTAGCTGGGCCATCCTCATCTTGTGTCCGTGATGGAAGCCCAACATGATCTTGCCGTGCTTGTAGGCGTAGTACGGGAACTCGTTATCAATCACCTCGACGCGGGGCTCGTCCTCAAACCTGTGCTTGATGAACTTGCGCATCCACACGCTGGACGCGAGATCGTGGTTCCCTTCTGCCTGCACTACTATCACCTTCCCAAACTTCTTCAGCATAAGCTGTACCGCTTCGGTCATTACGCTGATGGCCAGCTCAACAAGTTTAGAGTAGCGGTCGTCCCCGGTGAGGTGGTGCCCGGAGGTAGGCGTAACCTGAACAAGTCCATCCCAGTGCAAGAAGTCGCCGAGCTGGTTAAGAATCCCTGTGCCGGACCTTGGGCTTGCTGATATCATGTCATTAACAGCGTTGAGGAATACGTCCCGCGCTATCTTCACGTCCCAGTCATCGCCATCGGACACTCGCCACGCCTTCATTCCCAAGTGGAAGTCAGTGATGGTCAGTAGTGATGCTAGGTTTTCGTCTGGATTCGCGGGAGGCTTGGTGGGCTTGAACTTCGGGAGTGCGGTAGCGGCCTTCTCCACCGCGTCCAATAGTGCCTGCACCCTCTGTTGTTCGTCTGTTGCCGACTTGACCCACTGGCCTGTAGGCTTGCCTTCTTCGTTGTAATAGGTGGATACGCCCTTGACCTTGTAGCCCTCTGGCACAACATGAATCATGTCGTGTTCTGGACTGTATCCCCGCTTGGCCGCATTGCTCTTCATCCGCTGTATAGCGCGATATACATTGCGCTCTGCGATGCCAAGGTTCTTAGCTACTTGCGTCTTACTTAGTCCGTCGTCGAGAAGTGACGCCACAGCCAACTGCGCGTCGCTCTCAGCAAACTGAGAATACTGCATTCTATGCCCCCGCTAGAATGTAGACTTATTGAAACACCCTTGTCATTGGCCGGTCTGCCGCTTTCTCTAGCTCAGGCACTATGGCAAGCAACTTGTTTGTAAATGCGTCCAGCTCTTCCAAGCGCTCTCGCTTTACATCTGCTTCAAGGTCAGATCGAATTATCGCTTGTCTTTGTTTGCGTATCTTATCAAGTCTCTTCTTGAGACTGTATACCGGACCCTTCACCTCTACCAGCGTGCCTCGGGTAGCAATCAGCTTGTTCAGGTCATCTATTCGACCCTCTTCGCGCAGGTCTTGCATGGTGTTGTATGTTCTCTTTACGTCATTGTAAAGATCATAAAACTGATCCCGCAGTCCGGTGCCCTCTGGTCCGCGCAAGAAGCGTCTTAACACTGGGTAGTCATAAATAGCGGCTGACGGAAACTCTGGTGACGTAATACTGACACCCATATTTTTCAGGCTATCAACTACATCTGGGTCTCGAATGACTCTATCTGTCCAGTCAAGGACGTAGCCTCCGATTGTTCCTGTGTACCCGCGCATAACGTGGTCAATCTTCATGGGAGAAATGTCAAGCGCGTCACCCATGAATCGCCCAAGCTCGGACGTGTAATCCGTGGCCTGCTCTTCTGGTAGCTTGCCAGTCATCCATACCGGGACGATCGGCCTTCCTGTGTAACTGTTGTGATTAACAGACGCCTCAAGCAATGGGGCAAACGCCTGTATGCCAAAGATCGGGTCAAACTCCAAGGTGGAGGTGACGCCGCGCTTCACTGTCTCAAATGCTTGTCGGGATGTCCTTTCGCCGTATGTAACGTCAAGGAGCATCTCTGGTATGGTTTTGAATATCAGACCAACCTCAAACGGGATAGGCAGTTTGAGAACCATGTCGTCCAGCGGTATCAACCAGTTGTTGTCTCGCTCCTCTGGGCTTGCCTCTTTATACTCGTCCTCATCACTGACAAGGGTCCAGTACAGGGCAGTCATAGACCCAAGTAGTGCGCCTCGCAATGCGAACGACAGCGCCGCTCGGCTACGCCCGAGATCCGTGTTGGCATTGTTGGTGCCAATGGCTCCGCGATACAACACGTCAAGACCCTGTATTCTGGCATTGAGGAATGGGATTGCGGCTGTAATCGCCCGCATTACTGGGTTACTGCCACGCCTAGAGAAGTTAAGGACTTCTTGGGCCTGAAAATGCGCTTCCGCTTCGTTGCCCGTTCTGCTGTAAACATCATTGAATACAGCCTGCCTAGTTGCGGCGTCCGAACGAGTCGTTGCCCGACCGAGAAAATCCCACATGCTCTTAAACATGTTGACTTGCAGTCCGCTCTTGTTGCGTCGTGCAAATTCTTGGTCAAACAGCTCGTCTACCCTAGACTCGCCACTAAATATATTCTGGCCTACAGAGAAGTCATAGCCGCCAACGACACCCGTCCTCTCCAGATTGTTGACATCCTTCAAGAATCCGCGAGTGGTGTCGATCAGCGGAATGAAGTTTGCGCCGGACGTGACAAACGCAGAAAGGCTATCTCTGAACATGTTAGCGAGCATGAACCCCGGTGATCGGGTCACTGTTTCTCTTAACAAGTTAGAAAATGGACCGAAGTATGTTCGCGAGAAGTCCTCGATACCAGTGCTGTCTATCGCCTGCATTGATTCGTAAATCAGCGGGTCGTGTATCTCAAAGCTAACGGGGCGCCCCGCAACCTTGAATGTGACAACGCCGGGGTCGTTGCGGCGATTATTTGATACCTGAGTGGCAAGCTGTAGCTTCTGCATGTCTCTGGCGATTCTCTGCTGAGCCACGTTACGCATGCCCATATCAATCGCCGCTGAGGTGTTTTTAACAATCGCCTCAACAAGAGGCACGTTAATAGCCTTATCGCTTCCCTTGTATGCGCGGAACGAGCCGAGCTTGGTGAGATCACCGAACACTCCGTGGGTCACACTGCCAACTTTAGCTGTCTTATCTAGGGCGCGATAGAAGGGTATGTAGTCAGAGGCTTCTCTCCAGCTAACAGCGGTTTCTTCAGACAAAATGCCTGTGTCTTGGAGGAACTGGATGACCTTGTTGTTGTATGCTTGCCAAACGTCGTACCACTCCTTGATGGGGTTATATCCGTTGACATCCGTGTACTCGGCAACGGCCGCCTTTACATCATCTATATCTTTCTTGGATACCGGAGTCGGCTTGCCTTCATCGTTGAGGCGCTTGCCGCGCATCGCGATAGCATAAGATTGAGCCAGTCTGCTCAAGTCCCCATGCTCTTTCGTGCGCAGTAAACCGATCACGTCGATGAGACCGCGATACTTTTTGCCGTTGTGGCTGAAGTCAACGACCTGCGTGAAGCCCTGCTTGTACTGGGGCACCCCGTCCTTGATGGCGGACGCTGTAACCCCACGAGACCTGTCGGCAAACAGGACAGACGCTATCGCACTGGTGTCAGCCAGATAATCTTTAAAATATCTTTTGTGTAGTTTCTCTAGTCTGGCGTAACGATTGACTGTGGCCTGCTTGGCCTTGGTGAACTGGTAGCTCAGCGCACTGTTCTCGCCAGTCGCATCCATGAATTCCTTCATGGGGTCAGCCGCTTTGGGCCTATCTGCGGTAAGGCTATTGATGACTCTGGTGGCGGTTGCGCTGTACTGCGGCTGTCTTGCCTCTAACACGTCATCAGCAATGAGTGCCGAGTCCGGGTTCCTTGCGATGTATTGCGCGTCAGGTGACGCCTTGGTGCTATATAGGGGGACGTTATATCTTGAGTCTAACGCCTCTTCTGCGTTTTGCTGGACGACCTGCTCTACGCGACTCGGGTCAAGCTGGCGCCGCGCAAGCGGCGCATCCTCTACTACTTCTTCGGCGGCTCTTGCCGCTTGCTCTCCGACTTGAATCGGTTGACCGCTTGCTTCCCGACCTCCATAGCGAGATCCTCTAGTGTTTTCGATTTGCCTTTCGGTGAGTTCTGATATTGTTTCATTCGTTGACGCTCCAGAGTATCCGGCCTCTTTCGCCGCGTTAATCATGTAAAACCAGCGCATCGCTTGCAGGGTCGCAGGGTCTGCCTTGTAGCCGGCAACTTTCTCAAATTCTTCTGAGAACACCTTGCTGAAGTCCCTAAACAGGCGACCTTCCTCTACAGTCATCGTAATGCCTGTATTGGTGTCATACATGTTATCAAAATAACTGCGTATAAATCTAGCCTCCCAGACATCAACAGTCTGGTACCGGCTGTCTCCCATGAGATTTAGGGTGTACGCCCCCAGCTTCGGCCCCAAGAAAAACATTCTGGGGATAAGCTGATTCTTGTCTGGCGCCTGACCAGTGGCATCCTCAACAAGACCTCGTATGTCACCCTTCTTGTCTACGCCGGCATAGCCAAGGCCCTTCTTGAATGCCTCCAGCTCCTGCATCGTCACAGGCTCGCGCAGGAAGTCGAGCGCCGCCTTCAGGCTACCCTTATCCCTGACAATTTTATCCAAAGCCTTCATCGACCGGGCCTTTCCGGGCGCGGTGAGAGCTGAGATTGTGTATGGCGACTCAGCTACAACAGGATTGCCTCTTTCGCTGATGCCCATCTTGATGGCATCAAAGTTGCCGTCTCGCTTGTACAGGTCAAACGCCTTGATTGCGTCCCCAACATTGGAAGCAAGCGATGTTCCGGGCGAATTGACGCCATTCAGGAACTGGTACAGAGCGAACTCTTCATCCGAAATGGGACCGTACTCGGCCTCCAGCGATGCCCGAGTGGCCCGCATATCTTCGCTGTAATAGTCGTTGTACTTTGGGTTGTTTTTGACCCATTCTTTCAGGTCTTTGACAGCTCGTTTTGCGGCAACTCTCAGCTTGTTAGCAGGAACCGTGCCGCCCACCTCTGTCATCAGCGATGGCCAGACCTTGCCAAAGAACTCTTCCTCGGTACTGAACCTTACCCCGTCGTGTTTCTTGCGGGCTCGGGCCACAGCGTCTGTGATAGGGGTGCCGGTAGCTCTACGGCTGAACATGATGTCATCTTCATACCGCATACCCTCGGGTACGCCAGAAGGATCAAATTCAGCATACACACCCTTGATATCGGAGGGGTCAAACACTGCAATACCAGTGATTGTGCCCCTAGCGCCCCTGTTCTCTACATCAAGGTACGAGTCAAAGCCCGCGCCCTTAATGAATGGAGCTAGTTTCTCAAGATCCTCAAAGTTGAGCGCCTGCTTGCCACGGCCCGCTCTAGCCGACAGCCTGTTTTCCGCAAAGCGTTGGAGTGTGCCTGAGCCAGCCTTGTCAATTACCTGTCTCGCCCTCTCTACAGCAACGTCGCCGGATCTGAGTATGTCCTCTTCCGACAAGTCAAATACATTAGGACCTCTACTTAGGTCTGACGCTATCCTGTGGCCTTCTCCGTCCCTGCCTTTTTCGATGTCCCGGCGCACGACATCTACCATTGACTTGTCAAATGGATCGAAGGTATTGCTTACGCGCAGAAAAACAGGATAGACAGTGCCGGCCTCATCTTCTCTGGAGATAAGTGGCACGAACTTGTTTGCGAAGTCTGGGTTTCTGGTGAAGTGGCCTGCGATTAGACCCTTGACGGTTGGTATCTCTGAGCGAAACCTTTGGATATCGGGCGACGCTGTGCCGTGATAATAAACAGTATTTGTGTCGAAGCCCTGCTCTTCCGCCCTAGCCAGCCTGCGACTCATCATCGCCTCGTCAATGACTGGCTGATCCGACGTGTCACCCACAACCCTTCTGGATGTATCACCCACGCCAAATGGGACGCCTGTCTGGAACCCGAGAACCTCGGCAGTCACGCCACGCTCAGGGATGACGCCCGCTTCTCTTTCCACGGCTGTCTGGGTGCGAACAACGCCTCGCTCTCTGCCTCCCACCTCGCCAGACTTGACGGCCTCAACCAGATCGGCAAACGAGTTGATGTCCTGCTCTTGAGAGAAGCCAGCGAGCCGCTTAAACAGATCAACGATCTTGTTAATCATCTGGCGGATCTTGCCGCTAGGCTTGGTCTGCCTCCCGTCAATGACGACGCCATCGGTAAGGGCGTCACGAATCATCTCAGCAATCGCTTCTTCCTGTATCTCCACAGGAGACCTGTCTGAGTATGTTGTAGACGCCCAGTTTGCGTAGGTTACGCCCGCGTCTGGCTTTGCGTACTTCCTGCTGACCCGCTCAAGCAAGCTGAACTCTTTTGCTGTAAACAAGTCAAGACGACGCAGTGCGTGCACAATCTCGTGGTTGAGCACATCCGCGATAGCCTGCTCGTAGGAGGCGCCGGCTTCAACCTTTGGCCTGATGGCATCTAGGCTGACCTGTATTAACCTAGTCAGCGGGCTAAAGTTGCCCTCAACAATGTACGGTCTACCCTCTTCTGCCGCCTGCGCCTGCTCTTCTCGGGCTCTAGGATCTGGCGCAACAATGACATTGCCATCCGCGTCATAGGTGGCCCTGCCAACCTGATCGACCAGTCTTGCGGTGTAATCATCAGCCAACCCAAACTGCTTGAGCGCCGCTCTGAGCTTTTGAGCCACTTCGGTTTTGTCTGGATCATAAGGAACAAGGGCTTGTTGGGGGGCGGCAGGCTCTTCTGGTGTAACCGCTTCTTGCTCAACGGTTGTCTCAGCTTGAGGTGCATCGGGAGCCGGAAGCTCTTGTGCCGCATCGTAATAGGCTTGTGTGACCTGCGCTCTGGCGGGCACGACCGCTTCGGGTGGTGCAGGCCCCTCTCGGGACATAGCAATGGACTCGTCCAACGATACAGTGGGCACTTGTCCGGCCTGAGCCTGCTGTAAAGTCAGGCTGATCTGCTCTATTTGTTTTTCTTTTTCTTCCAGCTCCCGCTTCTTGGCCTGTATCTCAGCGCCTTTGCCACCAAAGTAAGTGCCGGCGTCAGGGGACGGCTTAAACTTGCCATTCTCGTATTGCGCAAACTCATCAAACTTGTTCAGAGCATCGTCGATGTCCTGAAGCACTTGATTGGCAGAGGGTCTAATCGCATAGAAGCCATTGTCTGCCAGCATCTCACCCATTTCGTCAAACGAAAGACCGCCATTCTTAATAACTCTGTAGCGGCCTGTATATGGCTTGGGGTTCCTAGATGCCTCTATGCCGTCTTGACGGGCAAGCTCGGTGTCAATACCGCCTAGCTTTGCCACCGCAGTAAGCAGGTCATCCTCTACGGTCACGGGCGTGCTAAATTTGCGCGCAGAGATTGTTTCAAGGTCTTTTTGGTCCCGAATGATCTGCGCTTCTAGGGCATTGGACTGTGCCGCAAGCCGACGTGACGTTCTCGCAAGATCGTCTGCGTCAAGCTGATACGCTTCGGACAGGGGGGTGATTGTTTCGGAGGGCGGGATCTGGCGCTGACTCTTTGCGGTCAGCCGGTTAGCAACTTCCTGTCGCTTCTGCTCATCCCTAATGACGGGACCATACTCGACGCCATCGGCGGTGATACGCTCTTTGGATGCGTCAAAGGTGGCGCCCATTGGCATGTTTTGACCGAGCCGCGTGACAATCCGTCTTGCGACCCGCTCCGGCGTGGCCTGCTCAACATCCAAGCCATATTCTGGCCGTGCTAGGTCTTTGCCGTATCTGTAGCTTTCTATTAACTGCTCAGAGCGACCGGGAACAACCATGCCCTGCTCGGCAACTCCCTCGGTAGGCGGCCCAACTAGCTCCGCCTCTACACGCTCAGCTTCCTGCGCTAACGCGACTTCCTGTTCCTTGAACTGCTCAGCCTTTTCTTCTTCGCGGACCCTTGCCTCGCGCTCTGCCTCGGCCTCTTCTGGGGTGGGCTCTTGTATTTCCGGCGGCGCATCAGGGGCCTTGCGCTTGTACTTACCTGTGGCAAGACTGAACGCGAAATCAAATATACCACCAGCGCCGGCGCCAACAGCAAAGTCATCAACAACGCTTGAGGCAATTTCTCTGTCTGGGTCATATATAGATGACGCGGCTATGTCTCTAGCGATGCCGGAGACAGCTTCCTGAGTACCTTCCGCAAAGCCTCCAGCTACTGCTGAGCGCAATCGACGCATCAGGACGCCGCCTTCCGGCGTGTCCTCAAAGCCTTTGGGCAGTCCTCGCAGTATCCTGAACGGGACACCAGCTACTTCCAAAGCGCCGATAGCAACATCTGACGCTTTGGCTAGGTTCTTCTGTGTCTCGGAGATTTCAACGCCACGCTCCATTGCCTGCTGACGCTCTTCTGCGCCAATCGCCAGTCCCTGAGCCGAGCCGATGCCACCAGCTAAAGCAGTCTGTGCGCCTCGCCCCACGGTTGCTAGTTTCGCCAGACCTAAACCGGGAACCATAAAGGAGCCAATCTGACCTATGGCTTCACCGATAGCCGCTACATTGCTGTCATCGTAGTCAGGGTCGTAGCCGAGCGTATCCCTGATTGTTGCGTCAATTTCACGCTGGGCATCTACCAGCATCTCATCATCAACACCGGGGATAAGCTGGCCGGCACCTGTGACAGTGCTGGTTAGTCCTCGCACTAAGCCGCCGGGAATACGGCGCACAGCCTCCCCAACTGAGCCGAGCACACTGGTAGGCTCATACGCAATGGCGGGGTCTAGGCTGTACTGCTGAACAGCATAAGACAGGATATCTTGATCCAGTGCTCCCTCTGGATGGTCTACATCAATGACCTTTCCATCAGGGGTGTTTACCTGAGTTACCGGCATCCTGCGGTCCCCTACCGTCTAATGCTAAAGCCAGAGTAATCACCTGCTCCGCTGGGGGGCGGCATAGCTGGGATGTCTGTCACGCCAAATGCGGGCCCATAAAGTGACAGATACTCATTCATCAGCCTATCAACCATCGCCTTTCTTTGCTCTCCAGTCAGCATGCTTTCGCCCATGGCCGCTTCAACGAGGGAGCTGGCTGTCCTAAACAGCTCGTTTCTGCCAATTCGAGCAGACTTTTCAAGCTCATTTCCGTATCGGGTCTTAATAACTTCAAGCTGGTCGTAGAACTGCCTGCTCTTTTCTTCTCTGGAGAGGTCCTCGCGACCCGCCTGATACTCAGCCAAACGCTTCTTCATCTCCAGCGTTCTGGCGTCTTGCATGCCCTTAGTGGCGGCGGCTCCAGCGGCAGATATTCCCTTTGACAAGTCACCACCAGCAATACCGGCACCTAATTGCATCAAAGCGTTAGCCTGCGCCATTCGCCGAGAGTCGCCAATCAGGTCGCTAAGATCAAGTTTTGGATCACTTTCGTCCGTGTACAAGTCTGCGGCAAGATCAACAATCCCAGTAATTGGAGGTGCCGTCTCTGTTCCCGGCTTGTCATCCGTAACTTCCGGAATATCTACGTCGGGCCGCATAGGCGGTGTCACTGGAACATCGTCGCCCGTCGCCACAGAGGGGAATATGCTGGTAGCGAAGTCAAAAGCCTCGCCCCCTACTTGCGGGATAGACTGCTTCTGTATGGCGCTTACGCTTTGCACCTCTTTGCCGCCTGCTGGCTTAACATCCTCATCACTAGACCCAAAAATCTGCCCCAGAGTCAGGGGGTCATCTGTAGATCCTGTGACGAGCTGATCCAGCATATTCGCCGCTCCGGCAATCGGAGGGAAGTTGGCAATGTCCTGCAACACCGCAGATCCAGTTGCGCCAGCAACGGTAGGTATCTCACGGAAAAACTGGCCTATCCCCGCACCGATCCCCTGATTCTCATAAACATCCCTGATTCTTTGAGTTGCCTCAATGTCAGCTTGACGGATTGGCGCTACACTGCGGCTAACGTCATCGACTATATAGTCTTGAGCATTCCCCAGATAATTTCCGGCAGAGTCGACAGCCGAATCTATGTAGCTTCCAGCAGAGTCGATAGCGCCCCTCATCTCAGCTATGCCCCTACCAACCATGCCGCCATCAGGCGACGACTTGGGGATCATTCCGTACATGCCCTGCAAGCCTTGACTCACAGCAGAGTCAATGTCGCCCATTGCGCCAACATCAATACCGCCGGGAACCGCTCTGGGTGGTCTCATGCCGGCTGGTGGGGACGGGAGAGCAGGCATTTGCCCCATTCCCGCAGGCGCAATCATGCTGTAGTCGGGCATGTTCATCTGAGCCTCTCGCTTGAGGGCTTCATATGCTTCCTCAATAGAACGGCCTGTTGTTTGAGCCAGAATCTTCGCTTGCTCCAGCAATGGATCAATATACTCAACCTGAGCACCCATCAATGCCCCAGCTCCGGGCATGCTGGTAGAGCCGCCGTTAGCCATTCTCGCAATACCGCCCTGCGCCATGCCCATCGGGGGCATACCGGGGGACATACCTTGCGGGGGCATACCCATAGGCTGTTGCGGCATCGCACCCATAATGCCTTCTTGCACGATCTGATCCTTTACAGATGGCATCGCTTCCTGTTGCTGTGCCTGATAGCGCTTGCGCATGTCCGATCTGCGTTGTATCTCAGATACGACCAGAAACTGCGGCATCTGGCCGCTGGGCATCTGGGCTTCCTGCATCAAGGCTTGGTCGGGCAAGCCTTTAATCATATCTTCTGCATCAAGGATGTTCATTTATTAGCCCCCGAACCCGCCTAGCGCGTTGTATAGTCCTACCCCTGCAATGCCAGCACCAAGAAGCTGTTGCGTAGTGCTGGGGGTGACACCGTAAGTCTGTGATACCTGTCCCGGCGCAATCGGCAAGCCCTGTAGCATAGAGCTATAGAATGCCAACTGCTCTTTCGGGAACGCCTGCTGACGCAGGAAGTCTGTGTAGCCAACGTCCAAGCCGCGCTGGGCCAGCTCTCTCTGGATCTGACCCGCTGTCTGCATCGCCCTGAGACGTTCCATCTCCTGCGCTTGACGCTGACCAACAAAGTCGCCAAGCATGCCTGCCGCCGCGAGCCTCTGCTGTCCACCTCCCAGTATCTGCGAGTAAGCGCTCTGGCCTAGCTGTGCCGCCGCTCTGGCTTGCCCCAAGTTCATGGCCTCTGCCTCGCGTCGAGCGTTTTCTGCCGCTACGCGTCCTGCCTGTTCGATCTGGGCCGCATCTAGGCCAAGGCGAGCCGCCTGCTGTCGAGCCTGCTGGGTAGCACCGTAGGCAGATAGGCCAAGCTCGGACTGAGCCCTGCGAGCCGCTTCGTTAGCCGCACGCTGTTGCTGGGCAAACGACTCAAGCTGGGCCTGTCCCGCACGATCCGCCTCAAACCCACGAACCGCCTGCTGGAACGCGGCCTGAGAGCCACGAGCCTGTATGTCACCGAGTTGATCTTCAAGGTTGCGCTGACGCTCGGCCTGCATGATGGCTTCGCGGTATCCACCGAGACTGCCGATCCCTGCGGCCTGTAGCCCCATCTGCTGTTCCATGATCTGGGACTGGCGACGAGCCTCTTCTTTCTCCCTATCCACAACAAGTTGCTGATAAGGGTCCATGTATTTCTGCAACACCGCTTGGTTAGACAGGGTGCCGGGGTCATAGCCAACCTGTCTTTGTCCTGCCGCGTACTCGCTGGCTATCCCGGTCGGGTCGTACCCGCTATAAACATCGCTGGCTTGAAGCCCAGAGACAAACGCCGGCTGTTCCTGCGCCCGCTTTGTCACCTCTAGCATGGTGGGTGTATATGATCCAGCTTCTTGAGCTACACGAGCCGCAATGTCACCTGCCGCAACTAGCTCATCTGGGGTGCCTGATACACCAAGTTGCTCAAACCGGCGCATCGCCTCTTGCTCTGCCGGTGCAAAATACTCAAGGCGCTGACCCGGATATGTCTCGTAAGGTACAGCGCTCTCATAACCAACACGCGCCAATAGGTCCCGGTAAAACGGTTCGGCAAACTCTGGTAGGTTTGATTGCTTTACCGTTGTCTCGGTAGGTTGGCTACTTCCGCCGCCGCCTTTGCTACCCATTTCTCATTCCTTTCTCGTAAAACGCCGCACACTTCTCAAAGCCGTCCTGCTTGAGAAACTTCCAAAACCCAAAGCGAGCGGTACCTTCGATACCGTCGCAGTCTGTCTCTTTGCCAAACAAACTGATTTGCTTCAGCATGTCTGAGTACCACTCGTCAAAACTAACACCCCCGAGGAAGTGCATAGCAAGACACTTCTTCGCAGGATATTGTGTGATTTCGGTGGTGAGTGCGCCCCAGATTTTTTCGTCATCAAACGCAATCCAGAGCTGGCTCCTGCCGTTGCAGAGAACCGCCAACAGATGCTCCATAGTCCATCTGCCGTGTGATGTTTCTACCGCTGGTTCTAGGTACTCCCTGATGTCTGGCCAAACGTCAAACACATGCTCGGGGGGTACTAGAGTGATTTTCATGCAGGCATAACTCTCTGTGCGTTAATAGCGGGGGGCTGTTCTGCTGTCCCGCCGCGTGCCATTCGCACTCGCTCAAGCATCCTGTCAAGCTCATCGGCGCCAGCATCAGAGCTACCATCGCCAAGATCAGATACGACATCGGCAGGGACAATGTACTCGCCCGGAGATACTGCTACCGGCTGAGAATCCCCAATCATTCCGGGTATCATATCATCCATGCCGCCGCCCTCGCCGCGAATCATGCCTTCATTTTGAGCGTCTGGCGTGACCATGCTAAGGATCATTTCCCGCACTTGCCCGAATACCTCGGGGCCATACTTGCTCAGGAACATCTGGATTATCTGATCTGCCTGCTCCCCTCCACCTAGCAAGGCAGAAGCAAGCATGCTAACGTCCTGTTCGCTTGGCGTAGCGGCAAACGCAGAGTCTACTTCAGCGATGCCGCCCGGAGCGGCCTGCATGTCACCCACAGATGTGGCCAGTGTTCGACCGCCCTCCTGCATCCGTCTGCGACCTCTGGCAGAGCGGCTTGGCGCGCTCCGTCGAGGTGCGGGCGCCTGCACCATTTCTGCGTCCACTAACCCAAGGCCGGGAACAAATACCTTCTTGCCATCATCGCTAGCGCGATAGTTTGTTGGCGTTGCCGGCGGTCTAACCGTGCTCACTGGAGCGGGACGGATAGCAGGCATCATCACTTCAGGCTCTTGAATCTGCGGAGGCGGCGGAGCCACGACCGGAGGCGGCGGAGGCGGTGGTCTTCTGGTCATCCTCGGCCTTGTTACCTCTACCGGCTCGATAGTCGGCATTGTCACTTTGGGGGGCTCAATCGCTTTAGGCGGCTCGACAATCGGAGGAGGCGGAGGCGCTATCACCGGAGGCGCAATAGTTTCAATCACCGGAGGTGGAGGTGGAGGCGTTACCACCGGAGACGTTACCACCGGAGGCGTAATCGGCTCAATGACCGGCGGTGGGGGAGGAGGCGTGACAACCGGAGGAGCAACAACCTCGTCTACACTCAGAGACAGATCACCAAGGCCGGACGGAGTGGGCGGCGGAGGTGGCGCCACATCAGCAATGCCCATTGTCTCAACGACAGGATCGGGTCGAGACGGGACTGCTGGTGTGATCCTCTCTTGGGCAGAAGCCTCTAGCTCTGGCGTAAGCGGCGCCTGTTCTTGTTGTGCCTCTTCCTCGCCGCGATCAGTGGAGCCTTTAAACGATGAGTCTGCAAGGCGCTCACCAGTGATATGGTGTGCCTCATATGTCTCGCCCGCATCAGGGTCGGCTACAAACGAGGCAGGCCGCTGAGACACAGCCTCATCAAACTGCTCGCTCGTGTATGTAGATGGTGAGTCACTTCTATTGTCCGCGTAGCCACCGGGGCCTCCACCGAAGCCCATTGAGCTTCGGTTTTCGTAGTCGTAGGCATATACCTTGTCGCCCACAATGAAGTAGTGCGTGCCCGTGCCACCGCCAAGACGCATGTAGCTAGAGCCTTGCTCCATCTCGCCTTGACCTTGTAGTTTCAGCAGGTCTTTTTCAGCCAGAGATGTCATGTCTGGGTGAACCCCGAAGATACGAGGCGAGCCACCCTCGCGCTCTCTGCGCTCAGCAAGCTCTTCCGCAGTAATGTTGTCGTAAATGCGTCCCGTCTCCGGGTCATACATCTTGCCTGATCCGTAGCGCCCCTCGTGATACGGCAGTACATTCGTCAGGAAGTCGTCGAGATCCATTGTCTGACGAGGATTAACCACGTCACCCCACATATAGTGGCGATATCCGTGGATAAAGTCGTCAACGCCCTCTAGGTCTGCTGGTGCCGTGGCATTAGCAAATCTCGGGTCGAGTGCGCTTCCGGGAGTGTCGATAGTTCCACTGGTTCCGGTGGTGCCGGTCGTTCCAGTGGTTCCAGTGGTCCCAGTGGTCGTTTCAGTGGTGGTCCCAGTGGTAGTGCTGGGATCAGGTCCGGGTGTTGTAGTCACGTCCGTGTCTTGATCGGGTGTCTCATCTATCGGATCTTGCGGTTTTGGCGTGGTGCCGCCGCCCTCCACAATCTCGGTCTCGTCCTCGCCTCTGGTATCGGGGTCGTCCTCAACTACAGGCGGCTCTTCGTCCACTACAGCTCCGGGCTTGTAGCTAGCAAGTGTTCGGTAATACTCTCTGAGTTGCTTGAGGTAAGCTGTCCGATCAAGGATCGGGTCGAAGTACGGATCTTTAGACTCCTCCACGCCCTCGACAATAGGTCTAAACGCCCGCGACGGAATAAATGGCGCATTCGGGTCAGCTTGGAAATACTGAAACTCTGGCTCAAATCCAGCCATGTAGTCGGTTGGCGGCGCAATCTTGTAGCCTTCTCGGAGTCCGGCTTGGATGGCCACGGGATCGATACCGCCTATATTGCCAACATAGCCGAATTGTCCAGATTCGCGAAGGGCTTGTTGGAGAAAAGGAACTTGAGGGTCCGCCGCTTCTACCGCGCCTATCTCACGCTCCCTGCGCTGGCGATAGACTTCCCTCCGGTTGTAGTAGCGCTCTAGCTGGGCCTGCTGTTCCGGAGTGAGGGGGTCTCCTCGTGACGCCGCCTGAAGCGCCTTGTACTCCATCGTATCTTCTGGATCTTGGCCCTTCTTGATGCCGTAGTATCCGGGCGTCAGAATATCAATGCCCTCGTCGTCCAGATAGGCAAACCTGTCAGTGACAGCGGGGGGCATGCGGGCGTTCTCAATCTCACCATCGGTGGCGTCGGTGCCCGCGCCGATTCCAGAAAGATAGCCGGAGTAATTCGACAAAAACTCGTCTAGGCTAACGTCGATAACCCCCGCCTCAGTCAGTGCTTTCCACATCTGCTGGAGGTTTAGAGCGGAGTATTGAGCGGTTCTGCCGCCTTCGGCCATTCCGGGCGCCGCGTAATCGTAGGTGCGTCGACTCATTTGCGAGCGGTATGGGCTAAAGCCTCGCGCCACCCCCGGTTGTGCCATCGCGTATGCTGACTGGAGGTCGCCGTATGCTTCTGCGCGAGTGGCCTCTCGCTCTTCTTCAAGCGCTCTGGCTTGATCGGCCATCATATCCTCGTAGTCCATCTGGGCAAGTTGCCCCGCCCCGATGCCGGTTGCCGCCACACTAGCCATAGGGCTCATGTTGTTCACGGCGGACATGAACTTATTACCCTGCTCAAACTGACCAAGTGCGGTGTCAACCTCCCCAAAAGTGCCCGGAAGGGGTGACGCAAATGCGGGTGCGGATGGCGCACCAAGCTGAGCAACATCCTGACCTGTTGACGCCGCTTGGCCGATAAAGTCCTGCGTTCCCGGTGCGAGTTCAGCTATCTGTGAGCCCACACCTGCCGCTTCCGCAACATAGTCAGTAGGCATGCTCGGCACAACATCTATGGCCCGCTCTATACCTGCCTCTAGCGTGCCTGCTGTGCCTTGAATGGCCTGTTGAGTTGCAAGCTCACTGCCGGTGGTTGCGGCATCTACTCCCGCCTGAGTGGCGGCTTCTGCGCCACCAGCAAACATGTCCCCGATACCGCCAGCAACACCGGCTGTGAGGCCAGAAATCAAACCCCGTTTCAAGTCGCCCGTGATAGCCGCTGTGCCAATACCTGTCAGTGCCGCTGTGCCGATAGTGCTGAGCCCCATGTAGCCACCCAAAGCACCCAGAGCAGGCGCCAACAAGGGCAGGAACGCTTCTGGTTGGCCCGTTACAGGGTTAATAGTGAGACTGCCCGTGGGAGAGAGTGATGCGATCCCTGCTACTTCTATAGGGTTCATGTGCACAAGCATGGTATCGCCGTATCGTCCATGCTGTGCCATCTGATCCATGAGCGGCTTTGCTGGGTATTGATTGTTCATTAGCTAGTCTCTACACCAAATAAGTTAAAGCTCATGCCTGTTCCGCTGGCATAAACCTTTACCACATCGTTTTGACCTAAAGTCAGACCTAGCACGGCAGACACTGTGTCGTTTGCTGGTATTGACTTGTCATAGTAAATAAACTGCTTGTTGTCAGCGCCCGCGTCGTTGACATGTATGCTGACGCGAACTGTCAAGGCGCCGCCCGTCCTGTTGCACATAACCAGTGAGCTACAGGTCGTCTGGTTCAAATCAGGCACCGTGTACAGCGTCGTCGTTGTCGTCGCGGCGGGATCAACCTGACCCAGAACGCCAATAATGTCAGCCATTAGACGCCCCCATCAGTAAAAACTGGAAACGCCTCATAGCCAACGATGACTGCTTGCTTGTCTTATTGCGGTTGGCGTCAACTTTGGCCTCAAGATCCTCAAAGCTGTTCTCAATGGTGCGGCGAGTAATCTGCTCATCTCTGGCAAGATACTCCAGCGGCGCCACCGGCAAGGGTCTTGTAGGCATTAACGTCTCCCGTCCGTTCTGATCCCGAGTCTTAACGAGCCCACTGACCAGCCATACCCAAGACCGCTAGACTCGATACGGATAATCGACTCACGCGATCTAGCCCTGACATGCTCCTGCTGTGAAGAGCTGGTCACGGTGGCCGTTGATAGCGTAGTGGGCGTCTCCAGCGGGAAGTTTCTCCCCTTGAACACAATATCAATGCTCGCATTGGACTGGTTGCCAAGCAGGGTAAAGTCTGGAATTACCCTGTTAATCATCATCAACGAGTCTCCGTCGCCGATACCGATATCCCCTGACTCGACAAAAGCAACCAGCTCTGCGCCATCTGCGTCATACCCTATCTCGTGGCTAAACAGGTAATTGGTTAGCACGTTCTCTACATCATTGGATGCCGCAATCGGGTACTGATGCAAGGAGGCGTTGAAGTACGCCCCGCGCTCCAGCGTGCCCACGGCCCACACATTCTCGACGTAATTAAACGAGACATAATTCGTGATGTCTGTATCGCCGTGACCTACCGGGTAATACCACGTTACCTCTGAGTAGTCAGGGTTGGTGGTGGCAAATACTTTGTAAATCTGGTCTTTGTTCAGGTTGTCAAACACATAACGCTCGACAGCGCACGGCAGTCTTTGCACGGCACCACGGTAGATATAGAAGCCACCGGGGTCCATGAAGTACATAGTGTCACCAGCAACCACTGCTGACTTGGGCGACGCAAACGCCACATTCTCCGCCACTGGCGTGAACGAGAAGATGAACGGTGCCCCCACAAAACGCATGGATACCAACCCGTTGTCGGTGCTAATCAGGATCTCTTGACGAGTCTTTACGGCACCAACAATCGCTGTCCCCACTGACAGCACCTGACCACCCGCAGAATTGGTTGCGGTGGGCGTCCAGTTTACGGCATTCTCTTGGTCCGACCACCTTACCAAGAGAGGGTCAAGGTCAGAGCCACCGATGGGGTTTGCGCCAAAACAAATCACATGACGATCAATGTCCGACACCATAACCTGTAGCGCCGCCGTTGGGGTGTTGCTGGCCCCAGATAGGCTACCAAGCGATACCGCTCGGGTGCCGACACCAGATGACTTGTCCCAGAAAAAGACCCCACCAGCTCTGGGGTTAAATATCAGGTCATCTGCAAACGCATCCTGACTGTATAGGCGTAGCTGGTTGGCCGCGCTAAGCGCTGTTGTTGAGCCCCAAGCACCACTACTCCACGGGCCGACACCCCAGCCGGTAGAACCGACATAGGTGTTCAAGCCTGTGTTGATCTGATATGCGGCTGTGACAGAACCGCCGCCATTACCAGTATCGCTTGCGTTCGCCGTGACCGAGGCGCCGCTCGTATCAACAGCAAGAATCGCGTAGGTGTTTGCGGTCAGTACCGTCTCAATCTGATACTCTTGATTGAGTACAGCCGCTGTGATATTGCCGCCAAGCGTTGCGGCTCCAGAGAACGTAACAAAATCGCCGGTCTCTGCGCCGTGTGATGTATCGGTAATCGTGATCGTCGATGATCCATTGGTTGCGGCAAATGTCGCGGCATTTGTCGTTGTCGCCCTAATCGGCGTGACATCATTGACCACGCCACCAGACTCAATATAAAACTTCAGGTTTGTGCCTATCCCGAGAAAGGCAGTACCATCTTTGGAGCCCCAGTCCATGAGAGACCGGCACACACCCTTAATCACGTCTGCGGTGTATTTTTCCCAACCACCAATTTTTTCGACGCGACCCTTTCTGAACCTTATCTTGTCTGAGTCAAACCACCCAGAATCTGTCGTGTACTGGGTGCCTTCCTTGTCAACACCCGGATTGAATGCGATTTTCGATAGTGGCATCTCTTCGCCTCAATAAGTCCAAAGCACCGGCTTCGTTGGTCTAATGTCCACATGTACAAATGTCTTTGCGACGCCTATCCCGCTAAAACCCATAGATAGAGCATTCCTAACCAGCGTCATCCTATCTGCACCATTCTCAACCCGTATGTCTGCGGCGACGCCCCTCGCGTGGGCGCCGGGACCATTAGGCTTGTCTCTTTCAGCGCTGTGCTTAGCCGAGCGATACCCAGAGGTGATAGCGAATGGAAAGCCGCACGCCTCGCGCAGTTGATCTAGCGCGTACAGGAACTCAGGCTTCATGTCATTTTCGCCCGTCTCAGAGCAGTCAAACTCTGACAGGTCAAAATACTTGTAGATCATTCCTTCCTTCCTGAACTCAAAAACAATCCAAATGACGCGGTAAGGGTGCCGGTCATTACAGACACTAAAGCCGCCTGCTCTGGATTTGGATCAGGAAGATCCATAAACCAGTCTACTACTTGATAAGTCATAATTAGCATCGTAATCATCAGCATGCGCGGGATGATTCTCAGCTTCTCAAGCTCTTCGATCATTGTTGCTTCTTGAGCTTCATCAACTTGTTGGCGCCGCGAATACCAAAGCTGGCACTGACTGCAAGAAACAGAAGATACTGATACCAATCAGGAAGAGTATCCAGAGCGACAAAGCTGTCACGAACACGATCAGCAACACTGGGATCATTAACCACAACAGAATATCCAAGGCAGAAGAGAGGCACAGCGAGCACCAGCGTCCAAAACTCATCCTTCCAGCTTGATCCGGAAGCGATAGCCATCTTGGTTTCCCAGTCTGCATCATTCTGTATTACCTGCATTCGCGCCTCGTGCTTGGCTTGCGATTGCTCTTTTTTGTTATTGAGATACCCCCCAATCAAGCTGGTAATCGGGGATATCAACGCCTGCCAAGCCATTACTTGTCAGCCTTGTCGTCGAGCTTTTCAAGGATCTTATCCAGCTTGTCCTTGATATCTTTGATCTCGCGATCATGCGCTTGCCTTGCCATATCGGTCTCAGTCCGCAACACTGCAATCTGAGTGGTATGGTCCTGTTGGCGCTGATACATCAACCAGACAAAAGCGCCAATAGGCATTACGATCCATCGTAAAACCGTCTCTACGACTTCCATGTAGTTACCCGTAATTAGTTACACGTTACGACCAGAGCGCCATCAGTCGTGGTCGTGACTGTGCACCCAATACTGCCGAACATGTCCTCAATGGTTTGATTGTTGGCTGTCGCATAGGTCAGCCAATCCGCGTTGCCAAGGTACTCATATAACGTGCCGTACTGAGCCAAACCCCTGAGATCCGCCATGCCCGTGGTGCCTAGCGTGGTGAGGTTGGTCATACCCGCTGTACCCAAGGTCGTTAGGTCCGTCATGCCGGCAGTGCCGAGCGTGGTAAGATTGGTCATACCGGCAGTGCCGAGACTGGTTAAGTTGGTCATTCCAGTGGTGCCCAGAGCAACCGCCCCGTTGATACCCAAGTCCGCTGTCGCCACCGTCGCACCCAGACCTGCGGTGCCGAGGTCTACCAGATTTGTCATGCCTGCCGCGCCCAGATTGGTCAGGTTGTTCATGCCGGTTGTGCCGAGATTGTCAGCAGTATTGAGGCCGACTGTAGCGATAGCTGTATTTGCGTCAAAACCTGCGGTGCCAAGGTCTACAGCGCCAGTAATGCCTGCTGTGCCCAAGTCAACCATGCCGTCAATAAACGGCGTGTAGTCGATGTTGCCCATCGCATCAAACCCTGCCGAGGCAACAGACGCTGTTGCCGCGTTGTTCGCCGCAAAGGTGCCATACAACGCTTGCTGTGTTTCTGCGTCCGCAGAGATTCTCGCCATGTCGACTTGGCTGTTATATCGCGCCATCGTCTTGGCAGAGTCAGACTGCATCCACATCATGCCCAAGCTGGTAACTGGTGTCGCCAAAACGGATGCCCACTGAAGCGCCTCAGACTGCTGAGGTATGGGCTGAACTGACTGCGTTTGAGTCAGCGCAAGAGCCATAACTGCCGCGCTAGCCGCCTGACCATCTCCGGCGGAAGCAATCTTAGATAAGGCGTCAAACTTGGCCTGTGCGGCGGCGGCATTTGCCTCGGCGGTTTTTTGTACAGCCTCATAGTATTGTTGTGATGTGGAGCTACACCCAACAATTACCATGCAAGATATCGCAATAAGTAATGCTTTCATCTCAATCCCCGTTCTGTTTCAAAAATTGCGTTGCTCGTTTCTTGTCAGCTTCGTGGGATTTTTGACAATGGTTCTTCTCCAGAACCCAAAACAGTGCATCTATTAACACGCGACAGACGCCCCAAAACAGGCGCTCTCTCTGGCGATAACTACGACCAGAAAGAGACTCGTTTGGGTTGTCGCTAAAAAAAATAACTACGTTGATTAGTTGCGAAAGTCCATCGCCAACGCGCTTAATATAAGCAAACAACCAATCACTGTAATTGTGCCAACCGCGAGTAACCCGCCACATAGCAAGGCGCCGTCAATCAGCTTGTTCAGCATCGTCAACAGGAACTTGCGGCTCTGCCTGCTCCTTGATCTTAACAATCAAGGGCCATGCGCCAGACTTGGTTGGCAACTCGCCAAGCACGTTCAGGACCGCGTTTACTTCTTCGACACTAAGCTCTAGCGTAATCACCAAGGCACTCCCGTCCCGTGAGTTGGGTTTTCCATCTCCGCAAGCTGTGCATCAACATTCGCTTCTGTGTCTGCCTTCCACTCAGCACCGCTCTCGCCGCCGTCCATCGGAGCTGTCTCGTTGAACAGCCAGTTCAAGCACGTCTCAGGAGTGAGGTCTGCGTAAGCAATGAAGCTGTCGGGGTTTGGCGCAGGCACACCCTTGGAGCCATACGCAGAGCCGACATTGCCTTCGTCGTCCTCTTTGCTGACTCGCCAGTGGACTGTGGTTACAACGTCCGTGAGCCCATCTTCTGACACCTGATAATCCAGTGCCGCTACTGTCCAGTTAAACGCCATAGTTTATGCTCCTTTGAGTGCCGCTACTTCGGCTTTTAAGTCTTGAATTTCTTTAATCATCATTGGGACTAGCTTGCTGTAATCAATCTTCCAAGTATCTTCTTCTTTTTTACCTTGAGACACTGCTTCTGGCGCAACATCAACAAGCTCTTGTGCAACCAATCCATAAGTTTGGTGGTGACCGCTAGATTTCCAATCAAACGAACGCACACGAACATCATCAATGTTACCTGCTGGCGCGTCTACGATGTTTTCTTTGAGGCGTTGGTCTGAGCTAGTGCCGTAATTTGTAGTATTGGCTGAGGCATCTACGTCGATTGATCCGCAATCTTGAGAATTTCCGTCCGTAAATAATACTAGGGGTACAGAACCTGATGTACTAGTTGTTCTACACGCAAGCGCTGGATTTCCTCCAGACTGACCTACAGCTAGTTTTGCGCTGTAATAATCTGAGCTTAGGCCCATGCCTATGTTTCCAGAAGGAAGAATACGCATACGCTCGGTATTGTTAGTGGCAAAAATCAAATCTGCGTTTGCTTGGTTCCAGAAACTAACGACGCCGTTATTCTCTGATCCTATGTAGAAGTCACCTGAGCCGCTGGTATCCAATACAAGGAATGAGCCACCCGCTGCGCCATGTACTCGCAGTATCTTTCTGCCGGTGGCTGTGAACCAATTGTTAGTGGTTCCGATGTAGACGTTACCTGCGTCACTAATACGCATACGCTCTGCGCCGCCCGTCGAAACACCTAGTGCGTTAGCGGCCGGCCAGAAAATCCCTGTATCGTTATCGCCCTTTTCACAAAGACCCGGAGTAGTAGCACTGCGCCCATCAATAGCAACACCACCATTTACATTTAACACATTACTGCCGTATGGACTCGTAATGCCAATACATACGTCACCAGAGCTATCAATACGCATACGCTC
>Ga0098046_1000080_pt1 | contig 36860 bp, 50 predicted proteins | sample 11BtaG_FD_77067 | JGI IMG/M metagenome (GOLD analysis project Ga0098046, IMG submission 77067) | Marine viral communities from the Subarctic Pacific Ocean - 11B_ETSP_OMZ_AT15265_CsCl metaG | ecosystem: Environmental > Aquatic > Marine > Oceanic | place: Pacific Ocean | collected 2015-01-16
CATGATACATCTAATGATGAGTTGAATGAACAATTTCTTCGTGATATTTTGAATAGGTTGCGCCCAGAAGAAGCAACTGAAGAACAAATTTTATCTATAACTTTTGTTGAAAAAACTGAGTAAAAAACTAAAAAATACTAAAGATATAAAAGTGTATTGTGATTAGGTATTGCCTTTATAAGTAGTGTTAGTATTGCTTATTAAAGAGTTTTGTTGTATAATAAACTAATTACTATTTCTAACAGAAGGACAAGAATAATGAAAGATGTAGACAAAAGTGTAATTGATTTGGGAGCAATTGGTGTCACTACGGGAGCTTTATTTGAGGTTCTTCCTAGCATCACTGCTTTAGCTTCGCTTGTATGGGTTCTTCTAAGAATCTACGAAACAGAAACAGTTCAAAAATTATTAAAGAAACAGTAGGATAAAAATATGGCATCAACTTATACGACACGAGTAGGTCTTGAAAAGCAAGGTGATGGAGATAATGCCAACACTTGGGGTCTTGTTCTCAATGAAAATGTTATTGACCTTGTAGATGAAGCAGTAGCTGGTTATGAGTCTATTAGTCTTGCAGGCGGTGGTATTACACTTACTAATACAGATGGAGCTACAAACCAAGCTAGAAATTTTGGATTAAAGTTTACAGGTGCTTTGCCAGCAGACACTACCGTTGTTGTTCCTGCAAAAGAAAAAATTTATTATGTGCATAATAGCACCACAGAAAATTATAATGTTTTCTTAAAGCCTGCTGGTGGAACTGCAGTAACCGTTGTTGAAGCAGGCCGCAGTATGATTGCTGCTGTTGATGGCACAAATATTAACACCCTTGAAAGTGTAGACCCTGGTGTATATGCGACTAAAGTAGAAGTTCAAACACTATCTGCTACAATGGCAACTAGCATTGCAAATGTATCCGCAACTCTTGAAACACGAATTTCAGGAGTATCAAGTACTTTTGCTTCTACTTCGGCAACTTTAAACAGCAGAATTAATACAGTGTCTTCAACGATGGCTACCAGTATTAACAATAGCAACGTAGCTCGTGCTTCTTTATCTGCAACTATGGCAACAAGTATTAACAACAGCAATACAGCTATTACCGTGGTGTCTGCTACAATGGCTACCAGCATTAACAATAGTAACTTAGCAATTACTTCTATTAATAATATTTTAAATGGCGGTGCTGCTTTTGCAAGCGCAGGTACTTCTGCTACATTGGAAACTCGTATTGCAGGAGTATCAAGTACTTTTGCTGCTACTTCAGCAACACTAGAAGGACGAATTGCAACCGTGTCTTCTACAATGGCAACCAGTGTTAATAATTTAAAAACTGGAATTACTGGGGGAACAATTGTAGCAGCAACAGCCACTAATGCTACTAATGCTACTAATGCTACTAATGCTACTAATGCAACAAACTTAGATGGAAATAATTCTGCATATTATAGGAATGCAGGAAACTTAAATGCTGGTACTTTATTAGCCGCAAGATTAAGCGGTGATTATTCTATTAATAACACAGGCACATTAGATGGCTATAATGGTTCTGACTTTTTACGTGTTGCCAACGAAAGTTTAAGTAGCAATGGTTACGTAGAATTAAGCAATGGTTTAATTTTACAGTGGGGGCAACAAAATACAACAAGTCAAACTGGAAGTATTTCTTTTCCTAAAACATTTGCAACTGCTTGTTGGATGGTACAGGTTACTTCAGACTATACCCTAGATAAATTTGCTTCTACAGTAACAGGAAAATCAACAACTTCTTTTAACTATAGAGTAGGCGGTAGTTACGTTAGTGGAACCGACCTTTATTGGTTTGCAATTGGTGAATAATAAATGGCATCAACGGACACAAGACCTTTAACGCTTAACTTCTTACCTGGTTTTCATAGAGAGTCTACACAGTACTCTGAAGAAGGCAAGTGGTATGATGGTAATCGTGTTCGGTTTCGTGAAGGCAAACCAGAAAATATTAGAGGCTATACAAAATTTTCTTCTACAGAATATTTAAATGGTATAGCAAGAGACACGCTGACATGGACAGATAATGAAACTCGTCCCTATATTGCTGTCGGAACTAATCGTCAACTATATACTACACAAAATCAAACTCAATATGATGTATCTCCTATTGTTGAAATAGTTTCTGTTGCGGGTAACTTTGAAACATTTAACAACTCTACTTCTTTTAAAGTTAGTTTAACTAATACTACAACACAAAGTGGAGACAGGGTTGAGTTTGTTGGTGTGAGCGTTTTAAACGGTATTGATATTAATGGCATTACAACCGTTGTTTCTGTTTCTGGTTTAAATCATTTTTATGTTAATAATGCTACTACAGCTACAGGAAGTGGTTCAGACTTAGGTACAGCAGGAAGTATACAATTTCTTTTGCCCCTTGAGCAAACAGATGCTATTCAAGGTTTAGGTTATGGCGCTGGTGTTTATAACGCTGGTGTATCTGTCAGTGGTGCAAGAGCTTGGAACGAGCCAGCTGAAGAAAGTAACATTGTTTTGTTGCCTGCAATGTGGCAGCTTGATACATGGGGAGAAGACTTGCTGGCATTACGCCGTGGAAGCAGGCTTTTATACTTAGATATTGATGCTTCTATTACACCTCAACGTTCTATTGTAGTAAGTGCTGCACCTACAGCAACTACGTTCCTTGTGTCTCCTAATGATAGGCATGTTATTTGTTATGGAGCCAGAGCTTTTGCCACTAGTTTAGGCACTGGTTCTAATCCCATGTTGGTTCGATGGTCAGACCAAGAAGACTTTACTAACTGGACTCCTAGTATTACGACAACTTCTGGTGAAGTAGTTTTAGCTGAAGGCTCAAGAATTATTGGAGCAAGGCGTTCTCGTAATGCTATTAATATCTGGACAGACAGGGCAATGTATACTCAATCTTTTGTTGGTCCTCCATTTATCTTTAGCTTTACACAAGTGGGTTCTAACTGTGGACTTATAGGGCAACACGCTGCTATTGATTATGACGGTGTGTCTTTCTGGATGGGTGACAGTAACTTCTTTGCTTATGACGGTAGGGTACAAACATTGCCTTGTACAATCAGGCGGCATGTTTTTGAAGACTTTAACTTTACTAATAAAGAAAAAGTATATGCAGGAATTAACTCAGAGTTTAAAGAAATTATCTGGCTATATCCCTCGTCAGGTAGTTCAGAACCAGATTCATATGTAATATACAATACAGAAGAACGCACATGGGTATATGGTAAATTGTTTGAAAACGGTATTGTAACAACCTTTACTGATAAGTCAACCTATAGTAATACAATTACTGTGGGAAATACTGCTGGTATAGAAAGCACTTCTTATATTTATAATAATGAACCAAATGAAGTATACACAGGGGAAGGCTCTAAGCTTTCTTCTTTCTTAGAATCAGCTGAGTTTGATTTGGAAGAAGGTAAGCTTATGATGTTTTTAGACAGGATTATTCCTGACTATTATTTAGATGCAGATGAAATTGTTAACATGGAAATAAATGTTAAGGATTATCCTAATGGTCCAACAAAAACTAAAGGTCCATTTAGTATTGGGCAGGGAACACAAAAGGTAGATTTACGAGCAAGAGGCAGACTAGCCAATGTAAAAGTATCTGCTAATAGTGCGGGTGCATGGCGTTGGGGTTCTGTTAGATTGTCAATGCAGCCTGATGGAGATAGATAATGGCTACTTATCCTGGCTTGCCTAACTACACAAAAATTACTACAGTGCAAGAACTAGAAGACGTTGTTCGTACATTTGTAAATGAATTAACAAGAGAGCTTGACTTAGAAGACCAGAAGCAAACAAATGCTCCTTCTACTAAGATATACACGGTTACTACTGTAACAGAGATAGGTAGACCTAGAGCAGGGGATGTAGCTTATTCTACTAGCTCAAGTAAGTTTAGGGGATATACTACAACCGCAACAGAGTGGGTAGATTTTAATTAGGGTATGGTATATAAACATAAAATATAGTATAATAAAGGCAATTAAATAAAGGAATAGACTATGGCATATGGACAAAATATGAACGCACCTATGGCGGGGATGACAGGACTGGCTGCTCTTAAGGGTAGGCAGGGTGATAACACTTTGGTTCATGTTAACCCAATGGAACTTAAAGCTTTAGATAACATGGCTCCAGGTGGTCTTACACGTAATCCATATACAGGTTTGCCTGAAGCATTTAAGCTTAAAGACATTCTTCCTACACTAGGGGCTATTGCTGGTACTGTGTTTCTTGGTCCTACATTTGGTGCAATGGTCGGAAGTGGTCTTGGCGCTGCAGGCGGTACAGCATTAGCAGGTGGTAATAAAGAAGAAATTTTAGGGGCTGGTCTTGTATCAGGCGCTACCGCTGGTTTGCTTGGAGGTGCTTCTCCTACCGCAGCAGCAACAACAGCAGGGCAAGAGGCTATTAAAGAAGGCGCTCTAAAAGAAACGGCAAAACAAGCAGGCGCTGATTCAATTGTTCTTGCGGGTAGTACTGGTACTCCTGCTACTAGTTTTATTCCAGATAGTATTAAAAATTTTGCAAAAGCTCCAATTGAATCAGCAGCAAAGTTTTTACCAAAAGATGGAGCTATAGATGCGTCCTTTAAAATAACAGACTTCGCAGCCGATGAAGCCCTTAGACAAACTGCACAAGACGCAGCAACAAAAGCAGGCAGAGAAGCTTTTGTTAAACAAGGTTTAGCTGGTGCAGCGGGTGCAGCTTTGGCCACCCCTGTTAATATGCCTGGTGAACCTCCAGTAGGTCCAGCTACAGGAACAGATTTTGAAAGGCAACAAACTGCCAGTCGTGAAGACATTGATAAATTTATTAGACGAGGAGGTCCAATTCCTCAGTTCTTTAATCAAGGCTTTGTACAAGCAGAAGAAGGTGGGCAGATTGCTGATGCCCCTATGTTCTCTGGTATGGTAGAAGGTAGAGGAGATGGTATGTCTGATGAAGTACCGTTTGAAGTAGTAGGTGACCCAGAAATTGATACAGCAATGTTAAGTCCAGATGAGTATGTAATGGACGCATACACAGTAGCGGCACTTGGTAACGGTTCGTCCGATGCGGGTGCTGAAAAATTAGACGCATTTAGGAAAGAGTTGAGAGAAAAGGTATACGGAAAGAAAGAGCAACCTAAAGAAATAGATGGTGCTAAAGAACTTAGTAAACTCGCTTAATGACAAAAGAATACTTTCAAGTTCCTGCAGAGGACATACATAATAATTGGCAGCTGTTTGCATCACTAATAGAAAATGCCAAAATTAAAGCAAACCAAGAAGATTTATCTTTTGACTTTTGTTACTTTCAATTGATGAATAATTATTGGCAGTTGTTTGTAGTAATAGAAAACGAAGAGCTTCAATTTATTACAGTTACAAATGTAACTCCAGTGGCTGAAACATTTTACTTGACTCCTATTTTTATTTCTGTTATGGATGGAAAAAAATTAGATTTAGAGTTCTTAAGTAAAACACTAGAAGAAATAGCTAGAAACTTTAATTGTAGTAAAATAATTGGTGGCGGTAGAAAAGGATGGGGAAAACTATTAAGTAAACTAGGATATGAGCCTGTTTATATGTTTGAGAAAAAATTATGATTACATTTGAAAAGAAAAGCAGGTATGGTGACTTTGAGGATTTGATGGGCATAACCATCGAAACTGAGGACAAATGGCTTGATAAAAAAGTAAACTCTAATATTGCCTACGGTTCAATAGGGCTTTCTGGAAAAATACCTGGAAATTTAAATAACTATAATCCACAGCCATTTAATCCTGGTCCTGGGTTTCAGTCCCCTTATTCAAATATAGGATACCAGCCACAACCTTACGCACCACAGCCCTACGCACCACAGTACTATAGACCACAACCCTATGTGCCACAATTTGGTCGTCCACAGTTTGGGTTTTCTCAGTTTAATCCACCGCAATTTAGTCGTCCTCAATTTAATCAACCACAGTTTAACGCACCAAGCTTTGGTCCACCACAAACAAGTGGTTTTAATTCATTTGGGACAAGCTCTTTAGGGCAGTATGATACTTCACCGCCAACACCATCAGAAGCACAACCACGACCTTTACCTTTTAGTTTTACACCAGGTAGTACATATCAACAACCAACACAACCAGCGCAACCAATGCAACAAACAGGTCAAGCACAACAACCGTCTACAAATATGGAAGGACTTGCTCCTATCTTCGGCAGTCTTGGAAGCTATAGTTTATTTTAGGTATAAAAATTATGATTACATTTGAAAAGAAAAACAAATACGGTGACTTTGAAGACTTAATGGGAATGACCATTGAGACAGGGGATAAGTGGCTTGATAAAAAATTAAACTCTAATTTATGCTATGGCGGTCTTTTAGGCGGTGGTGGCGGTGGAGGCGGTCAACAAGACGTGCCACCCACTCTTCGTCCATATGTAACAGATGTTTTAAACAGAGCAAAGGGATTATACGGTTCTAATGTTGGCTATGTTCCTTATCAAGGTGAACGTATTGTAGGCTTTAGTCCTCAAGAACAAGCTGCTATGGGAGGCATTCAAAGTTTAGTAGGTAGAGGTTTAACTCAATCTCCTTATTTAACAGATGCTTCTTCATACTATGGTCCTGCTTATGACTTGTTATCTTCTGGTGCTTTGACGCAACAACAAGCAAGTGGTTTGTTAGGTCAGATTGACCCTACATTAAGAACAGCAGGTAGTGAATTTGATTTAGCTTCTGCGTCTTTGGCTGGAGTTCCTGCTGCTTTGTCAGAGCAACAACAAAGAATTTTAAGTGCTGAACAAACTCTTGGTCGTGTTGACCCTGAACTTGAAGCACAACGTCAAGAGCTTGCTGCATCTCGTCAAACACTTGGTAGAGCTACTGGTCAATTAGGTAGACAAGCTTCGGGTATTGCTGGCGCACAACAAACACTAGCGGGGGTTAGCCCAGAGCTTGCAGAATATAGAGCAAGACTTTCTCGTGCTGAAGAAGCTTTGGGGGCAACTGCACCTACACTTGGTCAGTTTGAACGACAACTGCGTCAGGCAGAACAAACCTATGGAGGCGCACAAGAGCGTCTAGGAAGAGCAGAACAACAGCTAGGAAGAGCAGAGCAAGCTGCTAGAGCAGGCGCAGGTGGTGTAGGTATTGGTGGCTTAGATGTCGCTAGATACATGGACCCATATCAACAACAAGTAATTGATATTGAGAAGCGTCAGGCTAGACAAGATGCTGCTCAAACTGCACAAGCTATTGGTGCTAAAGCTGCAGGCATGGGAGGCTTTGGTGGCTCACGTCAAGCTATTCTTGAGGCACAACAAGCATCAGACTTAGGCTCAAGACTTTCAGATATTCAAACACGTGGCTCTCAAGCTGCTTATGACCGTGCCTTGCAAACAGCAGCACAACAGCAACAACTACAATATGGAGAAGATGTTGCTAGACTACAGCGTCAGTCTGGTTTAGGTCAAGCACTTGCTTCATTGGCAAGCTCTCAAGCAGGCATAGGTCAACAACAAGCAGGAATTGGACAGCAACAAGCAGGTCTTGGTATCTCTGGCTATGGTGGTCTTGCACAAGCAGGTCGTGACTATGCAAGTCAGATTGCAGGTTTGGGCGGTCAGTATGGTCAAATTGGCCAGCAGATAGGTTCACTAGCAGGGCAGCAAGGACAACTTGCGGGACAGTTTGGAAATGTAGCTAGTGGTCTAGGAAGTGTTGCTGGTCAACAACAGGGAATTGCTAGTCAGTTTAGTGGCATAGGTCAACAGATTGGCGGCCTTTCAGATAGGCAACTTGGTATTGGTAGTAGCTTTGGTCAAATTGGTTCTCAACTGGGGGCGCTTTCAGGACAACGAGCAGCACTTGGTCAGGGACGTATGGGTCTTGGCGGTGCTTATGGAACTGGTGCTGGTGCTTTTGGTCAACAAGCTGGTGGCCTTTCTGCTCTTGGTAGTGCTTTTGCTAATCTTGGTCAAGGTGCTTTGGGTCAAGGATACAGAGAAATGGGTTATCTTTCTGGTGTTGGGGAGCAAGACAGAGCGCTTCAACAACAACGTGCAGACCTTGCATATGGTCAGTTCCGTGAAGAGCGTGACTTCCCAAGTGAACAACTACAGCGTTACTCATCTCTTATTCAAGGCTTTCCTATGCAGGGTTTCCAAATGCCTGTACCACAACCTAGCGGTTTCCAACAAGCTGCTGGCGGCATTGCGGCTATAGGTGGTTTAGGTCGTGGTCTTGGTTTCTTTAACAAAGGCGGTGACATTGGCAAGGGTGGTTTAGCTGGTATTGTTAATAAACAAGAAGGCGGTCCTATTAGAACAAGCAGCACACCAATTAGCAATTTAAGAAATATTCTAAGTTCATATAAAACAAGATTTGCTAATACAGATTTAAAAGAACTAGAAGATTTAGTAGATAAAAATACTCCTGGTGCTTCTAGGTCATTAAAAGAATATCAACGTATGCTTGATATAGAAAAAGAAATTAGTCTAAAAGAAGAAGCAATTAAAAAAACAACCGAAGCAGGAATTAGTCGTAAAGATTATAATGCTATGAATTATGATAATGGTTTAAGAGGTATATCTGATGCAGGTTTTGATGCGGCGTCTGGTTTAGAATCTGAAATTGAAAAAGGAACACTAACTTCTGCTCAAGCACAAGCTGTAAATCTAGGCGCAATAACTCCTGCTCAAGCACAAACTGCTGCGGGTGTTACCCCTACATCTATGGGTTCTGCGGGTGCTGCGGGTGTTTCTCCTATTGGTGCTAATGTTGTAAAAACAGCTGAAGATGTTACAGGCTTGCAGGCTATTCTTGATAAGGCATTTGCATTTGACAAAGCCGCTGAAGAAAAAGCAATAAAACAACAACAAGGTTTTGATGTTGCAGCCTTGGGTCTACAGCTTATGTCTACTCCTCTCAATCAAATTGACCCAGCCTTAATTAGAAACTTGGGTGTGACCAATAAAGAACTAGCAGGTCTTGATGAGAAAGGAGCTAAGAAACTTCTACAGAAAAAACTTACAGAGCTTGAGATTAAAAAAGCAGAAAAAGAATTGGGGTCTGTAGACTTAGTTCCACTGTTCCCTGGAATTGATGACTATGTTGAAAACTTAGCTCAAACAAAAGAATTAGGACAGATTGCTGGGGTAAAAAGAAATGAATTAATTAATGCTGCTCAATCAGCTGCGAGTATTAGAGCAAGTCAGGGTGGACACGACCCTGATAGTGCAATGGCAGAAAGATACCTTAGAGAAGAACTTGATAAACAAGCAGATATTTTTAAAAATTTAGTTAGAAGCGGTACAGGAGATAATGCTGGAAGACCAGCAGCTGGTGATATTGCACCAACACTGTCGCAATTAAGTCTTCGAGATAGCTAAGGAATATATAAATGGCTTTAAGTGTTTACTCACAAACGTTTCAAGATACTGTTAAAGAAGCTGAAGACCTTGTTAAATCTGGTGAAATAACAAGTAAGTCTCAGCTTTCAAACTATGTGTCAAATAAAGGCATTGACCCTTCTGAATATATGAGTGCATTGAATAAAATGCAAAAAGGTCTTAATGAAGGGATGTCTTCTGATGATTTTCGTCCTATTGATATTCCTTTAATTGGTAATGTGGGCAGAACGCTTGGTCGATTTGCTGGCGAAACAGTAGGCGGTGTAGTAGATTTTGTAGACGCTTTTACACCAGAAGGAATTAGTGAAGCTGTTTCTGGGGTTGCCTCTGAATTAGAAGAAGCATTACCAGAAGAATTAGTTCAAGGACTAGATGCAATCTTTGACCCATATCACGGAGAAGGCGCTGCTGGTGTGATTGAAAACATTGCAGGCACTGCGGGGTCTTATCTTGTTCCTTCTATGGCTGCTGTTAAGGGAGTTAACCTAGCTCTTAAAGCTAATAAGTTGGCTCGTTCTCCTGCTTCTCGCTCTTTAACAAGAAAAAAATTAATGGGTCTTGAAAAGAACGCAAGAACTAAACGCATTCAAGATATGCGTAAGGCAGAGTATTTAAAAACTAGAGGCGCTCAAGGTGTTGGCGTAGCTGGTGCAGTTACAGCGGTTGAAGACCCAGATGAAAGCATTGTTAATTTTTTAATTGATAGCTTTCCAGAATCAACTGGCTTTATGCAAAGACTTTATGTTGACTCTAATGATTCAGAAGCTGAAAAATATTTACAAAATTTAATTAATAACTTGGGGTTGGGGCTAACTATTTCTCCATTTTATCTTGCTAATGCTCTTCGTGGCAATGGTTTAAAAAGTGCTTTAGCTGCAACTAAACCACTTCCAGAAGCATTAAGAAATTCTGAAACCGCTACAAGATTACCAGATACTCCTAGCTTTTGGTCTGCACCTATTGCAACAACTAAAAGATATTTAGGAGAGATGGGTACTGCTTTACGTGGTACAGATGAAGCTACTATGGCTGCTGCTATTGCAAGAGACAACGAATTGCAAGCAGTATTGAGAGAAGTAGAAGGTTTAAATAATAGTTTAAGAGCTACATCTAAAAATAAATATGATGATACTCTTTTAAACGATGCGCTTCAAGGGGACGTAAAAGCTTTAAACTCTTTAGACAAAGACACAAGAAGTATTATTACTGAAATGCGTAATAAAATTGATACAGCGTCAACTGAATATGGTTATGGTTTGAATCCTGCTCAAAACAAAACAAAGCTTAATAAAATTAATAGGCAGATTGAAAACAAAGTCAATCAAATAACTAAGACAAAACAAGGCACAAAGAAAAGAGAAAACCTTGAGAATAGTTTAGCTGCGCTTATTAAAAGAAAAGAAGCAACCGAAAGCGATGGACTTAAAGCAACTATTGATAGTAATGTTGGTGTCTATATGACACGTGGCTATGATTACTTTGATGACCCAGACTTTGCCAAAGACTTGTTAAAAAGATATAATGATTTTAAATCTACAGGTAAAGATGATAAGGGTGTTTTTGTTTCTGCTCTTGACTCTATTAAAAAACAAGCAGGTGTTGATGACGCTGAAGCAAAAGAATTGTTAGACAAGCTGCTACGTACTGGCGAAAAACCTGCCGATATTTTTGGTGGCTTTATGGACTTGAGCCGCAAGCTAACTACAGCTAAAAGCTATAAGAAAAGAGACCCACTAACAGAAGAGGTAAGAAGTTTGCTTGGGGAAATTAAAGACCCATATAGAAACTTTGCAAACACAATGTCTAACCTAGCTAAATATACTGCCGAAACAAAGTTTTTAAAAGAACTTGAGAATACTTTACTGGATGATAAGCTTATTGGCAAAGGTGTTGTGTCTACTTCAGGTCCAGCAGGCAGAGCTACTGTAAGATTAGATGAAGTGTTAAATTCTAGACTTAAGAATGTATTTGGAGAGTCTACATCCGTAGTAACCAGACCATTAAAAAATATTGAAGACCCTGCTGATGTATTTGTTAGTAGAGAGTATGCCGACTTAATTAAAAATGGATTAAAAGTAATGGCTCCTGATGACAAGGTTATGAGGGGATGGATGTTTGCCAAAGGTGTATCACAAGCCGCACAAACAGTAGGCAGTGTAACTACTCACGCACGTAATACACTAGGCAATATGATTATGTTGATAGCTAATGGTATGATGCCAATAGGTAAGTCTGTATTTGGCGGGGCTTCAGATGCTTGGAAAGGCATTATGAAAAGTGGTGACAAAGAAGTTGGTGAGCGTTTAGGTAAGTACCAACGATTAGGACTTATTGGAAGCAATGTGGACTTAAATGTTATGAAGACAAGCTTGCGTAGTGCTTCTAAAAACCCAGATAAATTTTTTGATAACCTTGGTAAAGGTAAAGGAATATTGGGAGCAGGTAAAAAGGGTATAAAGTTTACAACAGATTTGTATCAACTTGAAGATGATATGTTTAAAATTGCACACTTTGAAAATACATTAAAGTATTTAAAGAAAAGCAAAGCGTATAAAGGGATGCCTGAAGAAGATATAATTAGAGAGGCTGCACAAAGAACTCGTGACCTTATGCCAAACTATTCTCTTGTTAATAAATCTATTAAAGGATTAAGCAAGTATCTTGTGGGTGATTATATGGCATTCCCTGCTGAAATGATTCGTGTAACTAAAAACATAGGCAAGTATGCACTAAAAGATTTAAACAGTGGTGACGGAGAACTAATGAAAGCAGGGGCTAAAAGACTAGCTGGTATGACTTCTGTTGCTGTAGCTCCTATGATGGCTGCTGATTATAGTGCAAACTATTATGGTATTACTGATGACCAAAGAGAAGCCCTTAATAATTTAGATAGCCCTTGGAATTATAACAAGGACAGGGTTTTTTTAAGCGGTATTGATACAGATAAAAATAACCACAAGGGTGTAGACCAAATGAGCTTTGGTTACATTGACCCATTCTCATATGTTAAGTCAAACGCTTTAACAACTATTGAACTACTTGCTTCTGGTATGTCTGACAACGAAGAACTTAGTGATGCTAAGTTTAACAAATCAATGCTATCTCTTCTTGATGGTGCTGTGTCTCCTTTTCTTGCTCCCTCAATGCTTACAGAAGCTTTAATGGAAAGTGTTGCTCAAGGTAAAGAAGGTAGATTTGGCGAAGCAGCAGGAACATTAGCTACTGTGTTTACTCCAGGCACTATAAAACTTATACAAAAAAGGCAGCAGTACAACGCTTCTAAAAAACTTAGAGAGCCTTATGGTTTGGGGCCATTAAAAAAAGGGTTGTTTTCTTTTTCTGAAGGAGAGGTAGATGAACTTGCTGCTCTTGGATTAAAAAGAGAACGTCTTGATTTAACAGCGGGTGCTTCATTTGCGTTAAAGCCAGTTCTACAAGATATTGATAGAGCAGGCTCAAACTTTAATAGACTTCTTCAATCACCTTCTCTTACAGAAGAATATGATATGACAGATTTACTTAGATTAAATACTGAATCAGGTAAAAATCAAATCAATAGTGCTTATATTGATGCACAGAAAAAAAGACTTTATGGTTACGAGCAGCTTGACTCTTTAATAGAGGACTACTCAAAAGTTTTTGGTCCTTCGTATTTAGCAGACATTGATAAAGCCTATAGTTTAAATAGAAGAAAAGCAAACTTGACTGATAAGCAGTTTCAATATATTATGGATGTAGAAAATAATATATTTAATCCTGTTGATTTTAAACAAACAGACATTAGTAAATTTGAAAGCATGGCTCCAATATCTATACAAGATTTGTTTAAGATTAAAGACGCATACTTGGGTGCAAGGATAAAATGAAGTATAATAAAGAACAACTAATCGAACAACTAGTAGACCATGAGGGGTTAGAGTTAAATGTATACAAAGATAGTCTCGGCATTGAAACAATTGGTATTGGTCGTAACCTCGTGGACAGAGGCATTACAAAAGAAGAAGCCTATTACCTCTGCAATAACGACATTGGCATCGTTGAGTTGGAACTTGTGGCTGAGTTTCCTATTGTTAGCGACCTTGATGCTGTTCGTCAGCGGGTGGTTATTGATATGGCTTTTAACATTGGTGTCCCTCGTCTTACGGGGTTCAAGAAAATGTGGGCAGCAATTCACTGCGGTGATTATGAAGAAGCTGCGTTAGAAATGATGGATAGTAAATGGGCAAGACAGGTAGGCAGACGTGCTGAACGGTTGTCTGATATGATGAGAAAAGGAACGGACTAATGGCAGAATATTCCAGCATTACAAAGACAGGGAAGTACGAGCCTTTTGAGCTACACGTACAGCGTGGTTATGTGCAAGCTCACGAAGCTGTACATAAGTTTGGTTTTAATACTTCTGTAACTACTGATGAACATTTAGTTTGGAATGGGGGCGGGGCTTATACATATCCTACAGTTGCGGGGCAGTTGGGAGTAGTTGGAACTTCTACTACAGACAACTCTCAGATTACTATTGTTGGTCTTGATGCAGATTATAATGAAGTATCAAATATTGTAACACTTAACGGAACAACTACCGTTACCACGAGCGCTTCATATTTAAGAACATATCGTGCTTTTGTTAGTGATGACAATGAACCTGCAGGTGACGTTACAATAAGGCACTCTGGAAATACTGTTGCTGTTATTAGTAGCGGAGAAGGGCAAACATTAATGGCAACATACACTGTTCCTGCAGGATATACAGCTTATTTATATCAATTGGTAATAGGCGGTGCATCAGAAGTTGCTAATAAGTATATGACTGTGCGCCTTAAAGTAAGAGAACCTGGTGGAATTTTTAGAACAAAAGCTAAATATACAATTGCTGCACAAACTTTTGAAGAAACAATGGCTTTCCCATTAGAATATCCAGAAAAATCAGACATTGAAATTACGGCACAGTCAAGCTCACAAGTTCAACAAGCAACAGCAATGTTTGATTTGTTATTAATTAAAAACGAATACACCGTTTAGGAGAATACTATGTGGCAATCATTACTATCACCAATCAGCAGTCTTGCTGGCAAGTGGATGGAGGGGCGACAGCGTAAGACAGAACTGAAAGGCAAGCTTGAAGAAGCAAAGCTAAAGGGACAAATCAAACGTGCCTCTAGCGATGCAGCATGGGAAACCAAAGCTATGGAGGCTTCTTCCGATTCTTGGAAGGACGAGCTTTGGACTATTTTTTTCGTTGGCTTGCTGTGTGCCTGCTTCTATCCTCCAGCACAACCATACATTGCAGACGGGTTTAGATTCCTCAGAGAGGACTGTCCTGAGTGGCTGTCGTGGGGCATACTCGTAAGTATTGGTGCAAGCTTTGGTGTTAAATCAATCGGTGCGCTTAGAAAGTAAGTGCGGCTGACATCATCTCGTCAATCATAGACTCAAAGGTGTACTTAGGTTTCCAGCCTAGTACATCTTTTGCTTTTGTGGAGTTGCCTAACAACAAGTCTACTTCTGCAGGTCTGTAAAACTCTGGATTAATAGTAACAACTGTGTTGCCGTTCTCGTCCTTACCTACTTCGTCTGGTCCAGGCTCTCCCTCCCAATACACCCGCATATCTACAGACCTAAAGCAACGCTCTACAAGCTCTCTTACGGAGTGAAGCTCACCCGTAGCTAGTACGTAGTCATCTCCCTGTGGCTGTTGTGTCATTAAGTGCATACCTTCTACATAATCTTTGGCATGTCCCCAGTCACGCTCTGCGTCTAGGTTACCTAGTTCGATGTGTGTCTGCTTACCTTGTGAAATTTTAGCTACACCCTGTACAATCTTTTGGGTAACAAACTCAGACCCTCGCCACGGTGACTCGTGGTTAAACAAGATACCATTGGAGGCATGAATGCCATAGCTTTCACGGTAGTTTTTTACTGTCCAGAAACCAAACTGTTTCGCTACCCCATAAGGAGAGCGTGGATAGAAGGGTGTAGTCTCTGATTGTGGTGTTTCTACAACCTTTCCATAAAGCTCAGACGTGGACGCCTGATAGAATTTGGTATGACCCTCCATGCCTAGTGTACGAATGCACTCCAGCAGCCTTAATACCCCCATAGCATCGACATCTGCGGTGTACTCTGGTACGTCAAAGGAGACACGCACATGTGACTGCGCTGCTAGGTTGTATACTTCATCGAATAGGTGTGTATCAAACAGACGCATTAGACTGCCAGCATCTGCTAGGTCGCCATAGTGTAGCGTTAGATTGGGATGGTCTACTAGGTGGGCAATACGTTGTGCTGGTTCTGATGACACACGGCGGCGTAGGCCATGTACTTTGTAGCCCTTGTCCAGAAGAAGCTCTGCTAGGTAGCCCCCGTCTTGTCCTGTAATGCCTGTAATAAACGCAGACCTTTCTGCAAACTTATTCATCGGGGGTAGCTTCATCTTCTTCCTCTTCTTCAAAATCTTCTGGGAAAGTTTTCATAAACAACTCGTACATTTTTTCTTTACCTACAATGTACATAGTAGAACATATTTTATCTTCTAAAGTTTCTAAGTTACTATCTAAAATATCAGAAGAATTATTACCCCTAACACGGGACAATAGTTCCAAAGCTTTTAGTGCCGTTGCTCCGTTGCCGTTTATCTTAGCTTGCTCGTATTGCTTTTCTAATTCAGATACTACATCAACATCTGTGTTGTACTCTTCTTCTAGTTCTTCAATACGTTCTTTTACATCTGCTCTTTTGAGTAGTTCATATCCTTGGTTGTAAGCAGAGCGTTCACTATACCCTGCTTCTTTAGCGGCAGCAGTAGCATTTCTACTGATGATATAAGCTTGACAAAACTTCTCTGGTTTTTCTTTAAGAACTGCCACGCATGTACTCCTTAAATGTCATAGAGTTTTTGTAGTAGTGTGAGTCATACCAAACTGAACGAGCTAATGAATCCTCTCCATAAAACTGAAGGTTAAGAACAAGGTCTGGTTTAGTTAACATCTTCTCTAGGTCTTGAGCCAAAGCAAGAAGCTCACCTGTTGTCCAGTATTTGTTGTCGTTAAGTTCTACGTGCATGTACTTGGGATTACCTGCCTCGTCTTTTGAATCTTTATCATCGTCTGCTTTACTGTCTGGAACAGAGCAATCAAATCCAAACAGATGAATGTTTCTATACCCAAGAGTTTCAAGCAAGCCTAGTGTTCTGGTGGCAGCAGCTGTTCCTCCTGACACAAGAGAAGTTCCTGGAGGAATAGGAAGGGAAGGGTCAATAACAATCTTATCAGTAACAGACATGTCACGCAGCCCGTCCGTAAAAGCATGGAATCCTAATACATTATCTGTCTGTTCCATAATGTAATCAACAACAGAGATGTCTGTCATAGATGCAATAACAAACAAAGTACTAGAGTCGATGTTGCTAAACAACTCTGTGCGTACAATCCCGTGTGTACTTGTTCCTTCGATGGAACGTGGGTCTAAGATAACACAAGCATATGGCTTGATGCCTGCTTCAAGTAGGCGTGGGTATGCGTGTTTAACACACCAGATTTTACCCTTGGTTTTTTTCTGAATCTTTTTAATTTCTTTAACATCAAATGTACCACCAGATACAATGATTGCGTGGTCGTTAGTTGTCTTGTAGTTTTGAACCCACTCAAAGTTTTTAATCTTAGGTACGTTGTATCTGATGTTGTCTTTGATGTGGTCTTCTGGCATACAATCTTTAGGCTTAACGATAATGGGAACACGCATCAAGTCTTTTGGAACAACCTTCTCGTCCTTGTGTGTAACAACCGCAAGATGTACGTTACCGCCAAATGCTGTCTTATCTTGTGACGGAAGAACTACTTTGTTTCTGCTTTTGATTTCGTCAAAGGTTCTTATGATTCCGTTATACTCTGGGTTGTCAAGAAACTCCTTGTCATCATGTGAGTAGAAGTCATCGAAGACAACAACGGGTACTTCTTCTAAGTAGCTATAGTCATTCTTTACTGTGTCATATGAATGACCGCCATCAATGTAGGCAAAGTCTACGTCATCGAACCTAGCGTTAGCCATTGTTTCGTTTGTGTTCCCAGCATATAAGCGGTACGTAAATGTTTTACCTGCCTCTTTCATTTTGACAGCAAAGTCAGCAAGCCTTTTACCGACAGCTTCGGTATAGTTGTGCGGCTTGATGTTAAGCTCAAGCTTATCAGTCTCGTCTGTAGCTTCTTCAAACAAATCAAAGCCACGATAGTGTACCGTATCTACAGCATCAAAGGCTGCAAGAGCCATCTCAATAGCCCTGCCACCATTCCAAGTGCCTGTCTCTACAACAGTGAAGCTGCTCTTATCTGCTGAGTAATGACGTACTAAACCTGCCAGTTTCTTATATCGTTCTGCATGAATGTCTGCTGATACTTTGTTAGGAGTATCTTGAACTTTATTCTCAGTATCAAATTTAAGGTTGCCTTTGTTGTGTGTGAAGTATTCATCCAGCATACAGTTCTCGAAGACAGACAGCCCACGCACACCTTCTGATAGGTTGCGTACCTTTGCGCCGTGAGCTTCGTATATTTTAAGCAGACGTGTAAACACAAAGGCGTCTGTCCATTCACGATACCCAAACACTTCGTCTGTATCGTATGCACCACGAAGGTCAACAAGTATAGAGGCAGCGTTATGATACGCCATGTTAAACGCCATAAAGCCTGTCTCACTGTAGTCAATATCAACACGACCAAGATGTACAATGTCTACCTCTGGAATCATAATCTTAGCAGCGTCTTCTTCTTTGAACATCTTCTTGGTAACTGTGTCGGCATCAATCCAGGCAAGCCAGCCCTTGTCTTCGTTGTCAATCATCTCAAGTGCAACGTCTGTTAGTGCGTAGACCTTGTGACAAAAGCGAAGCGCATCCATACGATAGTTGTATGGTGCTTCAGCGTACCTGCCGTTCTTGTCCTTGTGTCGGTCAATGAAGTTATTACGTGCTTCAATGGTTTCAATATGGCGATACTCAATTACTGTGCTGAAGTCGTTGTATGGTAGCTCGTCAAGGCTGTCATAACCTTCGACATATACAATAAGCTTTGTGTCGGTTGGCTTCCACTTATTAGCCACAGACTCAAGCATCTTCTTGCCATATACATCATAGTCTTCTTTTCTAAATGTTGTTACAAAGGTATAAGACATTACATATTCTCCAATATTAGTTGTGTTGTTATTTCTTCTTCTGCTTTATTCCACTCTTCAACGTAGGCTTCTTCAACGGGTCTGCTAGGTTTCCACTTATCAAACCATGGGCCACCTGTTGTAAAGTGTACGTTCTTTGCTTCCACTTCTGGGTCGCTGTGTCCATCAAGCCAGTTCCATTCGGGGTGGATAGCACCAATCTCTGAGTCATCTAGCCAACTGAAAGAATGCAACCACCCGCCAGCCTTTAGATTAACATCGTCTACTGTAAGCTTTAGGTTGGAGGGGTGGCCGCAGTTGAACAGCATGAAGCTAGACCAGTTCTTTCTTCTGTAGCGTGACTGTGCTACGCCATCCATCTTTGTCTTGTTAGCTGGTTCGTATTTATGTTGTACGCATTGAACTGCATACTGCGTGTTCTTACCATAAACATCGAAGATACCCGCAATGTCTGCACGTACGAACATGTCGGCATCCATAAACAATGCCATGCCATCGTATTGATTTAAGGCAGGCACAAGAAAGCGGGTGAAAGTAAAGTCTGTGCTGAATGGCCTTCCATCAAAGACATCATAGCGTTGATTTGGCTCGTGAGGAAAGACCTGAGAGGCACGGCGGTACAAACCATTACGCCGCAGCGATGGCTCTATCAAGGGGATAATGTCATATTCTTTGTTGTACTTGCGGATAGAGTGTACCAGAACCTCAAAGGCTCGATGGTCACGCTCGTCATATCCGACATAAACTACTGGTCTTTTCTTCATAACATCTCCTAATAGGTAATGGTGGTGAGCCGAGAGGGATTGAGAGAGAAGGAGGTTCAGCCCACCACCATGTATATTATATAAAATTATATATTAAATGTCAAGAAGTTTTTAATTGTTCCAGATACCCTTAAGTCTTTTCTTTGCCGCAAGGTTTGCTGATTTCTTTTCCTCGTGCGTCATCTTCTCCCAATGCTCTAAGTCACGGGATGTACGACCACAGTGTATACAGATGTCGTGTAGATTGGATAGCTCACAGCTTTCTGCTTCGGCATCCTTTGCTTTACATGGGCTTGTCATATTTTCTCTCCAGTTCTGTGAAGCCACCAATGTATCGGTTGTCTTCGTTTATCTGAGGAACTGTTCTCTGATTAGGGAACATATCCTTGAACTCCTCGATTGTGATGTCTTCCTTGACGGTGAAGTATTTGTAAGGGAGCTTCCTTTCCTCACAAAACTTCACCGCCTTTTCACAGTACGTACAGTTCGGCTGTCCGAATATCTCTATCATACCAAGTCCACCACTTCGCATGAGTCACCAGAGCAGGCCAGTGTTTGTGAGCCAGCCGTGTTGTCCTCTTGCTCATACTCAGAGAGCTTTGCCCAATCAATATGCTTCGGCATCTGAGCCAGAGCTTTTTTGTATGTGTCCTTGTCACAATCCTGATAAGGTGCTTGTGCATAGGTGTGGTCGCTGTGTGGCAAAAATGATACACCAGAGCAGATGTCAAAGTTATCAAACACCCATGCTCCAACGGCCAGCCACTCTTCGTCACGTACCGTGATGGTAACAGATGGTTTATGCTCGCACCATTCAAGTGCATACATCTTCCATAACTCCAGCTGCTCAAGGGCAGACATATCATTACGTGTTACCGCATTGTCAGGTGACTTGGTAGGAAAGCTAAACACTGTTGTGCTGTCTGGCTTCATTACACAAGCTTCTGCTGGGATGCCTGAGTCCTTGAGGAACTGCGTCAGCGGGTCTTTGTTATCGCCCCGTACAGTACGGATATAGTAATCGCTATGGCGAGCATGAATGCCAGAGGCGCTATCCACAAGCTGTGATACAGTACCCGAAGGCTTGACGCAAGTGATGGCCGCAGATGCACTAATTCCAAGCTGCTGTGCAAGATTGTTGTTCGTTTGTACAGCAATGTGACGAAGCTTGTTAAGTAATTTCGTAGTCGGCTTACTAGTGATTTCATTGTCCATAATACCTGTCAGGCTTACACCCAACAGCCTTTCTTCTTCTGTGTTCTTACGCCATACAGGTCGTAGGTATGGCATGTTAGTATACGTTGATTGAATCGTACCCAAGATTGTAGCAAGCTTTACCTTACGTGTCAAGCTCTTTTCAGAATCTGTAGGGCGCACGACAACCTCTGTCAGGTTACAGAACTGGTAAGGACGCAGGATGATTTCACTGCAGGGATTTGTTCCCCACTCTTTACCAGTCTCACGGCGTCCGAATCTTTCTACATGTTTGTCTGCGGCGGCACGGCTGAACAAGCCACGCTCACCAGACTTAGACTCGACCAGAGACAGCCACTCACGCATGAATGTTTCCATGTCGGGCTTCTCTGTGTAGGCAACTGAGTTGTTGGCCAACGCACGTTGACCTTCGTTCTCCCACCACTGACCAGACTTAGCATGACGCATACGGTCATCAGATAGATTAGACAAACTAATCATAGCACTACGGCGTACACCGCCCACTACAACTACCTCGCCAATCTTACACATGATGTCGTGGCACTCAACGCTGTTAAGCTTGCGGCCAGCTGCACCCTTGAACTTGGCTACAACAAAGTTGAACAGGTCATTCAATGGGTCAGGTCCAGAGGCACGGCCACCAAATGTCTTGAGGCGTTCACCAGCTGGACGAATCTTAGACACGTCCCACTTCGGTACGTCACCTGTGTACAAGCCACTGATTAGTTTGCGTAGTGCCTTTGCCCAACCTTCCTTGCTGTCCTGTACAACGATAAGGTCTTCGCTATCCCTAATATCTTCTGGCACTTCGGGTAGCTTCTGGATTGCTTGACGCTCTACAGAGAAGCCTACGCCAGTTCCGCATAGCAGGATGAACATTGCTTCGTCAAAGGCACGAGGGTGGTCAACGGGCAGGTAGCTACAGTTGTAGATACATGTGTTGTCACGGTCAGCCGCAGGACCAGCAGTCATCAAGGCTCGCATAGATGGCATGATTTCTAGGTTAAGGATTGCGTCTTCAATCTCGTTGACTGTCTTGCTGTCCAAGTCAGCAGGGCGTACGATGTTATCAATAAAACGACCAACTGTTTCCGACCATGTTTCTCGTCTGCCTTCGTCCTCTAGCCATCGGGCATAGCGTGACGTAGCAATAAATGTTTGGTAGTCTGTTGGTAGGTGGTTAGTCATAGCGGTTGTCTGTGTCATTGGTTTGAAGCTCCTCTCCTGTTAATGCTTTCCAGCTGTATTTAAAATCAAATCTTGCGGCGGCTTGACTAATCAAGTCGGCAATATAACGTGTCTCCGCTTGTGCTGTCTTGTCGAGGCGTTGGTTAACGACACGAGCAAAGGCATACAGAGAGCCAGACCAGTACCATTCTGTGTACATGTTCTGTGGTAGCACCATACGTGCCATCTCTGGGGCAATGCCTACATCAAGCATACGTTCATACTCTGCGATTGCGGAGCGTGTATATGAGCCAATGTGATAATCAATAGTATCGTCTGAGCTACCCTGCTTTACATTGTCTGCCTTAGTGCGCCACGATTGAGGCGTGTAGAACTTAGGTGTATAGTCCACGTAGCGGCGGCTGACTTCATTCCAAGCCAACCCCACTTGGTGTTTGACAAGCTGTCGTGCGACAAAGATAGGGGCTTCAATACGAAACTGTAAGAAGCAGTGGGAGAACGGCGACCAGTGACCATGCTCTGCAAGATACTTGATTAGCTTTTGGTCGGCATCGGACAAGTCCTGTAGGCTACCGTTCTGTACTCGTTGTGATTCTTTATTGAATGAAACACGGGCAGCGTTGACTACTGTCAAGTCACTACCCATGTGGTCGATTAATGTTACCTGCATTTTGCGAAGACTCCCATTATACTATACGTTCTGAACAGAGGCAATAAGCTTTTCCAAATACCACTGTGCTTTTTTCAAATCTTCCACAGGCTTTCCCTTGTACTTGTATCGCCAAAGATATTTCATGGCGTTGCCCTTACAATATCCCTGGAACTCTTCGTCTGACATGCTGGCTTCGATAGCCTTGATTGCCTCAACGCCCTTGGTATTGTAGTGGGCGGGGCTGTTAACTGGGTCATCACTTGGTGTCTGGGTGTATCCAAACCTAGTGTCCAAGTATTGCGTTAATCCGTTTTCTGACATAATCTACTTCTCCTGTCTGTAATACTTTGTATGCAAAGTCTCTCATGTAATGTGCATCTACTCCTGCGTTGACACACACCTCCTCAAAGTCTTCAGCTGTCGTCCCTACCGAAGCAAAGAACCAAGCCGATGCCCTGTCTCGTTCTATTCGTGCAGTCGTAGGCTCACCATCATAGGCTGGCTTAGATGCGTCAAGCAATGCCTGAAGCAACACACACAAGAACAGTGTACGTTCTGGGGACGATTCGTCAGGGCGAAACTCGTCCAAGTGAATTGTTATCTTACTATTTCCCACCCTGTTTGTCAAGCCACGATTGCGGGATGCCTTCATTTAATTTGCAATACATATAGCCGTGCTTGTCACACCAGTCTCCGTAGGTCATCTTGCCTCCCTTGTATAGCTTGCGGGTGGGGTTGTCAAAGACAAACCTGATGTCCATGTCTGGATACTGTGACTTAATGAACAGGTGTTTCTTCCTGTCTTCTGGCATGAACCTGCCCTTGACCTCTAGCACTACGCCGTTAGGTAGGAAGAAGTCAGGGATGTAGTTCTTATCTTCACGCCACTCGTAGGGTAGCTTTTGTTTCTCGTATACGAAGTCAATCTTGTGCTTGTGTAGCTGTTGAGCCGCTTCGTATTCAGAGTTTGATTTGTATTCGTGTTTATATTTTTTTCTTTTGAATCCCATTACACATGTACTTCCTCAACGTCTGGGGTCTTTGCCACAGTGGTCAAGTAACGTACTCCGTTAGAATATTTGAATGCTCTCAGTCCTTGTCCACCATTAGCATCAGACCAGCATTTCTTTTTGTAAGGGCAGAAGACACAGCCCACAACCAACTTGCGGTTACCTGACTTTCCATCTGCCGTGTCGCCGTAGCAACGTGCAGGAGCTTGCTCGCTTTCCACCATGTTCTTGAGGTGACGCACTCTTGAGGGCGCATCAATCATTTCCATGTCGTGGATAGGTAGGATGCAAAGCTCGCTACTGTTCTTGTCGATTGCAAAGAAGGCGGCTTCCTTGCGGTTATTCTTCGTGGCATAGGCACTAATCTGTGCGATGTATCCAAACGGGTCATCGTCTGATAGCCTGCCTTCCTTAAACTTCTTGAATGCGAATGACGATGCTGACTTGATGTCAACCAGTACGTCATCAATCACGCAGTCCTGATGTCCAAGCACACCCTCAACCTCTACGGTATCCTGTGCCTCTTCTACCTTGTGTCCTGCGGCTCTGGTAAGACAAATCAGGAGAGCCTCAAGAACATGACCCATTAAGAACTTAATCTTGGTCTGCCCATTGATGGACTCCCCCTCTTCGCCTTGTACTCCGTACCAAATCTGACGGTCTGGTTTGCCGATTGAAGACAGACGTAGGTGTGATGCACCTTCACGCTGGCCTTCACGGAGTATAGTTTCGACAGCCTCTCGCACAAGGCCGCCGACTTCATCAAGGGCTTCCTTAACATGAGCCTGCTCAACATCAGCACCTTGCTCAAGCATAGTGTAAATGTCAGGGATAAGTGTGTCTAATGTTTTGGTCATGTGGTATCCTTTCGGTTGGCGAACACGGCAGGACTTGAACCTGCAACCTGCAGATTAGAAGTCTGCTGCTCTATCCAGTTGAGCTACGTGTCCTAGCTCTTACGTTTAACTGCCTTCTTAATCTTCTGTGCTTTGTGTGCAATGTATTCTTCCTCGTCTGCGAAGAAGTTATGTACACCCTTGATAAGACGTAGCTGTATTGCCTTTAGGTATTTGCCTCGTGGCATAGCCCAACCCGCAATGAATGCTACGACTGAAGCATAGACAGTCACCAGTATGGGTGCTAAGTTTGTTTCCATGATAATCTCCTATAAAAAGTGATGGAGTCCCCAACCCTCGTATCCATCTTCGGAAGCCTATATCTTGGTGCTTCCCCCGTGCAGTTAACTAACGACTAGAAAGGAACTGAGTCGTTCATGTTATCGTCTGCGATTGGTGCGGCGGCTTCTCCGATTACGTCAAAGTCTTCGGCATTGCCACCTGCATATTCAACAAGGCTCACTACTTGAACCTTCTTCAGGATTGGAGAAGTACCAGACTTGCCGTTCATCTCCCACTCGAATGGTGTGTACTGTACGTTGCAGACACTACCATTTCCCACTAGGTCTGAGAACGGTTTCTTCTGTCCGTCCATGACTACTGGTGCATCGTTCTGTGTACCGTCACGGCGTGATACTTTTTGACGAATGTGTACGAAGTCGCCACGCTCATCGCCCTTGTTCTTGATTGCTACACCGTCTGCCTCGAAAGCCTTACGGTTGTTGTCGTCTACCAGCATGTCCAAACCCCACTCTGGTTCGTAGGTTGTGTTAGGTGCTTGAATTGCTGCCCAATAAACTTTTCCTGATACAATAGTCATATGTTTTAATCTCCTAAATTGGTTTTCGTTTTGGTTTTCGTATCACAAACAACACCATTGTTGCTGCGATTTTTGAATTATCTCACATCCATAATCGAATGTCAATAACTTTTTTCACTTTAGTGAGTGTCAGCCCAGTTGTTACCAGTCTTATACTCACAGTCGAGAGGACAATTAACCTTGAGCGATTGCTCTGTCAGTGTCATTGCCTTCTTGGTTACAGCACCGAAGGCTTCTTCCTGTCCCTTACGTACCTCGAATTGGTATTCGTCATGTACGCTTGCAACAAGCTTGAAGTCTAGCTGTGCCTTGGTTGCCTCGATGATAATAAACTTCAGCCACTCCTTACATACGATTGCACCTGCTCCCTGTAGTAGGGTGTTGAGTGCCGCATGTTTGTTGCGAACCTTAAGGATACGACCATCCAGACCAATAAGATAACCTCTGTCAGCCAACGTGTCAACCTTTTTGCGTAGTGCTTTCAAGGCTGGCATGTTGTTGAGGAAGTTATCAATCAGACGTTGACCATCTTTGGCTGTGCCATTAACGACCTGTCCAATCTTGCCTGCACCAGCACCGTAGAGGAACGCATAGATAAACGTCTTCGCATTGTCCCTGTTGGGTAGCCCTGCGGCCTGCTGGTTAGCTGTATGCACGTCACCTTCCACAACTTCTTTCGTGTAGGCTTCGTCATTCATATAGTGTGCCAGCATTCGTAGCTCAAGACCTGATGCGTCAGTACCCAGCAGTGTGTAGTCGTCACTCGATACTGTCCACAATGCTCTGCACTCCTTACCATAAGGTGAGTATACAGCAGGTACTTGTGCCATGTTGGGTGATGTGTGAGCCATGCGTCCTGTAATGGTACGCAATGTAAGCACTCGTCCATGCACCCTGTCGTTCTCGTCTGCCGCCTCAATCCATGATTTGATTTGCGACACACGCTTCTCCAGTAGTAAGTAGTCAGCAATCAACTTGGCCTGTGGTATGTCAGTCACCTTGGACAACACTTCTTCGGAGACAATAGCCTGTCCCTTCTCAGTGTAGGCATGTGGCTTCCAACCAAGTGCAGACAAGCGTTCAGCTATCTGCTTACGTGAGCCTGGATTGAATACTGTTACTTTATCTTTAAGTCTTTTACCTGTCTTCTCAGATATTCTAATCTCTGTGATAGGCTTGAAGACTTCTTGAAGTTCGTTGTTAATCTTTGTTGATTCGTCAGACAGTCGAGCAACCAAGAGCATTGCGTTCTTAACGTCAAGTGTGAACCCGTTCTGCTCCTGCTTATCGATGACTGCACGAACCTGATGTTCTAAGTTAATGCTACGTGCTGAGAAACCCTTGAGCGTAGGGACAAGAGCCTTGTATACTTTCGCCGTAAGCTCTACGTCACGAATGCAATACGTCAGCATCTCGTCTGAGTAACCAGAGAAGTCAGAGAACTCTAGCTTCGGATACCCAAACGTCTTGCCCCATGCGTCAAGTGAATGCCCACCATCTCGCATTGGGTCTGCCATCTGAGACATGATAAGTGTATCTCGTATCTTACTTAGCGGTATGTTTACTCCAAGCAATCGCTTGATTACTGGAGCATCAAAAGACACACCGTTATGAAAGACCAGAATATCGGCAGACTCAAGGAGTGGTTTAGCATGGTGGACATTCTCAGTGTGATATGTGTATATACGTTCTTCATCTAAATCCTTTGCTACAATACAATAAATAGTAGTAGCATCTAAGCTATCTGTTTCAATGTCTACTACTAATCTTTTCATACTTCAATTAACTCCGCTTGTTGATAAGGCACATGGAAGAACTGCTCACCCTGTAGGATGCGGCCACCACGTGCCTCTTTAACTTCTGACTTGGATACTGTGTCCCCACTGATACGCCACGCCGCTTTCATGTCAGGCCGTATGATGTAGAAGTGTAAGACACCAGCATCTCCAACTGCATTTACTAGTTTATGTTTACGATAGGGGATACGAATCTCTTTCCAACTAGGATTCCAATCTCCTTTCCATCCATACTTTATCTCTGCCTCGTTGAAGAACTTAGTATAATCTAACTCGCTCTTGATGTCAACAGAAAAATCTTCTTCGGTGTCAATGATTGTGTGTCCCTGTGTAGACAGGTAGTCAACCACCCACGCCTTTGCCTTGTTGTCTGAGCGTTCATACCTCTCCGCTGAGAAGGGAATGTTTACGCTTCCTACGATTGGTTTAAGCTGGTTCATATTAAAACCTCCTTTGTTGACAGTAACATATCATCCACTACACTATCCTCCAAATACCTTACTGCTTTCATTAGCCCTTCAAGGTTATCGCCAAGCTTTCCTATTCCCATATTACATGAATGACAAAGCAACCCTCTTATTTGTTTCGTGTCATGGCAGTGGTCTACACAAGCCTTGTTTTCTTTGGCGTGTCTTTCTGTGTTTATTTCTTTACCACAACAACCACACAAGCCCCCTTGTTTTTGGAACAAGGCGTCACGCCCCTCGATTGTTATCCCGTATTTATATTTTAAGTTGTCGTTTTCTTTCCAAGCATAGTAAGCTTCTGGGTCACGCTCTCTAAACTTGTGCCTCCACTCAGTTCTTTTGCAAGGCATTATAAATAATCTCCTGCCTCTACTGTGTCGAAGTCCTCTGCATTGGGGTCGTTAATCTCTGTCATGCGTCCAGTGTCACGGTCATACAAGAGGTATGCACCTACACCAGTCTCACCAGCATAGCGGTTCTTGAGGACACGCACCGTAGTGGTGTTGGCTACGATAGGGTCGGTTGCCTGCTGGTCACGCTCCATTGCAATCACAGCGTCACTAATCTGTGCGATACTGTGTGAGCCACGTAGCATAGACAGGCTAATCTGTGTGCCTTGCTCCTGTCCCTTGTCACCAGATGCACGGCGAAGGTGAGACACAAGCAGGACACAGCACTGTGTTTCCTCAACGAGTGAACGTAGCTTGGTCATCATCTTGTCGATGTTGCGGCGTTCATCGTCACCCTCAAGACCAGACACAAGGATGGACAAGTGGTCAAGGATAATATACTTGCAGTCCAAAGCTTTAATCATGTAGCGAATCTTGGATAAGATTTCGTCAGTCCCAATGGAACCGAAGTGGTCGAATGCAAAGACACGACCAGTGCCTACTGTGGCTTCCTCGTATGCCTTGAGTTGCTCTGGTGCAATCGTATCACGAACCTCCTCAATGTATAGACGCTTGCTTGCTTCTACAGACATGAGGTGGAAGATGGTTTGCTTGACACTTTCTTCAAGGCTGATGATGCCGATGTTGTGTTCGGTGTTGTTGAGTAGGTGATGCTCAAGCTCTCGCATGATGCTAGACTTACCAGCACCAGTGCCTGCTGTGAATGTAATCAACTCACCTGTTCGCATACCATACAGCATCTCGTTCAATCCTTCATATGGGTAAGGCACAGACACCTTGTCGTCCGTATCATATAGACCATCGAAGTCCTTGAGGTTTACGATACCTGCTGGTGTGTATGGCTGTGCTTCCCAGAACAACTTGATAAAGTCCTCTGCTCTGCCGTGCTTGAGATACTCGTTAGCATCCTTGCCACGCAGCTTCATCACCTTGCACTTGTTAGGCTCGAACAACTGAGCCACAGCAGACGATGCCGCCTGACCATGCTCGTCATTGTCAAAGCATAGCACGATGTTGTCGAACTTGGCAAGCCACTCAAGCTGTGCCTTACAGTCCTTGACTGCTGACTGTGCGCCGTTACGAACAGACACGACAGGCCACTTGCAACCCATCATCTGATAGGCAGACAGTGCGTCAAGCTCGCCCTCACATACCGTGATGAACTTGCCAGCCTGACCGAACAACTGCTGTCCGAACAGTGTGCCTTGAGACATAGAGCCTTCGGCATGAAACTCCTTGGTAGCTACTGTGCGAATCTTGTTGGCAACGTGTGTGCCTTTGATGTCGTAGTATGGGTAGATGTGCTTGCCGTCTGTCTGTGTGACACCGAATGCACGAGCCGCTTCGAGGCTGATGCTACGGTCAGCGATGGGTGCGAACTGTCCCTGTGACAGCCGTGCTACCTGCATGTTCTGTGGTGTAGGTATTGTAGATACGTTGTGTTGCATTGGTGTATATCCTTCTTCGTTGGGTGAACCAGTATACTTCTCGCAAACAAAGCAGTAGGCATGACCATCATCGTAATGAACATTGCCATCAGATGAGCCGCAAGAACCACACTCACCTCTGCTTATAACTTTAGAATTATTTTCCATTTGGATACTCTGCATAGTATACCCCGAACTCTTTGCCTTTATCGTAGATAAAAAGCTTGTTGTTAGTTTTCTCTGTGGTGAACCCCATGCTCTCCGCAAGCAAGGCACGAAAGCGTAGAAACTCCTCCCTGTCCTTCACGTTTTCCATAAAGGCGGGGCCACACCCAGCCGTTTTATACATCATCTTAAACATTCTGAACCTCTTTCATTGCGTCTGACATAGACTTCTTGGTTGCGCTGTTGTTCTGATTGGCAATGGCACGGCGGCGAATTGCCTTTAGTTTTTGCTTCTTTGTTTTACTCATCATCGTTTTCCTTTCGTGTCAACTCCATGGGATGAAACCTACTCCATCCCCTCGATAGTGTCAAGCGTTTTTTTTCATGCCACTCTGCTGTTTGCCTTTGCTCTTGCTTCAGGCGGCGAACTAAGTCACGGTGTCGCTTCAACTGTTTGTCATCCATCTGTCTTACTCCTGTGTAAGTATGCCAGCGTTAAGTATGTATTGTCTTCTGCCTTCCACGGCTGGCTACCATACTCGTGGCTGGTGAACCCATGCTTCAACTGCATACGCTCAAGCCATCGGGCGGCTTCGCCCTGGTCATGGAATAGCCTGCCATGAAAGTCTTTTTCTTTCTTTAGTTTGCGTAGAGACTTGCTCAATCCTCAAACTCCTGCTCAGATATACTCATTGCAAAGTCAATGTCCTCTTCGTATGCTTCGTTGGCATCGTCACGTGCCATCTTCTTTGCTTCTTTCTGATTGTATCCCTCGTCAAGATACTGGTGATACAACTCTCGAAAAAGAGAGCGTTTACTTTTTTCCCATAGGTTTGTAGTCATCTTTATGCTCCACTAAATATATATATATATCCCAAAAGAAATAAAATAATAAAAATTAATTTACTGTCCATCAATCCCACCTGTAAAAAATATGGTTGTCAATCTGCACTATTCGTGTGTGATGGTTCGCCCAATCGGGATGAACATAGTCAGCGTGATAGTGTGTCGAGCCTTCAAGAAGTCCATCTTGGTATCCATCAAGCGTAGCGTCTGCAATCTCGTAGGCATATTGGAATGCCGTAAGGTTGCGTGGCTCGTCAGACATACCATCGCAGTAGAAGCTGAACTGGCACATGTTTCGTGCAGGCTTGCTCTGCCAGTGGATGCCTTGCTTGACGACAGCGCACACGTCATCGGGGAAGCGGTCATCGGACACACGATTCATCACGACCTGCGCTACCGCAAGCTGTCCGACTGTGCTTTGGTTACGTGCCTCGTGATACACTGTAAGTGCGAGACACATGATTGGCGTTACAAATAAATCCATAATCAATACCCCTCGTTCCAGATGAACTCACGTTCCCATTCCTTACCAAGGCGGTCATAGTCATTCGCCCTGACGTGCCGCACCTTCTCAGATACGTAACGCTTATCAGAAACTCTCGTTGTTTTCCAAGGACTTAGGATGTTATCTTCATACCAAGGCTTAAACATTTTTGTGTGTTTGTTAGTCATTATTTTCCTCGTTGTCTACTACTAATGATAGGTGGTTTGGTTTGGTTTCTTCCATAACAATCTTTTTGGCCTCACCTGTCAGGTCAATCAAGTTGATTGTGTTCTCCTCGAACTGAATGTCCAAGACAAACTCCTCTGGTTCTAGGTTACTCACCATAATATACTCAAGCCATTCAACAGGCATGGGTTCTTCGCCAATGATAGGCCACCAAGGTTGTGCGCCTACATTTTCTAGGTCTGTGTCAATTACGAATGTCAACTCGTATCGTGCCATGTTATTTCCTTCCACGGTAAGTCTTAAAGATGTGTTCTTTAAGTTGTTGTTTAAGTTGTGGTCGCTTCTCAAGGAAGTCAACCAGTTGGTTGTGTGATAGCTGACCGCTATACAAGAAGCGTTTCATCTTCTCGAACTCACTGTCCTTAGTCTCTGTCATTCTTCGCCTTCATAAAATTGTATACGTTGATTGTGGTGTTGAGCCAGACGCCCAACGCAATGAACATCTCAACGTATGATATTGTAAATGGTGCTTCAAACATTAGTGTAGCGTCCTTTCAACTCCCAAGAGTATATCAACAATCTCTTTGTCTGTCAACTCGTTGTCGTCATCTCCAAGACCCATGACGCCGAACTGTGGTTCAACAGACATGCCTTCGGGACACCACTCGATAACCTTCTCAATGACTGACAGCTTTGCTTTTGCATCAACGCTATCACCTTCTTCATTCGTGCCTAACAGTAGGCCACGACCTGCCAGTGGTTGCGGGTAGCCAGCGACCTTGAAGTATCTCTGGTCTTTTACATATAGTCCTTCGTCATCGACAAACAAGGTGTCCTCAAGACAATACACTGTGCTGAACAACTCACACTGAATCAGTGCATAGATGTCCTTGTAGTCGCCTGAGTATTCCACTTCTTCAATCGTTTGGGTGAACGGGTCAATCAATATGGCTCGCATCATTCGTAATCCTCCGTGTATCGTTGTTTGAATTTCATTGTTAGTCGTAAGTATTTCTTACCATCCTCGTAGTCGTCCCAATTAAAGTCCCATTGGTCGCCACAATACTTGGTAAGTAGTGTCATAAGGTCTGCGCTAAATCCATCAGGCATCTTCTGATTCCTTTACTATGGCAAGGCTTACGTTTAGAATGTAAACCCTGCTGTCTTCCTCAACGTAGTTCACGTCTGTGTATTCAGCATACGGGCAAGCACTTAGCCAGTCCCGTAGCTTTTCTTCCATGTATTCAGGCATTTGCCAACTCCTCTTGGTCATTGTCTTGTTGCCACTGCTCCCAGTCAGACACAAGGTGCGGCCACTCATCAAGAACATCTTCGGGAATGTAGTCCTCTGGGTGTGTCTCTGTGAATGTCTCAAACGACATGTCGCTGTGTGCTTCTGGGTCGCCTTCGGCATAGCCGACAAAGCCCACACCATCTTCGCAGTAATGTAGCTCGAACTCGTAGTCATGTGTCACAGCACCACGCACAAGGGCGGCGATAGGCGGCGACCATGCTGTCGAGAAGCATAGGTGTAGTGTGTCACCTTCAAGCGAGGCGTGGACAACATCAAAGATGTCCCACTTAGTATCCCACATTCTGACACACCAGTCATAGTCCCACTCGTGGTTTGTCTCAGACGTGAATGGCACTAGCTTAGACAAGAAGCTGACCTCGTTATGTTCGGCCATCTTCATCTCGTTCATCAGGTCTTGCAGAAATCCTGCGTTGTCTGATTTGATAGTCAAGTTATTCATGCAATGATTAGGCATTTGTTTTCTCCAATTCTACCCATTCGGTTTCCCATGCAACGTCTGTGCATAGTTCGTTGAGCGCAGTCTCGAAAGCATCGACCTCACGCCATGTCTCAAAGTAATAGGTGTGTTCACCTCTCGAATCTGACACATATATGTTATACATTATTCCTCATCTCCTTGTTGCCACCAGCCACAGGCAAACAAAGCCTGTCGTGCTTCTTCCTGTGCTTTAATTATGTCATTGGAAACACTAGGATATTTCTCGTGTTCAATGCCACTGTATGCGGCAAGGTGTAGGTCGGTGAGTGTCTCGCAAGACACCATGACCATTTGTTTATTCGTCTTCTGGGTCATCGTAAAACTCCACTGTTATGTCCCAATTTATGTCTGATGGGGAATGCCCCGCTTCAATCAAGTTATCATAGATAATCTCAGCGATAGCATCTCTTTCACCTACAGTCAGACACTCCATAGGGTCAAAGCGTTTCCAGCCTTTACTCATCTTACACTTCCTCTATTTCAATTTCACTTAGGTTAATTTCCCCGATGTCTATTGAATTAGTTTCTACAATAGACACCTCGTCTTTTCCATAATATCCAAATTCCTTTAAGCTGTCGGAGAGATACCTCTTGGCTTTTCTGATGGCTTGGTCGAGGGCTTCTTCCATGTATTCGCTTACATCTACATATTCGTTTTTGCTTTTAGGTATTTGCATATCTGTTAATGCAATCTCGAAAAGAAACTCAACGCCAGCGTGTCCATATCCTGATGCCACGCCATCAACAATCTTAAACTTCGTCATCTTCTACTTCCTCTACTTCTAGGTGTAATTCCATCTGGTTTATGTCAGGTGTTTGGCTACTGTCCAAGTTCACGCCATCATCGCATCTATATCCAAGGTTGTCAAGCGAATTCTCAATGTGTCTTTCCATGTCATTGTGAATATCATCACGAATCAAGTCCAGAAATTCTTCTGCCGTTTCCGCTTCGCCTTCGTAAGACTCACGCAATTCATACACAGGCATCTCAAAAGACAACTCAACCACTGCCGTGGCATAGCCACGAACAACACCATCTACTACTTCAAATTTAAGCATAATCCCATTCCTTCCACATGCCATTGATTCTGCTGTGCCACTTGCCGTGCATGTGCATAAGTTCACAAGCATCAAGGGCATAGTCACGCACTGCCCACACTGGTAGGTGTGTCGCATCGCTTATCTCGTCATACATTAGGTCAGTGACCATGTGTTCATAGTCATCGCCGTAGTATACTTCCATGCCCTTTTGGGCAAAGCCATCATAGTCTGTAAGGACTACCAAGGCATTGAAAACCTTGATAGATTCTTCTTCCTTTGCCAATTCTTCATCGTATGTTGGCTCATACCTGCTATCGTAGCTCATGTCTAACCTCGTTCCTGTTGGTATACATATTCTTTTGCCATGTCTAGCAAATCGTTCACATCATGTGCATTACATCCATGAAGAACATCTTCCAAATAGTCCTCACCTGCCCACTCAGGACACCAAGCATTGCAAGGCACAAAGACATCATTCACACCATCGGTTCGGATGAGTGCCAATTCAGCGTAGCTGTCGGCATAGTTAGTCACGGCTTTGCCTTGGACAAGTGATAGGGAATATACATCACTCAGTTTGAGTGTAATTACATTATGGTTCGTCATGTTATACCTCATTTCTGCCTAAAAATTAGGCACTTGATTAAAAAGTAGGCAGTTTTTGAACACCTGCCCAGGTGTTACAGGATTACCCTGCGAAGGTTTCGCCAAGCTGACGCTGACGCATACCGCCTTCCACATATAGGCTACGCTTGCCCATGTGATAGGCAGTCATGGATGACCCGTGCGACACGCCCCAACGCTTGATGCTTTGACGCTTGCGAGTCAGACCTTTAAGACCGAACACACGAAAGCGAAAACCTTGTGTGCCATCGTTTAGACTTTTTACATATAATTTACGCATAATACCTCACTAGTTTTGCGTTAAGATTAACCCGACAAGACAGGCACACATGGCCAGCCCTGCGAGCTTTACACCGACCAACACATCAAGCATTGGCGGATTGCTTGGCATATGGATTGCCGACACTATCGCAAGGATAGCCGACACTATGCCGATTGATACTAGGCCGAAGCCTATGATATTTTGAGCCATACTACGCCCCCAAATACGTTATGCTGATAACCAACCAGTCATTATCTTCTTGGAAATATTCCAATTCTAATTCGTCTTCACAGACAAAAGACTCAGTTTCACCGCCATCTTGCGGCTCGCACACGATTATTGCATACATACTACGCCCCTATGAAGTCACAATGTAGGCGTGATACATGGTGTTTGCTGGTATATAGGTGGCCGCAACGCTCATTGTCAGACAATGCGGCACACCACGTATCCCATAGGGATTCAGACCCGCCAAGTTTCTCACACGTGGCGATATACAATTCGGCCTTGCGGCGTCTGGTCGCATCGGTGGCAGAAGCCCCGACTAGAAAATCGGTTGCTTTGACGCCATACATACGCAGATTGTGAATATCTAGACAACCAACGTCACCCACGCATAGCTGAATAACAAAGCCAGCTTTGACAAAGCCCAAGCCGTGCAACGATTGAAACGTGCAAAGCAATTCGGGCAGGTCAATTCGACCTTTTTTGTATTCATGTAGGGCAAGCCACAATTCACGCTTGCGCTCATGCAATTCGATATATAGTTTACGCTTAGTCTTGTTGCGTAAGAAGGCAGAATCCAGACCATTGGCCTCAATATCTGCTAACTGTTTACCTACACCAGCCCATACTTGCTGGATAGATTGAGACACCATAAGCACGACATTGGCCATGTTTTCTGGTGACTTTAGCGCATAGTTATTGATACGCTTGTTATGGGTTTTATACATAACAGACCTTCTTTCTATGTAGTGTCGCCCTAATTGGCAACATCAATTTACAGGGTTAGATTATAGGACACCAAAGGCGGCGTCAAGTTCTAAATCCTCAGCGATTAACTGAGCGAATTCAAAACTATCCCAAACAGACACAACGCCCTCGTGGACATGTGTCACGGCATAGGCGGGAGTGCCGCCATATTGTTCGCAGACATTCTGCACATGATAGATATTGGACATATCTAATCCTTTCTTTTGTAGCGTCACCCTAATTGGCAACTGCGATTTATACCAGCCTATCAGTTAGGCTTTTGAGTGTCAAGCGTTTCTTTTTGCCGCTTTGTTTTCGCTAGTTTTTCTAGCTTGCCTATAGCTTAGGCCATAGGTTTTCCAGTGTCAAGCGATTTATTTGGTTTTCGTAAACCGCTTTACAGTGTGCTTAATATGGCTTTCTCGCACTAACTTAGGCGAGCCAACCTTGGCACGAGACCCGTTTTCGCCATAATAAAGGCGTGTATGGGCATTTACATTATGCGAGGCTATCACTTGCCCGCTATGATAGCGGTATAGGTTAGCCCGTTCAGTCGCAGACAAGGTCACTTCAGACGCAAGTCTAGCTTGTTTTTCCCGCAAGTTTCTACGCTTGCGCCCGTTAAGTCTAGCCATAGCCAGCCTCACTTTCTATATATGGTCACCCTAATTGGCAACCAATTTTTAACAACACGACAAGTCTAGACCGAATCGGCTTTTCTTGTCAACTTTTAATTTTGCCTTGCCTTTATGCCGCATGGCCGCTTGCTTTTGTCTTATCGGATAGTGTCACCAATTAAAGGGCTATGCCCTAAAGCTAGTTTTTTATCCTATCGGCTTGCCGCTACTTAATACCAGTGACGTTCGGTGACGTTTGGTGTTTGTCTTGCCGATGAATAAACGATAGCACGAAGAAAAAAGAAAAGTCTAATCACGAAATGTTACAAAATATTACAGCTTGTGATTCATGATAATCTTTAGAATCATTCTAAAAAACTTCATGTTTCAGCGTGTATATATAATAAAGACAATGAAGCGGGCGGGCGGGTGATTGCCTAAAAAATAGGCAGGGCTTGACACTGTTTGCTCAAGAATTAGGCAGTTATTACAATGCGTTAGCTATTGCCCAAGATTTAGGCATATTCAACCATGATTGCATAATAAATAGGCAAATAAGACACAAAGCCCTTGAATATCTGCTTTCTGCTCATTATTTAGGCAGTATTGCCCAAGAATTAGGCAATCTTGCGAGGATTAGCACAAAA
>Ga0098046_1000086_pt1 | contig 35532 bp, 55 predicted proteins | sample 11BtaG_FD_77067 | JGI IMG/M metagenome (GOLD analysis project Ga0098046, IMG submission 77067) | Marine viral communities from the Subarctic Pacific Ocean - 11B_ETSP_OMZ_AT15265_CsCl metaG | ecosystem: Environmental > Aquatic > Marine > Oceanic | place: Pacific Ocean | collected 2015-01-16
AGTTAATGAATATTTGACACCAGATTGGGATTAATAATAATTAAATAAATAAAAATGAGCAAACTAGAGGAAAAAGAATTAAAATCTTTACAAGAAAATCAAGGAAAAATTAATCAAGTTGTATCTAATATGGGTGCAATATCTATTCAAAAAATCAACTTAGAAAAAACAAAAGAATCTTTACTAGGTGAATTAAAAAAAATAGAAGATGAGCAAAATGATCTTAAAAAAGAACTTGAGGAAAAGTACGGAAAAATCTCAGTTAATTTAGAATCTGGCGAATACGAAATTATCCCAGAACAAGAATAGATTATGCCAATAATTAATTCATCCAGCTTTTTGCTATTTAAGGATGAAACTGTAATTGGTCATTCTAAAAATACATCTATAAGCTTAAGAATAGATCTACCAGATGCTACAACAAAAGACAGTTATGGATGGAAAGAGGTTATAGCATGTGCAAGAGGTGGTGAAGCAAGAGTAAGTGGTTTAACAGCTTATAATGATAGTTTAAATTTTAAGGAATTTGCAGATGCTGTTATATTAAGAACCAAACAGGTTTTTTATTTTAAACAAGATGGAAATTCTGATTTTGTAATAAGAGGAGAAGGTTTCATTTCTAGTGTAGATGAAACAGCAGAGTTTAATAATGCTACTTCTTTTGATGTAGAAATTCAATTAACAAATATCATAACTGCTGGCGATAGTAGAACGTGGGAAAATATTTTTGATTTCTGGGAAGATATTGCAAGTAATTGGGAAAATACATAAATTTATTATTTGTATATTTACATAAAATTTAAAAAATCATATTATGCCTACAACTGGAGTATTTAACGGAACAAATTTAATTTTAAAGTTTCATTCAACTGATGGATCTGAAGTTGCTGTTGGTCATTCAACAAGTGCAAGTTTAAGCTTGTCAGCTGATTTACCAGATGCTACTACAAAAGATTCAAGTGGTTTTAATGAAGTTATTGCTGGTACTAGAACAGGTGAACTTTCGTTTGAAGGTTTGGTGGCTTACGATGATTCTAATAATGCAGTTGAAGCTGCTGATTATTTAATTGCTAGAACTAAAGTATACTGGGAGTTTGGAACAAGTGTTTCAGGCGATGAAGTTTATTCAGGTGCAGGTTTTTTAAATTCAGTAGAAATGTCCGCAGAAATGGAATCACCTGTAACATACAGTGGATCAATCACTGTAACAGGAGCTATATCTAAAGCTACAAACTAAGATTAAAAAGTAAAATAACCAGGCACAGGTTTTTCTTGTGCCTTAATTTTATATATAATGGCAAACAAGAAAAGAGGTTACTACACTATTAAATTAGGTGGTAAAAATAGAGTCATGCACTTTAGCATGAATTTTTGGGCAAACTTTACAGATCTTTTGGGAATTTCGTTAGATGAAATTGCAAGTATTTTTGAAAAGGGAGTTTCAATAAAAATGATTAGATCATTAATTTATTCAGCACTTTTAGCGAATGATCAGGAAAACAATAATGAAATTGATTACAATGAATTTAGTGTTGGAATGTGGTTAGAAGATTTTGATGCTAATAAATTAGATGAAGTTGTAAAAGCTATGATGGAATCACGTATTTTAGGGAATGATCTAAATGCTGGATTAAATCGTAATGTAAAGCAAACGACTAAGAAGGGAAAGTAACTACCCAACTGACTTGGGATTCTTTAATTGATTTTTATATTGGTCAAGTTGGGATTAATCCAAATGAATTTTGGAGTTTTACATGGAAAGAAAATCATTTATTAGGAGAATCATATTTGATAAAACAGAATCTAGAGTGGGAAAGAACAAGATTTATTTCTTCAATGATTTACAATGTAAATTGTAGTAAAAAATCACAAATGATTCCACCAGACAAATTATTTAGTTTACCACAAGATGTTTATTTAGAAAGGGGCAAAGCAAAATCTACACCAGAAGAATTTCAAGCATTTAGAGATCGAGTTAGCAAAATGAAGTTTAAAGACATAGATTAATATTTACTATTTTTGTAAAAACTTATTTTATGGCAGATAACAAATTAAGGTATTATATAACAGGAAATGCCGCAGGTCTAAATAAAGCACTTACTTCTGCTAGTGCTAAAGTACAATCATTTGGAAAAAAAATTAGTGGAGTTGGTGCATCATTACAAAAGTTTAGTGCTATTGGTGCATTGGCTGGAGGTTCAGCTATTAAGATGGCTATGGATTTTGATAAAAACATTACCCAGATTGAAGCATTAGTAGGTACATCAGGACAAGCATTACAAGAGTTTTCAGATGCTGCTAAAAATATGGCAAAAGAAACTGGCATATCTTCAGCTAAAACAAGTGAGGCAATGTTTTTTATTGCTTCGGCTGGTTTGGAAGGTGCTGAAGCTATATCGGTTTTAGAAGCTGCTTCAAAAGCATCTGCATCAGGTTTGGGGGATGTGGCAACTGTTGCTGATTTAGCGACATCTGCTATGAATGCTTATGGTTCGGAAAATTTAAATGCAGAACATGCAACAGATATTTTAGTTGCTGCTGTAAAACAGGGTAAATTAGAAGCATCAGAATTAGCAGGTTCAATGGGATCTGTAATTCCAACAGCTTCTGCTTTGGGAGTTAGTTTTGATGAAGTTGGTGCTGCGATGGCTGCGATGTCTAGAACTGGTACAGATGCGGCAAGTGGAGCTACTCAGTTAAATGCAATTTTAATGGGATTAACTAAAACAACTCCTGCTGCACAAACTGCATTTGCTGATATGGGATTAAATGCTAGTGATTTAAGAGCAGAATTAGCTGAAGAAGGTGGTTTAATTAGTGTATTAAATAAATTAAAAACTGGTATTGATGGAAATGCAGATGCTGCTGCTGCTGTTTATCCAAATATAAGAGCATTAAAGGGTGTGTTAGATTTAACTGGTGCAGGTGCAGAGGATGCAAGAAAAATATTTGAAGAATTAGCTAAGGCACAGGGATCTACAGCAAAAGCATTTGATGTGACTTCTAAATCTGCTTCTTTTAAATTAAAAAAATCATTAAATATTGCGAAGGAATCATTTAAAGAGGTTGGAACTGTTTTATTAAATCAGTTGTTACCAGTATTAACTGGATTGTTAAATGGGATTAAAAATATATTTAGTGCTTTTACAAATTTAGATTCAGGAACTCAAAAATTAATTGCTGGATTAGGAGTTATTGCTTTAGCATTACCAACATTAATAACTGCATTCGGTGGTTTAGTTAGTATTGTCGGAGCATTAATGTCGCCATTAGCATTGATTACTGCTGCTTTAGTAGGTATTGCTTATGTAATATATAAGAATTGGGGTGAAGTAGCACCTGTTATAGTTGGGTTATACAATCAATTTGTTGATTTATATAATTCATCTTTAAATTTAAGAAAAGCAATATTTGGAATAGGTGCAGTATTTAAATCAGTATTTATTGGAATTAAAATTATTGTCAAAGGTTTTATAAATTCATTTAAAACTTTATGGAAGTTAATTAAAGAATTTTCAGAAAAAGGTGTTAGGGGTTCATTTGGGGATATTTTAGAGCAAGGGTTTGAAGATGGTAAGCAAATTGCTAAAGATGGCGCAAATGAGATCGGAGAGGCATTTACGGATGGATTTGAAGATGCTTTAGGATCTAGATTAGAAAAGAAAACTGTTGATCAATTAAATACTTCATTAACAAATGCTACTGAATCTGTAAAAGGCAAGGTTAAAGGATTGTTTGATGATTTCATGGGAGGTTTTGGTTTGTCTACTGCTGGAGGTGGTGGTGATTCTGGTGGTGGTGATTCTAGTGTTGCATCTGGTGGTGGTGAAGAAGAAAAAGATCCTATTGAAGAAACAATCGAAAAAGTAAGTGCATTTAAACAATTATTAGAAGCGACAGCTAATAGTGCTGAGGTAGTCGGTGAAGGAATTAAAAGTGCGTTTTTAAATGCTTTTGAGGGTATGATGGAAGGAGAAAATGTTTTTAAAAGTTTAATACAGGGATTAATTGGATTAATAAAAAAATTAATTGCAGCTGCTATTGCTGCATTTGTTTTATCTAAATTAGTTGGTGGCTTAGGTATTGGTGGCAAGGATGCTTTTAAAGGGATGGATGATTTTAAATCATTGTTTACTTCATTCTCAGGAATTGAAATGGCTAAGGGTGGGATAGTTTCTACTCCTACCTTGGCAACTGTTGGAGAATACCCAGGTGCTAGACAAAATCCTGAAGTTATAGCACCATTGGATAAATTAAAAAATCTCATTGGTGATAGCGGTGGAGGATCAAAAGTTCAAGTAGGTGGGCAGTTTACTTTAAAAGGGCAAGATTTAGTTGTAGCTTTACAAAGAGCAGATCGTAATAGAAACAGAATAAAATAATGGCATACGGGGTTAAATTTAGATTAGAATTTTCAGATGATAATTTGAAAGGTAAAAAAATTGAAATCCTTAAAGATGGTTATACTGGATCGGTTTTAGATCTTATTGGAACTAGTGATCCTTTACAAATATCATGGGATCAAGATGATGATTTTTACGATCCTATTATTGGATCTACTTGTCAAATAAATCTTTTTGTTACAGATACAACAAATTATGATGATTTTTATACAGCAGATGAAAGAGAATATAAAATTAAAATATCATATAAAGATGCTAGTAATAATTACCAAACATATTGGGAGGGGTGGTTATTAGTAGATCAATTTCAAGAAGCTATTACTAATACTCCATTTCCGATAACCTTGAGGGGTTATGATGGTTTAGGTAGTTTAGATGGATTTACTCAGCCATTAGTTACCTCAAGCGGTACTCAACTTGTTGGGGTTTTTATGGTTCACATACATGAAATTTTAGAAAATATAAATTTAGGTTTTGATATATATGTATCAAATGATATACAAAGAGATGGTGCAATAAGTGGATATAATGTATTTGATCAGGCATCATGTGGTGCTAGTAGTTTTTTTACAGATGGAGTAGATCCGAAAACTTGTAAAGAAGTTTTAGAACAAATTTTAAAATTCACTAATTCTAGGATTTTTCAAAGTTATGGAAGATGGTATATAATAAATAACTCAAGTTATTCAGAACAATCAGTAAAAGACAGCTCTGCTAGTACTGCTAATGGAGGTTCTTTACCAACTGGAATAAGAGCAGCAGAAACATCTAGCTTACAAACTAATAATGATGAAGACATTAAATATCATATTTATAATTCAGATGGAGTTTATCAATCAACAAGTACAGTAAATGCTTTATATAGTGTACCTAGTAATTTACTACCTATTGGAAATAATTTAACAAAAGAATTTTTAAGACCTATAAAAAAAATTACTCAGAAAGTTGATATGGCTGGTTTTTTTAGCACTAATATTATAGGAAATTCAGGTTTTGAATTTGGAACATCAGGATGGACGTTAACAAATAGTAGTGTCGATAACACATTTAGTTTTCAAGGTGATGGATCATTAAAATCAACTAATATAAAAACATCAGCTAATGGAACTGGTGTTACGGCTGAATTAGCTAATTACATAGATGAATTTGGTTCGGAATTTATAGGTTATAGATTATTAATTAATAATTTTTTTAATTCTACATCTGGTCAAACTAGAGGTTTTAGATGGCAAGTTAAAGCAGTAGCTTTTACAATACCAGGAGATCCACCAATAGCAACTAGATATTGGGGTGCTGATGATACATGGACAACAACAGCTACAATCAATGAGGTTGAAGTTGTTAATAATAGAAGATGGAAGTCATATACATTTAATATAAGTTCTTTGCCTAATAATTCTTGGAGGTTATATTTTTATTTATATGATCCATACCAAACTGGTAGCACATCAGGATTTACAAGTACACATTGGGATTCAATTATATTTGATAAAGTTTATATAAATTCAAGTGGTCAAAGGTCGGAAATATTTGAAAAATTTGATTTATTACAATTTGTTAGAAGCAGAACAGGAAATTTTAGCGGATTAATTACAACAGATGATTTAATATTAACTAATGAAGAATATGGCAAAATAGATGGTGATTTTTATAGATCGAGAGACAAAACAAACTATTTAAAGTCATTAGAAAAAATTACAACTCAACAAGTGTTAAATGATTATAGATCTTTTGTATCTAGATATGAAGGGGATTTATATAATAATAATAATAATCCTTTAGGATTACATAATAAAATATGGGTTAATTTTGGCACTAGTGTTTTACAAGAACCAGTAAGTTGTTATATAGACAGTTTATCTTATAATGTCAAAAGAAATACTTATTCAGTTATAATGCATGTACCTAACCAAGATGATGATTTAAGCTCATCATTTGTTATTAAATTTTAAACTTTTTTCTTTTCCTGTTTGCTGCTGGGCATTCCTTTTTAATTAAGGGGGTGCCCTTTTTTTTTATAAATATTCTTTTATTTTTAAAATTATTTTTATAAATTTGTTAAAAAATTATTATTATGTTTAAGTATTATTTTGATGAAGAAAGGAAAAAATTAGGGTTACATAAACAAGTTGTAGCTAAAATGCTTTCTTTTACAATGCCAACGTTGGCATCGAGATTAGAAAACCCAGGAACTTTTAAAAGTAGTGAAATTAAAATTTTAAAAGACATTGGGTTTGTCGAATCAATGAATCGTTTAATTTAGAAAATTTATTATTTATGAAATCTGTAAACATTAAGGGAAAGGAATATATTACAGTCAATGAAAGATTGATATATTTCAGAAAACAAGCTGTCTTTAAAGGATGGCGAATTGTTGAAGATCTAATTGATCTCAATGAAAAAGAGGGTGTGTTTAAAGTTAGTATTGTCGACATTGATGACAATATTATATCAACAGCACATGCTCAAGAATATAGGGATTCAAGCTATATTAATAAAAGTTCATTTTTAGAAAATGGATTTACTTCTGCATTAGGAAGGGCATTGGGATATTTGGGTATCGGAATTGATACCTCTATTGCTTCGGCAGAAGAATTAGTAAATGCATTGAATAGTCAAAGTATTCAAAAGAAAAAAAATACAAATCAGTTTAATCAAAATCAATTTAAAAATGTCAAATTCTAAGAAAACTACTACTTATTATGATGGAATAAGAATATTCCAAAAAAAAGAAAATCAACCATGCTGGAGTGGTGTGATAACTCCTAACAAATTTATTGAGTTTTTAAAATCTGGTAAAGCAGATGGCGGAAAATCTGAATATAATGGTGAAACTCAATTTAAATTTAGTTTGTGGGTTAATGAGGATGGATCTGCTAGTATGTCGGTCAATGATTATCAACCTAATCAACAAGTTAAAGTTGATGAAGGTAAAGATGATCTACCTTTTTAAGCAGCAAAAAGGGAAAGAGGGCAGCCAAATGGTTGCCTTTTTTTTTGTTTTATTTTGATTATATAAAATATTTTTTTAAATTGAAAGAAAATTTATAAATTATGAAAGTAACTAAAGTAACTAAAATCTATCGACCCATGCGAATGTTTGGGAATTTATTAAAAGACATATTTAATCCTGAAAAATCTTTGCATTTTTGGGTTAGAGTTAAAGAAATAGCATATACAGAAAAAGAAAAAAAACAACATATTCAAGCAGTAATTAATTTATTAAATAAAAAAATAAAAGTAAATGAAGGGATTAAAAGTAGTTAAAGACAGTAATGATATTTACCATTCGCATACAAGTATTTCAGCAAGTGGTTTAAAATATATTAGTAAATATTCTGTTTATCATTATATAAATCAGTTACCCAGGGAAACAACCTCAATGGCATTTGGAACTGCTGTACATCAAGCATTATTAGAACCTGTGGATTTTTATGATATTTATTTTGTATTGCCTGAAATTGGTGATTTAAGAAAAAAAGAAAATAAAGAATTAAAAAAACAGGCAGAAGAAAAAGCAGAAGGCAAAATTTGTTTATCATTTCAAGATCATGAAAGGATTAAAAAAATAATTCAAAATTTTAAAAAAAATAAATTAGCTCAACATTATTGTAGTGGTGAAATTGAATTATCACATTATTTAAAACATGATAATATTGATGTAAGAGTAAGACCAGATATAATTAATCATGTAGCTAATTTTATTTGTGATGTCAAAACTTGTCAGGATGCTTCACCACAAGCTTTTAGAAGGGATGTATATAAATTTAATTATGATTTACAGGCGGCATTTTATATGGATATGCTAGGCATTTCAGAATTTAAATTTGTAGTATGTGAGGTTAACCATCCTTATACTGTTGTAGTTCATACATTAGATAAGGAGTTTATAGAATTAGGTAGGCAAAAATGGAAAAATGCTTTTGAGTATTGGAAGCATTATGTAAAAACTAATGAAGTTTCTTTGTACCATCCTGAAACATCTTTTAGTACTATTGATGAAGATGGATCATATTTAATAAAAAAATAATGATAAGTAAATTTAAAAATGCAGTTAATAAACATTTTCATTTAGATATAAGTGAAGTTAATAGACAATATGAATATGTGGTGGCTAGATCCTGTTTTTATAAAATTTGCAGGGATATTGTTGGATTAAGTTATGCTAAAATTGCTCAAAGTGTTGGCAAAAATCATGCAACAGTATTACATGCGTTAAAGGAATTTGAAAACATTTTGGCTTGTGATCCTATTATGAACAAAAAATGTCAACAACTTTTTGACAAGTTTGAATATTACAATAAAAAAAAACATAACATGACTCTGGATCAGTTAGTTAAGAGTTACAACATGCTGTTAATGGAGAATGATATTTTAAAAAAAGAAGTCAAAGATTTAGAATTAACTATATATTATTTAGCAGATTTGGAATAATTTTTTTTAATTTTATAAAAAAATTTTATGCCGAATCCATTTAATAAATATTTAGGGAAAGAAGATAGAATGCAAAATAAGGTTATGAGTTATATAAAATATAATTATCCTAGTGCAATTTACTCTCATGTATCTAACGAGGGTAAAAGATCGCCTTTTGAAAGATATAAGATGAAATTTCTGGGAGCAAAAGCTGGTATTCCTGATGTCATGATATTTTCACCTAATAAAGAATTTAATGGTTTAGCTATTGAATTAAAGGTTGGTTATAATAAACCATCTGATAATCAGAAAAAATGGTTAAAGGATTTAAAAAATTCTGGTTGGCATACGACATGGTCAAATGACATTGAAAGTGTATATAAATTAATTGATAATTATTTTAATGATGAGCAAATCTAGATCTTTATATTACGATGAAGAACTACAAAGGGTTAGATGGACAACTACATCAAGTGATAATTTTACCTATAATTATAAGTATCTAGGAGAAGCTACTGAAAATGAATTAACAATGATGTGTGAATTATTGGCATTTCTTTATGAAGACAAAGATATTTCCTATGATGAATTTTATAAGTTATATACTGATTTTAGGTATTTTTGTGACAGGGTGAAGGGGTTCGTTGATGAACAATAATTTTTAGAAAATTTATGAAATATAATATTATTATCAAACCTAAAAAGTTTGACAGGTTTACTATTGTGCCTAATTATATCCTGAGGCATACTGGTGTTAGTGTAGGAGCTACTGGTTTATATGCTTATTTATTTTCCCATGAATCTACTCAGCAAATTACTGTTGAATTTATATGTAATCATTTTAAAGAAAATAAAACTGCGGTCAGAGCAAAAATAAATGAGTTAATTGATCTAGGATATATTGAAAGGGATAGGGTATATATTGAAGGAAGATTTAAAGGTTATAATTATAGGTTAAGAGCTAAAGCTAAATCAGAAATACTGAAGTCAGAAAAATTGACTTCAGAAAATCAACCACAAAGTAATACTAATAATAATACTACTATAATAAGTAATACTAATGTTTTAGATCATTTTGTTAAATTATTCCCAAATAAATTTCACCCTAAATCAGATGCTCAGATAAAAAAATGGAATGTGATTTTAGATCAAATTGAGAGGATTGATGGATATGATTTAAGAAAGGTTTATAAAATAGTTAAGTTTATAAGAAATCATCATTTTTGGAAAAATCAATTTTTAAGTTTACCAAAATTAAGAAACTTAGATAAGAATGGCGACAAATGGATTCATAGATTTGATGCAGTTTATAGTGAGGAGAATAAACCCCTGGCTTTTAAAAAGATTAAAAATTTAAAGAAATTTTATTTGTATAGTGATTTAAGTGGAATTAAAGGATTAGGAGCAGAATTAAAAAATGGTACTGATTTAAATATGTTTAATCTTCAACAGGTTTTGAGTGATCAGGAAATAAAAGAAATAATAGAATTTATAAATGAATAAAGGACAGATTTTTATTTTAGATGAATATGAAAGAGCTATAGTTGAGCTATCTGCTAATCAACGACATCAAAATAAAATTAAAACAGGATGGGATGGATGTGGAACTGTAAATGAAAATTCTTCATTTGAATTAGATAGGGATGGATTTGGTGCTGAATTTATTTTTTGTAGAGAATTAAATTTATATCCTGATTTTAAAATACATAATACAAGTAAAAGATTTGGTACAGATGATTATGATGCTAAATGGTGTGGGATGTCTGTTGATGTTAAAGTAAATAGAAACTATAAAAATCCATTAATGATCCCAGAAAGATTAAAAACTAACTGTGATTTGTTTGCTTTGTTTAGTTGTATCTATCCTAGATATAGATTTGAAGGTTTTGCAACGAATAGAATGATTTTTAAAAAATATAATTTGAAAATGACAAGAGTTATGGCTTATGTTTTAGAAAAAGACAAATTATTAGACAAAAAAGATTTAGATATTTAAAATTTTTTTTTATATTTAAAATATATTTATGACAAACTTAGAAAAGCTCAGGGATTTAGGAATTAATATTAAAAGAAATTCAGGTGGTGAAAAAACTACTTGCCCAAAATGTTCACATACTAGAAAAAATAAAAAAGATCCATGCTTATCAGTTGATATTGATAATGGATTATATCATTGTCACCACTGTGGATGGAATGGCAATATTATTTTTAAAAAGAAAATTGAATATGTATTACCTCCAAAAATAAATACTAATTTAAATGATCGCATTATAACATGGTTTAGAAATAGGGGAATTTCTGAACCTACTTTAGTGCATTTTAAAATAGGAGAATCAGTTGAATATATCCCACAATTACAAAGTAAAAGAAGGGTTATTAATTTTAATTATTATAGAGATAATCAAATTGTAAATATTAAGTATAGGGATGGGGAAAAGAATTTTAAATTAGTTTCTGGTGCAGAATTAATTTTTTATGGTTTAAATAATATTAAAGAATTAGACAAGTGCTATATTGTTGAAGGTGAAATTGATGCTTTGACTTTACATGAAGCTGGTTTATATACTGTAGTTTCTGTACCAAATGGTGCTAATAAAGGAAAACAAAAATTAGATTATTTAGATAATTGCTGGGAATATTTTGAAAATAAAAAACAAATTATTTTATGTACAGATAATGATGACCCAGGTTTATCATTAAGAAATGAATTAGCTAGAAGGTTTGGGGCTCACAGGTGTAAATATGTAGAATTTGGTGATTATAAAGATGCTAATGAAGTTTTAGTTGAAAAAGGTGCAGAGTATTTAAGAAATATTATTAAGGATGCTAAAGATTTTCCTATTGAAGGTATTATAAATATTGATAATATTTGGCAAAGTGTTTTAAATTATAATGATAATGGTGTTGAAAATTTTTCTATTGGCTTAGAAGGTGGGGATAGCTATTTTAAAATGGCATTTGGCGAATGGTCAGTAGTTTCAGGAATACCTAATTCAGGTAAAAGTGATGTATTGGATCAGGTTTTATGCAATATTGCTATGAAGCATGATTTTAGATGTGCTATGTTTTCGCCTGAATCATTTCCATACGAAGGACATATAAAAAGAATAGCAAATAAATTAATGTCTAAAAATTGTGATAATGATGATTTAAATGATGTTAAAGATTTTATTGAAGAACATTTTTATTGGATCAAAATTGATTTAGAAAATTTAACATTGAAATCAATATTAGATTCATTTAAACAATTAGTATTTCAAAAAGGCATAAATGTTTGTGTCATTGACCCATGGAACATGCTAGATCACTCTGCTCAAAGGGATCACTCATATATAGGAAAAACATTATCAGAATTAACTCAGTTTTGTCAACAAACTAAAACTCATTTGTTTTTAGTTGCACATCCTAGAAAGATTGAAAGTGAAGGAGGGCAATATAAAAAACCAACTCTTTATGACATTTCAGGATCAGCAGATTTTTTTAATAAAGCATATAATGGAATTATAGTTTACAGAAATATTGGGCAAAGGACAAGCTATGGATCTGACTCAGTAAAAATATTTATTGAAAAAGTTAAAAGGAAAGAAAATGGACAATTAGGTTCTTTTGATGTCGCACCTGATTTTAAAAATGGAGGTGTTTATAAATCAGTCAGTCAAACAGAAAAAAAGTTTCAAGTAATTAAAGATAACGATATACCTTTTTAAATATGACTATTAAAGAAATGCAAAAAATTTATAGTAAAATACCTTATTCAAAAAAAAAGAGAATTTGGGAAATTATAAATATTATAAATAGTAAAAAATTGAGTAATGAAAAAAAAGTTGAATTAATAAAAAAAAAATTATGGAAAACGAATTAGAAAATATCAGACAAAATGTAATTGCATCAGCATCATATTTTTCAAATATTTATGCTATAATAGATTTTTTAATTGAATCTATTAATGAAGGTGATATTGTTAAATCCCAAAAATTATTTAATGAACTTGTTAATGATATAAAATCTCTAGGTATTGAAAACAGTTCAGTTGAACAAAAGTTATATGATTTAATAAAAAAAAATAAATATAAAAAATGAATAAAAAAGAATTTCAGAGAATTAAAAAAAGTTTAGATGCTTATTCAAAAGCAATAATGGAAGCCAAACAACCTGAATATACTAACAATGATGATGATGTATTAAGGAATTTTAAAAATGTTTCAGAAAATTTAGGTTTAAAACCACAGGAAGTTTGGGCAGTTTATTTTTATAAGCACATTCAAGCTATTTTATCACATGCTCACAATCCTGAAATGATTGAAGCAGAACCTATACAATCTAGATATGCAGATGCTATAAATTATTTGTATTTAGGTTATGGTTTATATATTGAAAAACTTGTCAAGAAACAAAACAAAAAAGACATAATATCAGGAACAGAATGATATACAATCAAGATTGTTTAGAAGCTATGAAAGATATGTCAGATAATCAGTTTGACTTGGCTATTGTTGATCCTCCTTATAGAAATGCAAATGAAAATGATATGCCAAAATATAATAGAGATATAATAAAAAAAGGTAGGTTAAAAGATTGGAATGATAAACCAAATAAACAATATTTTAATGAATTATTTAGAGTGAGTAAAAATCAAATAATATGGGGTGCTAACAATTTTAGTTTGCCAAACTATAAAGGATTTGTAATTTGGAGAAAATTAAGTATTTCAGAAAATTTTAATATGAGTATGTGTGAAATGGCTTTTATATCTAATGGATTAGGTACAATATCAAAAATGTATTCTCAAGCTCCACAACAAAAAATAAGAATACATCCTACTCAAAAACCTGTAAAACTTTATGAGTGGTTATTGATTAACTATGCAAAAAAAGGTGATAAAATATTAGATACTCATTTAGGTTCTGGAAGCATAGCAATAGCTTGTCATAATTTAGGTTATGACTTAACTGGTTATGAAATTGACAAAGATTATTATGAAGCTGCAATAAAAAGAATAGAGCAACACAAATCACAAATAAGAATGTTTTAATATGAATAAATATTTAAAAGCTCAATCATGGTGCTTGGATCAAGGAATTAAAGTTTATATAGTTCCTATAAAACAAAGAAAAGAATGTAATATTGAAGTTAATGATAATGGAGTCATTACAAAATCACCTCATACATATAAAGATCAAAGTGTTGCAAGTAGCAAAATCTGGGATTTAATTTTATATTTGTATGAGCAAAGCAAAGTAAATGGAAAAAATTGATATTAAGTTAGTTAAAGAAAATACTAATAATCCTCGATATATTAGTGCAAGTAAATTCAAAAAATTAGTTAATTCTATAAAAGAATTTCCTGAAATGTTAGACAAAAGACCTATTGTTGTAGATGAAAACATGATTGTATTGGGTGGAAATATGAGATTAAAAGCATGTAAAGCTGCTGGATTGAAAGAAATTCCAATTAGTATTGCTGATGATTGGAGTGAAGAAAAGAAAAAAGAATTTATAATAAAAGATAACATTGGCTATGGTGAATGGGAATGGGATATAATTGCAAATGATTATGATTTAGAGGTTTTAGAAAATTGGGGTTTAGATGTTCCTATTGATGATCAGATTGATGATTTAGAAGATGATGATGAAATTGAATTACCACAATCAGTTCAGTTAGAACCACCAAAAGAATATATTTTAATAATGGCAGAACCTAATTCAGTAGATTGGGAGGATCTTAAAGAAACTTTAAAGCTAAAGATGGTCAGAAGGGGTGGATATAAAAAGGGATCTGCTTTTGATTCAGTAGCAATAGAAAGGGTTATATGGTGGTCAGATTTTAAAAAAAGATATGTTAATAGCAGTACCAAGTAAAGGAAGGGCAGGTTTAACCTCCACAGATAAAATATTAAAAGAATCAGCAGTTTTTTTTATTCCTGAATCTGAATACCATCAATATAAAGGAATAGTTAAAAACATAGAATGTGTGCCGAAAGATGTTCAGGGAATAACTAAGACAAGAAATTGGATTTTAAAAAACACTAGCGAAAAAAGGGTAGTCATGATTGATGATGATGTAGTAAATCAGGGATACAATTTTTTAGATACAAGAAGAACTAAGAAAATTCAGATTAAAGAAGAAGGATTTTGGATTGAAGAATTTTTAAAGTATTTTGACATAACTGAGCAAATGGGTTATAAAATATGGGGAACTAGAACAGAAAGTTCACCCAGGGGATCCTATCCATATAAACCAATATTAACCAGAACGTATGTAACTGCTTCATTAATGGGTATTATAAATGATGGCGAATATCTGTTTGATGAAAATTTTCCTGTTAAAGAAGATTATGAAATATGTTTAAGGCATATAAAAGATAAGGGGGGTATATTAGGAATAAGATATTTGCATTGGGAAAATAACCATTGGGTGAAAGATGGAGGATGCAAAGATTATAGAACAATCGAAATGGAAAAATCATGTATTAAAAAGCTTATTAGGTTATATCCAAATATGATTTCAAAGGTTTCAAGGAAAGCAAATCAATTTACAATTCAATTAAATATTTAAAATATTTTTATTTTTTTAAAAAAAACTTTGTCATTTAAAATATTCTTTTTATATTTGAAGTATAATAATCAAATAAAAAAAAGTTATGAATGCAATTAAAGTTGAAAAAAGTTTAAAAATTAGAAAAATAGAAAAAAACTGGACAACTCTTACTAGAGTTGAAAATGGATCTTTTAACATTCCATTTGAAAGAAAAACAGAATTTGAATATGTTTCAAATAAAATTAATTTTAATAACCTTAATGGTTTTCAAAAAGTAGCTATTGAAAGTTTAACTACAATGATTTTAAAATCTGATGCAAGTGCATTTGATCACATTTACCCTGATGGAGAAAAAAATGAGCTTTGCTATTTAGTTTCACATCAAAACAAAACTTATTTAGTTAACAATGAAGGTTTCAATTATTCTAGATATTTAATCGAATTAATAAATTACTAATATGAAAGCAGAATTTGAGGTGTTCGGTTATAGTGTAGATTACAGAGTCAATGGTAAATTCATTGGCTCTTTAAAAATAGATTCACCAGACAGAGATAATGTCGGTTATCATGGAAGAAGATTAGAAGTTTTAAATGAAGATCTAAAAATAGGTAAAAAAACTATTAAAAAGGGTACAGAGGTTTTAACAGAAATGTTTCCTTTGTGTGGAAGAATCAAAGGTTCTTATAAAGATCAAATAAATATATTGTTTAATTCAAGAATAAATTATAATGGCTAAAGAATTTTTTGTACATAGAATAATAAGTATGCATCAATCAGATGGAGTTGTACATATTGAAGCAGAAGTTGATTCATGGGAAGAAGAAGTTAATGTAATACATCTTGAATGGAATGCAAGTGGATTATTAGATGATATTCCTTCTTTATATGAGTTTGCAGATAAAGCAGAAAAAGGGTGGTTAAAACATAGAAAGAAAAAATATATTGAATTTAAAAAGAAAATAAATAAATAAATTGAAAAAATATTTTGTTTTTTAAAAAATATTTGTATATTTGAGTATAATTAAAAACAAAACAATTTAAAATTATTATTATGAAAGCAATTATTTGGAAAGACAAAACTATAACTTACAAAAAAGGAAATTCAACTTATACTGATAAAATAGTAGATGAAAATGAAGAATTTTATACAGTTGTTGGTGTTGGATCTGGTGAAGTACTTTGGAATGCAGGTTTTGAAGTTAGTAGCAGAGTATATAAAAATCCAATAGATTTAACTAAAATATGATTTATTAAAAAATAAAACAACTATTGGAAAGCTTGTTTTTAAGTGCAGATCCGACTACAGTGAGTCACAGTTTAGGATTTGTACTTTTTTTTTGTTTAATTTTGTAGCATGGAAAAACGACAAAATACGACACTTAAAAAAAGGGCGATGATTGAAGCATTGGAAAAAACTATGGGAATAGTTTCTCCAGCTTGTAAGTTAGTTGATATACATAGGGCGACACATTATAGATGGTTAAATGAAGATCCTGAATATAAAAAAGAGGTTATGGATATTGAGAATGTTGCTTTGGATTTTGCTGAAAGTAAATTAGTTGAAAATATTAGGGATAAAAAAGAATCATCAATATTTTTCTATTTAAAAACTAAAGGGAAAAAAAGAGGGTTTGTTGAACGACAGGAGATCCAACATGACACTAGCATAAGCAGTAAATTAATTGAATGGACACCAGCAAAGGACAAAGAAGAATAAAGGAGCTTTGTAATAAACAATTTTATGAAGCTGTAAATTCTCAAAAAAGATTAAGAATATTTCAAGGGGGTACAAGATCAGGCAAATCATGGAGTTTGCAACAATATTGCTTGTATCTTATGACAATTACAAAAGATCCAATTACTATTTCAATAGTTAGAAAAACGCTACCAGCACTTAAAAGGTCAGTTATAAGAGATTTCCTTCATATATCAAAAAACTTAGGTATTTATTGGCAAGGGGTACATAATAGATCAGAAAATATATTTGAATATAATGGGCATACTTTAGAATTTTTTAGTGCAGATGATGCTCAAAAGATTAGGGGTTCTGCTAGGGATATCTTATGGCTAAATGAAGGAAATGAATTATTATATGAAGATTTTAGGCAGTTGGCTATGAGAACTAGAGGGCATATTTTAATTGATTTTAACCCTTCAGATCCCATACATTGGATATATGATTTAATGGATAGAAATGATGCAGATACTTTTATTTCAACTTATAAAGACAATAAATTTCTTCCTGAAGAATTAATAAATGAAATTGAAAGAATTAAGGAAAAAGATCCTGATTATTGGAGGGTTTATGGTGAAGGACAAAGAGCAGTATTTAGTCAAAGACAAATATTTATGAATTGGGAATACATACCCTGGTCAGAGTTTCCAGAGTTTGATGATACAATTGTTGGCATTGATTTTGGCTATTCTCAGGACGTTGCAGCAGTTTGTGAGGTCGGAAAGGTAGGCGACAATTTATTTGTGCATGAATGGTTATATAAAAAAGGAATGACCAACAGGGATCTCGCAGAGTTTTTAAAAGACAATAATTTAAATGAAAAATTAACTTTTTGTGACTCAGCAGAACCAAAGAGCATTGAAGAATTAAAGCAAATGAATGTTTGGGCAAAGCCATCAATTAAAGGGCAAGGATCAGTAAATGCAGGTATTTCATTATTAAAAGAGTTTGATATAATAGTTTCAAATGAATCTATTAATTTTAGAAAAGAACAACAAAGTTATTTATGGGAAGAATTAAAGGATGGTACAATTATTAATAAACCAGTTGATAAAATGAACCATTTGATGGATTCCCTGCGTTATTGTGTTTATTCTAAATATAAAAATAGAAATGATTTTTTTGTAGTATAATAAAAGAATTTAATATTTTGTATTTTTACAGAAAATTTTATTTTAATGGCATCATTCTTTGACAGATTCAAAAATCTTATAGTTAAAAACTCACAACAGACAGCGAAAGAATATAACCAAGCTATTTATAATTTTCTAGGACAATCAGTTGTTTGGAATCCTGAGAATGATGAAAATTATATTAATGAAGGTTATAGAAAAAATGCAACAGTTTATTCAATCATTAATTTAATAGCAAAATCGGCATCTAGTGTGCCTTTGTGTGTTTATGAAAAAGTGAATGATAATGAATTAAAAAGATATAAAGCTATGACATCTGGGATGTTAGATCCTACAATAATGCACAAAGCTAATATGATTAGGAAACATGCTTTAGTTGAATTAGAGCATACTAAATTGCATGAATTATTAGATCGACCTAATCCAGCACAAAGCTATGCAAGTTGGATTAGTGAATTAGTTGCTTTTGGTAAACTAACAGGTAACAGATATATCTATGGGATAGCACCTGAAAGTGGTGATAATATTGGAAAGTATAAAGAGCTTTATGTAATGCCTTCGCAAATTATGGAGGTTGTAAGTGGTGGTATTTTAGAACCTGTTAAATCATATAGAGTTGAATATAATTCAGAACAAAGAGATATACCAGCAGATCAAATATGTCATATAAAAGATTTTCAGCCACATTATGATGGATCTGGTTCACACTTATATGGGCAATCGCCATTGAAAGCAGGATTTAGAGCTATGACAACAAATAATGAAGCTGCTCAAACTGGTGTTCGATATTTACAAAATCAAATGGCTAGAGGTGTTTTAATGAGTGAAGAAGGGGATTTGAATGAAGTTCAAGCTCAACAATTAAAAGATAAATTTAGATCTAACTATCAATCTAGTAACAATGCTGGTGATGTCATAATAACTCCAAAAAAATTATCATGGGTTAACTTTGGATTATCTGCATCAGATTTATCATTGATCGAGCAATACAATGCATCTGTGAAAGATCTTTGTAATATATTTAATGTACCAGTACAATTATTAAATAATACTGAAACATCAACATATAACAATCAAAAGAGTGCTAAAGCTGCTTTATATCAACATGCAGTAATGCCTGAATTATATAAAATTAGAGATGAGTTAAATAGATGGTTAGCACCTAAATTTGGTGATAAAATATATTTAGATTTTGATTTTTCTGTTATTCCTGAATTACAGGAGGATATGGAAAAAGTAGTTACTCAAATGTCGCAGGCATGGTGGATTACTCCAAATGAAAAAAGAGCAGCAATGAGTTATGCAGAAGAAGAAAATGATGCGATGAATGATATATATGTACCAGCAAATTTATTGCCTATTGGTGGTGAAGATGTAGAAATGCCTGATCCACAACCTTCAAAAATAGATGATGAAGAAGATGATATTGAAAAAATGTTATCAAATTATATTACACAAAAAGATAAAATAAGAGGTTTTGAAGATGCTTATACAACACAGGAAGAAGCAGAAGATCGTGCAAAAGAATTAGGGGGTTCAGGATATCACACACATGATTATGATGGGCAAACAATATATATGCCTTTTAAAACTCATGAAGAATATGAAGAAGCTGTAAGAAATAATAAGCAAGTTTCTGGTAGTGTAGAAAAAGGATTAAAAAAAAAATTAGAAGATCACAATAAATCGGTTTCAGTTAGTTATAAAAAAACATCCTTAGGTACTTTAAAAAAGGTATTTAAAAGGGGTGTTGGTGCATATAACACTAATCCCTCAAGTGTGCGACCTAGTGTCAGTAATGCTGACCAATGGGCGTATGCTAGAGTCAATAGCTTTCTTTATGCTTTAAAAAATGAACGATTTAGAGGTGGTAAACATGATACAGATTTATTTCCATCTGGGCATAAATTAAGCTCAAAAAATGAGAAGAAAGCTGAAGGATTTTCTGATTATCCACAAAGTGCTACTAATAATGCTAAAAGAATGATTGAATGGAGAGAAAAATACGGAAGGGATGAAGTCAAAGGTGGCACATCTGTTGGATGGCAAAGAGCATCGAGTTTGTCAAAAAGGGAAAAACTCACAGCAGAAACAGTTGGAAGAATGGCTGCTTTTAATAGACATAGAAAAAATGCAACAGTAGATCCAAAGTTTCAAGACACACCATGGAAAGACAATGGCTATGTAGCATGGAATTTATGGGGTGGCACAAGTGGTGTTAATTGGGCAATAAAAAAAATGGAACAGATTAGAAACAATGATTAATGCTTTCAAAAAAAATTACAGATAAATGGAGGAATGATTATGATAAACAATTATCATTAGCAGAAAAAAAATTAGTTCCTCAAGTTGCTAGATACTATAGAGAAGAATATTTTAAGGGAGTCGATATTTTTATCAAAACTGAAAATATAGATTACATTACTTTATTCAAATATGATGATTTCCAAAAAGTTTATTTAAATATATATAATCATACTTGCATGAGGTTTGCATTTTGGTATTTTAGAAATTCAGATAAATATGAAGAAAAAAAAACTGCTAATGATTATACAGAAACATGGAGAACTGCTTTTAATCATTATGCTGGAAGAATGGCTGCTCAAAATGTTACTTTAGTAAGTGGCACAGCAAAGAAAACTTTAATGAGTGTAATACAAAAATTATACAGAGATCCTGATTTTGTATCTAAAGGGGCAGATGAAAGAGCAAGAATACTTAGAAGCAAATTTAGACAATATTCAAGGGTACAGGCATTAAGATTAGTTAGGACAGAATCATTAAGAGGTGCAAGTTATGGAGTCGAACAAAGTGCTTTGCAAGTATATGCAGGAAGAAAATTAAAAAAACAATGGGTAACTTTTTTTGATAAAAATACAAGAGCTGCTCACCAAGTTGCAAATAATCAAACAGTAGATTTTGAATCTGATTTTTATGTCGGCAATGAATATATGAAAAGACCAGGCGAAGGGAGTGACCCAGGAAATGTTATAAATTGTAGATGCTCAATGATTCCTTTTCCTGAAAATGTTAAGTTACCATTTCAATAAAATATATTTACTAAATTTGTAAAAAATAATAATATGGATTTTATTTATAAAGCATCACCACTTGGTGAATTATCTGATTATGATGAAAAAAATTCTATTGTCAAAGGATACGGAAGTTATTTTGATAATAAAGATTCTGATAATGATATAATCATGAGGGGTGCATATCAAAAAACAATAAAAGAAAATGGTGAAAGAGTAAAGTATTTATATCAGCATAATATGATGCAACCAATTGGTAAAATGAAAGAATTATATGAAGATGACAAAGGTTTAGTTTTTGTCGCTGAAATTCCTAAAACATCACTTGGAAAGGATGTAATTGCTTTGATGAAAGCGGGTGTGATCACAGAAAACTCTGTTGGTATTTTACCAATACAAAAAGAGGACAAAAATGATTATAGAGAATTGAAAGAGGTTAAACTGTTTGAAATTTCAGCAGTTACTTTGGCTGCTAATGATCAGGCAAAAATTATGGATGTCAAAGGATCAAAAAGTTTTGATGACATTTATAAAAGATATGATAATCTTACTAAATTAATCCGAAAAGGCGATATCACAGATGAAATGGGGTATGCCATAGAGAGTGAAATATACAAACTTAAATCTTTATTCGTTGATGCTACTCAGCCAGTTGATGAAATTACTGAGCCAGTAGAAGAAAAATCTGAGTTTGATGTTTATAAATATTTGTTAAATAACTTAAAATAAATTTTTTCAAAATGGAAGAAAATGTAAAAAACCAGCTTGATCAATTAGGAAACATCATTGATGCGAAAATTGAAAAAGCTAATGGACAGGTGTTGGAAAATGCCAATGGGAAGATTGATGAAGTTTTAAAAGGCGAAATCAATAATCTTACTCAGAAATTCAACGAAAGATTTGACTCATTAGAAGTTGCAAACCAAAAAATGTTTGAAACTAAAAATGAATCAAAAGATTTCAAAACTAACTTAGCAAAAGCTATCAATGATGGTGCTATTGAAGGGTTAGTGAAAGGAAACAGCAATGCTGCTTCTTTTGAGATTAAAGCGGACATGACTACAGGTGCTGATTTTAGCGGTGAAGTTATAGCTGCGGACAGAGTGCCAGGATTTAAATTTGATCCTAGCAGAGCACAGAACATGAGATCTATTATACCAAATGGATCAACTGGATCTGATGTAGTTAGATTTGTTAAAGAATCAGGATATTCAAATGGAGCTGCGGCTGCTGCTGAAGGTTCTGCTCTAGGACAATCTGACTTTGATATGACTGCAAGTTCAGTTAACGTTGAGAAAATCGGAACATACCTTAGAATTTCTGAGGAGATGTTAGCAGATACTCAGCAATTAACTAGCTACATATCTAATAGAGTACCAGCTAAATTATTAGAAGTTGAAGATACTCAGATTTTATCTGGGAATGGTTCATCACCTAATTTAAGCGGTTTATATTCTTCAGGTACTAACTTTGATGTTAGTTCAAGTGGAGCTTACTACCAGTCAGTAGAAGCTGCAAATGAATTTGATGTTTTAGTTGCATCGATAAATCAATTAGCTTTATCTAATTATAAGCCAAATTATATTATTTTAAACCCAACTGATTTCCATAAGATTTTATTACTTAAGGATAGTACTAATAAGTACTTAAAAGATCAAGTATATCAAGGGTTACAACCTAACTTTATGGGTGTGCCAGTAATTGTAAACAATGCAATTACAGCAGGTACATTCTTTGTTGGTGATTTTAATTCTGCTCAATTATGGATCAGAGAAAACTTATCAGTTTCTTTCCATAGAGAAGACGGAATCAACATTAGAGAAGGATTCGTTACGGTAAGATGTCAAGAAAGAATAGCATTAGCTACTTACTTGCCACTTGGAATAATTGATGGTACATTTAGCACTGCTAAAGCTGCATTAGAGACACCATAATAGGGGTTTTTATTGTTATTAATATTAAAAGGGGGATTAATTTCCCTCTTTTTTTATGGAGTAAAACATAAAAAATATCTTTTTTTTTAAAAAATACTTTGTGAATTAAAAAATTGTTTATATATTTGAAGTAAATAATCAAACAATGAAACAAATAGTAATTAGAAATTTCAAAACTGCAAAAGGTCAAAGAGTAACAAAAGGTACTGAATTGACTATAATGCCTTTAGTAGGTGTAACAAACAGAGTAGATTTAGTTCAAATAGTAGGTAAAAATTTTACTATGAATACTTTAAAATCTACTGCAATTAAATTAACAACCTTAGAAAAATAATTATGAAAGAACAAACACACACTAGAATAATTAATTTCATGGGCAACTCATTCTTTGTTGAATTTACATATTGGTCAGGAGAAAAAGAAACAAATTCTCCACCTAGTGCTGATATTGTATCGATACATTACAATGAAGTTGATGTAACAAATATAATTCATCATGAAGATATGGATGACATGGAAGATCAGATCATTGATGAATTTGAAGAAGATTTTTATTACTTATCTAAATCCTGTTAATCATGAGTGCAAGAGAATCATTAAATCACAGAATTAAAGTGAATAGAAGAATAAGAAAGTTTGAAGAATCTGAAAAGTTAATACATCCAGCTTTAAAAAGCGACTGGGAGGGTTTAGAGAGAGTTGAACAATCAAAAAGGTTATTAGTATGGAAAATGGCAATAAAAAGCAAATAGGGTTGCTTTTAGGGGTTTTATTAATATTATTTGCGTTTAGGTCTGCAATAATTATTAATGACTTATTAACAGCTGTATTATTATTAATATTAGGTTTATCAGTTTTATATAATTATGAAAAGAATTGAAGATACAGATTTATTTATTTATTCAATTATCGGAGAGGATAAATGGAATAAAATGTCACCAATGAAAAAAATATATATATTAAAAAAATATCATGAAATTCAAAAAATGATTAAAGAAAATTAAATTTTGTTTTATAATTAGTTTGTTTGTTTGTTTAGGGGGGTGAGAAATCACTCCCTTTTTTTTTACCTTAGATTATGAATCATAATCAAAAGGGTTGTTTTGCTGAATATCATTTTGCATCAACAGCAATTTCTTTAGGTTATAATATATCAACTCCATTATCTAGTTCTAGCTATTATGATTGTATATTGGAAAAGGATGGAAAGCTTTTTAAAATTCAAGTTAAATATTTGGGCAAAAATAGATTAAGGCGAGGGAATAGTATGCAAATAACATTAAGAAGGACAGGTTTGCCAAGTTATGAAAAAAAGTATGTGGATTTTTTTGCTCTTTATGATGAAGAAAATGATGGATTCTTTATTATACCTAATTTAGGACAAAGTTGTTTAAAAATAAATATAAATGGCAAGTATAAAGAAAATTTTAATAACTTTGCTATTATTTCATAAATAGTATTTTCTAAGTTCTTCAAAGTGTCACTAAAATCTAGTGGCACTTTTTTTTTATCTTTACATAAAAATTAATGTTATGAAAATAAAATTAAAAATCGAAATCAGTAAGGATGGACAAACTATTCCAGCTGGTGAAATTATTGAAATCAATGACAACAATGCTTCTAAATGGGTTAGCAAGGGTTGGGGTGAATTATTCCAAAAAGAAATCAAAGTAAAGAAAAAAGAAACAAAGGAATTAAAAATTGATTCAAAAGAAACTAAACATGAGACAGATAAAAATTAATTCTACGACTGGATCTGAAATAGTTAGCACATCTGAATTTAAGGATTATGCTAGAATTTCTGGTTCAACAGATGATACTTTAATTGCTATTATTTTAAAACAAGCAAGAATCTGGTGTGAAAATTATATATCTAGGGACATTGTTGCTAAGAATAGAACTTATTTTATTGATGAAACAAATGGAATTTTTGACTTGCCTTTTGGACCAATAGCAAGTATTTCTTCAGTTACTATTGAAGGAGTTGCTAGCACTGATTATTCTTTTATTGGATTAGATAATGAAACTATTGATTTAGATGGATCTGCTGAAGAAGTTAAAGTAACTTACATTACAAGTGGATTAGATGATGAATTATTACAACAGGCAATTAAACAATTTGCATCAACTTTATATGATAATAGGCATGATTATGTAGAAGGCAAATCAGGGGATAGTGTGCCAAGTGAAACTAAAGTTATTTTGAATGCTTATAAAAATATGTTTATTTAATGAACCCAGGATTATTTAGAAATCGAATTACTTTCAGCTATTCAGTTAAAAATGCTGATAATTATGGAGGTTATGTTTTTACTGCTGGAGGCACAATGGAAACATTATGGGGATATTTAAAACCAAAGAGTGGCAAATATGAAAGCAGTAATGGTAAGAGGTCAAAAGAAAAAGTTGTTGAAATTATTATTAGAAAAAAAGATTATGAATCTTTACAAATACCAGCAGGATATTCTGGGAATATAGATTTAGATAATAATGATATAAAATTTAGTATTTCAGGACAATCAGGAACATACAGAGTAAATGATTTATATGAATCAGATTATAATAAATATATGACTGTAAAAGGAACATTAAATTAATTATGAGCAAACAATTTAGAATTAGAGGTGATCAAAAAGATCTTCAAAAATTTCATAAAAAATTAAGGAGAATGAAAAGATTTGGAAATCATGATTTTTTGGAAATTGCTCAAGATACAGCTGCAATCGCTGTTAGGTTTGCTCAGGGCAGAGTGCCTGTTAAAACTGGTGATTTAAAAAGATCTATTATAGCTAAAAAAGAAGGTGATAATGTTTTTATTGGTGCTGAAATGGATTATGCTGCTGTTGTTGAATTTGGATCTGTTAAAAAAAATAGAGCACCTAAACCATATTTTTATAATAGTATAAGGGATGCAATTAAAAATATTGAAAGAAGAATGAATAATAAATTTACTAGAATAAGCAATGAATGAAGCTATACATCATATAAGACAAAAAATATATAATGCCTTAAATGGAAATATTAATTTAGGAGGTAGCAGTGTGCCAGTATATAATAGAGTGCCTACTAATTCAAATTTTCCTTATATATGGATCTATTCATTAAGCACTAATGAAGTTGATCAAAATGCTTCAAAATATAACTTAGAATGTATTACAAGAATTGAATGTGTTACTAGATTTGATGGGGATGTCGGTGGTGATTTAAACTCAAATTTATTAGTTTCTTCTGTTGTATCTTTGCTAAGAACAAGATCCTCAGGTTATTTTAATTTGAGCTTAAGTGGGTTTAAGGTTTATACTTCAACAGTTGCTAGTATAAATTATGTTCAGGAAGATGAAAATGATCATACATATTTTAAAGGAATAATTGAATTATCAAATAAAGTTGAACAAATAAGTTAAATAAAATTATGGCACAAAAAATAAGCGAGGATACTAATGTACAATTGGATTTAAAAACAATAGGTATTATAGTAGCTGGAGCTGTATCTCTTGCGGGAATGTATTTTACGTTAAATGCAGAAATAGAATTAGCTAAAGAATTACCTAAACCTGAATTAACGAGAACAGAATATGATCTAAAGGATCAGCTAATAAGGGAAACAATCGAAAATACAGCAGAGCAAGTTGAAGAAAATTCTAATAAATTAGATAAAATAGATGAAAAATTATATGAGATCATACAAAAAAAATGAGAAAAATATTTGCCCTAATTGTGTTCTTTGCATTTGTAACAAGTAATGCACAGGATTTAACAATTATACATATCAATGCTAGTTGGAATCAAAGAAATAACTATGAGTTTATTGATGATTTAAAAGGCGTTAGAAAACAATATGGTTATTTAGAAGATCAAGCACCTTCAATTAAAAAAAGCATAAAATCAGTTCCTACAATTATATTAATGAAAGATGGACGACCAGTTTACATTTGGAATGCTGATATTTCATTAAAAATAAAAATTCCTGTTTATGAAATACAGGAGATTATTGATCAACATAGATTTATAAATCGTAGAGCTAAAACAACTGAATAATGAGAAATATAAATAAATTAATAGTGCATTGTACTGCTACACCAGAACATAAAGATTTTAATGTCGAAGATGTTAGAGAATGGCATGTAAAAGGAAATGGCTGGTCGGATGTGGGTTATCATTTTTTAATAAAATTAGATGGTACTGTTGAAGATGGGAGACCTATTGAAAGAAGTGGTGCTCATGTAGCTGGATATAATAAAAATAGTATAGGGATTGCTTATGTGGGAGGCATGGATAAAAACATGGAAGAATGGATTGATACAAGAACTGTTGAACAAAAAGATGCTTTGCATAATTTATTAATGGATCTTAAATATGAATATCCTGATTCTGTAATTTATGGACACAATGATTTTACAGATCAAAAGGTTTGCCCATGTTTTAATGCTAAGGAAGAATATAAAGAAATTAGTAATTGGATTAATAAATAATGGATTTTGGTTTTGCTCTTATTCCAAATGGTTTTTTATTGGGTTTAGAATTTTATCCAATAGAAATTGATCAAGATTATAATGAATTAAATATTTATTTATTTTTAATAGTTTTACATTTTAGATTTTATTCATGAGTGATAAAAAAAAGTTTAAGGAAACTACAGTTGGCAAATTATTATTTGGTGCTGCATCAATGATTAATCCTACTTTAGGAAAGATTTTAACTGGGGTTACTTCTCCACAAGATGCTTTAGCAGAAATTCAAAAATCAAAAATATCTGTTGATGATAAAATCAAATTACAACAATTAATATATGATCAACAAAATAAGGAAATGGCTGAAGTTTCTTCTAGATGGAAAGCTGATCAAATGAGTGATTCCTGGCTATCTAAAAATGTGCGACCACTTGTTTTGGTTTGGTGCATTGTGGTTTTTAGTTTTGCTGGAATTTTAGATAGTGTTGAATCAATACCTTTTCATATTGGTGAGACATGGAATGATACTTTTGAAAAAGTGATGATGTCCGTAGTTTTAGCATACTTTGGTGGGAGGTCAAGCGAAAAAGCAATAGGGTTATTTAGAAAAAATGGCTAAAAAAATAGAATCAACTTATAATTTTAATCATAAAAAAAAGCGACCAGGTGTGCATTCCAAAAATGCATCAAAAGGTCAAAAAGGTTACAAAAAAAAGTATAAAGGTCAGGGTAAAAATAGGTAACTATAATTGCTTAAATTTGTAAAAAAGATTTTATGGGTACTACATTAACTGGCAAAAGAGTACAGAATACTTATGATTCACTTATAAAGATTTCTGATAATAATAATTTAAGCGGTGTTGCTAAAATATTAGGTGATGGATTAGGAAATGATTCTCCAATTTATTTAAGTACATCACAGATCGGAATAGGCATTACACCTTCATACCAATTTCATACAAGCGGAAATGCTAAAATTGGTGGCAATCTTATAATATCTGGTGATTTAACAGTAAATGGTACACTAACATATTTAAATGTAACTGATCTAGCAGTCGAGGATCCGTTAATAAAATTAGCAAAAGACAATACAGCAAACACATTAGATATTGGATTATTTGGTAAATACGTTGCTACTGGAACAAAGTATAAAGGTTTTTACAATGATGCTAGTGATGATAAATTTAAGCTATTTATAGGCACTACTGTCGAGCCAACAACAACTGTTGACACATCTGCAAGCGGATATACTGTTGGAACTCTTGTAGCTAATTTAGAAGGAAATGCAGATACTGCAACTGGTGTTTTAATAACTGCTGACAATACTAATGCATCTAGGAGAATGGTGTTTACACAATCAAATAATACAACTAATACAAATGGTAAATTGTTTAAAGATAGTGCTAGTAATTTCTTTTACAATCCAAGTAGCAACAGATTAACTTTAGTAAATTTAACAGGAACTACTGGAACTTTTAGTGGTTTATTAAAATCAGATACATTAGAATTAACAAGTGGCGATGATCATTTAACAATAACAGAATCATCTGGTGATTGGACAATTAATAATGCTCAACAAAATAATGGTATTACTATTTATGATGGTACTGGTGGTATTGATTTAAAATATTCTGGTACAAGTTATTTAGATATAGATGTTAATGGTGTTTCTGTTGCAGCCAATATAGATTTTTATGTAGATACTAATACTTTGTATGTAGATGCCGCAAATAATTTAGTTGGTATTGGTAAAACTCCTAGCACTTATAAACTTGATGTAAGTGGTAAAATAGCTAGTAATAATTATATAATAGCTGGCTTAGGAAGTGGAGGTACTGCATTAACACACAATGATGGCGGTGGGAATGCCAATATTACTTTTAATCATGTATCTGAAACACCTGAGCAAGATGGAAGTTCTGGTCGTATTTCTGTTTTAACTGACAGTACTACTGCTAAAATGAGTTTTGAGTTAAAAGATGATGTAACAGCAGATACAGAGGTTAATACTGCAATGATTATGGAACTTTATACAAGTTCAATAATAGCAAATCGAAAAATTAGAGCAAGAACAACAACTGGTGGACATATTTATTTTGACAGAAATGATACAACTATTGGAACTGACAATCATATAGGTACATTACATTTTTCTGGTGATGATCCAACGGATGGCACTTTTAATGATGGTGCTGCTATAAAAATTACATCAGTATCTGATTGGAGTGCAAATAATTATCCATCAAGAATAGAATTACAAACAGATAATGCTGGTACATTAACAACTGCATTAACTATTAATGAATCACAAAATACAACATTTAGCGGTGATATTACTATTGCTAAAACCGATCCAACTATAACTTTATTTGATAACTCTGGTGCTAATACTGATCCAAATGGTAAAATAATATTTAGTGAATTAGCTGACCAATCTAATTTTGAAATTAGCTATAATGGTTTAAATGATAGGTTGGAGTTTATAGGTTTAGTAAGTAATGTTTTAACTGATTTAGTTTACATAAAAAGAAATACAACAACAACTTTAAATGTTTTAGGTGGTGCAACATTTAGTGGATTAGTAACTGGTATAGCACCAACATCAGATTTAAACTTTGCTACAAAAAAATATGTAGATGATAATATAGTTCCACAACAATCATTAAGTAATGTTTTAGGTGTTGGAAACACATCTGGTGCTAATGACATTATAATGGCTGATGATCAAAAAATTAGTTTTGGTGATGATTCTGATTTAAATATAAAGTTTGATGGCACTAATAGTACTATAAACAATAAAACTGGGAATTTAAACATACTTGTAAGTGCAGATGATTCAGATATATCATTTCAATCTGATAATGGATCTGGTGGCACTATTGAATATTTTAGATTAGATGGTTCAACAAATACAGTACCATTTGGAAGATCACCGCATTTACCAGATGCTTTAAGATTATACTTTGGTAATGACACAACAGATGATGCAAGTATTAGATGGGAATCAACTGCTAGTCAGTTGTTTATTGATGGCGAATCTAAATTTTTAGAAAAATTAATTGCAAACAACAATTTTGTAGCTCAAGGTACTGTTGATTTAAATGTAATGCCTACTCACCAATCTGAAGGTTCAATAAAAATAGGTAGATATGATGGCAATACAACAAGGTTTCATTTAATAAAAAACTACGTTTCAACAACTCTAGCTAGTAATTATATGAAATTTTCACTACACAATGATGTTGATAACGATACAACAGATGTATTAAGTTTATTTGGAGATGGTAATGTCGAAATACCAAATGGTACATTAACTAGCGGCAATATAACAGTAAGTGATGATGGTGTACCACAATTAATTTTAAATGATACTGGCAATGCTGGTGGTGGAGGAGCATCTGGAAAAATTATATATAAAAATACTGCTGGTAATGCTATTGGTTTAGGTTATACTGCTGATGACACAACAAGCTCTGATTTTATTATTTCTAGTAATGCAAGCAGTACTTATGGTGGTTATTTAGGTTTAGATGCTGGTGCAATTAGTGATCCAAGCCAAATTATACTTGATCCTAAAACAGATGTTTATTCAACAAAGCCAGTAACAACAGCTAATGTGTTTATTGCTAATGATCTTGATGTAACTAATACTGCACCATCAACAGATCAATTAAGAGCTAGTGGTTATGGTATTATTGGTAATAGAGCTGGATTTTTATATATAACTAATGCAGCATCTGGCGGTACTGTTCAAATTGGAAATGGCACATCACACAATGCTGATGCAACTGCTTTATTTAATACATCTTTAATAACATTAAGCAAACAAACCTTAATAAGTGCTAAAACCACTATTGGATTTGGACAAATAACAACTAATATAGGAACAACATCACATTTAAGAATCCAACCTACTGCAACTACTGATACAACTGGTAAAACATCAATATTTTTAGGAACATCAACAGTAGATAATTATGGTATATCATTAAGGGGTGCAAGATTTGGTGATACTGGAACACCAAAATTTGAAATAGCTGTACATAATAATTCTGCTAATGGTTCAGTTGCTTTAGAAATTGACCAATTTATAAACACACACATAAAAGGTGAATTGTTTATTGAAGATGTAGATAATGCAACGGCAGCAGATACAGATAAAGTTCTTGTAATGTCTAATGAAAGCGGTGAGGTACAATATAGAACACCTAACCAATTAGCAGATGATATGAATGTGCCAACTGGATTTGGTGGAGCTGGTTTAATACCTATATATGAAACAACAGATACTTTTACAACAAATTCAAATTTATATTGGGATATTGCTAATGGTCGACTAGGATTAGGTGATACGACACCTAGTTACAGATTAGATTTAGTTACTGGAACAATAGATACAGCACAATATTCTATGAGAATACATCATAGCAGAAATGATCCTGATCAGAATAGTGCTGCTTTATTTATTGATGCTAATTACACAGGTACAAAATCAGATGCTACCGATATAATACAAAGGGGTTTGCATGTTGATTTTGATTCTTCAGCTAATGGAACTGCTGCTGATGAGCATAGAATATACGGTATTCATTCAGACACTAGAAATAGTGGTTTTGCTGATATTGTATATGGAACATACTCTTTAGCTGAATCTAATTATACTGGTGGTAAAACTGCTAATGTTGGGGGAGTTTATGGTATAGCTACTCACGACTCTAGTAGTGCAAGTGGTGGTGTTACAAATTTGTTCGGTGTAAAGGGTATTGCACAAATACAAGATGATGGTGATGTGGATAATTCTTATGGCGGGCAATTCCAAGTACTTATAGCAAACAATAGAGATGCTAATGTTGATATCATAGTAGGTGTTGAAGCAGAAATACAAATTGATGAACAGAGTGCATTGACCTATGGAGGTATGCATGGTTTTAGAGCTATTATTGATAACAACGAGGGTGCTGTACCAACCTTTGGAAACCAATTTTTATTCAAAGGCGATTATCAAGGAACAAGAGGAAGTGCTGCTTATGGTATATATTCTGAGGGTGATAGACATTATTTTGAAGGAATGGTATCAATTGGAAATAATAATGTTGATACTGGCTTACCTTTAAATATACATCATGCTACAAATTCACAAATACGTTTTTCAACAGATGGAACTGGTACTGGAACGAGTGATGGATTTAGAGTAGGTTATAATGGCACAGTTGGTCAATTATATTTATATGAAAATGCTGATATTAGAATAGCGACAAATAACACCCCTTTTGCTTATTTTACAAGCGATCAAAAATTTGGTATTGGCACAGATGATCCAGCGGGTCAATTTAATAGTTATATATCAGCAACAAGACAACTAACACATAATGGTAATGGCGGAGATTTATCTATAATTAGTGATAACAATTCAGCACCAGTTATGTTTATAAAAGGCACTGGTACTGCTGACTTGTTAAATGTTTTTAATGGAAGTACAGAAAGGTTAAAAATAGACAGCTCTGGAAACCAAACATTAAATTTATCTAGCACCACAACACAATTTATAGGTAATTCATCTGGAACTTTAGTCATTAAAAATACAACTGGTGGCATTAATTTTATGGCTAATGGAAGCACAGTTGTTTCAGCTTATATTACATCAAGTTTAATAACACTAAATGAAATAACTCAAATCAATAATAGATTGCAAACAAGTACTCCAATGGGAGATGTTGCAACTTGGGATAGTGCTGTTATAAGAGTAAATGCAACAAATACAATAGACACAACTGGTTTTCTAGGAATGCGATTTGCTACAAGTACTGCTAATAATTATGGCTGGAGAATTGGTGCTAATAGAACTGGCTCTGGTAGAGGTTCATTAAAAGTTTTCGAACATATTAATAATGTTGCTGGCGCTCAAAGATTTGTAATAAAACCTGATGGTAATGTTGGTATTGGTGTTGGTGCTGATCCGACACATAAATTAGGTATACACAATAATACATCTGGAGCGGTAAGTTCACAAATGAATTTTACAACTGCATCAACAGGTCAAACTGATGGTAATGGTTTTAGGGTTGGCTGGAATGGAACTGTTGCTCAAATGTATTTATTTGAAAATGCTGACATGCGTTTTGCAACTAGTGGTACAGAAAGAATGGTTTTAGCTGCTGATGGTGATTTAAAGATAGCAAGATATTTAGAACATTTAGGAGATACAAACTCTTATTTAGGTTGGAGTGGAGGAGATGATTTTAGAATTGTTACTGGTAGTCGTGAATTATTAAGATTAGATGAGGGAACTGATCCAGATATTCTAAAATTTATGACAAACACTATAACAATGTCATCTGGTGGTGATTTTACTGCTGCTAAGGTTACAGCTAGTGGTGATGTAATTGCCTTTTCTGATAAAAGAGTAAAAACAAATATAAAAACTATTAGCAATGGTTTAGAAAAAGTGTCTAAATTAAGGGGTGTTAGTTATAACAGAACAGATGTAAATGATAAATCAAACAAAATAGGTGTTATTGCTCAAGAAGTTCAAGAGGTGTTGCCAGAGGTTGTTAACTATGATAATAAAAAAGATTTATTAGGAGTTGATTATGGCAAAATGGCTGGCGTATTTATTGAAGCTATAAAAGAATTAAAAGCAGAGGTTGATAGTTTAAAACAAGAAATAAAACAATTAAAAAAATAAATTATGGCATGTCCCAGCATTGCAGATGATGAATTATCAATGTTAAAAGTAGCTCGTGAAAGAACTGGAGCAGGTTATACCTCTAGTTTTACAATAACACCACCAATACATTTATCAGATTTACAAAGATTATCTGGTGGCAATACTAGTGGCTCTGGCAATAGCTATCCAGCAGTTGCATTAGCAAATCCAATAGAAAACCGACCAGATGGTGAAAACCCATTACAAATGTCTGAGTTTAGTTCCTATGATCAAAACCCACCAAGAACAGCATTTATGTTTAATTATGATAGCTCATCTAGTAATAATGCTTGTAATTTTGCAATACCATTTGATACATATTACCATGATGATGCAAATAATTTAATACCAGACAATGTAAATATATATACAGCTTATACAACACAAACAGGAACAACACCAGCATCTGCTGGTTACTATGCTATATATACAACTGGTGGATCACCAAGTGGATCATATATTCGTGTTGGGAATAATGGATTAATAATTGAGGTTGATACTTGTTAAAAAATTACTAAATTTGTAAAAAATTAATATTATGGCAAATACTTATAAATGGCAAATTTCACAATTAGATGCAAAAATACATCAAGACAATTTAGATAATGTTATTTATAATATACATTGGAATTTAATTGCATCAGATGATTCTGTGCCACCATATAGACAATCAAGTATTGGTGTTTTACCAGTATCTTATAATTCTGAAAATCCTTTTATACCATACTCTGATTTAACAAAAAACGAGGTTGTAAAATGGTTAGAATCTGGATTAGATGTGGAATCAATAAAACAAAATTTAGATAATAAAATTGAATTACAAAAAAACCCAGTTAATGAATATTTGACACCAGATTGGGATTAATAATAATTAAATAAATAAAAATGAGCAAACTAGAGGAAAAAGAATTAAAATCTTTACAAGAAAATCAAGGAAAAATTAATCAGATTGTATCTAATATGGGTGCAATATCTATTCAAAAAATTAACTTAGAAAAAACAAAAGAATCTTTACTAGGTAAATTAAAAAAAATAGAAGATGAGCAAAACAATCTTAAAAAAGAGCTTGAGGAAAAATACGGAAAAATCTCAGTTAATTTAGAATCTGGCGAATACGAAATTATCCCAGAACAAGAATAGATTATGCCAATAATTAATTCATCCAGCTTTTTGCTATTTAAGG
>Ga0098046_1000088_pt1 | contig 35237 bp, 51 predicted proteins | sample 11BtaG_FD_77067 | JGI IMG/M metagenome (GOLD analysis project Ga0098046, IMG submission 77067) | Marine viral communities from the Subarctic Pacific Ocean - 11B_ETSP_OMZ_AT15265_CsCl metaG | ecosystem: Environmental > Aquatic > Marine > Oceanic | place: Pacific Ocean | collected 2015-01-16
CTCATCTACCCCTACTGTGAAGTCTCCTATTAAGCCTGTACCCGATACTCCTGTTAAATCAAAGGCTGCAACAGTGCTAACTGTGCCTATTGCGCCTGTAGCTCCTACCCCTGTAAGAGTAACAAGCCCTGTATAATCTAAAGTTACTGTACCTACCGCGCCTGTAGCTGCAACGCCGGGAGCAACAACTACAAGTCCGTAAGCTGGAGTAACAGAACCGACTTGCCCAGTTCCCACTACTGCAATGCCATTAGCACCCCAGCCTTCCTCGCCCCATCCACGAGCGCCCCATGTTGCACCTAGGTGTAAAACTTTAGAGGCTTCTCCACCCCATCCGTTAAACCCCCAAGGACGTTGACCCCATCCGCTCATGGCACTTCCCTACTTAGGCAATACGGATAATAGCCGTAGCTGCCGCTGCTGACGGGAATTGTATCTGAAAATCACCGGAGCTTACTGTCTGGTCACCACCAAAGCTAAGTACCGCACAAGCAGAGTTAGAATCGCCTGTGTCATAAATCAAAGCACCTGATGTTGTAAAGCTAGAAGAAGTCCACGTTACAGAGCTAAAATTAGTGATTGCTGTTGTACCGTCCGCTGTAGGCGTAACAGAGGTAAGTAACTTGCCCTGCTGTGTGTACCCTGTAGCAGTGGGTAACTCGTCAGCACCCATTTGAGAATAGTTAGTAGTCGCCGCGCCAAATGTACCACTACCTGAAGCAGTAGCTTTGAAAAGCGCCATTTTAAACCGAGTGCTTCCCGCCGTAAAATTGTGTAAACCCTTCATCAACTCAACTTTGAACGATGTGGGCATTGCAGTTGTAATTGTAATTGCCATGTTAGACCTCTAGTAGTTTCACTAATTCTGGATGCCCCGCATCCCGAAAACGGTTGGTTAATGTGGTGTTGTGAGAAGCCACTGCCTGACGTAAGTAATTAAGCATTACACCTCTGATGTCATCTCTAAATGCTTCTGCTTGCGCCTGTATGACAGGGTGTGAGTTATTCCCAATGGAAATAACCTCGTTTATCGCATGTTCGGCCAATTCTTCGGGGGTAAATCCGCGCCCTGAAACTGCTGAAGTTGTTGCTATTCCTACTTCTACTCCACCTACTGCACTTAACATAAATTATCCTATTTAACTGGTACGCGAACAACGCCGTTACGATAAGCGTCAGTTTCTAATTTGCCATCACCTAAGTTCTTTAATAGTAACATAGCTTGAGCGTAGAGCTTTTCATACAACGCTACCATATCAGCTTCACCTTTTTGAAACCGTATGGCGTTAACCAAAGCCCCATTTAGTAGAGCAGAGTCAAACTGATCGCCTAACCACGTAGTTCCAGCAGTAACAATGCTTTCAGGATACTTCCCATAATGCAACTCAGCAACATACGTAACATTAGGCGTTGGCCCTACGATAAAACTAGTTTGACTAAAAATGCCATAGTGCTGTGGTCGCCCTTGTGTAGCTGCAACAGGGTAAGCTTCTCGTATAAAGCTAGGGTCTTTGTTAATTAAATAGTGATACTCCGCACTAGTAGGGTCAATAACCGCTAAAGAATACACATACAACATGCCTGTAGGCATCGTGAGATACTGATTACCGCCGGTTATATTACCCGTCTGATTCGCACGTAACGCAGGGAGATCAACAGTAGAGAAAATAATCTGCTCTGCTTGCTTAGTAAACATAGCCAACTGATCGTCCGTAAACGTCTGTTCGCATACATCCTGTATGTTTGCTTTAAGCTCGGTGTAATTCACCTAAAACTCCCTACGCCATTGGCCCACGAGCCATAGTACCTTTGGTTGCTGCACCTGTACCACGTATCTTTATACCGCTTGTCTTAACAGTACCAGAAGACTGCTCTGGTGAGTTAACAGTAGTGCCGGGGTCGTACTCTTTAACCCCACCCATCTTGTGTATCTTCATTCCTTTTTCTTTAGCCATTGTGTTATACCTCTATGTTATAACTATTGTTACTAACCCTATTTTCCCAAACGCAAAGAGTGGGTCTACCGGCTGTAATCTTGCCCGACTTGCAGGATAACCTGTAAAGTCTGGTCTTGGATCTCGTATTGCCTGTGGGTCATTTATCGCAAATGTTCCCAATCTTAACTGTGGCTGGTCAGGGTTCCAACACTCTGGACAAGCCTTAATTCCTGTAACCACTGCCTTAATAACCAGAGGTTTTAACTGCCGTAGCCTATACTGAAACCCACATACGTCGCACTCTGCTAACGCATTTTGACCTGATGCAAATCTTTCGCTCATGGTTACCTAGGTCCATACAAGCGAGGTATAAGCATTTCAGAAGCCTTTTCTCTATCCTCTCCCGCAGCTAACGTATACTGCTCATCATACTGTGCTTTGAGCATTTCTAGCCGTGCCATACCTTCAGGTATTTTAGTAGCTAAATAATACGCTAGTCCTGCTACAAGCGCGGGAAAGAAACGAAAAGGCATATCGGCTGTGTTAACGCCCGTCCCTGCATCATCAATACGTTTAAGTCTATAGAACCTAAGCACGTAAAAAGGTTCAAGCGCTGTACCTTGGTTTGGTACAGGCCACACTGTAATCTGCGGATTGTCTGTCTTGCGATCAACCCACGCTTGTATAGGACGACCTTGAGTTAGCTTATTAGGGATAGAAGAGTAATTATCCACACTGATACGTGTAAGATTCAAGTCAGTCTGAGTAACTGCATTACCCTCACTGGTGCGGATAAACTGTTCTATCAAATCAATAGTATTGGCGGGTAGGTCATAAGTCGCTGTGCCTTGAACAAGGTTTACAAAACCCTCCTCAATCGTCCACATATTAACGCCACGGTTAGCCCACTCAATGGTCAGCAAATTCATAGAACGACGCGCTGTGCGTAGATCGTAGCCAGAGTGTAGCTCCCTACCAGCACGTTCAAACGCCTCTTCAGCGATCTCTGTGAACTCCATGTTAAATGTAGTGGTGCCCGATACAGCCATTACTTTTTCTTCCTTTTTAACGGAGTGACTCGTTTGGGTTTACCTGCCGGTTGACCTAGGCGTTTCTTCTGCGCTATACGAGACTTTTTTTCTGCCGCTGTCATTTCACCTGATGTCTTAGGTGTTTTACTAGAGACCCTTTTTGTGGGCCTACAGTACGGCGTTCCTCGTTTGTCTCCTTTCTTGCGCCCACAGGCTTTACCCGTCTTTACGTCCTTCCAATCTTCCTTGAACCAACGCTTTAAGGCCGCGCCTTTGGCAGTTTTACGAACGGCCACTGGCTTTCTTCTTCCTACACTTAGCAATAGCACCCGACGCATATGCAGAAGGGAAGACTTTGTACTGAGCCTTCACCTTCCTATAACAAGCATCCTTAACTGTTCCGCCCTTCTTAAGTGCTGTAGGGCGTTTAGCTGGGTTTATTGCACCCATGCCTTTACATGCCATCATAGAGAATTACTCCTCTGAGTCGTCTTCTGCTTCTACAACAGGCTCTTCAGCTTTTTTAGGAGCTTTTTTAGGAGCTTCTTCAACAACTTCATCTTCACCATCTGGCTGTCCAAATAATCCAATTCCCATAATATCCTCCTAAAATAAAATTTATGTCCTAGTTCCAGATTGCCTAGGCGCTCTAGTTAGACCTTGCTGAGCTATACCATCACATGATTTTCCAGCCATGCCACCTTTGTTATAGCCTTTAACCTTGCCGCCCACCATCATGCCGTTCATTTTATTTTTTTCAAAACGCTTTTCTTTGTTGATCCGCAAACGCTCTTGACGAGCATCTCTACCTTCAGCGCCGCCCATACGTTCTTTAGGGGCAATCCGATAGATTTCGTCATCTAAGTTACGTAATACTCTTTTATCTCGCTTCATACCCGGCATACCACCCTCCTTAAAGGTTCTTCCTTTATCTGCTTTAGCAAACTCTTTACCTACACTTTGTGGAACCCCAGCTTTCTTAGCAAACTTAGGGTTATTAGCTACCGCTGCCATAAACTTGGCTTGCTTTTTTGTCTTACTCGGCATTAGCGGTTTTTAAAGTACATAGTAATTTCAAAACCCAAGCGAACATTTTCGTATGTTGGTTTAGTCCACATAGTAATCTCCTGTCATTTAACTTTATCAGCTCAATAAGCGCTAACACTTCCACCGTTTTCTTGCTTGGCGCAGCCTAGAATTAGGGTCTTTAGCTGCTTTTGGAAATTTTTTCATCTGACCAGCGGAACGTGCACAGAAAGACTTACGCCGCTTTGCGTCCTTGCTGCCCTTCTTCACTTCACCCGTAACGGCTGTCTTAAGTTTAGAGCCGGGGTTGTCCCTACGGTATTTAGCCACACCCTTCTTAGTCATACCTGCACCAGACTTAGTTGGACGCTTCTGACCACCTTTAATGGTGTGGCCTTTCATAGTCCCCTTTTTCTTAGGCGCTGGCATAAACTTTAGACACCGTAAGAATAAAAGAGTATGAATCTCCCGCTGCTGGACTTATTGTAGTCGCTACAATATCACCCGTATTACCTGCTGCTCCGAAAGTTCCGGGGTTAGGAATACCAAAGTCAGTAAAGTCATACTGCTCTGTCCAATCCGCTGGAAGTGTAAAAATAGGAACATCAGTAGTCGCATCAAATGCTAAGGTGACAGCCACTCCTTTACTTGCATAAGTGACCGCTTGCACAGTAGCTGCTATACAGGCTTGACCCGTTACAGGGTCATTTGAAAGGCTAGACACATCAACTAATACAGAAGTAACAACGTCAGTATTACCTACCGCTACGTTACCCCTAATAATAGCTGTGCGACCGCCATCCTGTATGATTTGCGTCGTTAGCGTATCAGCCATGATTTACTCCTTATAGTTTATATTAAGCACTAAATGGAGTAGCACCTGCACCCGCGGCAGCGCCGAAGCAAACAGCTTGGACATACCATGTTCCCGCAGAAACGGCTGTGCATGTAATCATGCTATCTATGTCACCACCAGTAGTACCGCCATTCCAAGTGAATGTAGTGTCGTTAGGTGTAGCTAAGAAAGTCTTAGTCAAACCGTTAGCGTCTACAGACGTTGCATAGCCAGTAAATACATCCGTTCCAGAAGGCTTGATAACTAAGTTATTAGCTAAGTCAAATGCACTGATAACCATAATCTGTGCGCCAAGCTGGTTCTGTTGGTCAGGCGACGTAGGGTCAGTTGCAGGAGTAGTGCTTGAAGGTGCAACAGATAGAATCGCAGGAAGTGTAAGTTGTCCTGCACCTGCGGCATTATTTGAGTTATAAACGTTTACTACACCCGCGTTACCCGGAGTTACTGCTCCAGTAGGGTTGCCATTAGCATCTACTGTAGGGGTAGGGAATATAGATAAAACCGTTGTTGTATTGTTGGCAGTTATTAAAGAAGCTGCACCGGGTCCAGCGGAAACAAAACCATTAAGTGATCGTACCGGCCCAGAGAAAGTTGTTCTAGCCATTTGAAAGTCCTCACATGCGAGTTTAGCGAATCTGTCTGCATGTAGTCCGTCGGGGACGGTCAGAGTTCGCGGGTTAGCCCCGATTTAAGAGAGTATATAACACTTATTTATAATATGTACAAATAAAACTCAGACAAAGAAAAGGGAGCCGAAGCTCCCTAATCTAATCACCTGTTGCTTATGTAGCACCCGGTGAACCGTAAACGCCCAGTGGGTCAGATACGCCGAAGCTGTATCGCTCACGAGCCTTATAGCGGCTGTTCCCTGTGTCGAAGTCCGCATCCATAGATGTAGTCATCGGTGTACGGATGAAGTGCTTCAATCCGTTAGGAACGTCAGTCATCAAGAACCACGCATTACCGTCAGTGAGGTAGTTATTAACTGTATAACCCTCTGGCACTGTACCGTTGTTGCGGATTGCGTTGATGTCGTTGTCAGCAGTGCCGACTCTTAGCTCAGTATCCATCAAACGTGTAGCAACGAATTGCAACGCTGGTGGGATAACAAGCTTACGAGGCTTGGCTGCAATCAAAAGACCACGCTCATCAGTCCATGCTGCTATTGAAATAACCGCTGCTTCCAAAGAAGTCTCGTTTAAGTCAACGCCAGTCGCTGGAGTGTTTGCGTTAGTTCCACCAGAAACTAGTGGATGAGCCGTTGAGAACAAAGTCTGGCCGTCACCATAAGTGGGTCCGCCAGCAAAACCAGTGTTGAGAATAGTCGCACCTTTAACTTGCTTGGTGTAAGCCATTGCTCTAGCTAGTGCCTTTGTATAACGCGCTGAAAGCGAATCGTACAGGTTGTCCTCAATAGCCTCTTCGGTTAGTGAGAAACCCATAGCAATCGTCTCATTGACGTATCGGGCTGTGTAAGTCTCTTGTGCGTTATCATATGAAATGGCAGCACCTTCAGTTTTAACTGGGGCAGCACCAAAACCTGATAACTTCACTTCTTCTTCAAAGGAACGGTCAGAAGTCTCTGTTTCAAAGATTTCTTTAGTTTCCTCACCATATCTTGCGTACTCAAGGCCAAACAGGGCATTCAAACCCGGTAGTAGTTCCTTGAGGAGTTGCGCTCGTGAAATAGCCATTAGTCAGTCTCCTTAAGCCGTACCGGTTGGGTTAGTGTATGAATGTGCCACTGGGTTGAACTTAACGATCACATCCGTAAAAGCATCTCCAACAGAACTGCCCGGAGCGTCAACAAAGTCAACGATACGAAGAGCAATACCACTAGTAGCTGCTGTTGTAGCGTCTAGCGCAACATTCGAGTTACCAGTAATAGTACTACCAGTATTTGTCGATTGTACGTTAGCCAAAGGTGCATTCTGACCAAGGGCAGTTTGTGCTACCGCTCCATCAGCTTGCATTTGGAATGCTACGTTAGGGTCGTCTACGATGAATGCTTGTGCGTCAGCAGCGACTGTACTAGCGGGCCACATTTGACGGTTAACAAAACCAAGCGTTGCATCTGTGTAAGAGCAGCCCATAAACACACCAACTGTGCCGACAGGGAACTGATCTGCCTGTGAGCCTAAATCAGTCATCAGTTGAATAGTACCGTCAGCAGCAATTACGACAATAGAGCCGTAAAAGATGTTAGTACCGTAACCAGATGCTATAGGCAATTTGCGAGTGGCTCCCGCATAGGAAGTACCGCTCACCTCGTTTATAGGCCGTAGCCCATAGGGGGTAGCTGTAGTAGCCATTTTAATCTCCTAAGATTATCCTTTACCGAAAGTCACCTTAGAAGACCTTTCATTAAACATAGGCATTCTAGGGTCTGACTCCCGCATTAAGTTGTTGTCTACGGAACGTATTTGCGCTTCGTTTGTATCTTTATAGAAGGCGTTACGTTCTTCAACAAGTTCCTTGGGTGCTTTACAAAGCATAAGTCCGCCCATAACGACGTTGTCCTTAAAGCGATCATTCTCAATACTCACCAACTGAATCTCAGGGTGGTCTGAGGCTTTGCACGGCTCCCAACCTTCTCGTAACTTCGAGGAAACGTTAGTCGGATCGGCCTGTCCATTAGTACTTACACGAACCCAATGAAAAGTGTAACCGTCTTGCGGGGTAGGGTCAGGTAAAAGCTCTGGCCTCTTCCATGCTTGCTTTCGGGTTTTCTTCTCTCTTGTGCCTAGTTCTCGATCTGTTCGATTATCTAGTTTATTCGTAGCCATTAGTTTTGTTTCCTCATTAATTCAGCAACCTGTTGGGCGTAATCAGCTAGAGATACTCCTAGTTTGTTGGCTAAAGCTATTTGTGTTTGCGTTAACCGCACCTTCTTAGGTGCTGTGCTCCGCGTAGCGGGGGCAACCACATTACTTTGCTTCCTCTTTGGTTCCTCTGGTTCGTCTTCGATACTCTCATCAAACTGGTCAGGAAAGACCTGACGCATACGAGAATTGATCTTCTCGTAGTATTCATCCGATTGAGGGTCAGTCCCCTCTTTCGTAAGTTTAGTGTGCAATCCCAATGCAAATGCCGTCATTTCGTCATCTGAACCAAACCAAGGGTTATTATCGCGCCATGATTCGGCCTTCTCGTCACGCGGTACTTGCGGTTGAGGCGCAGTTACTTCGTTTTGTACAGCAGTTTGTTCTGGTTGTAAAGTCTCAGTCTCTTTAGGTTTTAGCGCGTTAACACGTTCCAACTTTATCTGGGCGGCATTAAGCATTGTTTGAGCTTCTAAAACTGCATCAGGCTCCCCGGACTCATACGCTTGCTTATACTGAGCCTTAGCCATTGTAAGTTCGCTATCGACTTGTCTTCTAGCTGACTCGATCAACGTATTGTGGTTCTGGTTAGCTGATCCCTTGAGCTTTTGGTTTTCATCAACTAGCTTTTTAGCATAAGCAATAGCTTCTTCTTTCTCACGTAAAGCTTGTTCTTTTACACGTCGCTCATCGTGATAGCCCTTACTGAAGTGCTGTATGCGCTTCTTAACTTTTTCGGAGTAGTTCTCCAATTCTTCGTTAGTTACCTCTTCAGGAGGCTCTGAGGGCTTTCTATTGCGATCCGCAGCGGGGGTGTCGTCTACTACTTCAACTTCTACCTCACCATCTTTTATTACGTTTTGCTTTTGTCCCGGTTTCTGAAGCACTTCGCGGCCTACAGCTCCCTCTACTTCTACATCAGGAGTTGTTTCCTCTTGAGCTACTTCTACTTCAGCAGCAGCTTCGGTTTTATCCGGGTCTGGAAATTCAAATTCTACTTGTTGCATTGGCATAATCTATTCCTCACGCACGAGTGATTGCTCTCGGATTGGCGACAACCGCTTCAATAGAGTCGTCATTCATCAGACGATACTCTTGGTTGCCTAGTTTGAACCGTGTTCCGGTGTTAGCTCGGAACATTACATAGTCCCCAACCTTACACCACGGTCCGTTTACGAATCGTTCTTTGTCGCTGTAAGCCTCGTCGCCCATATCTACTACAGCTCCAATAGTAGAAAGGATGTACTCTTCACGCTTTGTTTGGTCTGCTTTAATAAGACCGCTATCTCCAAAGGTTTCCTCCACGTTAGGGAGTGCTATGAGTATTCTGTAACCCACAGGTTTAGGGATGAACGCATCCATATCTTCGTCGGATATTTTCATCTCATCTATCTTTTCTTGTCGCTTCTTCTCAAGAGCCGTCATTTCAGTCATCGGTTTCTTCCATATAGTTACGCGAGAGGTCATTTATTTCACGTAATGCGGTGTCCAGACCCCGAAGCACACCACACACTTCTTTGTAGTCGGCGTAGTCTTTAGCTGCACCGGATCGTACAAATTCTTCGCTAGACCGTTTATGGTCTGTAAGTTTATCTGTTAGCACGTCAAAGACGGTTTTAGCCATTGTCTGTTACCTCTTAGCTTTCTTTTTTGCCGTAGCAGACAAGTCTTTAAAATGGAACAACTTCACACTACCTTTAGTATGACTTTTCCCACTGTGCAAAGTGCCATCAGACATCTTGTGTGTATTGCCTTTGAATTCAGTTCCATCTCTTTTGTAATGTTTAACACCTTTCATATTATCTCTCCTCTCTGTCATCACGTAAGGCTTCATCTCTATCTCGTTCTGCTTCGGCTCTCGTTCGTTTTTCTTGTCCTGCACTTTTAGCCATGTCAATAATAACCTTGGCTTCAGCTACATCATTCTTAGCTTCAGACTGTTCATTCTGCGAGGCTATACGGCTAGCTTCCAGCACCGCTGTGGTCTGCGCCTTCTGCTTATCCAGCTCAATTCGCTCTTGATCTATCGCTAAGTCGCCCGCATCTTTAGCTGCTTTGCGTTGTAGCTCACCTTGCTTAAGCTGTAGCTCTGCTTGCTTCATCTGGAACACAGGGTCTTGTGCCTGTTGCTGTGCCTGTTGCTCCGCCGCTTGCTGTTGTTTCTGTTGAGTTAACTGTATTGCAGCCTGAGACATAGTTTGTGCTAATAAATTAGCCGCTTCTTCAGGTAGTTCTTCGCCCGGTGGTGGTAGTGCTACACCCAACTTCTGCTCCATCTGCTGTCTATATAAGAAGGCCATGTGCTCGGCAATGTGCGCTCTAAGGGCAGCAACAATCTGTTGACCCATAGGGTTTTGTCCAATAAGTGCTGCAATCTGTGGATCAGCAAGGAAGGCTTCGTGTGCAGTAATGTGCGCCTGATGGTCTTGAAATATAAATGCCTTGATAGGTTTACCTACTAACGCGTCCATATTCTCACTGACTGGATCTATTGGATTAATATCCTCTTCAGTCGGTACTAACTTGTCTGCGTTCTTGATCCCTAACACTTCGATCATCTGACGGTGCAACTGGGGTAGATCGTAGATTTGTGGGGAAGCCTGTGCCATCTGCAACACGGTTTGGTATTGCACAACTCTTTGTGCCATCGTGCTGCTATTGGGGTCGCTGACAGGAATTACTTCCACCGTGGCGTAGTCCGCTTGGCGGGCGCGGGGAGTACCACGATCAGGCTCATAACCGTACTCTAATGGCGCATATTCAGCCATAATCGCTCTAAGAAGCTTAAATTCCTGCTTCATCGCGTAATGGACGCGAGATTGTACCGCTGCCATTGGCTTCAATGTACGCTCAAGTAGAGCTAATGTTGTTCCAACTGGCGCATTTGCGCTCATATCGGAGATGTTCATGTCAGAGATCGCTCCAAGGCGGCGACCTTCCTCTGTGATCTTGTCTAATAGCGCAAGTAACGTCTGACTTGGCTCTTTATAGGGTAATGGTAGGATATTATCCCGTATTGACCCGCTCGGTACGTCCACATCCCTGAATTCACCCGGCCCGATGGGGGTATCACCCGTTGTTACGCGCATTCCACGCGATTTTAGGCCACCCGGTAGGTTAGAAAGTGTACCAGCGTCAACTAATTGACGGATTAATGACGTTCCAGCTCTTGCATACCCACCAATAATGTGAATTAAACCAAGACCATAGAAGCCAAAGCCCGGAACATAGACATAATGAACAAAATGTTGACGCTTGAGCGTCAAAGAATCGTCAGGGTTCCAGTTTCGACGTACCGCAAGTACTGTTCCTGTGCCTTTTTCGATGGTAACCACGTAAGGTTTGGCTACTTGTAGGTCATCTTCGTCGTCAACAATCTCTCCGTCTGCCTCATCCAACACTAAATCGGCATGAATCTCATATACAGCGTACCGATCATCCGATGTTACCGACATTCCAGCCTGTTCAGCCTTAGCTTCTTCAATATCTGTAGAGAATGCGACCGGATCGCCTAATGTTACGTTTCTGTAAAACCCTGCTGCTTGCAGTTTGACCATCTCGTTCTTGGTTTTACGCATCACATGAGTGACACGCTCGGCAGATTCTAGGTTAGACGCACCGTAAGGCACGATCATATCTTCTGCGGGAATGTAAATAGCGATCTGACGACCAATGTTAGGATCGTAGTAGACCTTCTTGAATGCTGATCCTGCGAGTCCCAAACTGTAAAGCATACGTTCGTGTTCAGGGCGATACTCGACCATCACATCTGTAAGCTCGTAATTCATGTCTGTTTTGACGCGTAAGGCCGCATCTTCCTTATCGCGAGTAATTTCTCCCAAAATCTGAGTCTTCACTGGACCGGCTGCTGGGAACGTCTCGCTCATTGCTTCCGCTTGGAATCGAATCGCTGCTTCTGCTAATACTGTACTATATACGCCACAGGCGTTTTCCCACGGCTCAGTTCTGTCTTCGTAACTAAACCCTAGGACTTCAAGACCCTTTACAAAAGTCTCAGCCCAATCACGACGTGAACCTATGTCATCATCTACCGCAGCAACTAAATCAGCCGACAACTCGGTTAGCTGACCGTCATCCATGTACTCAGCAAGGTTGGCATCGAACGGTGCGTTAGCAATATCTGTGTCCATCGCGTCGGGGACAATCGTAATCTCCACTGTGCCGTCGTCTAAGGTCACCATCTCTGGGTTGACGATTTCAATCTCCAACTCGCTTGTTTCTTCTTCCATGCCCTCTGGCATGGCATACAATCCTTTTTCAATAGCCATTAGTAGTATCCGCCTCTACGTTGCTTGAAGTATTGCTCTTCTTCTAGTTCATCCGATGGAAGTGTGATGAACCCACCCTGCCTAAAACGCATCAGGGCCATTATCGTCGTATCCACAAGGTCATCGTTAGACATAAAAGGAAAGCCCGCCACTTCTTCTACTAACTCTTCCGCCCAACGTGTTTGTGGAACCCACACTAATCCTGAGCGTACTATATCAGCAACTGAATTTAAACGCGCTGTTTTATCACCTGAACCTCTGTGCGGTGTATATTCTTGCACCATCAACCCACCACGACGCATCTCCTGATACAGAGGTGTACCACTACTCTTCTTCTCCACAATAAACGCGTCGGGGTTCCACTCTTCATACTCTTCCCACGCAAGTTCTTTTAACTCTGGAAACTCTAGCCTACGTTTGATTGAGTTTAGTAATATAATACAGTGGCAATTCTCTTCTTCATGGAAGAACACTCCCCACGTCGTAAGGGCTGTATAGTCCGCTCGGTTGTTCTTTTCTGCCGCTGCGTCAAGCGTCATTATGATGTATTCACATTGAGGGGGTTCTTCTTTCTCCCACGTCATCCACCACTCCCGTTTTACTAGGGCTGCTTCTTCTGCGGTGGGGTGCTGCTGATACTGCGCGTTCCATTGAAACACCGGCATAGAAGCCTTTGTTCTATACAACGCATCAAGGTTAAAGAACTCAGGCCACAACGGTTTCTCTATTATCTTTTCTGGGGCTACCTCATCCTTCGTTTCTAGTATCGCGGGGAACTCTACAACTTCATACTTGTCCGCTAATTCATTCTGTGACATGTCCCGCACCACACGTCCTGTCAAATCATCTAAGTGCCAACGTGTTTGTATAATAGCCACGCGGCCACCGGGCATCAGACGTGTACGTGCCCCGAACGTAAACCACTCGTAAGCTTTGTCGAAAACATCCAAGTTACCGTTAATGATGTCTTGCTCGTTATGAGGGTCATCAACCAGCAACAGGTGAGCACCACGACCGGCTAACGCTGATCCAACACCACACGCAAAATACTCACCTCCAACGCTGGTGTTCCAACGTCCTGCCGACTTCGAGTCTTGTGCAAGCTGCACATTAGGGAATATAGCCTGATACTCAGGTGTAGCAATGAGATTACGTACCTTCCGTCCGAAGTCCACCGCAAGGTCTGTGGTGTGCGAGACCATCAAAACTTTCTTGTCAGGGTTACGTCCTAAGAACCACGCTGGAAAATAGATAGAGACTAACTGAGACTTACCATGACGCGGAGGCATGTTGACACATATCCGGTCCTTACCCGTTGCTAGTACCTCTTCACCTCGCTCGTTGTACTCTTTACCGCGCTCGATCTCCATCAGCAGGTCTGCCAATATCCTGTGGTGTTTGCCTACTTTATAGTCACTCTGCATCTGTTTACAGAACTCTATTAGATCTTTATAGGCAGCCTCTGCACGTTGCTTGACTTCCAACTCTTCTACGATCTTAAGGATCTCCTCCTGTTCTTCTGAGGAGTAGGAGTTTAAGTTTTGCAATAGGAGGTCGATGTCTTCAGGAGAGAAGATGATTGAAGAGGCCGTAGGGACTACTCCAAGGTTGGTGTTATAAGCTGCTGGGTTATGGAGTTGATTCATCTTCTACCACTTCGTACACACCGTCTGCATTCTTCTTCAATACTTCAAGCTTCTCACGTAGTTTTTCACGTAGCTCGTCCGCATTCTGATGAGTTACTGTAATTTCTTTACGGTCTGTAAACAGCCCTATGTCTGTCATCTTACCCAGAAGCTCTAAAGCTCTAATGCGTATTCTAGGGTCCGTATTTTCTGTCTCAAGGATTAGTTTATTAACAACCGTATTGCGGATGTCGGCAGCTTGAGCTGCAACAACTTGCCCGAACTCTTTAATGATTTCGTTGGTCTGTATAATAGAAGCAGGAGTGAGTTCCGCTAGACGAGAGTGGTTTACCGTCTTAGATGTCTTTTCAATATCCGCAGCATAAGACGCTAGAAGAGTAGAAGCCACATCTTTATCTACGTCATCGGCGGTTGTGTCGAGGCCGTGTTTCTCTAACTCTTTGATGGTATTACAGGCAGCTTCCGCTCTTACACGCAGATCCATGTATGGGACATCATCGGGGATTTCAATACCGAACTCAGGGCTGAGGGCTAGAGCCATCTTCTGTATACCTTTGCAAGCTATTACGCTGTTGGGCGGAGTGTACGGCATTAGCATAGCGGACGCAATACCACAAGAAGAATTGAAAGGAGTTGAAAGGAATTGAAAAGGTTGGAGAAGGCTGGAGAAGGCTGGAAATTATAATAAGGATTGAAACAGGGGGTTTGGGTCCCTTTACGGGGGGTGTTCCCTATATAGAGGGGGGTGGGGTCTAGCCAGACACGTTTGTATAAAAGAGGGGTGGGGGTCATTTTCATAGAAATTACAAATCATTTGTGCAAATTAGTATTACATAGCAGTGTATGGTACCAACTGTTTAGCGCGGGGGGTGGGTAGGGGGTGGGGTATCAGAAAGCTCGATTCTATAAAACAGACCTATTCAAAAAAGTTATCGCAATGCGATAATATTTTTAAACAACTACCAATCTTGACAATTAAAACTTTATTTAAATCAATAACTTACAAGTCAAGTTGACTAGGTAAATATGTTTTGCTAGCTTAGAAACCGTCAACGAAGCGCACAATGCGCGGGAGACATTATTATTTAGGATATACATATGAAAATTTTATCTAAGAGTACTGGCGCACTTGTTACATCATACGCAGATCATACGATCGTAGGCGCAAGCAAAATGACAGCGGTTTGCGATAGTCTAATAGCCGACGGGCATACAGATCTGAAGGCCTACAAGGTATCTACGTGCGGCGAGGATCGACGGTTAATTGATGATCTACTGTTCTACATAGCAAAATCGTTTGCTACCGAAGACAAGGCGATTCTAGCAATGGATACTAAAAGCTTATCCGAGGATCAGAAAGCTAGAAAGTCCGCTCTCACACGTACTAAGGGGCGCGTCATGGGGGATATACGCAGAGGTATCAAATCCCGCATTACAGAAGATGGTCGGAAAGGGAAAATGCGATCCTTCGAGGAGGTGCGCGTAGCCGAACTAACAGAGATGATCGAAAAAGTACGGAATGATCTACATCCCTCCTACGATCCAGTGAAGGTTCTTAAAAATCTAAAGGAGGCAGTAAAGAGCTTCGCACCGAAAGAGACGAAGTGAGACAAGGGGGGAGCCGAGAGGCTCCCCTTTTTTTGTGCCAAAAAATCTTGATACCAGTTTCTTCTCAGCAGTTTGCGAACTGCCGTAAGGTTTGTTTTTGAAACGCACCCTACCCCTAGTTGTTCAAGAAAGTTATCGCATTGCGATAATATTTTGCTACAGATACCAGTTTCTACCTAGCAGATTGCAAACTATAGCTAGCTAACACTGTAATATTACTAATGATACTTTTGGATACCCAACGAAAAAAGTAACGTTAGTCTGATTTATAATTTCATTTTGATTTGGTTTGGTTTGGTTTGATTTATTTATTTATATATACTTACTTACTTATCTATATTGTTACTAATATTACTATTATTACTATTACTTTCTTCATTTGTTTTTTCTTTAAAAATAAAAAGCTATAAGGGTCTGAGACACCCCCTTAGCTATAAACCGAGATAGTGTTTTTGGCGGTAACATTAGTAATTTTAGTTATGATGCAGTCATGCTGTGGTTCTCAAGCACACACCCCCAAAAAGTAACACTAGTAGCGTTAGTAAAATTCCTTATATATCAAATACTTGACTTACACAAACAAGTTTGAGATAATAGGTTTTCTGGTGGGGAGTGTCTTACCAGTTCGGTAATCAAACCGTTCAAGAAAGTTATCGCAATGCGATAATATTTTCAAACAACTAGGAGCACACAGTATGAAAGCATCAACCGCAACAACAAACGAACCTTGGGACTGCGCGATCTGCGGTAACGAGTTCCCACTCAATCGGTACTTGCTAGGTTATCCAACGTGTACCGAATGTGGTGAGGAGGTAGCTAAACAAGTACGTCACACAGTAGTACCGATGCACAAATCAAACTACATGGTAGTTAGCGACCTTACCGATCTGCGCGGTATCAACAACAAGGGAGGGTTCTTCCGATGAAAGATTTTATGCGTAAGAAGTACAACACGCACGACCCGCATGATATGTACCGATGGGCACATACACCTTGGTGGGTGAAGCCACTACTAGCTATTGGTGTAGGTGTTGCCGGTATCGCAGTTGTTGTGTTTGTGTGGTTGTTAACTGTAATTGTATTTCTATAGGAGACGATGATGAGTGAAGAAATGCGAGTAACTGATGCTTTGACTCAATGGGCTGTTAACAATGATATTGATTCGTTGGTTATTGAAGAGATAGCAAGGGTAGGTCTGATGGTAGCATTTGATGCAATCGCTGAGGTATTAGATATAAACGAGGACGAGCTACTAATTATAGGTGCGTACTTAGCACATAAATTAAATCAGGAGAAACACGTATGAGTAACTTTATCGACGATATGGTAGACCTACGCATCAAGCGTAACGACAAGCTAGCGGAGGAGGGTCGATTGCGTAGGATCGCAGAAGAGCATGAACGCGCTCACGCTGAAGCAGTAGAAATGACGAGAACGGCAGAAAAACTTAGCGTTGCAAGCCCGTTAGCTAAGCTATTACAACAGTACGACCTCGAAGATCTTAAGCAATGGCTTGAGATTCAACTAAACGACAAGGAGCAATAACGATGGACTATATTAATCAATCAATGGAAGCACCTGTAACTCAACCTGAGTTACCCAAAGTAGTTTCACCTACTATCTCAAGCAGTGCAGTGCTCGTAACACTGAGCCGATCCGTACCGGCATTGAAGAAGATAGACAAGGGAGTGACCGACGAGGTGACTACTGCCAAACGTGCCAGTAAAAACGCAGGTTCTTTTCACAAGAATCTTATCGAATGTAAGTCTCACGCGTATCTATCGACGCACAGTAACGAGATCTATCAGTACCACGCTCGTCAAACTATTGTGTGGATGGACAAGGGACCACGCCTGTTACCCAATGAGAAACTCATTGACTACAGAAACACGATGGACGAGTACATTACCGAGTTCGACCGACTCAAGGAAGCGTTCTTGGCCGAATACCCTAGGGCAGTAGCTAACGCACAGATACATCAAGGTGATATGTTCAAGGAGGAGGACTATCCATCTGTTGACGAGTTGCGTCGCAAGATAGGCATTCGACTGTCTTACGAGCCGATCCCTGATGCCGGTGACTTTCGTATCGACATTGGTAACCAAGCCGCCACCGAGATGCAGGATACGTACAACAAGTTGTTGGACGATAGGATGAACAAAGCGATGGGTAGTGTGGTCGAGAGACTAATCAAACCTCTGACCAATATGTCCGCAATGCTCGATTATGACGAGGGTGACAAGCCAACAGGATTCAGAGACACGTTGGTGGATAACGTGACCGACATAGTGAGTCTATTGAAGACGTGCAACATAGCGAACGATCCAAAGATTACCGCTATACAAACACAGTTACGCCAGACCCTTAGTGGAGTAACTCCTGACGGCTTACGTCACAGTCCAAGCCTACGTGCCAAGACACGACAAGAAGTCGATGCCATCATCAACAACCTTCCCTCACTAGGCTTCTAGTGGGGTGGGGGTAAAACGTTGACTTAAAGCAACAAAACCTTATAATACTAACCGTAACACCAATAAACTTAACTTAATGGAGCAACAATCGTGACTACAACAAACACAGCACAAGCAATGTATGCACTCAGTTTTGACCAGACAGCGAACCTTATCAATGCGGTAGGGTCGCGTAACACCGTACTTGCACAAGGTAACATGGGTATTGGTAAAACTTCTTTGTTGAAGCTATTGACCAAGATGAACCCTGACCATGTACCAATTTACCTAGACGGCACGACTATTATTGATTCGGCTGATCTATTCATGGTCAAGTATTCCGAAGATGGTGACACGTTCAAGACAGTACCCCTCGAAGACCTTGGTCTACATCTACCCGATCAACCTGTCATTCTAATGATTGATGAACTGGGTAAGATGAACAGGTCTGCACAGCTAGCGTGTCTACGTCTGATGTTGGAGCGAACGCACGGTAAGCTACGTATGCACTCCGACAGTATTGTATTCGCTACGACCAACAAAGGCACAGAAGCAGTGGGTGACTTACTCCCCGCCCATGCACGTAATCGACTGACCATTGTAGAGATGCGTAAGCCTGACAACATGGAGTGGATCGAGTGGGGTATCAACAACGACATCGACGCTACGCTACTAGGTTTCTGTAAAGAGAAGCCAGAGATATTTCATAGCTTCGAGGGGTATGAGAACCCTGACGAGAACGAGTACATATTCCACCCACGAAGTGCACGTACAGCCTTCGTTACACCGCGCTCACTTGAGAAGGCAAGTGACATACTCAAACAACGTGCGGTACTCGATGACACCTCACTCAGTGCGGCTCTCGTCGGTACGATTGGTGACCGAGCGGCATTGGACTTGGCGGCATTCATCGCACTAGCTGACAAGTTACCTACACTTGACCAGATCAAGGGTGACCCGATGACTGCACCTGTACCCGACAGTCCAGCGGCTATATGTATGGTGGTGTACCGAGCACTGGCAACCATCGAACGTGAGTGGGTGGACCCTTGGTTGACTTACATGAACAGGTTGCCCAAGGAGGCTCAAGGTTTGTTCGTCAATGGGGTACGTAGACCCAAGTACAGCCGACGTGATTATGTAGTGCAGTCTGGTACTAAGTATCAGGACTGGTGCACAGCTAACAACTACATGTTCAGCATTGATAAGTAGGGGGTGAGATATGTTAGCAATCAACACACAACTATCAGCCGAGCAACGGCTCACTAAAAACATCACAACCATTATGGGTAACCCCAAGTACGTTGCACTAGCAGGTGTACTGATGATCGGTGACAAGGGTATCAAGGACGACTGCCCGACTGCCTACACTAATGGACGTGATGACCACTATGGACGTGCGTTTGTTGATGGGTTAAGTGACTCAGAGTTTCGATTCTTGATACTCCATGAGACTTACCACAAGCTGTTCAAGCACCTGACCACATGGGAGCACTTGTACAAAGACGATCGCAAACTAGCTAACGAAGCGTGTGACTATGTAATCAACTTGATGATTACGGATGAGAACCGTGATGGGTTTGCAACCATGCCCAAAGATGAACGGGGTAATACTATCGGACTACTTGACGAGCGGTTCCGTGGTATGGACACAGCACAGGTGTACAAGTTACTCAAACAAAATAAGGAGGATAGCCCAGAGCAACAACAGGGTGAAGGCCAAGGTGAAGGTGCAGGGTTAGATGAACACGATTGGGAAGGTGCCCAAGAGATGACTGCCGAAGAGCAACGTGATCTAACACAAGAGATCGACCAAGCAGTCCGACAAGGTGCACTACTTGCCGGTAAGGTAGGCAGTGGGGGCAACCGAGCCATCGACCAACTACTACGATCCGAGGTGGACTGGCGTGAAGCACTGCGTGAGTTCGTTACAGAAACGTGTCGGGGTAATGATGACAGCACATGGCGTAGACCAAGCCGACGGCATATGGCGATGAACATCTTACGACCCAGTGGTATCACTGAACGAGTGGGTGAACTAGTCATTGCTATCGACACGTCAGGTAGTATCGGACAACAAGAGCTAACCCGATGCCTCAGTGAGATCAAGGGTGTATGCGATACGGTCAAGCCCGAATCTGTTCGGGTACTGTATTGGGATACCAAGGTGTGTGGTGACGAGCAGTATGGTGGGACAGGTACACCGCTCGAACAACTTACACAAACAACTAAGCCCAAGGGTGGTGGTGGCACTGACGTGCAGTGTGTACCTGACTACATACGTGACAAGAACATCAATGCACAAGCAGTGATCGTGTTGACTGATGGATACCTACATGATTGGGGTACGTGGAGTATGCCCCTGCTGTGGACGATCCTAGACAACAAACAAGTAACACCCATCAACGGTAAGACAATTCACGTTAACCTTTAAGGAGAAACAATATGAGCAGTAACTATGTAATGGAAATTTTTGGATTTGATAAGGTAGATCATATGCCGTCTGATTCTGAACAGAGTGTGTACCCACTTAGCCCTGAACTAAAAGATATACAGAAACGTGTTAAGCGTAGACACAAACAAGCGTCTTTTGTTTCTCTTTCGGTCAATGATTTTGGTGTGAGACTAAGCCCAAAAAGTTTGTGTTATGACGCTAGGGTTATCTATGTCCCAGATGCAGGGTACTTGGTACTTAGTGTCAGTACTTATAGAGAGAAGTCATTACCTTATGAACACGACAGACACTTTAACCTATCATGGAACGCAAGAAAGTTTGCGAGTGTTACTGTTAATCCTGCACGAGTGGCTAAGATCATTAATTCAACGGTGAGTGTTACTCAAGATACTGTACTCCATAGTACGCTGAACAGGACTTTCAGTAGGTTTGAAGGAGGACTAGTCAACGCACAAGAAAAGATGAAGAAGCTAACCCGAAGAGTCTTTGGAGGTATGTCCGATAGCGAGAGGGATGGTGCGTTATTGGAGTATTGCCTAGCTAGTATGGATGACAGGGCAGTGGCGAGTAGTGTGGTAGCAAACGCCAAAGAAAGAGTTACCAAGTACTTAACTACTAAGAAAGACTTGGGGTATTCCATCGAGGTCTGCAATGGACAAGCAGTGTTAGCGTTGTACAAGTTCAAGGACAGTGACCGCATACACTATGCCTATGAAGACCGTAAACTAGGCTCTGTGTCTGATGTCAACGAGTTACCTAAAGAAGTTCTGAGTAAGCTAGCTGTACTACAGACAACAGGTACAGCAGGTATGGACGACCTTGAAAGTTACTATGGAACCAAAGTCCTAGATAGTATCGGTTGTATTTACGATACAGACAGAGATAAAGACGACATGGCCTTTATAGAGGATGCCATGTGCGTGTTCGTATCACCATCAACACTTCAAGAGGTAGCTACCGTTGCCAACTAACATTCAAGACTTGACTACATACAGAGTCGAATTCATTGGGGATACAGCTAAGATAATCTGTTTAGGTATCCCTGTAGCACCCTGTGAGTTTGGCAGTGAGGAAACAAGTATACCTATCGTTGATATGCCTGACTGGATGACGCGACGCGTAGCCGTGCTATCTACTATGGCTTACGAGCCACCGACAGAGTTTGTCACTAACATTGGTAGACGCATAGAGAAGTATGTCTATTGGGTATTTTATGAGGGGGACAATGATGGCGATGACACCTGAAAAGAAAGTAAAGGATAAGGTAGCTAAGGTACTCAAACAACTTGGTGCTTACTACTTCTTCCCCGCAACAGGTGGGTATGGACGTAGTGGTGTACCGGATATAGTCGGGTGCTACAACGGTAAGTTCTTCGGTATCGAGTGTAAGGCAGGAAAGAATACCACAACAGCCTTACAGGAGCTTGAACTGGAGAAGATACGCAAGGCAGGAGGGATTGCTCTTGTGGTTAATGAAAACAATGTGGGAGATGTAGAGGGATTAGTAAGGGGGTAGGTTTTCGTTGTTTGTCCTACCCCAGACCCCAGTAGCCGGTGGGTCGGGATCATATGCCCTAAAACAGCTACAGCGTACGCTTGGGTAACACTGAGAGAGGGTATCCCTTCCCAGCTCCGCTTAGGTGAGTACGTCGGTTAAGCCACGCTACGGTTAGTCGTGCGAGTAACGTAAAGTTCTCTGAATAGGTGGAGCTACCTTACGTTACAGACCACGCACTTTAACTTAACTAAGGAGAACACGTATGCCTAAATACAAAGTAACGCGTATATACAGTTATCCCGCGTCGGCAGTAATCACTGCACCTAATTTAGAATCGGCAGAGCGCATGGTTGAGGACATAGATGGCGCAGAGTTTGTGCAATATGACGATGCCCTATCCGATTCATGGGTCCATTCAATAACACAACAGGAGGACGATGATGACTAGGTATGAAAATATTGGGGGCGTAGTAACCGACGCACATTACTGGGATTGTGAATGCGATACCGATTACATCCATCATATGAGCGATGTTGAGCCTTGCGAAAAATGCGGTGCTGATCCGGACGAACAGCCTAACTCAAGACCCGATGAAATAGCTAAAGCTTTTAATGAGTTTGAGAGAGCGGAACACGATGAAATAGCGTCAGAGGTTACAAAACTTCGTCGTTTTAACGTATCGGTTTGTCTCGATAGGTTTGTCGATGTCGTAGCTGATAGCGAGGTAGAGGCTAAAAGAATAGCTCAATCGAGAATTGACGAACTTGTGAGAGACTTGTTAGCAACCCGCGTATCCGCTTGGGATATGGCAGTTGGTGACATGTTTTACGAACCGTTAGGGTCAGTCGAAGAAACTGAAGCTGATGACGAAAACGAGGCGTGGCATTGGGCTTTGCGATCCAAAGATTACCCAAAGAAAGATGACAAGGAGGACGATGATGAGTAACTTAAAAACAATAGTAAGGGGCGCGTACGATATACAGAAGAATAGAATCCAGACAGGTAATCGTTTGGTAGGAAACTTCAAAGCTAAACTTGGGCAAGCACCGAGTGAGAAGGAAGATACAATCGACAAGGATGGGCAACAGATACTTGTTAACCTACGTAGGGCACACAGACTGCTTACCGAAGGAGTGGCTAGCTTTCCAAGGCAAGCTACGTTCAAGGGTGATGAGGTCATCAGTGACTACACCGAGTTGTGTCTGGTGGATAACTACCTAGAACTGGAGACGCAAGAAAAGAATCACTTCAGACGTTTAGGTAATATCCTCAAAGGTTACCCTATCTACTCTCAATTTCTTGAAAATGTAACAGGCGTTGGTCCTGCTATGGCAGGGGTAATACTTAGTGAAATAGATATTAGTAGAGCTGAGTATCCATCTAGCTTACACAAGTATGCAGGGTTAGATGTTGCAAGTGATGGGCAGGGGCGTAGCCGTAAGAAGGAACACTTAGAGGAGAGTGAATACGTAGACAAAGACGGTAACCCTCAAACCAAGAAAGGTATTACTTTTAACCCATTCCTTAAGACCAAGTTAGTAGGTGTATTAGGTAGTAGTTTCATCAAACAATCGCCAGACAAGTGTAAGTATCGTAAGGTGTATGATGATTACAAGCACCGACTAGAGCATATGGATGCCCATAAAGAGAAGTCCAAGGGACACCGACATAACATGGCAGTGCGGTATATGATTAAGATTTTCTTAATTGATCTGTACAACGAGTGGCGTAGCATCGAGGGGCTACCCGTTGCTCCAACATACAGCGAAGCTAAACTAGGTAAAGTACATAAGGTAGCCGCCTAGCTAAACGAGTCATTGGAATGAAGACAACCACTGCCCAAGAGCGAGTCATGGTGGGCGAGACAACCAGCTATGCCGAACGAGTCATACTACCCAAGACAACCATGCGCCAAAAGCGAGTCAATCATGGAAAAAGACAGCCAAAAGAATGTAACGAGTCATACGACGCGAGACAACCATGTGCCACAAGCGAGTCATCGAGTAAGAGACAACCAAAGTACATGAACGAGTCACATAAATGAAGACAACCACAGAAAGGAAACGAGTCAATGTTAGTGAGGCAACCATAGTTATTTAACGAGCCATAAGAAAAAAGACAATCAAACCAGTAGAGCGAGTCAAGGAGCGTCATAGACAACCAAAAAATTTGAACGAGTCATTCGCATGGAGAGAACCACAAAACAGGAACGAGTCATTCGTATGGAGACAACCAAATAAATGGAACGAGTGCCACTAACCAGAATACAACCAATAACTCAGAGCGAGTCACATGAAGATAGGCAACCAGTAGTTCCAAACGAGTCAAATGCAATTAGAAACCCATATAAAGTAAGCGAGTCATTAAGGAGGAAGAACTATGAACCGAGATAGAGACCCAGTAATGGTAGACCTTAATCGTTACCTTATGACACAGGAAGATGATTACGTAGACCCCCTCGAAGCTGAGATACAATACCAAGAGTATCTTGCAGATCAGGATGAGGGTTGGAGGGACGACGAATGAAACGACTAACTAAGGCAAGGCTTAGGAGAGAGCTGTCTATACTTAAACAGGACATAAAAGACTTACAGCAAGCTGAGAAGATATGGGAAGGACTTCTTGCTAGTTGGCCTGATACCACCGACTACATCTATGTGGATGAAGAAGGTGCAGTTGAAGAAACTACTGGAGCATTACACTAATGGCACTAATGAAAAACGCTTTAGAGAAACAAACTGGTGGTACTCACTACAAGGATATGGCTATCCAACCGGCAGAATACGCCGAGAAGAACGGCTTGTCGTTGCTTGAGGGTAACATCGTTAAGTACATTTCACGTTGGAAAAAGAAAGGTCAACCGCTATCTGATCTCAACAAGATCATACACTGCGCGGAACTGATAAAAGAAATCCACAACGTAAGCGAAGACAAATGAAATTAACTATAGAGTTAGACGAAGAAGATGTGGAAGAAGTTATACAGCTTATGCACAGAGTTATTGAGGCTGTAGATAAGCTGGAAAACTATCAAGAAACTGGTATCAAGGAGATTGAGGATGAGTGATCCATATGTGTTTAACTGTACGATAGTGCGTGTAATTGATGGAGATACTATAGATGTCGATGTTGATTTGGGCTGGAATGTTGTTATACGCGGTAGTGCTGGTCGCATCCGTTTGCATGGGGTCGATGCTCCAGAGTCTCGCAATAGAAACGTGGAAGGCAAAGCACATGGCCTCCTTGCCAAAAAATTCGTGCAGGAAAAGCTTAAAGTGGGAGGAGTATATAAACTCCGAACAAAAGAGAAGGGCAAATTTGGAAGATACTTAGGTGACTTTCAGATAGGTGATAAGTGGCTGTGTGCAGAGCTTGTGGCTAACCAACTAGCTGTACCGTACACCGGACAGAATAAAAAAGAAATTGCAAGAGCGCATGAAGCCAATCGCCTGTTGCTAGTCCAGAGGGGCTTACTATAGTGAACATAATAACCGTAGACTTTGAAACCTATTACGACAAGAAGTTTTCCCTAAGTAAGTTAACGACTGAGCAGTACATACGTAGACCTGACTTTGAAGTAATTGGTCTGGGTGTAAAACTAAATAACGAAGAAACAGTTTGGTTAAGTGGAGAACACGATGACATCAAACGGTACTTACACGAGAACTATGATTGGGAAAACAGTGCTTTACTGGCTCACAACACCATGTTTGATGGGGCTATTCTTAGTTGGATCTTTGATATTCACCCTAAGTTACTGCTTGATACACTGTGCATGGCGCGTGGCCTACATGGGGTGGAGGTGGGCGGCTCGTTAAAATATTTGGCTGAAAAGTACGAGATTGGACAGAAGGGCGACGAAGTTGTTAACGCGCTCGGCATACGACGTAAGGACTTTACTGAAGAAGGTTTGTCTAAGTATGGAGATTACTGCATACAAGACGTTGAACTTACCTATAAGTTATTTGGAATCTTTATGAAAGTGTTTCCAAAGAAAGAACTTAGAGTAATTGATATGACACTACGGATGTTTGTGGAACCTAAACTAAAGTTAAATGTTGCTAAGTTAGAAGACCATTTAGATACGCTACAAGAACAGAAAGAGAAGCTGTTAGAGAATTGCGGTATTGAAAAAGCAGAACTTATGTCTAACCCTAAGTTTGCATTAGCACTTGAAGGACTGGGTGTTAAACCTCCTAAGAAAACTAGTTTACGTACAGAGAAAGAAACGTTTGCCTTTGCTAAGAATGATGAAGCGTTTAAAGCATTGCAAGAACATGACGACCCACGAGTGCAAGCTCTAGTAGCCGCACGTATAGGATTGAAGAGTACACTAGAAGAAACGCGTACTGAGAGGTTCATAGACATTGGGTTAGGCGGTACATTGCCCGTTCCTATTCGGTACTACGCCGCGCATACAGGACGGTGGGGCGGTTTGGACAAGGTAAACCTACAAAACCTACCATCAAGAGGACCAAATGCCAAGGTATTGAAATCATGTATTTGCGCTCCTACTGGGTACACGTTGATTGAAGCGGACTCTGCACAAATAGAAGCCCGCGTACTGGCTTGGTTAGCAGAACAAAAGGACTTAGTTGAAGCCTTTGAGAAAGGTGAAGATGTCTACAAAAAGATGGCGGCTAGTATATACAACAAGAAAGTAGAGGACGTTGATGCGGCTGAACGGTTTATCGGCAAGACCACGATCCTAGGCGCAGGGTACGGGATGGGGTCAGTACGGTTCCGAGAACAGCTTTTAGGTATGGGGGTAGAGGTTGAGGCAAAAGAATGTAGACGGATCATCGACGTGTACAGAAGCACCAACGGTAAGATTACTAGGCTGTGGAGAAATGCTCAAATTGTTTTACAAGGAATGCTACAAAAAAAGAAATATGCGTTAGGTAAGAAAGATGTGCTTACGGTGTTACCAGAGGTCAAGGGGGTTCGACTGCCATCTAAACTTATCATGCGGTATGAAGACTTAAAGGTTAAAGAAGGAGAAACAGGCTTAGAGTTTTCTTACAAAACTCGACGAGGCCGAGTCAATATCTATGGTGGTAAGGTAATAGAGAACGTCTGCCAAGCCATTGCTCGATGTGTCATGTCAGACCAAATGTTAATGATTTCAAAAAGGTATCCTATCTTGCTTACTGTACACGACTCTGTGATATGCTGTGTTCCAGACGATGAAGTTGACGAGGCGGCGGCTTACGTTGATTCATGTATGCGTCATACACCGGACTGGGCGAAGGGACTTCCAGTGCGTGGCGACGTGGACGTAGGGAAAAATTACGGAGAGTGTGAAGCATGGGTAAACCCGCATGGTCCTTTAGCAGCATAAAAACATTCGATCAATGCCCTAAAAAGTATTACCACACTAAGGTAGTTAAGGACTACGCAGAAGATTTTAATACCGAAGCAATACTGTACGGCAACGAGTTTCACGAAGCGGCAGAACAGTATGTGCGTGGGGATGTTGAAGAGCTAGACTCAAGGTTTGCCTATGCAGAACCTACGCTAGACAAGCTTAAAGATATGGAAGGTGAGAAGCTCTGCGAGTACAAGATGGGGCTGACTGAGAACCTCGAACCTTGCGGTTTCTTTGACAAAGACGTGTGGTTTAGAGGGGTGTCAGACCTTACTATAATCAATAGAGAAACAGGTGTAGCTAAAGTTATTGATTACAAAACAGGTAAGTCAGCTAAGTATGCCGACAAAGGACAACTAGAACTGATGGCGTTAGCTACGTTTAAACACTTTCCAGAAGTAAAAGTAGTGAAAGGTGGGTTGCTTTTTGTTGTTTGCAACGCATTTATTAAAGACACATATACGATAGAGAATGAACCGAAACTCTGGGAAAAATGGCTTACCGAGTATGGCAAGCTAGAGAAAGCGTTTGAGGTAGATACTTGGAACGCCCATCCAACAGGGCTTTGCCGCGCATGGTGCGTGGTACTTGAATGCCCACATAACGGAAAGAGGTAACTATGGCGTACAAAAACCCGAAAGATAGAAAGAAACAGGTTAATAAACCTGTAGGTAGTAAGGCGTTTGAAGCGCGGATGGAACGACAACGGGCTAGAAGAAAGATAGATAAAGAAGGTGTAGACAAGAATAAAAACGGGAAGGCTGATAAACGGGAAGGTAAAGATGTCAGTCACAAGAAAGCTTTAAGCAAAGGCGGTAGTAATAAAGACGGTATAAAGATAGAAAGCCGTAGTAAAAACCGTTCCAGAAACTATAAGAAAAAGAAGTAGATATGCAAATAGTAGATAACAGAGGCTTGCTTCTGCGGGTTCGTAATCCCGACAAAATAACAACCGCTATCCCATCCAGTAAACAAGTTAACAACACTGATGTGCTTGTTAAGTGGGGTGTAGATGAAGCCAGAGTGTTGAAGAACTTAAATGTAAAAGACGTACCCTCCCCTATTTTGGGGCAGTACAAGTGGTCTGGACGGTACAAACCGTTTGAGCATCAAAAGACTACAGCTTCTTTTCTTACAATGAATCGTAAGGCGTTTTGTTTTAACGAACAAGGGACCGGCAAGACAGCGAGTGCTATCTGGGCTTCTGATTTCTTAATACAACAAAAGTTAATCAAACGTGTTTTGATAATATGCCCACTTTCTATTATGGACTCAGCTTGGAGAGCAGACTTATTTAACTTTGCCATGCACCGTACGGTGGACATCGCGCATGGGGCTAAGAAGAAACGCCAAGAGATTATCAACGGTGACGCAGAGTATATAATCATTAACTATGATGGGGTGGAGATAGTAAAGGACGACATAGCTAATGGTGGCTTTGACCTAATCATTGTAGATGAAGCTACCCACTATAAGAATGCACAATCTAAACGGTGGAAAGTACTGGCTAGTATTCTAAAGCCTGACACTTGGCTGTGGATGATGACCGGCACACCCGCCGCACAATCTCCTGTTGATGCTTATGGATTAGCTAAACTTGTTAACCCTAAGTCAGTCCCTAGATTCTTTGGGGCGTTCCGTGAAATGGTAATGCACAAGGTCACTCAATTTAAATGGGTTCCTAAACCACACGCTACAGAAACAGTATTCAATGCGCTTCAACCTGCAATACGTTTCACCAAAGAGCAATGTCTTGATCTACCTGAAATGACTTATGTTAAACGTGAGGTAGAACTAACCGCCCAACAGAAGAAATACTATGACATCTTACGTAAACAAATGATGGCTACTGCGGATGGGGAACAGATCACAGCGGCTAATGCGGCAGTAAACATGAATAAACTCTTACAGATTTCATGTGGCGCGGTCTATACGGATAGTGGAGAGACTATAGAGTTTGATATAAAGAACCGATACAAGGTACTCAAAGAAGTTATCAATGAGTCTAGTCAAAAAGTCCTGATCTTTGTCCCGTTTAAACATGTCATTGAACTTCTCAAAGATAAGTTGTCTAAAGATGGGATCACTAACGATGTAATTTCAGGAGGGGTGAGTGCAAACAAAAGGACGCAGATATTCAAAGCGTTCCAAACGACCGACTCCCCTCGTGTACTTATTATCCAGCCACAAGCGGCGGCACATGGAGTTACACTAACGGCGGCTAACACCATTGTCTGGTGGGGACCAACGGCTTCTTTAGAAACCTACGCTCAAGCCAACGCACGAGTCCACCGCTCTGGACAGAAACACCCCTGTACCGTGGTACAACTTCAAGGCCCACCTGTCGAGAAACGGATATATAAGATGTTAGACGAGCGAATAAACGTACACACGAAAATGATAGATTTATATGAAGATGTACTTGAATTATAGATCAAACTACACTATATTATAAGAAACTTCATAAAAGTAGGGGATACTAAACCATGACAGGCACTGTTGTGAGCACACTTGACGACTACGTTACAGCTTATATCAAGCTTCGCGATAAGAAATCTGAATTGGCTGCGGCCTTTGCAGAGAAAGAACAAGAGATAAACCGACGACTCGACATCATAAAGGGTCAATTTCTGGAGCATTGTAAAGATAACGGAGTGGAGTCAGTAAAGACTTCTTCTGGGACTTTCTGGCGTTCTCAGAAAACAAGATTTTGGACGGGTGATTGGGAAGCGTTTAACGACTTCGTGGTTAAGCATGAAGCAGTGGACTTGTTGGAGAAACGAATACACCAAGGGAACATGAAGCAGTTTCTTGAAGAAAACCCGGAAGCTTTGCCGCCCGGACTCAACGCAGATAGTGAATACACCATTACAGTACGGAGGAAGAAATGAGTGATTTTGATAGTTATGTCCCTGTTGAAGAGGTTGCAGAACACCTTTCTGTAAAGGTAAGCACCATCCGACAATGGGTTAACAAAGGGTTCATACCTAAAACTACTTACATAAAAGTAGGGTACACCTACCGATTTAATGTCCCTGCTGTGGTCGAGGCGCTCAAACAAGACGAGCCAGATATGGAAACCGACCAGATAACGGAACAACTAGAGCTACCGTTTGATGAGAGTAAGGATGTATGACCGACCCTTTTGACAGTTTGTTGAGCGAACTCCAACCTAAAGTTGTTGCACCTGTGGTAAGTAGCGACCCTGTTGAAGTAGCAGATACTAGCAATGTAACGCGCCTTAGCATAAATGAGAATGTGTTTCGTCTGTTAGGAGATACGGTAGAAGAGTTAGGCGATGGGCCACTCAAAGTAGCAATAGTTAAAGCCGCTCCTGTATCTCGTGTTTTCTATTCAGGGGAGTATGTGCACGGAAAAGGTAAACATCCTACATGTTGGGCCGCTGACGCAAACGCAGGGATACCCGCTAAAGAAGTACCAACAGCAAATAAACAATCTCCTACTTGTTTTAATTGCCCTCAAAATATCAAGGGTTCGGGGCACGGAGGTGGTAGGGCGTGTAGGTTTCAGCAACGAATTGCTTTAATGCTAGCAAATGGAGAAGGCGTTTTAGACACCAACATTGCGTATCAATTTGCAATACCCGCTACTAGCGTGTTCGGTAAAGACAAAAAGAAAATGGGGCTTCAAACTTATGCGCGTTTAATTGACTCTCAAAGTGCATTGCTATCTTCAATTATGACTGAGTTAAGTTTTGATGAAGAAAGCGATATACCTAAAGTGTGCTTCCGACCATCGCGGGTACTGGAAGAGGCTGAAATGAAGTTAGTTAAACAAATGCAGAGTGACCCCTACACTAAAAGTTTAGTAAGTTTTATTCCAAAAGTGTACGAAAACAACGGCCCTAACGTGGACAATGTGTTTGATGTTGTCGAAGGGGAAGGAGTGTATGTGAAAGATGTGTAGTACCAAAACCTTAGCTTTTAAGCTAATGCAATTTTAATTAACCTTAATGAGAGTGCGATAAAATGAGTAAACCAACCTATAAATTAACCAGTGTAGAAGCCCTTTACCCAAAGCTAGACCAGCCTTATCACTTTGATAAGAAAGGAGGGAAGAACGGTAAAGGCGCTAGTGTCCCATGTGATGCTAACGCTCAAGGAGCCGACTACAGTACGCAATTTAAAATGACAGGAGCGAAAGCCAAAGAACTTTTTAAGGCAATGGCTGAAGCATATGAAGAGGCCAAGGAAGACGATTGGCCTGACCTTACTATGCCGTTTACAAAAGACGACAATAAGATGTTCATAGGTAAAGCTAAAATACCTGCTTCTTTTAATAGTCCTCCTAGTCACTATGATTCTTTAAACAATCCTTTAGATAGTGGGTTTCAATTAACTACTGGCAGTACTGTAAGTTTGTTTATGGAGTTAGTGCCTTACAACGGACAGATGGGTAATGGCGTATCTTTAAGACTACGTGCGGTACAAGTTATCAAGTACAAAGAATACGTAGCCGCGTCTCCCTTTGACGTTGAAGAAGGGTTTACACAAGAAAGTACTAAACCTAAAGAAGCTGATCTGGACAGTGTGTTTGATGTAGAAGCTGTAGAAGAAAAAGAGGAAGTTGTTGTAGAACCAAAGGTAAAAGTGTCTAAGAAAAAGAAAGACGCGCCTAAAGACGATGTTGATTTAGCATCATTACTAGATGGATTCGACGACTAAAATAAAAACAAGGGCATCTTCGGATGCCCAAACCTCTTTCAAGTATGGATAGACTATGGATACCAAACAGTTTCTTAGCACTGTATTGGGTGGTGAAGGATACTATTGTGTAGCAGGGAAGAAGAACGAAGGGTCAATGAACCAAAAGTTCCACGACTCTTTAGATTCCGCTGCTGAAACCGCAAGAAATTTTGACGAAGAAGGGCACGATGTTTATTTTGGAGTAGCTTCTTTTGTCGATAAAAACCGCAAAGCTGGCAACGTGCGGGATTTAAAATGTTTATTTCTTGATATTGATTGCGGAACGGACAAACCTTACCAGACTCAAGCAGAAGCGTTAAAAGCATTAAGGGCGTTTCGTAAGACGTATGTTTTACCTCGTCCCTACATAATAAATTCAGGGCGCGGTCTACACGTATACTGGACGCTCGATAAGCCCTACTCCCGTGACGAGTGGGAGCCAGTAGCAAGAACACTTAAAGCGACATGCTTGCAAGATGGGTTAGAGATAGACGCTGGCGTAACAGCAGATGCGGCACGGCTACTTCGTGTACCTGACACACGTAACTTTAAAGGAGAACAGCCGCTACCTGTAGCTGTTGTACTTGAGGGCGAGTCGGGGGTCGATCTTACTACTTTTATAAGCAAGCTACCTGCTGAATTAATACCTGTCCCTTCTATTAATAGTTCTTCTAAAGAAGACCTTGAAGATATGGAACGGGCTAAAGGAGTTTCAAAATATAAGTACAGGTTTGAAAACTTAATTGCCAAAACTAAACAGGGGGAAGGGTGCGCTCACATAGCACGAGCTATACTTGAACCCGATGAACTGACCTATCCAGAGTGGTTACACACACTATCTATAGCTAAACGGTGTGATACAGATGGGGTGGAGGAAGGCACAACTCCTGCGGTACATTTAATTTCTAAACGTGCGGCAAACTACGATCCAGAAGAAACTAGAAAGATTTCTGAATCCATCGAGTACCCGCACACATGTGGTAGGTTTGACGAAGACCATCCCGGTTTATGCGACAACTGTACCCATAAAGATAAGATTAAAAGCCCTATAACTTTGTGTGGAGAGCGACGTGTTGCTGAACCTAATGAAGAAGGTTTTTATGAAGAGGTAGAAGCCCCTGAACAAATAGTTGAAGTGTTAGAAGATGGAACGGATAAGCAGGATGAAGATGTCCCTGCCCCACCTCCTGTACCTACTTATCCTAGCACTTATATGAGACCAGAAAGTCAAAGGGGCGTTATAAATAGAACGGTTAACCAAGATACTAATCAAGTAGATGATGAACTTATTTATAGACACGATCTATTTCTTTCAAAAATACTACACGATCCTGCTGTGGGGTTGTCTTATGAAATTACACATATAAACAATTTTAATATTACTAAACGTTTTATGGCATCTCAAAAGGATTTAACCTCAACAGAAAAATTTAGAGACTTAATGAACGAACAGGGCATCATTCTTTTATCAGGAAAGGGTGCTAAAGGAGCGGGTAAAGTGCAACGTTATATAGCGGAATGGATGCAACAACTTCAAGATACAACTCCTCATCCACCAAGCGTAAAGACGCAATTTGGTTGGACAAAAAACTGTAAGTCTTTTGTACTGGGGGATAAAGAAATATTTAAAGGTTACGAGAAAGAAAACCCTGCGGGGGTGCGAACCGCGCAATACATTCCTATGTTTGCCAAACAAGGTACATTAGAAAAGTGGAAAGAAGCCGCTAGGTTTTATAATAAAGAGGGGTTTGAACAGCATCAATACATGTTTGGTTTAAGTTTTGGTGCTCCGCTTATGGAGTTTGTATCTGGAATAGCCGGTGCAATATACAACCTTAACAGTCCTGAAACGGGGATAGGTAAGACTACAGGTATGTGGGGTGGTGCTTCTGTATGGGGCGACCATAAAAAGTTAGTACTTATCGGAAAAGATACTCCTAACTCTGCTTGGAATCGAGCTGAGATAATAAAAAATTTACCACTATATATAGATGAAATATCCAATTACGAACCTAAAGATGCTAGTGACTTCTGTTTTGGTATAAGTGATGGTGCTCAAAGAAACAGGATGACGAGTGGGGCAGAGAACGCAGAACGTTATAGAGGAGAGCAATGGGCTTTTAGTTGCGGTACTACAGGCAACAGCAGCATAACAGATACAGCATCAAGATGGAGAAGCTCTCCTAAAGGTGAGTCGGGTAGGGTAGTAAGTCATCTAGCAACCAAACTTTTATTCGGTGCTGGAGATACTTTAAAGGCAAACGATCTTAACGACACCTTAGCCGAGAACTATGGGTGGGCAGGAGAGATTTATATTAAGCACGTTATAAATACTTTAGAAGCTACTAAAAATCTTGTCTTAGATACACGAGCGCGGATTGTAAAAGATATTAATGGTGAGCCTTCAGATCGTTTTTGGATTGCTCAAGGGGCGACTACTTATGCGGGATGTTTAATAGCAAAGGAGTTAGGTCTAATAGATTGGGATTTAGATAATTTATACAAATGGATTATACGAACTATTCTAGCGCAAAAACATGACCTTGAAGAGATGGATATGGATATAGAAGATTTAGTAGGAGAATTTTACATGGATAATACAAGAAATATTCTTCGTATTTTAAGTACTCAAGATAATAGGGGTTCAGACCTTAGCGATACATTACCCCCAGACCAAAAAGATTTACCCTTACTTAAACTTGTTGCTAGGCATGAGACAGACACTAATCAATTATTTATTCGTCCCCAACCTTTTAGAGAGTGGTGCGCCAAACATAAATACGTGTACAAAGCAGTGATAGACTTAATGAGAGTGCATATGCAAGCCAGAACTAATGTAAAAAAGCGCATGGTCAAAGGGACAAGTATGGATTCGGGTTTGGACAAAAAGAAAAAAAGTTTAAGTACTCATGTAATAAGATGTCAACTAGGTAACGATCCAATGGCACAGGAGGAGGACAACGATGAGGTTGAGTCCGACTGATCTTTCCCCAGACGGGGTTAGGGTATGTATAGACTGGGATAAGTTTATTGTTGGTACTTCAATATTTATACCGTGTGTAAACACAAAGATGGCGTTTCGACACGTATTGGACGCGAGTAGTATAGACAGAAGTAGTTTAACTAAACGAGTTTGTATAGAGAAAGGAAAGTATGGACTAAGAGTTTGGAGGATTAAATAAAACTCTTAGTCTAAATCTTCTGCACGTCGTGCAAGTATACGTCGCGCCTGTCTAGCTGAAGTACTTATACCACCTAACTGTCTTGATATTTCATCGGTCGTCCTATGTTGATCCATAGAACGCCTTAAAGTATCTCCACTAATCGCTACATAAGGATTTCTGCGCGAAAACTCAACCATCTCTTCGGATATATCTCGCATACTGTCTATATCCCCTTCCTTTAACGCTAAGTAATAATCTCGCATTAGGTCAGTACGTTTGGAGTTTAGCCTTCGTTCCAATCCTTTATCTCTTGCATTTATCTCTAACTGTTTTGTGTAGCCCGCAGGAGCCAAGCCAAGTGATTGAGCAAAAATATTCCAC